>Ga0182027_10005050_pt1 | contig 20196 bp, 14 predicted proteins | sample 712E1DmetaG_FD_121300 | JGI IMG/M metagenome (GOLD analysis project Ga0182027, IMG submission 121300) | Permafrost microbial communities from Stordalen Mire, Sweden - 712E1D metaG (Illumina Assembly) | ecosystem: Environmental > Terrestrial > Soil > Wetlands > Permafrost | place: Sweden...
AACTTCTAATCCTCAACCTGATGGAATATTTGATTATTATGAGGGTAAAACAATTTTTTCCGCTTCCGGAGAAATAATTTTCCCGGTACTTTATCCGTTTGGCGGTAATATTCCAAAAAGTCTTTCTCAATATCGATATAACGCAGTTTACGATACAGCTGCAGTTTTCGCTGCCCAGGATAATTCACATGATAAGTTTTTAATAACCATACAAGCAAGCGGCGCTGTTGTTATGAATGATAAATATGATATTGGTTTTAATGTTGTGCCTGCTTCTGTTAAAGTTACTTTAAATGGAAACAGACTTATTGAAGGGACTGATTATTTAGTAGACTATAATATAGGGCAGGTTATAATTAAAAAACCTGAAGCTTTAGTATCCGGAGCTGATTTGAAAATAGGTTATGAAAAGAATGATGTATTTGCAATGGCATCAAAAACACTTCTTGGATTCAGAGGGATATATGATTTTAATAAACAAACTTCACTCGGTTTTTCTTATCTGAATCTTAATCAGCAGACATTAAGTGATAAAGTTAGGATAGGTGAAGAACCAATAAATAATCAAATTTATGGCGTAGATTTCAAAACTGTAATGGATTTACCTTTTATAACAAAAGGTCTTAATAAAATAATTTCGACTAGTGCTCCGTCAAGTCTGACTCTCAATGCTGAATGGGCATATATTAATCCTAATCCAAATACTAAAACAAGTACAATGACTACGGACAATGGTAAAAGTGTTGCCTATGTGGATGATTTTGAAGGTTCCAAATTAACTATTCCGGTTGGATTAAATTATGGATCGTGGCATGATATAAGTATTCCAATCAATATATCTAAACCACTTGAAAATTTGAATTTAGCTGATGATACAAGTCACAACAGTAAAATGAATTATAAAGGGAAAACTTGGTGGTATAATGTACCGAATGTATTGCTAAGGTCAATCTATGACGGAAGAAAACAAGCCGCTCCTGGTTCTGATTTAGTAACCGCTCTTGATATTCAGTTTGATCCAACTAAACCGGGATTCTATAATTGGTGGCCAAAAGTTAGCCGTACTAACCCATCATTAAGCTGGGGTGGAATAATGAAAGTTTTGTCTTCCAATGCAAATAATTTACTTACTGAAAATATAGGCTTTATAGAATTTTGGGTTCATTTTGACAAAATTCCAAGTAATATGGTTATGCATATTGATCTGGGCGAAATAAGCGAAGATGTAATTCCAAATGGAGTACTCGATACTGAAGATAAAAATAACAACGGACTTGTAGATGCCGGTGAAGATACGGGTCTTGATGGTCTAACTGATCAAAATGAACCTGGATATTCAGCATCTAATCCTGATCCGTCACATGATAATTATTCACTTCAGCTTCCGATTGGGACAAATACAGATTATTCTCAAATAAACGGCACGGAAGGTAATCTTCAAAACCTTGATCTTGGAAAGCTTCCGGATACTGAAGATCTTAACCGAAATTTTAACCTGGACCGTCTTAACAGTTATTTCAGGTATGATATTCAGTTAAATACAAATTATACAGATGCCACCGTTAATAAATTTATTCAGGGACCAGGCAGCAGCGGCGGTTGGTATCTATATAGAGTGCCTTTAAAAGATACTTCTTCTACTGTAGGTAATCCGAGTATGTCCAATGTTGAATTTATGCGTCTTTGGTTTTCAGGAATACCGGATACTACAATACACATAAGAATTGCTGAAATGAATCTTGTTGGAAATCAATGGCAGAAAAATCTTGATAAAAGCATAAATCATTCGCCGGCTCAGCAGCTTGATCTTAATGATAATGTTATGACTGTTTCAACTATTAGTGTCCAGGATGATCCTTCCTATAAACTTCCTCCGGGACTGGTTCAGGAGCTTGATAAAACACAGCCGGATTATACAATTTATTTAAACGAACAATCCCTTAATTTGTTAATTAATAAACTTCAAGATGGTGATTATAGAGAAGCATTTCGTTCGATGCTAAGTCCGGTAGATGTTTTTAATTACAAGACTTTAAAATTTTCTATCCATGGCGATATAAATGAAGCCGCAGGTCAAGTGTCGCATTTTGTTTCGAATAGTGATTATTCAAGTGAAGTTTATTTCCGGTTTGGAACCGATTCTCTTAATTTTTATGAATACCATCAACCTGTTAAAAGTAATTGGAATGAAGTTAGTATTACTTTTTCCGACTTAACTGCATTAAAGCAATTGAGACCGGACTCAATGATAAATAAATTATATCCTAAAAGAATAATCGGAGATTCTTCCCACTATGGAGTAAGGGGTAAACCTAGTTTAACACAGGTTTCATATTTATTGATAGGTATCAGAAATCCTAAAAATATCGGTACAAATCTACCTGTCAGCGGGAGTATTTGGATTGATGAATTAAGAGTTCTGGAAGCTGACCAGACTCCGGGATGGGCTTATTCGGCAAATGGTATGCTGCAGTTGGCAGATTTGATGAAAGTAAACTTTAATATAAATAAAAGAAATCCTTACTTTCACCTTTTAGCAGATCGATACGGGAGTAGGATTGATGCGCTAAACTGGAATCTATCGGTAAATCTTGATGTTATGAAATTGATACCTTTGAATTTACCCGGTAGCATTTTGGATTTTGCTTATTCAAGAACTGTCAGTTCATCAAAACCTTTATATATTCCAAGCACTGATATTAGCATTTCATCGGCGCAAAGCCAATTAAGGCAAAGTTTAACAGCGCAAAAAGTGGATCCGGCTGAAATTGAAAGACAGGTAGCTGCTATTGAATCGGCAGCCGAAACAAATAATATTACTGAAACATATGCGCTTCCTATTATTAGAATAAAATTACCTACTGACGCTTGGTATATAAAGGATACTTTTAATAGTCTTTCATTTTCATTTAACTATAGCAAGTCATCGGGGTCAGACCCTAATACTTCAGTTTCGGAATCCTGGCGATGGGATTCAAAAATGAGTTATGCCATAACATTAAGTAGAGATCTATATTTCAGACCTGCGAATATTCCGATCATAGGAAGTTTATTTGATATCTTTCCCGATTACAGAGATGAAAAAATTAATTATGCTCCTCAGAGTATTACAGCCTATATAGCAGCAATAAGAAATAGATCTTTAAGTCAGTCAAGAGCTATCAGTGATACTTCTCAAGTCCCGGCACCTGTAATTCAGCGAGATTTTACAGCTTCAAGAGGTGTGGGCATAGGTTGGATTTTATCTGAGAACGGACTTTTAAATATTGCTGCTAATTACAGTTTTGATATTCAATCTTCTTTGGCTTATCTATTGACAGATTCAGTAAAGGTTGGTAGAGTAAATACCTTAGTCGACAAACCGGAAGGTCAAATCTGGAGGGCAATATTTGGAGGGAATTTATTTGGAAAGGATCTTGATTACAAACAGACGCTGGATTTTAAATCAACTCCCAGACTTCCATCGATTTGGGATATTAATAGGTTTGTTACGTTAAATGCAGGTTACTCGGTTGCATATAATTGGCAAAATAATATCACACAGGGAGAATTAGGAAGGATTGCAGGTTATTCCAATAAAATAACTGCAAGCTTATCTATAAAACTAAAGTCAATTTTCGCTCCAATTTTTAAAGAAGAAACAGCTGCGGCTCCAACTCGTGCTCCTCAGGAAAGTGCTAAACCAACTGGATCTAGACGTAGCGGTAATCGAGAAGAAAGACAAGTCAATCCAGAGAAGCCTGGTAATGATCAAACACAGCAAAATAAAAATGCTGAAAGAAAAAGGATGGATTCAACTAAAGTTAAAAGCGATTCACTTAGAATTGCAAAACCTGATTCTGTTGCTAAACCAAATCTTCTTAATAATGCGTTTAAATATTTGAAATTCGGCGTTAAATGGCTTTTGATTGATTATGATCAAATTGATATTAATTTATCTCGTGGAGGTTCTTTTTCGGGTTCTGCTTTAAAAGGTGCCGGAACAGGTCTTAATAATTTTTGGGGACTGACATATGATACTACTAAAGGTCCTTCAAGAATGTTTATGCTCGGACTATCAAATGATATCGGACCTCGGGTTCAAATCCCTGGAAGTACATTTCAGGATAATATAAAGTATGATTATGCGGTTGATTTAAAAACATCAAGACCTTTATGGGAAGGAGCTCAATTAGATATTTCTTGGAATGTTAGTTGGAACAAAAATCAATCAACAACATATAATGTTTCTTCCGATGGCACAAATGCTTTGGCTCTAAATATGACTTCATCACAATCAATTTCCAGATCATTCTTGTCATTGCCTTTCTTAGGTAACAATATATCAAAAGTTTATAATGAGTTTAATAAAAATAAAGATTCGACTAAGACTAATAATAATCTTACTGACGCTTTTATGAATGGAATGGAAACGTTTTCATTTCTTTCCAAAGTTCCAATTTTAAGAGATTTTGCTAAATATATACCTCGCCCGAATTGGTCATTTTCATGGAGCGGATTGGAGAAATATCCATTTTTAAATTTTGCCCAAAAAATATCTCTTAATCACGCATATGTTTCAACTTATCAAGAAGGTTTGATATTTAATCCGGCTGATAGTAAAAATGAGATCCAATCCCAACAAATTAATTATAAATTTTCTCCTTTGTTCGGAATTACAGCAAGTTTCGACAACTTTCTGGGAGGTACTATTCAGGGCAACATAATGTATAATACCGGTGCTTCTTATAGCTTGGGAGTTTCAACTCAAAATATTACAGAAGAAATAAATACTAGTTTAAATATCACTGCAACCTATACAAAGAGCGGCTTTGAATTTCCTTTCTTAGGTATTTCTTTGAAAAATGACATCGAGATTTCATTTTCATATACAATGGGAAAGAAAAATGATACAGTTTATGATATGACTACAACAACTGGAGGAGTTCCTCAGGATCAGAGCTCAAATACCGTTATTGAACCTAAAATAAATTATAATATGAGTCAACGCGTAATGTTATCATTCTTTTACAGAAGGACAAGTAATAGTGGTTTGAAAATTCCGACTTCTACTACAAATGAAGCTGGTGTAGATGTTAAAATTTCAATCCAATAAAAAAGGCAGGCAAATTTGAATATCAAAAGAAATAGAATCCTATGGGTGGATGACGAAATTGAACTCTTACGTTCCCATATAATTTTTTTAAATGAAAAGGGTTATGATGTTGATACTGCTACAAATGGTGAAGATGCAATAGATGAAGTAAAAAATAATCAATTCGATTTGATATTTTTAGACGAAATGATGGCTGGAATGGGTGGCCTTGAAACACTATCTCGGATAAAAGAAATAAATCCGAATATCCCAGTTGTAATGATTACTAAAAGTGAAGAAGAAACATTGATGCATGATGCAATTGGGAGCAAAATTAAAGATTATTTGATCAAACCTGTTTTACCATCTCAAATATTAATGGTCTGCAAAAAAATTCTCGAAAGCAAAAAGATTTCTGTTGAATACGTTTCAAAAGATTATTTGAATGATTTTAATGAAATATCCAGACTTTTAATGACGGAATTGGATTTTAATGATTGGATTAATATTTATTTAAAACTAGTAAATTGGGATATGGAACTTGATACACACGCCGAAATCGGACTAAAGCAAACATTATCTGAACAAAAGAAAGAATGTAACCAGGCATTTTGTAAATATGTAGAGAAAAAATATAAAACTTGGATTGATTCTGTAGGTGAATCAAATACACCAATGCTAACTACTCAAATAGCTGAGAAATATGTATTTCCGCATCTAAATAACACCGATGGACCTGTTTTCTTTGTTGTTATTGATTGCCTCCGACTTGATCAGTGGCTCGTAATGGAAAAACATCTGACAAATTTATTCACAATTGAAAAAGATTATTATTATTCTATTCTTCCAACTGCAACACCATATTCACGAAATTCACTGTTTGCAGGATTATTCCCTTCGGAAATTGAAAAATATTATCCAGATTTGTGGTCTACAATGAGTGATGATGAGAACAGTATGAACAAATATGAAAAGGATCTACTGCAACTCCTATTAACTAGAAGAAAAATTACTCTCAATAATGAATTGAAGTATATTAAAATAATTGATCCCGAGGTCGGACGGTCTTTTGAACAAAATGTTTTATCACATAAAAAAACTCATTTTATGGCAATTGTAGTAAATTTTCTTGACATGATAGCACATGGAAGATCAGATTCTGCAATTCTTAAAGAAATTGCTCCCGATGAGTCCGCTTACAGATCATTAACAAATAGCTGGTTTCAACATTCATCTTTACTTAATACATTTAGAGCAATCGCGTCGATCCCTAAAGCAAAAATTATTGTAACTACAGATCATGGCAGTATAAGAACTTTGAGAGGCGCTAAAGTGCTAGGCGATAAGGAAGCTTCTCCTAATTTAAGATTCAAATTCGGAAGAAATTTGAAAGTGGATGAAAAACATGCAATATTTATTAAAAATCCAAGTGATTTTAAACTTCCAAAACGGGGATTAACAATTAGTTATATTATATCCAAAGAAGATTATTATTTTGTTTATCCTACAGATTATCATAAATATTTAAGCTATTATAAAGATAGTTTTCAGCATGGTGGTATTTCAATGGAAGAGATGATTTTACCTGTCATTACCATGGAGAGTAAATCATAAATGGATTTTCCCAATCAGTCTATAGTTTCTTCAGAAGAAGAAACTGAAATCCTTGCAGAGCAATTTGCAAAACAGTTAAAGGGTAAAAATATAGTTTTGTTAAATGGTGAGTTAGGCACTGGGAAAACATTTTTTATTAAAGCAGTTTGTAATTTTTTAGGTATCGACTCTGTTTCAAGTCCAAGTTTTGCAATCGTGAATGAATATAGTAATAAAATAAAAATCATTCATTTTGATTTTTATAGAATAAAAAGAGTAACAGAACTTTATGATATTGGATTTGAAGAATATTTGTCAGAAGAAGCAATAATATTTATTGAATGGGCGGATATGTTCCCGGAAATTCTACCTAAACAGAATTTGCAGATAGATTTTAATTTTATTAATAATACTTCAAGAAATATAATTATTCGAAAAAATGGATGAATTATTCCCAATATTAGCAATAGAAACTTCAGGCCAATTGTGCAGTGTTGCTATATTGATGGATAAAAAAAATTATATTGAGTTGAATTATTCCCAGAAATTCATCCATTCAAAAAAAATAATTGATATGATTGATACGATATTGAAAAATATATCTTTAGAAACATCTGACATAAAATGTATTGCAATTTCCTTAGGCCCAGGATCATTTACTGGACTTAGAATTGGTCTATCTGCAACGAAAGGTATTGCATTTGGAAATAACCTGCCGATTATTCCTGTCCCGACTTTTGACGCATATGCACAACATTTCTTAGATTATTTTAAAGATAGGGAAGTATTTAATATAGCGGTTATGGCAAATATCGACGAAGTTTATATTGCTAAATATTCAAGAAGAGGTACTGAAATCATAACCATGGAAAATCTTAAACTGGTTGAAATTTCTGAAATTAATAATTTAATCAATAGTAATGAAACAGTGTTAGGAAACATTAATGAGAAAATACTTTCAACTGAAATAGCATTTCCGGGAGCAATTTCAATTGGAAAATGGGCTTATTTATTTGGTAAGGATTTAGTAACTTATCAATATGATTATTTAGAGCCAAATTATTTCAAAAATTTTAAACCGAAGGTGAAATAATGAAAAAACTGGGAATACTTTTAATTTTTATTGCAATTACAACTTCCAAAGGACAATCTCCATCTCCTAAAATTTATGCGCAGGTTGATCATTTTGATTTTGGAAAAGTTGTTGAAGGACAAATTGTAAAACATAATTTCGAAATTCAAAATACGGGGAATTCCGACTTAAATATTAAAAATGTTAGTGCTTCTTGTGGATGTACAGCTGCAAACCCTGAAAAGTCACTACTCAAACCTGGTGAAAAAACTAATATTAATGTTACTTTCAATTCTGCTAGCAGAATTGGCGAGCAGGAAAAAAATATTTATGTTATTTCTGATGATCCGCAAACCCCGGAATTAAAATTATTTCTGAAGGGAATTGTTATAGATAAAAGTGCTGATCACTCAAAAGATACCAAAATTCCGAAATTAGTGTTATTAGAAACTCAGCATGATTTTGGTGATGTAGAAGAAGGTAAAGTTGTAGAAACAAATATCGAATTTAGAAATGATGGACTTGCAGTTCTCACTATTACTGATGTGAAAACTTCCTGCGGATGTACTGCTGCATTATTAAGCAGTAAATCACTTAAGCCAGGGGAGAAGAGTAATGTCCGGATTGATCTTGATACATCTAATCATGAAGGTAAACTTACTAGGACAGTTACACTATTTTCAAATGATCCGGTAGAATCTAACCGTACTATTACCATATTTGTAAACATAACTAAGAAAAAACAATAATGGCATTTTTCAGAAAAAAGGAAAATATATCCAAAGACAGCATCAAAAAAGATATCCCTGATGGGCTTTGGTCCAAATGTGATGACTGTAGTGAAATAATTCACGTTAAACAATTAGAGATTAATCTTTGGTGCTGCCCGAAATGCAACTTTCACTTTAGAATTGGTAGTGAACAATATTTATCGTTTTTATTGGATTCAGGTTCTTTCAAAGAGCTTAATAAAAAGATAAAATCGGCTGATCCGTTGAATTTTGTAGACACAAAAAAGTATAGTGAAAGAATTGCTTCAACAATTAAAAAGTCCGGTTTAAATGATGCTGTTAAAACTGGAACCGGGAAGATTAATGATCTGAAAATTGCAATTGCATGTATGGATTTTAGTTTTATAGGCGGAAGTATGGGTTCCGTTGTAGGAGAAAAAATTGCACGGTGCGTTGATATTGCCCAACAAGAAAAAATCCCATTGGTTATTATTTCTCAAAGCGGAGGAGCACGTATGATGGAAAGTGCTTATTCATTAATGCAATTGGCAAAAATAAGCACCCGTCTTTCTAAATTAGCAGAATCACATATTCCGTATATTTCAATTATTACTAATCCTACGACTGGAGGAGTTACTGCAAGTTTTGCTATGCAGGGCGACATTATAATTGCTGAACCAAAAGCACTTATAGGATTTGCAGGACCCCGTGTAATTAAACAAACGATTGGCAAGGATTTACCTGACGGATTTCAGAAATCGGAATTTCAATTGGAAAATGGATTTGTTGATTTTATCGTTAACAGAAAAAATTTGAAAGAAAAACTGAATAAAGTACTTTCCTATTTAATCTAAGGATTTTAATATAAAACGATTTTTATTTCCCTATATCATAAACTGACTTTAGATGGTTTAAATTATTTTTTGAATTTAATAGTCATTTTTTTTATCACATCCAAAGCATACTCTACTTCTAGTTCACTATTCTGCATTCCAAATGAAAATCTAATTGTTCCATTAGCGTCTTCTATCGAACCTCCGGAATTAAGAATAACATGAGATGGTTTTAAAGTACCTGAGGTACAAGCTGCACCGTTTGATGCTGCGATACCATGTATATCAAGAAACATCATCATTCCTTCTGAATCGTTTTTATAATATTCCGGTTTGAAAGTAATATTCAAAATAAAAGGTGATGCATTAATTCCGCCATTTATTTTTAATCCGGAATTATCGATTGACATAAGACCGGATAAAAATAATTCTTTAATTTTTCTAACATGAGAATAAATATCTTTCATTTTAGTTTTTAAATAAATAACAGCTTCAGCAAATCCAACTATTCCTGCAACGTTTTCTGTACCGCCACGCCGGTTTCTTTCCTGAGAACCGCCGATTAATAATGGAGAAATAGGAGTTCCGCTTTTTACATATGAAAAACCTGTTCCTTTAGGTCCGTTAATTTTATGTGCTGATGCTGAAAGTGAATCAATTTTTAATTTTTGAACGTCAATTGCCGTTTTACCGAAGCTTTGAACTGTGTCCGTATGAAATAAAATTTCTTTTGATTTTAAAATCTTGGAGATTGCTTCAATTGGATTAACTGTACCCGTTTCATTATTTGTATGAATAATCGAAACTAAGGACGTGCTTTGAGTTATTGAATAATTGAGTTTATCAGGATTAAAAAGTGTCTCTCTATCAACGTTTTCTTTAGTTAGTTCAAATCCTATTTTTTGCAATTCATTACAAGCTTCTAAAACAGAATGATGCTCAACGCTTGAAGTAATAATATGATTTCGTTTACTTTCAATTCTCTCTGCTTTGGCTATACCAAACAAAGAAAAGTTATTTGCTTCCGTACCTCCCGATGTAAAGTATATTTCACTCGGATTTGCGTTGATAAATTCCGCTACTATTTCCCTTGCATTTTCAACTGCTACACGGGCTTTTCTTCCAAAAGAATGAATCGATGAAGCGTTGCCAAAGTATTCAGTCAAATAAGGCTTCATCTTTTCAAGAACTTGGGGAAGAAGAGGAGTAGTAGCTGCATTATCAAAATATACTGTCATTGTAACCTTTAATAAATCTCATCGCTGTATATTGAGCATCCAAATGCAACGATGTTTTAATAAAATAATTTTGCTTTGCCCGTCTTTAAGTTGGGGTTTTCTTTGAGGTAAAGCATAAAATTATCGAACATTAACATCACCTTGATGTATTTTTTCTCTGAGGTCGCCCTGCCTTAATATCATAAAACCTTCTTCATCAATATCTTCGAAAATGCCGAATTTAATTCTTTCGTCATCAATAATTTTTATTTTTTCACCAATCATTTTGCATCTTGCGCGCCAATCATTCATAATTTTTTCACTTTGATCTTTAGCAGAATCAAAATTCTGCTCCAGATTATTCAACACTTCGCTTAAAAGTCTTTCCCTGTTTACAATTGAATGAAATTCTTTTCGGATTGAAGTCGGTGGTATATCAAATTTCCCCGGAAAATTTGGCTGATTAACATTAATTCCAATACCAATTACTATTTTAATAATTTTATTATTCTTTGATGTTGATTCTAATAATATACCGGCAACTTTTTTCTTATCAATCAAAACATCATTTGGCCATTTCAATTCTACATTTAATTGGCATAAATTTTCTATTGCCTGCGCAATTGCCAGCGATGTACTTAAATTAATCAAATTAATTTTACGTGATTTAAATTCACCTTTTAGTAAAACCGAGAATGTTAGATTTTGTCCGCTGTTACTTATCCATACTTTGTCTTTTCTACCTTTACCTTTACTTTGATATTCTGCTAATAGTACAGTACCATTTTGACTGAAATCTTTGCTGTTTAATAGTAATTCATTTGTGGATTCTACTTCATCACAATAAATGAAATTTCTTCCGATAAATTCTGTATCAAGTTTTATATCAAATTCTTCTATATTAAACAACATTACCTCCATCTAAATTCGTTATATGTAAAAATAGTCCGACTATATGTCAATATATCAGTCAATATAGAAATGTTGTGATTTTATGTGACAAACTGTCCACTCTTTTATTAATTTATAAAAATCCTTATAACATATTTATACATAATAACTTAGAGCGCTTATTTTTATTGGCACTATCATTGTTAATATATAGTTAAAATATAATTGGAGGTTACAATGACACTCATAAAATTTGAACCCTTAAGAGAACTTGATTCTTTTCATGACAGAATTCAAAAATACTTCGAAGACTTTTCAAATTTTGGATTCACTATTAATGATGCCTTTAACCCACGCATTGATATTTCAGAGGATAAAGAGAACATTAATATTACAGCTGAAATTCCAGGTGTAAAAAAAGAAAATATTAAAATTACCCTGCAAGATAACATTTTGACTGTTGAAGGGGAAAAGAAAAAAGAAGAGGAAATGAAAGAAAATAATTTCTTTAGAAGTGAAAGAATATATGGTTCATTCAAACGCTGTTTCACATTACCGGTTGATGTTGATTCAGATAAAGTTCAAGCAAAGTTTGAAGAAGGTATGCTTCATATTCAATTAAAGAAATTAGAATCAAAAGTTAAAAGTGAAAAAATCATAGAGCTGAAGTAATTGCTTCAGCTCCTATTTTTAATATTATTTTAAAGGAGTTAAACGAAATGGGAAAAATTATTGGAATTGATCTGGGAACAACTAATTCGTGTGTTGCGGTGATGGAAGGGAATGAACCTGTTGTAATACCTAATTCTGAAGGCGGAAGGACTACACCTTCTGTAATTGCATTTACCAAAAATGGAGAAAGATTAATCGGACAACCTGCAAAACGACAAGCTGTTACAAATCCGAAGAATACAATTTTTTCTATAAAACGATTTATGGGTAGAAGAAGAGATGAAGTAGATGTAGAAGCTAGAGAAGTTCCTTATGAAGTTGTTGCCGGGGATAACGGATCTGCTCGAGTGAAGATTGGCGACAGATTATATTCTCCTCCGGAAATTAGTGCAATGGTATTACAGAAAATGAAAAAAACCGCTGAAGATTATCTGGGTTCGGAAGTAACTGAAGCGGTCATAACTGTTCCTGCTTATTTTAATGATGCTCAGCGTCAGGCAACTAAAGATGCCGGCGAAATTGCAGGATTACATGTAAAAAGAATAATAAATGAACCTACTGCCGCTGCCTTAGCTTATGGACTAGATAAAAAACATAAGGATCAATTAGTTGCTGTTTATGATCTTGGAGGCGGGACATTTGACGTATCAGTTCTTCAATTAGGTGAAGGTGTATTTGAAGTTAAATCAACTAACGGCGATACACATCTCGGTGGAGATGATTTCGACCAGCGTTTGATCGATTTTCTTGCAGATGAATTTCATAAACAAGAAGGTATTGATTTAAGAAAAGATCCAATGGCTCTTCAGCGCTTGAAAGAAGCGGGTGAAAAAGCAAAGATTGAACTTTCATCATCGATGCAGACTGATGTAAACCTTCCGTTTATCACTGCAACACAAGATGGCCCAAAGCATTTGACGCTAACAATTACTCGTGCTAAATTTGAACAATTGGTAGATGATTTGATTCAAAGAACCGTAGGACCATGCGAAAAAGCAATAAAAGATGCAGGTTTAACCGCTTCTCAGATTGATGAAGTTATTCTTGTCGGCGGTTCTACTAGAGTACCCAAAGTACAGGAACTTGTTAAAAAACTTTTTGCAAGAGAACCTCATAAAGGTGTAAATCCTGATGAAGTAGTCGCTATAGGAGCAGCTATTCAAGGTGGCGTTCTTGCCGGTGATGTTAAAGATGTACTTTTACTTGATGTGACTCCACTTTCACTTGGAATTGAAACTCTAGGCGGTGTATTTACGAAGTTAATAGAGGCCAATACCACAATACCTACTCGTAAAAGCGAAGTTTTCTCAACTGCCTCTGATAATCAACCGTCAGTTGAGATTCATATTCTTCAGGGTGAAAGACCTATGGCAGCCGATAACAGAACACTTGGAAAATTTCACCTTGATGGAATTCCACCTGCGCCTAGAGGGATCCCACAGGTTGAAGTTACATTTGATATTGATGCCAATGGTATTTTACATGTAGCTGCAAAAGATAAAGCTACTAACAAAGAACAAAGTATCAGAATTACTTCTTCAAGCGGATTATCAAAAGAAGAAGTTGAAAAAATGAAACATTCTGCGACTGAACATGCAGCCGAAGATAAAAAGAAGAAAGAAGCTGTTGAAATTAAAAACCAGGCAGATACACTTGTATTTCAAACTAAAAAACAGATGGAAGAACTGAAGGAAAAGTTAACTGCCGAAATGCACAATAGACTTGAAACAGAAATAAGGAAGGTTGAAGATGCACTTGCAGCAAATGACACTGATAAAATTAAATCAGCGACCGAGGGACTAACAAAAGTATGGAATGAAATAGCCCCGACCTTATATCAACAAGGTCCTCAACCAGGTACTGGCGGCGGACAGCCGGGCGGCGAACCGTTTACAAGTGAACCTCATGATGGGAAACAACAGCAAACGTCTTCTGAAAAAAAGGATGATAGGGATGTTCAGGATGCATCATATGAAGTTGTTGATGACGATAAAAACAAATAAATAGATATAAAAAAAAGATGGAGGTCATTATGACTAACAAAAAAGAAATGGTTGATGTCAAAACAAAAAGGAGCTGGGATGAAGCTCTTGAAAAAGAATCCTGGGTTGCTCCGTTAATTGATATTTATGAAACAACAGATGATTATTTTCTTTCTGCACAAATGCCTGGTGTATCTAAAGAAGATATGAAAATCAAAATAGAAGAAGGTCATTTGGTAATAATGGGAAGAGTCAATTATATTGAATCTGTCGACCGTAAGTATATTATGAAAGAAACTGAGACAGGCAATTATTACCGAAGATTCAAAATATCTGATAGTATTGACGAACAAAAAATAGATGCATCGTTAGAAGATGGTATCTTGAATGTAAAATTGCCGAAACATGACAGAGTAAAACCAAAAACGATTGAAATTAAGTAATCTATAATCGGAAGTTAGTTTATTTAATAAGGCCGCTTCAATATTAAAAATGGAGCGGCTTTTTTATTTCTGTAAACCATTCAAGCAAGAAATCCATTATTTTTCATAAGGAAAATTATTTATACTGCCTGAAGAAAATGCTTTTTGTGGTCCATATACATAATAAAACAGGTAGCTTCCACCAAAAAGTAGAGATCTGATATCATATCCAAGTATTTTAAGATACATGGTCAATTCAGCACTTAAATGACCGTCTTTAGAATATATCAGAATTGAATTATTAATAGGTAAAGATTGCAATTTTTGATCACTACGAAGTTCATAAACTGGGCCCGATTGGTAATAATAAACACCGGTTATGTGTCCCGGAGTTTTATAACCAATCACGGATTGATTAAAATATAATGAATCATTCCCATAACATATTTTAAAATAACTGTTCCATGAAGTAATCACATTTCCATCACTTAAATAATAATATGTAGTATTATAATTAATAGCTACATCATCCGTAAAATTTTCGGATAGAATATTTGTAACTCTATCCAATAATTTATTTTCCAAAGAAAGATTTGAATTTGAGTAAACAACTGAAGGAAGGCTTTTAAATGGTGGTTTAGGTGGAGCCCAAAAGTCGGCATAATATTCAATTCTTGTTTTAATAGCTTTTAACCATTCATCCGAAAAATATGAATTCCATGAAGCCATCCCGTATTTTAACGCATAAACTTTTTGATAGCCTAATAACCTTAATCCGGCTGTACAAAAGGAAGCTGATTGTCCGTTTGTGCTTACAATGACAATGTTAGTATCTATCTTAATTTTATTCTTTTTTAGAAATGGAATAATATCGAATTGTCTAAGATTAACAGCACCTTTAATATGACCATCACTGAATTTAGAACTATCCCGAATATCCAATAAAATCACATCATTTTGCATAGAATATAAATCAGTTGGAGTGATTAAAGAAGGGCATAAACTGCTATTTATATAATCTCCCTTTGATTCCAGATAGCTTAACAATTCAGCAGAATTATTGACTCCGATTGAGACGGGTGTTACAGTGTCATTTTTTAAACAGCTTTGAATAGTTGCCGCTACAGCAAAAAGTACTAAATACCTAAAGACTATTTTCTGATATTTTGCACAAGTTTTTTTCATGGACGTACCACTTTTATAGGAGCACTTTCGTTTACACCGATAAAGAGACCGATTGCTTTTTCACCCTTTACATTCCAACTTACACTGCCGTTTGCTTGTGTAAAAGGATTATTCGAAATTTGATTATTCTCTTTGGAATTAAAATAATTAATAAACTGTGGGTCTATTTCCGAAACAATAACATATGTTAATAGATTATAGTCACTACTCCGATATTTTAAAGGAAGGTCGGTTGTTGTTGCAGTTACAATATTAAATTGCGAACCAATTTGATATTCAACAATATTATTGAACTGACTGCTGGTGTCTTTATTCAATATAACCCATTTTGCTCCATAAACTTTGTTTGTATCAGCCGAAATATTAACTTCTATATGACTAGTACTATCATTAGAATTTACTATATAATCAATATTGGATATTTGCGGTTTATCAGGAATCAAAGTCTTTGCATAAAATTGAGATCCTTTCCACGTGCCTAATAATTCGTAAATAGAGTCAGCTTTTATTTTTAATCCATATAAAGGTCTATAATATCCATCTGGAAAAAGATGTAAAGGTAAAAGATGTTCTCCATTAATCCTAACATAAGCTTTCACATCAGTTATTGTTGCACTAGCCAGATTATAATTCTGATTTAATGATACAGGATGAGTAAACCTGAGTCCCTGAAAATCTTTATCTGCATTAAGCCATCCTTCAACGACAATTATATCCTCATTTGATGCAGGGAGAACCGCTTCAGTAACTTTTTCACAGGAAGTTGATGCCAATAATATTATTAAAATAATGTTAAATTGTAATGTTTTCATATTCGCTAAAATATTAATGAAACTCCTAAAGTTGGAATAATAGGGAACAAGGTAAGATTATTAATTTTAATTGTATTGCCTTTCCCGGCTGATAATGCATTTTGAGTAATATATTGCGCAAATACATTATTTCTATTATACAAATTGTATATATTGAAATGAAATTCAATAGAAGGATTTGTTACAGCTAATTTATAAGTGCAGTTGACATCTAGTTTATGATATGATGGAAGTCTGGAATTGTTTTTTTCTCCGTATGTTACGAATAATTGACTATTATTAGGATTATTCGAATCATTAAACAGATATTGACCGGTTGGTGAATTAGCAGCCTGACCTGAAGCATAAATCCAACTGGCTCCTAAATGGAAATTGTCGCTAAAATAATATCCCAACACAAATGATATATCATTCCTTATATCATATCTTGGGCTGAAAATTTTACCGTCATTTAGTTCTGCGAACTTAAGTTTTGTCCAGGACAAAGTATAACCTATCCATCCGTAAAGGGGACCATCTCTTTTTTGAAAAAAAAACTCCATCCCATATGCTTCTCCTTCCCCTGAAGTAACTATACTTTCAATAGGTTCGGTTATATTAAACTGAGCATCATTTTTGAATTCTATCAGGTTTCTCATTTTTTTGTAATACCCGTCCAAAGTAAAATTGAAATTTCGGTCTAAGAAAAAATAATCAAATGAGGTGACAAATTGTTCGGAATTGGATGGTTTTATTTTATCCGAAGAAGGATACCAGAAGTCAGTTGGAATTGTTAGATCATCTCTCATTACAAGATGTATATATTGATGAGTAATTCCAAATGCAGTTTTTACTGAAAAGTCATCAGTTATATTATATGATAAAGAAACTCTGGGTTCAGCATCAATATAATTCCCGTTAAAAAAATAGAAAAATCTCATACCTAAATTAGAAAAGAGATTTGAAGTAATTTGAAAATCATTTTGTATGAAAGCTGTCGCATCGTAATTATTCAATGTTTTTCTGATATCAGAATTTGTTTCCAAATCATAACTGTAAAAATTAGACGCCAACAAACTGAAATGATGATATGCTGCTTCAAATCCTGTTTTTAATGTATAAGAAGGTTTTTGGAATTCAATTGTTCTTTTAATTGTTATGTCGGTTATTTTTGAATCGGAATAATAATCGGTAAACTGTTTGTTAAGAGCAATGTTTGTAAATAGAGCGGTTGTTTCATATTGAATAATACTTATCGAAGTATTATTAAAAACGGAACCTCCTTTAATCTGAAGCCAATTTAAATTAAGAGCAAGATTCTCCCATTTGTCATTATAATTTACTTCGCTGGTTGCCCTATCATCATAAAAATTGTCCTTGGACATAAATGCACTTAACGAAAATACACTTTCTTCTTTTAGGGTAAATGTAAATTTTCCATTAATATCATAATAATTATAATATGGCACATTTAATGACTTGATCAAATTCTTTTCTAGTAAATCATAATACATTAACCTACCGGAAATATTATAAGTTGCTTTCGAGCTAAATGGCCCTTCCAAATTCACGCTTGAGGAAATAGTCCCGAGATTAACAGAGCCGTGGTCTTTTTCTTTTGTCCCGGCTTTAAGTTTAATATCAAGCACGCTTGATAATCTCCCTCCATATTCTGCCGGGTAAGCTCCCTTTATTAGTTTAATATCCTGGGTCGAATTGGAATTGAATGTACTTGAAAAATTTCCCAGATGTGAAGGATTATATAGCATCATGCCGTCTACTAGAGTAAGGTTTTGATCAGGTGAACTTCCCCGTATATATAGTCCGTTTGACAACTCTGAAACAGTAGCAATACCTGGCAGCATTTGAAGATTTTTAAATATTTCAAGTTCTCCGGTAAACGAGGGAAGAGTTTTTATTGCTTGTAAAGGTATATTAATAGAATTAATTGACGATTCTTTTTCTGCTTTATCTTCAATTACCATTTCCTTTAATCTGATTTCTTCGCCTGCTAATTGAATGTTTTTTTTTATGGAATTATCATTCTCTGAAATAATGAGGTCAACTGATTGTGATTTGTAACCGATATTTTTAACAATTAGAGAATAAGAGCCTGGAGAAATATTTTCAAGCAGATAATAGCCATATCTGTTTGTCAATGCACCTTTAACAATATTTTCCTTATTCAATTCACCGCTTTTATATATTATAACACTAATCCCAATAAGAACTTCTCCCGACACAGCATCTGTAATTACTCCATGTATAGAATTTGAAAAAGTTTGAGCAGGAAGATATTGGCAAACGATTAAAAAAAACGCAAAGATTTTAGGGAGTAAATTCATTTCCAGACTCAAATTATAAAACTTAAATTAAAATTAGAATAATTTATTGAAAATTCAAGACATTTTTTTCCCTATAATTGTCTTTGTTGAAAAATCGATGGAAAAATAGAATTATTTAAATCATGTTTGTCAAAATTAATTGAAAATTCAATGACATTATAGTTATAAATTTATTGTTTATATAACTTTTCAATTATTGAATGTAACAATAAATTGATTGTCAGACAGCATTTAAATAATCGGCTACTATATCCATATTGCAATTGATAAATTATACTTACATTCTGAGTATAATTTGATAAACAAAAAAAAAGAAAGTTCAATTTTTAGAGACCTTACTTTATTCTTTTTCAATTGTTAATTATCTTTGGAATGATTATTCATTTGATTTCAGGTAAGTTTAATAAAAGTTTAAAACTAAATAATAAGTAGGTAATTAAGTGGCTATTATTCCAATTACAATTTACGGAGATAAAATACTTCGTCAGAAGGCTCAACCGATTAAAGCTGTTTCGGATGAAATTATTGAAAAAATTGGCGATATGTTTGAAACAATGAGAAATGCAAATGGACTGGGACTTGCCGCTAATCAGGTGGGCTATCGCGAATCAATTTTTGTAATGGATCTTCATGGTATGGAAGGTTATGAGAAATTTAAACCGCTTGTTATGATTAATCCTCAAATCATTATTGAGTCGGAAGAAAAAATTATTTTGGAAGAAGGCTGCTTAAGTTTACCTACTCTACATGCCGAAGTTGAAAGATCTGAAAATATTAAAGTACGTTTCCTAAATACGGACGAAAAAGAAGTTGAAATTGAAGCTTCTAAATTATTTGCCAGGGTTATTCTTCATGAAAATGATCACTTAATTGGGAAAATGATCCCGGATAGAGTTTCAGAAGAATTGAGAAAAATGCTGAAGAAAGATTTAAAATACATTATGAATAGAGAAATAAAAATTGATTACCCTATAACTGAAATGTAATTCAATTCTAAAGAACCCTGATTGTTCTTTCCTTTGAGCAAAAGATGAAAATAATTTTTATGGGCACTCCTGATTTTGCAATACCTTCTCTCAAGAAAATCCTGCAAAGCCACCATTCAATCATAGCTGTAGTATCTGCGCGCGATAAAGAAAGGGGAAGAGGCAGACGGGTCTCGGCAACACCTGTAAAAGAATTTGCCGTTAAAGAAGGAATTGAAATACTAACTCCATTTAGTCTAAAAGATACTGACTTCATTAATCGACTGATAGAATTAAAACCGGATTTATTTATAGTTGTTGCTTTTAGAATCCTGCCGTTTGAAGTTTATTCAATTCCTGAAAAAGGTTCCTTTAATTTACATGGATCTCTTTTACCTAAGTATCGGGGCGCAGCACCAATTC
>Ga0182027_10005051_pt1 | contig 20195 bp, 14 predicted proteins | sample 712E1DmetaG_FD_121300 | JGI IMG/M metagenome (GOLD analysis project Ga0182027, IMG submission 121300) | Permafrost microbial communities from Stordalen Mire, Sweden - 712E1D metaG (Illumina Assembly) | ecosystem: Environmental > Terrestrial > Soil > Wetlands > Permafrost | place: Sweden...
CAAGAAATACAAGCTCCACGTGCGCGTGTTCCTGAGCCGTTACCGCGGCTATGCGGAGTGTCCGGCGTGCCACGGCGCGCGGCTGCGGCCGGAGGCGCTGTACGTGCGCGTGGGGTCGAAAACGCTGGCCGAAGTAGTGCGCATGAACATCGCCGACGCGCACGCTTTCTTTGGTTCGCTCGAACTTACGCCCGAGGAGCTGGGCATCGCCGAGAAGGTTCTGGTTGAGATCCGCCAGCGCCTGCAGTTTCTCAATAACGTGGGGCTGGACTACCTGACGCTCGACCGACTCTCCGCTACGCTCTCGGGCGGCGAGGCGCAGCGCATCCAACTGGCGACTTGCCTGGGCTCGCGGCTGGTGGGCGCCTGCTACGTGCTCGACGAGCCGTCGATCGGCCTGCACGCCCGCGACACCGTGCGACTCATCCGCATCCTCGAAGAGCTGCGCGACCTGGGCAACACCATCATCGTGGTGGAGCACGACGCCGATGTGATGCGCGCGGCCGATTACATCGTCGATCTGGGTCCCGGCGCCGGCGAGAACGGCGGGCGCGTGATTTTCGCGGGGACCTACGGACAACTGGTGGCGGACGGCGGCGGCTCGCTGACCGCGGCCTGGCTGCGGGGCGAGCGCGAAAGCCAGCGGGCGCGGTCGCCGCGCGCGGTGAATCCCAAGCGGGTCTTGAAGGTCTACGGCGCGCGGGCGCACAACCTCAAGAGCATCGACGTGGAGATTCCGCTGGGCATGATGGTGGCGGTGACGGGCGTTTCGGGCTCGGGGAAATCGAGCCTGGTCCACGAGGTGGTGTATAAGGCGCTGGCGGCCGCGCACAAGACCGGGGTGGTGGAGCAGGAGGAGCCGGGCCAGACGCCGGGCCGCTCCGCCGGCCTCGCTCTGAAGCGCATCGTGGGCGCGGAGAAAATCCAGCAGGCGGTGCTGGTCGATCAGTCGCCCATCGGGCGCACGCCGCGCTCGAATCCGGTCACTTATTTGAAAGCGTTCGATATCATTCGGGAATTGTTCGCCTCGACGGCGGAAGCCCAGCGGCGCGGCTATACGGCGGGCCATTTCTCCTTCAATATTCCCGGCGGGCGCTGCGAGACCTGCCAGGGCGATGGCACGGTGACGGTGGAGATGCAGTTCCTGGCGGATGTCGAACTGGTGTGCGACGAGTGCAAGGGCACCCGCTACAAGAGCGGCATCCTCGAGATTCTCTACCGCGGCTTGAACGTTCACGAAGTGCTGGCGCTGACGGTGAAGGAGGCGCTGCTGTTCTTCGGCGACGTGCCGCGGCTGGTGACGAAACTGAAGGTGCTGGCGCAGGTGGGGCTGGGTTACCTGCGCCTCGGCCAATCGGCGACGACGCTCTCGGGCGGCGAGGCGCAGCGCGTCAAGCTGGCGGCGCACCTGGCCCAGGCATCCTGCGCGAACACGCTGTTCATTTTCGACGAGCCCACCACGGGGCTGCATTTCGAGGATATCGCGCAATTACTCGACGCCTTTCAGAAACTCATTCAGAACGGCGCGAGCGTGGTGGTGATCGAGCACAACCTGGAAGTGATCCGCGACGCGGACTGGGTCATCGACCTGGGCCCGGAAGGCGGCGAGCGCGGCGGCCGCATCGTGGCGGAAGGCACTCCCGAGCAGGTGGCGGCGGTGGCGGAGTCCTACACGGGGCGGTTCTTGAAGGGGATGGTGCGCGCGGCGACGTAGCTCCCCAGCGAAGTCGGTACCAGTGGTACCAATCTTCACTATTGAGATCTGTTTTACCAGAATTTCCTTGACTTGCCCCCCCCCCCGGATGTCCTTATGCTATTCAAGTACCAATAAATCGGAGGAACGCCCCGGTGCGCCGTCATCAGCTTCTGATATTGTTCCTGCTTTTGAGCATCCCGATTCAGGCGGTCTGGGCTCAAGGAAAGCCTTTTACGATCACGAAAGGGCCCTACCAGTGGAATACTCCTATTGCGGAGTATTGGCTCATAGGCGCACAGGTGACCGTGACCGTATCGAGCGATCCGACCAACTTCCCGGGCTTGTTCCTCTGGCACTACACGGTGCAGACCGGCCTTCCTTGCTGGACGGGCTGGAGCGACCCAGGGCCCGGCGGGCCGGTCTTGCCGCAGATCGCGTTTCCGCGCGCAGGCAACGGGCTTCGGCTAGGAGGGGCGACTCAGAAGTCCCAGGCTGGGCGCCGAACCATACGGCCTCGTGACGAGAGTCCAGGCGGTTTCCTCGGCCTGGGCACTCAGTACTTCTACGTCATCTTTCCCCAAGACGTACCGGACATAGGCACCGAACAGCTCGACGGAGTGAGCTACCCGGACCTCGCGGGCCCGTTGCAGTCGCCTGACGGTGGGGTGAACGCCGTCTATTTCGCTCAGGAATGCCGTGGCACGAGCGTTGTGGATTTCCAGTTCACGACGAAGCCGCGCCAAGTGGTCGAAGAGCCGGCCTGCAACGCGGCGAATGGTACGCCCTTGTCCTATCTTCCCGGACTCCCGTCTCTCGACGACGGCTTCGGGCACTGTGGTTGGTTCTATGCCCTTGAGGTGCTCGATGGTGGCGTCCCCTGGTGGCCGGGGTGGTGGGCATCAACAGGGCCACTTGCGGTGCCGGGAGGGCAGGTGCAGCTCAAGTCGTTCACGTGGGACGCACTTGCTGGCGACTCCGCTCACGGCCTCCAACCGATGTATGAGACGCACCTGGACGACTGGACCAAGGATAAAATGGGGCCCGAGGGCACTACCTTGGTAAGTGAGCCCGGATGGAGGGCGGACGATTCCGGAACGGTCCGATCCGACCCGGTGTCCTACACTGGCGGAGCAACCGCGGCAGTGCGCGCGGTGAAGTTGACGAGTGACAACCAAGATCCGGCAGATGCGATCCTGCGGATCGAGAGCGATCAGGACTCCCTTAAGTTCACGGACATGAAGGTGCACTTCGACGGGGGCAAAGCAAAATTCAAGCCGACCGAGGCGATGATCAGCCAGAACGCCTTCCCCGGAGCGGTGGACAACATCGACGTGAACCTGACTTGGAGCCTCTCTTTCGACAACGGCCAGACGTTCGTGCCGTTCGCGTGGACGGAACACCAGATGTTCATCACGCTGGGGCCGCCGAAGGGGTACGGCGGGTTCGGAGGAATCAAGGCCGCACCGCACGTTACGGCGGCCAGACTGAACTGGGCAACGAATGCAGCCGCGGACGGAGCGACGCCGCAGGGAGTGGTCGGGGACTCCATTGCTAATGTCCGCGGAAAGATCCTCCACGTGATCAACAGAAGCATCGGCATACGCGTGAGCCCTTGGCATATGCTGGATAACCCACCCCCCGGATTGGACTGCATATCTGTCACAAGCGTTGCGGTCGCTGTCATCCTCCAGGCCGGCGCGGATGTGGCCGAATCTCTGGCGTGGCCCACGAGCCTGGACGCCGACGCCTCGACCCAAGAGACTCTGCGCCTCTGGGAACGCGACACCACCCTCGAGTACTTTCTGTACGACGGTTCGACACTGAACTGGTTCGAGGCGTTTCTCGTCTTGCTTGAGGAAGGCGACGCGACAGAGGCATACACAGCCGCCCCCATCGCCGGGCCTTTCCCGCCTTGGGCGGGACCGACAACCCTGCCCTTACCCGGCGACCCACTGAAACAGCTTGCTTTCACCGTCATGTATCAGACCCTCGTGTCTGAGCGAACGCCTAGGCAGTCGGGTCCGCCAGGCAGGCGAGCGGGTGAACAGTGGTGGATTGACAACGTATCCGACAAGGCGGTTATGCGCGGCCCATTTCCAATTCCAACCCAATGAGAAAACCAAGCGCAGTCATCACTTTCCTACTAGCCGGTCTGGCGACCAGCATCGGTGCTTCTGGCGAGGATCTCGTTGTGTATCGTGATTCCTCGCTGACATGGATCACCGCTAAGAATAGCCCGGAGGTCGCGTTCGGCGAAGCCCGGAAGTTGCTCAACGCGGGATTCATGGACCCGCAGGCGCGGGCCGTGCTTGGAGCGGCTGAAGTCTTTACACGCGAAGTCTTCAACGTTCCCACTCTGCAGTTTCGGCGGGCCGTGACGTATCGGGATGCGACGGGCGACAACCTGGTGGCGGAATGGGCCACCAGCGAGCCTTTCGGAGTGGGAAGCGTCATCCTGAAGGACACACCCTATCTCTCCGTGTACCATCTGGCTCTGAGCCACTGCAGGATCGCATCCAGGGCGGATCTCACCTCATTTCTCACAACCCTTTTGGCATCGGGTAAGTCGCCGATCCCCCTTTGGCCCGGTGCGCTGACGGTCGACTTGCAGGCGAGTGCGCCCCGGATCGATCAGTTCCATGTTGGCTCCCCTCCGTTCTCTCCCTACCGAATAGTCCGCGACTTCGTTCTGCTGGGCCAGCGCGACGGCGAAGAATGGTATGTCACTGTGACGATCGGGAAGGACTTCACGTATCAGGAGCGCGAAGCGGAAGACGATAAGGACCAGAACGGGCCCCCGGGACCATATCCCGTTCCGCCGTTTGTTCCTGAGCGCTTCCCCTCTCTGGCCGAACTGGCGAAGGGCTGGAGTGGCGACCGGATTCTCAGGGAGGTCGGGAAGCCCGCCGGGCCGAGCCCGGAATTCGATTTCTCCGACCGGCGCGACGAGATTCTCATTGCGGAACTCGTCAAGCGCGGTCTGTCTGTGGATCAGTTCCTCGACCTCGTCAAGAGCGACTCGCTGCACCCGGATTTACGGCTCACGACCGCGCTCTACGCGCTGCGGCGGGCGGGCGTCTCGCTGGACCCTTACATCAAATCGGCTCTCGCCATGTATCTGCCTCTGGGTGCGGGCGAGGAAGTGGCGACCCTGTTCAACTATGCGGCGGAACCCTGCAAGGTTCCGATCAGATCACATAGGGAGAAGGCCACGCCGTCGCCCGAGTTCGAGGCGTTGGCGCTGAAGCTAATCAAATCTGGCCAGTCCACGGAAGGGCCGCTAGCCTACCTGGAGTCCTGTTCGAACTCCCGCGAGACGCTGGACGCGCTCAGTTCGGCTGCGGTACCCGATAGCGCGGCCACGGCCAAGGAGCGAGCAATGGGACGCATTCGGCGACGGCTGCCGAAGAAGGCGGAGTGACGCGCTCGATGGCGCCAGCAAGCTGCCCGTTGCCGCGTAGATGACAGCGCGGTAAGCCGCCGCGAACGCGCCCATAGGCAGATCGAGCGCTGGTCCGCTCCCCACCCCTCGCGGTTCGGAAAAAGCCCCAAAGCGGGCATCACTGCGCTATACTGAGGTCAGACGTCGAGCCGCGGGAGTGGGCGAAAGCCCACTTTTTTGTTGGCCCAGTGATCGACAGGCATAATGAACGAAGAGATCGTTGCCAGGGTGACCGCAGTCGCCCGTCGTGTGGCCGAATCTGAGGGCCTGGAAGTCATTGAGGTTCAACTGCTCGGCGGGGGCAAGAAACGGATGCTGCGAATCACCATCGACAAACCGGCCGGTGTCTCCCACGCCGATTGCGAGCTGGTCTCACACCAGGTGGGCACCATCCTCGATGTCGAAGAGGTCATGCCGGGAAGCAGCTATACACTGGAGGTAAGTTCTCCTGGTGTCGAGCGCAAGCTGCGCGGGCCGGCGGATTTCGAGCGCTTCGTTGGCCGCAAGGCTAAGGTAACGCTGCGCGAGCCGGTGGAAGACCGGCGCTACTGGGAAGGCATTCTGGCCGGGCTTGCCGGGGATGTCGTCACCTTGGAGCCTTCGCCTGGAAAGACGGTCCAGTTCACCGTCGAACAGGTCGAAAAGGCGAACCTGAAGTTCGATTGGTAATCCCTGAACAGTTAACGAGGAAAGTATCTTGGGCACGATCTATCAATCCATCGAGATTCTGAGCAAGGAGAAGGGCATCGACCCGCAGATCATCGTTGACGCAGTCAAGGATGCCATGCTGGTCGCGGCCCGCAAGCACTTTCATACGGAAGAGGATCTCGTCGCGGAGTTCGATCAGAAGACCGGCGCCATCCAGATCTTCATCGTCAAGAAGGTGGTTGAGACGATCGACGCTCCCCTCAACCAGCTCACGCTCGAACAGGGCAGGGCCATCGATCCCAGCGCCGAGGTCGGATCGGAAATCAGAATCCCGAAAGCCACGGACCTGCTGGGCCGGGTCTCCGCGCAAACGGCCAAACAGGTGATCCTGCAGAAAGTCCGCGAGGCCGAGCGGGAAACGGTGTACCAGGAGTTCTCCGGCCGCGTGGGCGAACTGGTCAACTGCACGGTCAAGCGCGTGGAGGGTCCCGACCTGGTTGTGGATATAGGCAAGACCGAGGCCCGGCTGCCGAAGAAGGAGCAGTCGCGCCTGGAGAGCTTCAGCGTGGGCGACCGCGTCCGCTGCGTCATCAAGAGCGTCGAGAAAAGCGGCAAGACCCCGGGCGTCATCGTTTCGCGTGCGGCGCCGGAGCTGGTGATGCGCCTGTTCGAGCAGGAAGTCCCGGAGATTTACGACAGCACGGTGACGATCAAGGCCTGCGCGCGCGAGGCCGGAGAGCGGACCAAGATCGCCGTGCAGAGCCGCGACCGCGACGTCGATAGCGTGGGCGCCTGCGTGGGGATGAAGGGCATGCGCGTGCAGTCGATTATCCGCGAGCTGCGCGGCGAGAAGATCGACATCATCGAATACTCGGAAGATTCCATCTCGTTCGCCACGCACGCGCTGAGCCCGGCCAAGATCAGCCGCGTGACCATTCTCGACGCCGAACAGAAGCACATGGAAGTCATCGTCGACGACACACAACTGTCGCTGGCTATCGGCAAGAAGGGCCAGAACGTGCGCCTGGCCGCCAAGCTGCTGGGTTGGAAAGTCGACATCAAGAGCGAAGAGGAAAAGCGCCAGGAAGTAGAGTCGCAGATGGAGGCGCTGGTGGTTTCCGGAGCGCCGGTCTCGGTGCTGCTGGACAACGGTCTCACCGATAAAATCCTCGAGAAGCTGGTCGAAGGCGGAATTGCCACGGTGGAGCAGCTCGGTGGGATGACCCCCGAGCAGCTCGAAGAGATTCCGGGGATCGGGCCCAAGACCGTCGAGACCATCCAAACGGCAGTGAACGGCTACTACGCGCAGTACGAAGAGCAGGGCGCGGAAGCCGAGCCGCTACCGGAAGGCGAGCAGGCTGTGGAGGCCGTGGGCGAGGCAGCCGAGCCGCAACCAGAAGGTGAGCACGACGTAGAGGCCCCGGGCGAAGGCGAGGACGTTGCCGCCCCGGACCCGGTGGCGGGAGAATTGCAGCCGGTGGAAGAAGCCGCCCTCGAGGCGGTGGCCGACTCGGCGCCTGAGGTTCGGCCCCCTGCCGGAACGGAGTCCGAATGATGGAACTCTGCTACCATAAAGGACTCGGTTTGAGTGTCTTGGGGGTCAGAGAACAATCGGCGCCGGCTCGGGGACTGTGTTCCGGAGCTTCTGACAGGGACGGGTTCGCCTCCCGAAACAGGCGGTCCAACTGAATAACGTTGTTATGCGGAAAATTCGGATTAACGAGCTGGCGCGCGAGTGCGAGCAGCCCAATAGCGCGATCATCACGGTGCTGCCGCAGTTTGGCGTCACGGACAAAAAGACGCACTCCAGCTCGATCGAGGACGATGTCGCGGACAAGATCCGGCGGCATTTTGGGGTTTCTGTCGAGCGCTCCGCCGCGCATGCGTTGGAGCACGAGGCCGACGAACCCGAGGCCGCGGTAGAAGAGCAAGCGGGTTCGCCCGTCGAGGCGGAAGCCCCGGCGGCGGAGCCGGTGCAGGCGACTCCGTCGGTTGCGCCTGCCTTCCCGCCCGGCCTGACCACGGAAGAGAAGATGGCCGCCCGCCCGGTGGCGCACCCGGTGCGGCCGCCGCTGCTGGGAAGAGGTCCACGGCCGATGCCGATGCCGATGCCGGCGCAGCCTCCGGCGGCTCCGGCGCCCGTTGCGACGCCCCCGGTGGCGTCGTCGTCTCCAATGCCCGGCCCGGCCATACGGCAGCCGGTCCCGGCCCGGCCGCTGCCCTCCGCTCCGCGTCCTGGCCAGATCATCTCCGGTCCACGTCAGCCTTTCCCCGGCGCCAGCCAGGGGGAAGCGCCGCAGCGGCCCGTGATGCGGCCATCGGTGAGGCCCTCGGTGCCGTCGCACCCGCAGCAGCCGGCTGCCCAAGGACCCTCCGGTCCGCCGGTTGCGGTCATTTCGCCCCGAGGGGCGAGTCTGGCAGGCCAGCCCGCCGCACGGCCGGTTGTGCCTCCGAGGCCCGATCTGGTGGCCCGTCTCTCACAAGCCCGGACCATGCCTGGACAGCCCCAGCCGCGTCCCGCGGGTCCTCTTCGCCCGGCCAGCGTGCCCGTGCCAGGCCAGCCGATTTACAAGGGACCCATTCGTCCCGGCCAGCCCCTCATGCGCCCGCGCCCCGGCGCGCCCAGCGCCGGACCGATGGCCAGAGGGCGCGGCCTGCACCCCACGACGCCGCTCCGTCCCGAGGCTGCCGCGGTACCGGCCACCGACCAGCGCCGCCGCCAGTTCGGCACCCGGCCGGTCATCGATCGCGAGCGCGAACGCGAAGGGAAGCTGCTCCGCGTCCCGGTGCGCCGGGGCGAGGACATCTCGCATCTGGCCGAAGGCAAGCAGATCACGGTTGCCGAAGGCGTCACGGTCAAGGAGCTTTCGGAAAAACTTGGCCTGAAGGCCAACCTGGTGATCAAGAAGCTGGTGGACCGCAAGGTCTTCGCCACCATCAACCAGGCGCTGGACGTGAAGATGGCCGAGAACCTGGCGCGCGATTTCGGCGCCATCGTCTCCACCGTCAGCTTCGAGGAAGAAGCCACGCAGCAGCAGGAGATGCTGGCGGCCAGCAACACGCCAGCCGGTGAAGAGGAGTCGGGGCCCGTCAAGCGGCCGCCGGTAGTGACCATCATGGGTCACGTGGATCACGGCAAGACCTCGCTGCTCGACGCCATACGGTTGAGCAAGGTCGCCGAGAACGAGGCCGGCGGAATCACGCAGCACATCGGCGCCTACCAGATCGAGACCAACGGCCGCAAGATCACCTTTATCGATACGCCCGGTCACGAAGCGTTCACCCGCATGCGCGCCCGCGGCGCCAAGGTCACCGATGTGGTGGTGCTGGTGGTGGCAGCCGAAGACGGCGTGATGCCACAGACCATCGAGGCCATCGACCACGCCAAGGCGGCGCAGGTCCCCATCATCGTGGCCATTAACAAGATCGACAAGCCCGACGCCCATCCGGAGCGGGTGATGCAGCAGCTCTCCGACCGCGGCCTGGTGCCCGACAAATGGGGCGGCGACACCGTCATGGTGCCCGTCTCGGCCCGCACCAAGCAGAACCTGGATCTGCTGCTCGAAATGATCCTGCTGGTTTCCGATATGCAGGATCTCAAGGCGTATCCCGGGCGTCCGGCCGTTGCCAGCGTGCTCGAAGCCAAGCTCGATCGCGGGCGCGGCCCGGTGGCCACCGTGCTGGTTCGCAACGGGACGCTGCACGCGGGCGACTACTTCGTCTGCGGCTCGGTCTTCGGCAAGGTTCGTGCCATGTTCGACGACCGCGGCGAACCGCTCAAGGACGCCGAGCCATCCCGGCCGGCCGAGGTCATCGGCCTCGACTCGCTGCCGGAGGTGGGCGACAGCCTGCAAGTCGTCACCGACACGGCCAAGGCGAAACAGATCGTGGTCTATCGCGAGTCCAAGGCACGCGAGCAGGCCATGGCGAAGAATACGCGCATCACCCTCGACCAGTTGCATCGCCAGCTCAAGGAGGGCGAGGTCAAGGAGCTGCCGGTGATCCTCAAGGCGGACGTCGGTGGCAGCGCCGAGGTCATCGCCGAGGCGCTGCAGAAGCTCTCGACCGACAAGGTCCGCATTCAGGTCATCAGCAGCGGTGTCGGCGCCATCACGGAAACCGACGTCCTGCTGGCTTCGGCCTCGAATGCGGTGGTGATCGGCTTCAACGTCCGGCCCGACCGCAACGCGGTCGCCCTCGCCGAGCAGGAGAAGGTCGACATCCGCCTGCACACGATCATCTATGACCTCACCGACGAGATCAAGCGCGCCATGAGCGGCATGCTCGATCCGGTGTTCAAAGAGGTCTACCGCGGGCGCGCGGAAGTGCGCGAGATCTTCCGCATCAGCAAGATCGGGACGGTGGCGGGTTGCCTGGTGGTGGACGGGTCGGTTCCCCGCGACGCCAACATCCGCCTGCTCCGCGACAACGTGGTGGTACTGACGGGCAAGCTCGCATCGCTGAAGCGGTTCAAGGACGATGCCAGCGAGGTCCGCTCCGGCCTGGAGTGCGGCTTGGCGATCGAGAACTTCAACGACCTCAAGCCCGGCGATGTGGTGGAAGCGTTCGCCAGCGAGCGGATTGCGCCCGAGGCGTTCGCCTGATTCGGACATGCCGTCTATCGGTGTACTGACGCTCGAGATGCGGCTCGAGACTTCGCACTCGCTTAAGGACAAACGTCACGTGATCCAGGGTCTCAGGGAGCGGCTGCGCCACAAGTTCAACGTGGCGGTGGCCGAAATCGACTGCCAGGACCTATGGCAGCGCGGGGTGGTGGCCGCGGTAACGGTGTCGGGCGACCACAACTACGCGGCGCAGCTCCTGCAGTCCGTCGAAAAGGAAGCCGCCGCTTTGCTCGGCCCGCAGTTGGTGAGCGCGACCGTCGAGTGGCTGGAGTAACGGGATGGACCCGCGACGTGCCGAGCGCCTGTCCGAAGCGTTGCGAGAGGAACTGGCGGAGCTGATCGAGTACGAGCTCCAGGACCCCCGCCTGGCCGGCATCACCGTCACCGAGGCGCGCCTGGTGCCGGATGGGCGCCACCTGCTGGTGACGGTTTCGCTCAAAGGCAATGCCGCCGAGCGGCAGCTCGCGGTAGAGGCTCTGGGACACGCGGCCAGCTACCTCCGAAGGGTGGTGGCGGTCCGGCTGCGGCTGTTCCGGGCCCCGGAAATCCACTTCCAGGCGGCCGACCCGGCAGGGGACCGGATCGGGGAGCTGCTGGACCGGATCAAGAAGAACCGCGAAAAAAGCGAAAAAAAAGCGGGAAACGAGCCTTAAACGGCCTCGCTTCGTGCTACTTTTGTTAATGTTGCCCCGAGTGAGTGGGGCAGGCGGCTTCGCGCCGCTTGTGGAATGATGTACATCGCGGACCGGCGGCCGTCCCCATTAGGCCCCGGCCGGACATTCTCTTATGCGAGGGCAAAGCGGAACGGCCATGCGTGTGGCTCCAATGAATAGCAGATTTTTAGATGCCTGCCGTCGCAGGCCCACCGACGTTCGTCCCGTGTGGTTCATGCGGCAGGCGGGGCGGTACCTCAAACCCTATCGCGACATACGGTCCAAGCACGGCATCCTCGAGATTTGCCGGCGCCCGGACCTGGCCGCCGCGGTCACCCTACAGCCGGTCGAGATCCTCGACGTGGACGCCGCCATCATCTTCGCCGACATCCTGTTGCCGGTCGAGCCGATGGGGCTGAAGCTGCGCTTCGCCGCGGGCGAAGGCCCGATCATCGAGAACCCGGTGCGGACCTCGGAAGACATCGACGCGCTCTCGATTTCGAACACCGATGACCTGGGCTACGTCGGCGACGCCATCGTGCAGGTGGTGAAGGCGCTGGCCGGCAAGGTGCCGGTGCTGGGCTTCGTGGGCGCGCCCTTTACCATCGCCAGCTACATGATCGAAGGCGGGGCCTCCCGCACGTTCATGAAGACCAAGCAGATGATGTACTCGAACGAGACCCTGTGGCGGCGGCTGATGGGCAAGCTGGTGGACGTCCTGGGCCCGTTCGCGATTCTGCAGGTGGCGGCGGGCGCCCGCGCGATCCAGGTATTCGATAGCTGGGTGGGCGCGCTCGGTCCGGACGACTACGTGCGCTTCGTGGCGCCCTACTCCCGCGCCCTGATCGAGCGCATCCGCTCGACGGGCGTGCCGGTGATCCATTTCGGCACCGGCGCCGGGGGTTTCTTCCGCGAGTTGCATGCGGCGGGCGGCGACGTACTGGGCGTCGATTGGCGCATCAATATCGACCAGGCCTGGATCGACATCAGCTACCGCTCGGCGATCCAGGGCAATCTGGATCCGGCCGCGCTGTTCGCGCCCCTGCCGGAACTGAAGACGCGCATCCACGAGCTGCTCAAGCGCACCGGTACGCGGCCCGGCCACATCTTCAACCTGGGTCACGGCATTCTTCCGGAAACCCCGGTGGACCACGTGCGGGCGGCGGTGCAGTTCGTCCGCGAGTTCAAGCCGTAATGGGTGGATGGGCGGCAGCCGGAAGGCAGCCAACATGAAACAGGCCGTACTTCTGCTGGCCCACGGGGCTCCCGAACGCGTCGAGGACATCGCGGAGTACCTCTCCTACGTGCGCTCCGGCCGGCCTACGCCGCCCTCGCTGGTCGAGGAGGTCGCGGACCGGTACGGCCAGATTGGCGGCGGTTCGCCGTTGCTGGCCCGCACCCGCGAACAAGCAGCGGCTCTCGAGCGTGAACTGGGCATCCCGGTCTATTTCGGGATGCGCAACTGGCGGCCGTTCATCAAGGAGACGGTGGCGCGAATGAAGGCCGACGGCGTCGAGCGCATCGTCGCGCTGTGTCTGGCGCCGCAGTATTCGAAAGCCAGCGTGGGTTTTTATTTCCGCCGCGTGCAGGAGGCCAAGACCGAGGCCGGCCTCGCGGCCGAGATCGTCTGGACTAAGACGTTCCACGCTCATCCCCTGCTGGTGGAGGCATTCGCGGAACGCCTCGCGCCCCTGCTGCCCGCGCCGCGCGTGCTCTTCACCGCGCACAGCTTGCCCGAGCGGGCGCTTGAAGGCGGCGATCCCTACGACTCCGAAGCGCGTGCGACCGCCGACGCCGTGGCCCGGCGCGCCGGCCTCGACACCTGGGAATTCGCCTATCAGAGCCAGGGCTTCACCGAGGATAAGTGGCTGGGGCCGACTGTCGAGTCGCGCATCGACGAATACGCCGCCGCCGGGGTCCGCGAGATGGTGCTGGCCCCCATCGGCTTCGTTTGCGACCACGTGGAGATCCTCTACGACGTGGATGTCGCGTTTCGAAACTACGCCCGCGAGCGCGCGATCGCGCTTCGCCGCCCTGAGTCGCTGAACGATTCACCCACCTTCGTGCGCGCCCTGGCTGCCGTCGCGCGGGACAGGTTATGCGTGTAGTCATCGTCGGCGGGGGGATTTCGGGCCTTTCGGCTGCCTACTACCTCGGGAAACACGGCGTCGCAGCGACCCTGATTGAACGCGAGGAGCGGTTGGGCGGCGTGATCTCGACCCAGTGCCTGCAAGGCTGCGTGCTCGAAGCCGGCCCGGACAGTTTCCTCGCTCAGAAGCCTTGGGCCCTCCAACTGATCCGCGAGCTGGGCCTGGGCGACGATGTCATCGGCTCGAACGACCACCTGCGCGTGACCTACGTGCTGAAGCGCGGGCGGCTGGTGCCGCTGCCCGATGGCCTGATGCTGATGATCCCGACGCGCATTCTTCCGATGGTGCGCAGTTCGCTGCTGGGCCTCGAGACCAAGCTCCGCATGGGGCTGGAGTGGTTCCGGCGTCCGCGAAACGGCTGGCAGCCGGACCGGTCGGTGGCCGAGTTCGTCGCCGCGCACTACGGCTGGGAAGCGGTGGACTACCTGGCCGAGCCGCTGCTGGCGGGCGTCTACGGCGGAAATCCGCACGATCTGAGCGTGGCCAGCGTCCTGCCGCGGTTCTTGGAGCTGGAACGGAAGTATGGCAGCCTGACCAAGGGGGTCTTGCGCGAACGCCGCAAGGCCGCCAGACAGGCCCAGGGCCAGCCGCTGTTCCAGACTCTCAAAGGCGGGCTCGGCCAGCTCGTGGACGCCCTGGTGGCCCAGACTCGGCCCGCGCCCGAAGTGCTGCACGCCCGCGCGGAAGCGGTGGAGCGTTCGGCGGACGGCGCCTCATGGCGCGTGCGCGTTGGCGGCGACTGGATCGCGGCGGACGCCGTGATTCTTGCGTGCCAGGCCTATCGGGCCGCGGCGCTCCTCGGCGCGGTGGACGGCGAACTGGCGGCTCAACTGGACGGCATCCCGTACACGAATTCCATCACCATCTCGCTGGGGTACGATAAAGCCGCCTTGCGGCACCCGCTCAATGGCTTCGGCTTTCTGGTGCCCAAGAGCGAGCGCCAGTTGCTGGTGGCCTGCACCTGGGTGGGCACGAAATTCTCGCACCGCGTGCCGGAGGACAAGGCCGTTCTGCGCTGTTTCGTGGGGGGCGAGGATCCGGGCGTCCTGGCGCTTTCCGATCAGGACCTGGTTGCCGCCGTGCGGGCCGAGCTGCTGACCGTCATGGGGGTCTCGGCGACGCCAGTGTTCACGCACGTCTCCCGCTGGCCGCGCTCGATGGCGCAGTACACCGTGGGCCACGCCGACCGGGTGACCGCCATTGAAGCCCGGCTCAAGCAACTCCCGGGCCTGCACCTGGCCGGCAACGCTTACCACGGTATCGGCATTCCCGACTGCGTGCGCATGGGCAAGCAGGTGGCCGATGCGATCTTTTCCGAACCGCGACCGTAAGGGAGCGGACCTCGAGACACATGCGGGTTTATCTAGGCCTTTCCTGGTTGCAGTGGGCGCTGGTTGCGTGGGGCGGGATCGCCGGAACATTTGTCGTCGTTTTGATTTACCGCCTGCTCATCTCTCACCGGCCCGAGCACGAGGAATTCATGGGTCCCGCCGAAGTTCGCCGGACGCGCGATCACATCCGCATGGTTGACCGCCTGGCGATCGCATTCGGCGCGGCGTCGGCACTCGCGTTGGTGTTGATCGGCGCGGCGCGGGCGCTGGGGGTGCTGTGAATCGCTCATGCTAAAATTGGTAGTTCTTCATGCAACTTGAGAAAGTCTATGAGCCCCAACGGTTTGAACCACACTGGGCGGCCTGGTGGATCGAATCCGGAATTTTCCGCGCCGGCACCGCGGCCGGCCGCTCCTTCTCGCTCGCCATTCCTCCGCCGAACGTAACCGGCTCCCTGCACATCGGGCACATGCTCGAGCACACCGAGATCGATGTCACGGTCCGCTGGCACCGCATGCGCGGCGACAACACTCTGTGGCTTCCCGGCACCGACCACGCAGGAATCGCCACCCAGATGCTGGTGGAGCGCAAGCTGGCCAGCGAGGGCATCGACCGCCGGCAGCTTGGCCGCGTCGAGTTCGAAAAGCGCGTGTGGGAATGGAAGGAGCGCCACGGCGGAACCATCAAGGCCCAGATGATTCGCCTGGGCGCCAGTTGCGACTGGGGCCGCGAGCGCTTCACACTCGACGCGGGCCTGTCGCGCGCCGTGCGCGAGGTCTTCGTCCGCCTCTACGAGAAGGGCCTCATCTACCGCGGCGAGTACATGGTGAACTGGTGCCCTCGCTGCCAGACCGCGCTCTCGGACCTGGAGGTCACGCACGATCCGAAGCCCGGCCACCTGTGGCACATACGCTACCCGGTCAACGGGAGCGAACGCGTGCTGGTGGTGGCCACCACGCGCCCCGAAACCATGCTCGGCGACACCGCGGTGGCGGTGAATCCGAAAGACAAGCGCTACCTCGACCTGCACGGCAGCACGGTGCGGTTGCCGCTGATGAACCGCGATATCCCGGTGATTGCCGACGAGGTGGCCGACCCGGAATTCGGGACCGGTGTGGTCAAGGTCACGCCCGCGCACGACCTCAACGATTTCGAGGCCGGACGCCGCAACAACCTGCCGAAGATTCAGGTGATCGACGAAACGGGCCACATGACCGCGGCCGCCGGGCCCTACGCCGGCCTGGACCGCATGGAGGCGCGCAAGCGCGTGGTGGCCGATCTCGAGGCGCTCGGCCAGATCGAAAAGATCGAGCCCTATGAGCTCAGCCTCGGCCGCTGCCAGCGCTGCCAGACGGCGGTGGAGCCGCTGGTCTCGACGCAGTGGTTCGTCAAGGCGAAGACGCTGGCGGAGCCCGCCATCAAGGTGGTGGAAGAGGGGCGCATCCGGTTCACGCCGGACAACGTCACCAAGACTTACTACGAGTGGATGTACAACATCCGTGACTGGTGCATTTCGCGCCAGCTCTGGTGGGGCCACCGCATTCCGGCCTGGTATTGCCGGGATTGCGGCCAGATCATCGTTTCGCGCACCGACCCCACCGGGTGCCCGTGCGGCTCGGGCCACATCGAGCAGGATCCCGACGTGCTTGACACGTGGTTCAGCTCAGGGCTGTGGCCGTTCTCGACGCTCGGATGGCCGGACCAGACCGAAGATCTTAAAACGTTCTACCCCACGTCGCTGATGATCACCGGTTTCGACATCCTCTTTTTCTGGGTGGCGCGGATGATCATGCTCGGCCTGGAGTGCACGGGCGACGTGCCGTTCCGCGAGGTCTACATCCACGCGCTGGTGCGGGACGCCGAGCGGCAGAAGATGTCGAAGACCAAGGGCAACGTGGTGGACCCGCTCCTGGTGACCGAAAAGTACGGCACCGACGCCGTGCGCATGGCGTTTCTGCGGGCCGCCGCGCCGGGCACCGACATCGTGTTCACCGACGAGCGGATGGAGAGCGCGCGCAATTTCGCCAACAAAATCTGGAACGCGGCGCGCCTGATCTTCATGAATATGGAACGCTCGGGCATCACGGCCTGGGCGCCCTCGCCAGAGGCCGCGTTGCTGCCGGAGTTCAACTCGCCCGGCCTCGAAGCGCCGCTCGAAGATCGTTGGATCTTCAGCCGCCTGAACCAGTGCGCGGACCTGATGAACCGGGCCATCGACCGCTATCGCTTCCATGAAGCCGCCGAGCTGGTGTGGCAGTTCTTCTGGCACGAGTTCTGCGACTGGTATCTCGAAGTCAAAAAGCTGCGGCTCGAGCCCGACTCGGGCCTGACCACCGACTGGCGCAACCTGTTGACGGTTTTCGAGGCGGCGCTGCGGCTGCTGCATCCCATCATGCCGTTCCTGACCGAGGAGCTGTGGCAGCGGCTGCTGGCGAACGCGGGCGAGCGGCCGGTCTCGATCGCCGTCGCGCCCTACCCCGAGTACGACGCGCATGCCGCGGATCACGCCGCCGAGCGCGACATGCAGATCCTGCAAGATATCGTGGTCATGGTGCGCAACCTGCGCGCCGACTTCGCGCTCGATCCGAAACAGGAGTTCGACGCCGTGCTGGTTTCCTCCGGTGCGGCGGCCGAACTGGCGCGCGCGCAACTGGGCGTGATCCAGGGGTTCGCCAAAGTGACGCTCGACGTGCGGGCGGACGCCAACGGAGTCGCTGGAGTGAAGCGTTCCGCGGCGGGGTTCGACCTGGTGCTCTCCGTGCCGGCGGCGCAAACCGAAATCCTGCGCAAACGGATGGAGAAGGAGAACGAACAGCTCGAAAAGAACATCGCCAACTCCACGCGTCAACTCGGCGACCAGACGTTCCTGGCGCGCGCGCCGGCGCAGGTGGTGGACTCCATCCGCCAGAAGCTGGCCGGCTACGAGAGCCAGTTGGAAAAGAACCGCGCCACGCTGAACGGGCTGAGCTAAAACCTTGGCCACGAATGCACACGAATGGACACGAATGGGAAGCTAAACCAGTGGAGAACATGGAAGACCGAGCACGTTCAAATCAGATTGTCTTATTCGTGTGCATTCGTGTCCATTCGTGGCTAAGTTTGTCTTCCTGAAGCTGATGCTCTTCGACGTACGCCATCCCGAGATTGTTCAGATCGTCAAGCACGCGCTCGAGGAGGACATCGGCACGGGCGATGTGACCTCGGAGGCCTGCGTCCCGGCGTGGAAGCGCGCGCAGGGGCGGTTCGTGGCGCGGGAGCCGATCGTGGTTGCCGGTGTGGAGTTGCTGCCGCTGATCTACGAGCTCCGCGGCGGCGCTGAGGAAGTCAAACTGGTACACCAGAGCGGCGATGCGGTGGAGCAGGGCGACGTGCTGGCTACCGTCCGCGGCCGCGCCCGTGCGCTGCTCACCTCGGAGCGCGTGGCGCTGAATTTCATGCAGCGTTTGAGTGGGATCGCCACGCTGGCCAGCCGCTACGTGGATGCGGTGGCGGGAACCAAGTGCCGCATTCTGGATACGCGCAAGACCACGCCCGGGCTTCGCCGCCTGGAGAAAATGGCCGCGGAGGCGGGCGGCGTCATGAACCACCGCCTCGGTCTGTTCGACGCCATTCTGATCAAGAACAACCACATTGAGGCGGCGGGCGGGGTCCGGCCCGCGCTCAAGCGCGCTCTCTTGACCGGCCTGCCCGTCGAGATCGAGGTGCGCACGCCATCCGAGCTCGATCAGGCGCTGGCCGGCGGCGCCAAGCACCTATTGCTCGACAACCTGACGCCGCCCCAGGCCGCCGAACAGATTCGCTACATCGCGGGGCGCGCCACGGTGGAACTGTCGGGCGGCATCACGCTCGCGACCATCCGCGAATACGCCAAAGCGGGCGCCGATTTCATTTCCTGCGGCGCCATCACACACTCGGCCACCGCCGTCGATATCAACTTCCGCCTCGAGCTGAGCCTCGCTCCCGACGACTCTCCCGCCTAGTCGTCCGCACCGTTACCGAACCGCGACCGTAAGGGAGCGGACTAGTGCGTCGCGTGCGAAGATCAGGGGTATGAAACGCGCTCTACTCCTGGCGGCTCTGGCCGCCCCTCTGATAGCCGGCGGCGTGCCGGTGGGGAAGCCCGAGGACTCCGGCATGTCCTCCGAACGGCTCAAGAGGATCCACGAGTCCCTACAGCGCCACATCGATGCCGGCGAGGTTTCGGGCGCGGTGACGCTGGTGGCGCGCCGTGGCCGCATCGTGCACCTGGAAGCGCACGGGCTGATGGATCTGGAGTCGAAGCGCCCCATGGCGAAGGACGCCGTGTTCCGCCTCGCCTCCATGACCAAGCCCATCACGAGCGTGGCCGTCCTCATGCTGGTCGAGGAAGGGAAGATCCGCCTGGCGGACCCGGTTTCGAAGTTCCTGCCGGAGTTCAAAGGCGCGAAAGTTTCTGTGGTCAGGGAGGGCGTTCCGGATTACTATGTGATGCCCGCGGACCGCGACGTCACCATTCAGGACCTGCTGACGCACACGTCGGGCCTGGTGAGCTGGCGAATGCTGGGCACGAAACTCGCGCCGCCCCGGACGCCAGAGGACACGCTGGCGACTTATGTTCCGCGCCTGGCTGCCGTGCCCCTCGACTTCCAGCCCGGGACGAGATGGGAGTATAGCGGCGCGGCCGGGCCCGACGTGCTTGCGCGCATCGTCGAGATCGTGTCGGGGCTGCCGTACGATCGCTATCTGCACACCCGCATTTTCGAGCCGCTGGGGATGAACGATACCTTCTTCTATCCTCCGGACGACCGGCGGCCGCGAATGCCGGTCTTGTACCGCAAGGGCGAGAAGGGCCTGGAAAAAGCGCCGAATCAGGACGGTTTCTCCAGCCCGACTTACTTTTCGGCCGGCGGCGGGCTGATGTCCACCGCGGAGGACTATGCGCAATTCGCGATGATGCTGCTGAACGGCGGCACGCTGAATGGCAAGCGCCTGCTCGCGCCGCGCACGGTCGAACTGATGGCGTCCAATCACGTGGGCGACCTCTTCAACGGCAAGCTGGGGCGGCCCGCGCATGGAATGGGTTTCGGGCTTTTGGTTTGCGTGGTCGAGGATCACGTCGCGGCGGGCCTGGCGGTTTCGAACGGCAGTTTCGGCTGGGACGGCGCCTTCGGCACCCAGACCTGGATCGACCCCAAAGAGCAGATGGTCGAGATCATCATGCTTCAGGAGCAAATCGTGCAAGCCCAGCGCGACTTCGAAGGCGCGGTGCGGCAGGCGATTGTGGAGTAGGGGGGGCGGCGTATGAGAGGTTGGGGCAGACTCATTCTGACAGTGCCATTGGCCGCGCTCGCGTTTTGCTCCGCCCTCCTTGCCACGTACCTGTACTCGAATCTGCGGTGGGGCCCCCCAAGGTTTTGGGGAGAACCAGAGCTGCCTCCCGGGTCGAATTATCCGGCGGTCATTCCGATCGTCGTGTCGGCGCTGGCCATGCTTCTGCTGGTTGCCATCGCGTGGATGTACAAGCGGGGCCAAGGCGCTGCCGCCGTTGTTCGGCTTACAGCAATTCTGATGGCAGGCTGCGGTGCGGCTTCCGTGGGCCTGTTCTTCGGGCTGATGGCGAACTGCAGTCTGTCGTGCGCCGACAAGGTCGTTGCGGAGGTGAAATCGCCGA
>Ga0182027_10005052_pt1 | contig 20193 bp, 20 predicted proteins | sample 712E1DmetaG_FD_121300 | JGI IMG/M metagenome (GOLD analysis project Ga0182027, IMG submission 121300) | Permafrost microbial communities from Stordalen Mire, Sweden - 712E1D metaG (Illumina Assembly) | ecosystem: Environmental > Terrestrial > Soil > Wetlands > Permafrost | place: Sweden...
TCGAACTTATCCTCGCCCGGCTTTGAGTCGTAAAGCGCCTGGATCGCTTCGGGTAGAACGCAGGCAACACCGGATACAACACCATCGCAAACGCCCTCCGCAAGAGCCTGTGGCAGTACTCCATCGTTGCCGATAATCCGGCTCGCGGGCAGACCCGCCCTGGTAATCGCGCGCACAATCTCCAGCGAGCCGCTGCTGTCCTTGATGCCGATCAGGTTTTTGTGCTCGCGCAACAGGCGCAGAACCGTCTCCACACCGAGTCCAGATGTGAACTGCGGCAGGTTGTAGAGCAGAGCCGGCAGTGGCGCCTGGTCGGCCAACTGCCCGGCAAAGGCCTCCAGATCGCACTGCTCATAGGGGAAGAAATAGGGCATGGGAACCAGCAAGGCTGTTGTGCCCCAGTCGGCCGCCACATCGGCTAGACGCAGTGAATCTTGCAGGCAGGCCGCACCCACTCCACACAGCAAGGTGGCGTCCTTGGGCAGGCTGCTCGCGGCCGCACGCAACAGTTGCCTCAGTTCCTCGGGGCTTACCCGGCAAAACTCCCCGGTTGCGCCGTTCAAGGCAAACTGCCGGATTCCCTGCTCCAACAGAAAACCAAGATTCGCATCGAGTGCCCGCTCTTCGAGTCTTCCGTTCGCGTCGCGCGGCGCAAGAACAGCCGCAAGGATTCCACTGATTGAGGTCTGTGCCATGAAAGCTCCTGAGCGACCGGGGCGGAGATCACAGGCCGCACTCCTGCCACGGGAACAGGGTCTCCAGAATCGACTCGGAACGAATTATAGCCATTGCGCCGCCATTATGTCGACATAATGTATTCATTGACAATCAAGGACGCATGGCGCGCTCTAGCCTCGCTTATACGGCTCAGGATTCAGATTCAGCGGCTGGTACATCTCCAGGAATGCCGGCAGGCTTTTGCGCATTGATGCTTCTCTCAGGTGCTGGTCGTACTCCTCAAGCCGCTCCCGCTCGCTGCCCTGGATGTGCTCGCTCAGGATGCGGCGGGTGGCCACCTCGTCGCCGCGCTCGATCGCGTCCACTATCTCCTGGTGCTGCCGATAGATACGCCCAAGTGCCGGGGCATCGTGGCTCTCGCGGCGGATGGTGAAAATGCGCAGCAGCAGGCGCGTATCGTTAACAACCTTATTGATGCGCACATTTTGAGAAAGCCCGATCAGCAGCGCATGGAAGCTTAAATCGGCGGCCAGCAGGCGGTTCGTCTGTTCGGCGTCAAGCGCATTCTGGCCCGTGCTGACCAGTTCGTCGTGCAATTCCCTGATGGCACTGACAAGACCCTGAAGGTACACTTTGTCGGCAGCACGCATCATCCCCAGGCGCGCGACCTTGCCAACGGCATACATCTCGAGGGCCTCGCGCAACTCATAGGTATCAATGATGTTTTCCCGCGTTAGTTGGATCACTAACACGCCGCCGGCGCCGTTCTGCTCTAGCAATCCCTCAGCCACCAACTGGCTAAGCGCCTCGCGGATCGGCGTGCGGCTGCTGCCCATCTCCTTCGCCAGATCCAACTCGGAAATGGCGCTTCCGGCAGGCAGCTCTCCCGTCGCAATTCGTCTTTGAATCGCTAAGTAGGCCCGTTGCCGAATGGAAGTCTCCGGCGAGCCTGTTTTCCTGCGTCCTCTGGCCATTGTCTCCACCGAACTTGATTTCTACTGCCGACAGGTGATTGTACTGGCAGAAACACTCCGAAGTCCATCTTCCATACGGCAGAATTCGACATCAAGTCGACATATGTGACGTCCCGCCAATGAGATGGTTCCGGCCGGGATTGGACCGCTTGGAAGGTTAGTTTTTCAGCAAGGGCCCGCCCGAGGAAGGGCGAGGGGATTTTGCCGCGAAGAAGAAGTTTTTGGTGGAGCAGGGTATTTCAGTATTGAAGCAGGCCGAGGTGGGAGTGCCGGCGGCGGAGCTGATCCGCAAGGTCCGGATTCCGGAGCAGACGCTGGATGCGGCGATGCCTCAGGATGAGCTTTCATCCCTTTTCATTACGTTCCCTGGAATCCCGATACGGTGGGAAGAAATTGAAGCCCTCCCGCCGCCGCCAAAGCATTGCACGGCCGAGGGCGATGCCGAGCTATTATGACCATACTTTGAGAGTCCGATTCTGACAATATCTTGAGCAGGTACAGGCAACGCAGTCATTTGTCAGAGAAAATGCCATGTGCCGATGTGAGATGCCATGCCAATCGGATTGGAAACAAGAACCTGCCGGGTATTTTTCCTGCTTTCAACTGCAGCAGTTCTGGCAGCTCTGCCGGCTATGGCAGCATCGCAATCGTTCACTCCTTTGGAGAATTCTCCTGCCACGCCAGAGCTCACGACCACCGTGCCGATTGACCTGACATATGTGCGTCCAACAGAGAAAACAAAGCTCAATAATTATGTCTTCGATGCGTATGGTCCGTACCCAATTACCGGCGCCGCGCTCGCGGCCGGCATCAATCAGTTGAGTAACGCTCCACCCGAATGGCGCCAGGGTGCTGAAGGATTCAGCAAGAGATTTGGATCAGACTTCGCCATCGCGGCTGTTGGGACAACGACACGTTTTGGGCTGGCAGAAGCCTTCAAGGAAGACACGTTGTACTACCGCTGCGAATGTAGTGGCTTCTTTCCGCGGCTGCGTCACGCCATGATTTCTACCGTGACAGGACGCCGCGGCGAAGATGGCCATCGCGTCTTCTCTGTACCTGCGCTTGTCGCGCCCTATGCGGGTTCGATGACTGCGGTTTACGGTTGGTTTCCCAATCGCTTCAGCGCCAAAGATGGATTCCGCACCGGCAACTACGGCTTGTTGGCATATATGGGCGAGAACATCGGCTTGGAGTTCTTCCATAGCGGACGCCACTCCCTCCTTTCACGCATGCATCTGAGCAGCAGGCATGACGCCGCAGCTCAGGAGCCAAGTCAGTGAGCGGCCGCGGATCCACTGCAGTCGCGGATATGAACCAACCGCTCCCACGTCCGCTCTCTTACCTTGCAAACTCCGCCCTGGGCGTGTGCACAGGGTTCTTCGAGTGGTTCGGAAACCTGGGAATCTTTTCCTGGCAAGTACTCAAGGCCGCTGTTACGCCGCCATACGAGTGGCGCGAACTGGTTCGGCAACTCGATGAAGTTGGATCAAAGTCTTTGCCTCTGGTCGTCCTGGCCGGCTCTGCAATCGGCGTGGTTCTCTCGCTGGAAGCGCGTTACAGTCTAAGTCGATTCGGCGCAAAGTCGATGTTTCCAGTGACTCTCGTTTACTCCGTGATTCAGGTAATGGGTCCCATCATCACTGGGCTGGTCGTATGCGGTCGCGTGGGCGCAGGCATGGGCGCGGAGCTGGCATCCATGAAAGTATCCGAGCAGATTGACGCGATCGAGGCATCGGCGATCAACCCTTACAGGCTCTTGGCCGCAACCCGGATACTGGCCTGCATCCTCATGCTTCCACTGTTGACGGTTGCGGCCGATGCCAGCGGATTGTTGACGGGCTGGTTCGCGCAATCTCTGGTTGAGCCACTCTCGTTCCATCAGTTCATTTCAACCGGCTTCAGTGGCGCCACGTTCAACGCCTTTCTGCCGCCCACGTTCAAGACAGCCGTGTATGGCCTGATTATCGGTCTCATTGGATGCTTCCAGGGAATGAAAACACGCGGAGGCGCGGAGGGAGTGGGCCGCGCAGCAACGAACTCGGTAGTACTCGGCTCGCTTTTCTTGATCATGGCCGACGTAGTGCTGGTGAAATTCATTCTGGTTGTCTTCCATTAACCATTGCCTGAAGCACAAGTGAAACTAACATGGCCACTGCCTATGACAATCCGACGAAGCTCGAAGTTGCCAGGAAAGATGGCAGCGCACAGGTTGTTGCTGTCGAGAATCTGCACAAAAGCTTTGGACAGCTCAACGTTCTGAACGGGATCAGCCTGGGCGTGAGCAGCGGAGAAACTCTGGCCGTGCTCGGGCGCAGCGGTACGGGAAAGAGCGTATTGCTAAGGCTCATCATTGGCCTTGAAAAGCCCGACTCAGGATCGGTGCGCATCCATGGTCAGGACATTGCCGGCCAGGCTCTCGATCGGATGGGAGAAATCAGAAAGAAGGTGGGCTTTCTGTTTCAGCATGCAGCGCTCTACGATTCGCTGACCGTCGCCGGCAATGTTGCGTTTCCACTTGAACACCATCGGAGAGATATGTCCAGAGCGGAGCGCGGCGACCGCGTAAATCAACTGCTATCCGAGGTGGGAATGGAAGGTGGCCTCGATAAGATGCCCTCCGATATTTCCGGGGGAATGCAGAAGCGCGTGGGCCTCGCACGTGCGCTTGCGCTTGAACCGGAGATCTTGCTGCTCGACGAGCCCACGGCAGGCCTGGACCCCATCAGCTCAGGAGAAATTGACGACTTGATTCTCAAACTCCAACACGAGCGCCAGATGGCATCCATCGTAGTGACCCACGATATGCATAGCGCCAGAACGATCGCGAATCGTCTGGCGATCCTTGATCAGGGCAATGTGGTTATTGAAGGTAGTTATGAGGACCTTCAGCAAAGCGAAATCGGATTTGTGAAGGAATTCCTTAAGCAGTCGTAGGAGGATTTATGTCGAGAGTGGCGCGGCTGGGAGCATTCATCGTTGTAACACTGGCGGTTCTGGCGGCCGGGGTTTTTGTTATCGGCAGCAAGGAGTATCTATTCCGCTCCACATACCAACTGAAAGCGCAATTCGACAACGTTGCAGGTCTGGCCGAAGGAGCCGACGTGCAGGTCGGTGGAGTTCACAGCGGAATGGTGCGCAGCATTGCGCTACCTCACAAACCAGGCGAACAGGTCACGGTAATCATGGACCTCGACCGGTCGACGCACGAAATCATCAAGCACGACTCTATGGCCTCTATCGAAACCGAAGGAGTATTGGGCAATCAGTTCGTAGCCATTTCGTTTGGATCTGCAGGACAAGCCGAGGTCAAGGATGGCGAGATTATCGAGAGCGTGCCGCCGCTCGTACTGTCGGACCTGTTCAAGAAAACAAGCGGCATTCTCGACAGCAGCCAGTTGGCAATCAACAATGCGACTCTAGCCACGGCGCATCTGAATTCTGTAAGTGCCAAAATCGATTCGGGACAGGGAACCGTGGGAGCACTGGTGAACGACAAGCAACTCTATGCCAACCTGGAACAGTCCACGGCTACACTGCATGACACCATTACCCAGGCGCAGAGCGGGGTGACGGACTTCAAAGAGAACATGGAAGCCTTGAAGCATAACTTCTTCCTAAGCGGTTACTTCAAGAAGCGTGGCTACGAAGATTCGGCCGACCTTGCGGCAAATAGAATTAGCGGGCTTCCGCAGGGTACGCCTCTGAAGGTATTTACTTACTCCGCCAAGGAACTCTTCGATAACCGCGATTCGGCGAAGATGAAAAATCAGAAATCTCTCAATGCTGGCGGCGACTTTCTGGCACAAAATCAATTCGGGGTTGCTGTCGTCGTGGTCTCAGCCGGCATGAATGGCGATACAAAGAAGGAGATGATGCTCACCGAGGCGAGGGCCATGGTTATACGTGAATATCTGGTCGAGAACTTTGGATTCGATGACAACCAGCTCAAGACTTTGGGGATGGGAAAGCAGACAGGCGCGAACCTTGACGCAGATTGGGGTTCGATCCAGATTCTCATCTTTCCGGCAGGGACCGAGATACCTGCTAACAAACCAGCGTCGGTGGTTAGTCCATCTGCCGCCGATGCTCAACGGCAGATTCAAGTAACGGCAGTGGAAACCAAAAAACCGTAGTCTTCGGTGCGTGGCAGAGGTTAGCCGCGGGGATTCGCAAAAAGAGGATGGAGGAGATATATGACTGGAAATCGGCACAATCACGAAGGAGAAAGCGGCGAACATGGGGAACCTGGTCCCGGACCCTACTGGCAGCGGATGCACCGCGACTGGCGCTTCTGGGTATGCGCATTCTTCATGGCCGCGGCTCTCGCCATCTACGTTCTAAGCGGCGATCTGGCATGGGTCCCGCGCCACTGACTCTGCCCTTTTAGGTGAGCAGTGTAGCTCAGCAATTCCCGCATTGCTTTGGAACAATAAGTATGAAGGCAAGTGAGGTTTCTCCGCTTGCAATCGGTTTCGAGAAAACGATTGGAGTACACGAAATGCCACTTATCACAGTTGTTCTCACGATCTGCGTAGTCGGCGTGTTGCTATGGCTGATCAATCGCTTCATTCCCATGCAAGGTCAAATCAAGGGAATTCTGAACGCCGTTGTAGTGATTGTTCTCGTGATATGGCTGCTCAACATCTTTGGACTGCTTCACTACCTTACCCAGTTCCGCGTAGGCAATAACTAACGTAGTTGCGCGCGCCGTAACCATTACAATCGTCAACGCAAGACAAGCACAATGCAACATGGCAGAGTTATGCCCAAAGGAAATTCCGTGAGACGCATACTTTTGTTAGTGATAGGTAGTGCCTTCAGCCTGAGCGCATTTGCTCAGGCCAACACGCAAGCGACCGTAGTCGTCGAATCAGTCGGCCCTGCATCCCCTTACCATGCGGTTGTAATCAGCCGCTCGGTGCAGGCAGTGAACTACGTGCATCGCAGCGGCGCCACAAAGATAGATTTGGCGGGCACAGCGCTTATGCCTTCGGCCAACGGCGACGTCAAGGTGCGCAGCAAGCGCGGTACGATGGAAGTTGAAGCCGAATTCGGAAGGCTGGAGAATCCCACAACCTTCGGCAACGAGTATCTTACTTATGTTCTGTGGGCAATCTCACCTGAGGGGCGAGCTGAAAACCTGGGCGAAGTGCTCGTAGGTGGAAATGATCGAAGCAAGCTAACTGCAACCACGAATCTTCAGTCCTTCGCTCTGATCGTTACCGCAGAACCTTACTTCGCCGTCCGGCAGCCAAGCAACGTCGTCGTACTTGAGAATGTTGTCACGGCAGAGACCAAGGGAACCAGCGAGGCGGTAAACGCGAAATATGAGTTGATCGAGCGCGGTGGTTATCTACCAACTGGCTACAAATTCGACCCCGTGGTTCTGAGCGCTAACCTGCCGTTGGAATTCTACGAAGCTCGCAATGCGCTGCGTATCGCTAAATCAGAAGGTGCAGAGCAGTATGCAGGCGAAAGCTACCAGCACGCTGTCGAGTCAATGAAGACGGCCGATGATTACGCCGTAAGAAAGCATATGGAGAGAAAGCCGCTGATTGCCGCAGCCCGAGTGGCGGTGCAAACTGCGGAGGATGCGCGCGAAATCGCAGTCAAAAGAATCGACGCGGATCGCGCCGCGAATGAACTCCAGGCATCGGGCGACGCGCAGGCAAGGTCTCAGGCGCAGGCCTCTGAAGCTACCCGCCTGAAGGAGAAAGCCCAGTCTGATGCTGCAATGGCGCAAGCCGATGCGGCAAATGCTCAGGCCGCCATGGCCACGAACCAGGTGACATCAGCTGCGGCAGTTACCGCTGCCCAGGCCGATGCGGACCAGTCTCGTTCACTTGCACAGCAAGCGCAGCAGGGCGAACTCAAGGCGGTTAGCGAGAAGGCCGCAATGCGTGCGCAATTGTCAGAGCAGTTGAACAAGATTCTCGAAACGCGAGACAGCGCACGCGGACTTATCGTCAGTATGTCCGATGTCTTGTTCGATACCGGTCAATACTCGCTGAAGCCCGGCGCACGCGAGAAGCTTGCAAAGGTCGCAGGAATATTGATCGCATATCCAGGACTCAACATTGCAGTTGGTGGTTACACCGACAATGTGGGCGGAGACGAAATGAATCAGAAGTTGTCTGAGAACCGCGCAAGCTCCGTCCGCGATTACCTGGTGGCACAGGGCGTAGCAACACTTTCGGTGAGCGCAACGGGCTTTGGCAATACTTCACCGGTAGCCTCAAACGATAACGCAAGTGGGCGTCAGGAGAACCGTAGGGTGGAACTGGTCGTATCCGGTGAAGCTATTGGAAGCCCGGCCAATGCAACCGTTGGAACTCCGCAGTAACGAACGCAGGCCCTCTTGAAAAGGGGAGACAATGGCCATTACCTGTTCAACGGTAGCCTTCCCGAAGCTAGAGTTACGATTCGCCTTCAAATGGAGTAATTCAACGCGCCACGACTTCGAAAGAGGTCGCGGCGCATTTTTGTTGATCCCGCCCAGAGTCCTGTCTCCGAGGTTGATTGAAAAACAACAGCAGATCCTTCGACTCACCACCCCCACGCTCCACCCCAAAGAGCAAAAGCGCTCTTTGGGGACCCCGGAAAGCGCTTGGGGCCTCGTTCGCTCAGGATGACAACCAGTGTTTTGCTGCGAATTTCTGAGACAGGACACTAAGTCTTTATGCTTAAGTTCGTCCCACATACCGCCCGACTCCCTGTTGCGCCGGCGCATCAGCCTTTGATGCCGCATTGGCTTACACACCTGGGAATCCCTGGCCTCTTTTTCGTAGCGGTCATCGATTCATCGGTGATTCCTTTGCCTTTGCCCGGCAGCACAGATTTGTTGTTACTCTGGCTGGTGTCTCACGGTGGAGATCCTTGGCTGCTGGCCCTCTGTGCTATTGCAGGTAGTATTCTCGGCGGATACACCACCTGGGAGGCCGGCAGGAAAGGTGGCGAAGAAGCGCTGAGTCGCTACGTGCCGGCGCGTCTTCTTGGGCGAATCGTCGGGTGGGTCGAGCGCCACCGAATCCTTGCTGTCTTTCTTCCCGCTTTGCTTCCTCCGCCCATTCCGCTCTTGCCGTTTGCGCTTGCCGCCGGCGCGCTGGGCGTTTCACGCATACGCTTTCTCATCGTCTACGGCGCGGCACGCACCCTGCGTTACTCCTTCATTGCCTGGCTAGGTGTTGCCTACGGACGCAAGATCGAACACATGTGGGCGGGAACCATTCAGAAGTGGTCGACCCCACTGCTTTACGTCTTCGCAGGCCTGTTGGTGGCCAGCGTCAGTTATGGGATCTGGAAGATACGCAGCCTGCGCAAGGCCGATTCATTAGGAAAGTCCGCGCTGTATAACTAGGGTTTTCGTTCGACCTGAACTGTCGACGTTTCCTATTGTGTGGCCCCCATCTAAACAACAAACATCGCTATCCCCGCGACGAACATGGCAATTGTTGTGATTGCGACAACAATCCATCCCATGCGTGAACTCGGTTGATCTTGCATCAATTTCTTATCTGCCGCGACAATAAGTATGGCTACGAGAAGAAAGGGCGCCAGTAACCCGTTGATAACCGCTGTCCAGTAGAGCGCCTTTACCGGGTTCACCCCGATAAAGTCCAGCGCCACGCCCGCTGCGGTAGAAACAAGAATCAATGCGTAAAACCAACGTGCCTGCCTCAGTTTCTTATTCAGGCCCTGGCGCCAACCCAAAGTCTCAGCGAAAGCATATGCGGCCGATCCTGCAAGAGTTGGAATGGCAAGAAATCCCACGCCGACGATACCCAGAGTGAACAAGGTCGCAGCGAAGTTCCCCGCAAAGGGCCGAAGGGCTTCAGCCGCCTGGCGCGATGTTTCGATGTTTGTAATATGGTGCCGGTTGAGGGTAATCGCGGTGGTGAGGATGATAAAGAACATGACCATGTTTGAGAAGAACGCGCCAACACCCACATCGACGTTTCTCATTGTAAGCTCCTCAGATGTCGCCCCTTTCCGCTGCGCGATCGTGTTTTGGCCTACCGATTTCTCCTCTTCCACTTCTTGACTTGCCTGCCAGAAGAACAAATATGGGCTGATCGTGGTGCCAAGGATCGCGACCAGAGTTGACCACTCCTCTCTACTGTGCGGCATTGACGGCACAAGCGTATCGCGCAGTACCTGGCCCCAGTTGGCTCCCACCACAAACGCGGTAATCGGGTAGGCAAAAAGAACAAGCACAAGCCACTTGAGTACGTTTGCAATCTGCGTGTATTGAAGCCGGACTGTTGCCCATGAAATCAGCAGCGCGAACAACACCACAAACCAGTGCGAGTTGATCCCGGATAGCATTGCGGCCGCATCCGCCATGCCGGCAAGATCCGCAGCGATGTTAATTGTATTTGCGGTCAGTAGGGCTATTACGAAGGCAAGCAACAGCCATCTTGGAAATCGTTGCTTGAAGTTTCCGGCCAGGCCCTGCCCCGTTACCATGCCAATACGGGCACACATCATTTGGACAGCGGCCATCAACGGCCACGTCAGTAGCGCCGTCCACAGAAGCTTTGATCCTAGCAGCGCGCCAGCGATAGAGTAGGTGGCGATTCCAGAGGGGTCATCGTCCGCGGCCCCAGTGATAATGCCGGGGCCGAGGGACCGCAACAGCAACCGAATCCATCGAGATGGGGAAAGCCTGGACACAAAAGATGAGGGGTATGTTCTCTTCGTATCTTGGTGTTAATCGAACCAGTAGCGTAGCCGGATTTGCGCCAGGATGCAAAAGGGATGAGAAAACTCCAGCTACGGCCTGAGCTGCACCACAAGGTCGCCGGCCAGCCTGAAGTGCACAATCGACTCCGCCGGTATGTCGATATCACGGTTGCCCGTCAAACCCGCAACCGCGGTTCCAGCGCCGCCACCCGCGAGTCCGCCTATCAAGAGCCCTGTGCCGCCGCTGGCCAATCCACCTACCAGCATGCCGAGCCCCGTACCGCCGCCAATCATGGCTGCCGAACGTCTGCCTTTACCCTTCTTGCCGCGCATCAGATCCCGCGTCTCCAAGGGATACTGTGTCCCATTCAGCGTCAGCGAAGTCAACCGCAACTCAAGCAACGATCTGCCTTTAAAGTGTCCGCGCCGGTGCGACACATCCACCACTCCAGCTACCAGAGTACCCTTCGGAAGCAACACGCCATTGTCGCTGCCAAGGACAGGATCAACGATTTCACCAGTAAATGTGTCTCCACTCCGGCTGGCCTTTACGCTAATGCGTTGGTCGATCCGGATTGTCAGAGGGGTGCCCGCCGGGATGCTTACGTTAACCGGAACCGGCACAGCTGAAACCTTCGGCTCCGCGGGCGCTGGAACTGGCGCTCCTGCTACTGGAGGCGTCGTCGTGGTCGTAACTGCCGCAACCTTCTGTCCGGTTGCCGGAGGCTGCACTACTGTCGTCGTAGTGGCCCCATTCTTGTCTACTGAAACTATCTGCTGTGCCTGTCCGGTTGCAGCCGCTTGTTTCTTGGCCTGATCCAGCGCTTCATCCTGTTTGGACTTGCATCCGGAAAGGAAAGTCGCTACAAGCACTAACATCAGAACCGGCATTCTGCCGGTACGAGCCAATGAGCGCAAATCAAGCATGTAAATCCCCTCTTACGTGTATTTTGATGCCAGTTGCAGCCGGTATTGCCCGGCGCCTCTGTGGTTAGATGCAATAAATATCTGTTGCAGCGCAAACCACTACTGCTGTTTCTTGCCGGGTTCGGTCTCCGTGGCCGCGCATTCCAGTTCCACTTGAATGCGAGTCTCGTGTTCGATCGCGGCTTCCTGGTTTGCATCGTGCACAACATCCTTCGCCTTACCCCAGGCATTCTCAACCTTGCCCTTTACTTGTTGAACCATGCCTTCCACCTCCAACTGGATATTGCCTGTCAACTCGCCGGCCTTGCGTTTTGTGTTTCCTGCCACTTCGTCGATTGTGCCCTTGACGCGGTCCTTATTCATAGGTCCACCTCCGTGGATTCAACTTTGGAAACCTGGCTTGGGACATTTGAGTACTCAATTGCCTCAAGCCGAGGTGAAGCTGCTTGGCGGTCGTTCAAACGGCGACTTTGCGGCTCAATTCAGATAGAGGACGCAGACCAAAAAAGTCGGCAGTTAAACCGTCTGGATCGGCTAATGATGTTAGCGTTTCGCTTTGCCGTCGTGGCTTTGATACGGTACCTCGACGGCTTTCAGCGTAGCGGCCAGAATCATTGCCGTCTGAGCAGTTTGGACCACTCCAGACGGAAGGCCGCCTGCGCACCCGACTCGCCGAATGAGCGTTTTTGCTCAGACGCCGCAATCGAACCCCGCTAACGTGAGAGCTACCTTGTGCGCCTTAGTGCGCGTAAAGCTTGTGACGCTGCGCATGGGTAGAAAAAGGTGAAATGCATGAAGAAAATTATGACACTTGTAGCAGTACTCAGTCTGACGAGCTTTGGTTGGGCGGCATCCGATCGCGAAGCAACAACCGATCGGCTCGATCATGCAGGCGCAGTGCTCCATGAGATCATGGCGGCGCCCGATAAGGGGATTCCGGAAGAAGTTCTCGAACACGCAAGGTGTGTTGCCATTGTGCCCCACATGCTCAAGGGTGGCTTCGTGATTGGCGCGGAAAATGGCAGAGGCGTTGCCACCTGCCGCACCGCCACCGGATGGAGTGCGCCAGCGTTCTTCGCCATCACCGGCGGAAGCTGGGGCTTGCAGATCGGCATTGAAGGCGTTGACCTGGTCATGATTATCCAGAATGACAAGGGAATGCAGAGGCTGCTCTCCAGCCAATTTCAACTCGGAGCGGATGCCTCTGCGGCAGCCGGACCGGTTGGACGCCATGCCTCTGCCAATACCGATTGGAAGCTCGAAACCGAGATTCTGACCTACTCGCGCGCCAAGGGCGCCTTTGCCGGACTCACTCTGACCGGCGCTTCCATTCGCCGTGACGATGACTCTACCGAGGCCATCTACGGACATGACATCACGACTCGCCGCATTCTGCAGGGCGACATAGCCGTGCCGGTAGCCGCGCACGCATTCCTCGACGCTGTCAGGGACGCAAAGGCGCAGGCGAGCGCCACCAACTAGCTGTCCAACCAAAATCCATGCTTGCGGGCTCTCTGGAAAGAACTTCGATTCCAGGGAGCCTGCGGCGTATAGGAAATAAAAAGTCAGAGCAACAGCACGCTGTAACGGTATAAAAAAGACGCCCTCACGCACATCCGCTATCTGGATTCCTGCCGGGCAAGGAGAGAAAAGCGCGCTCGAATCCGCTGATCGATTTCTCGATCCTCTCCAACGGGATCGTCAGCGACAGGCGAAGGTAGCCGGAACGGCCAAAGCCAACGCCCGGGACGGCAAGCACGCCTTCCTCCGCCAGCCGTTTGCAGAACGCAATGTCATCGGGAATGGGCGTCTTGAGAAATACGTAGAAGGCGCCTTCGGGACGCCTCACATCGTATCCGATGGCTTCCAGCGCATCGCAAAGCACATTCCGCTTGTGCTCATACGGTGCCGTATCGATTGTCACTTCCAGCGATTCCAGCATCACCCACTGCCAGATCGCAGGCGCGTTGATGAATCCCAGGATACGATTGCTGAAGGCGCAGGCACCGCGCAAAGCCGCGGCATCCGCCAGTTGCGGAGACAGCGCCAGATAGCCGATGCGCTCGCCCGTCAGGCCCTGCGACTTTGACCATGAATTGCAGATCGCCGTATTGGCGATGAACGACGCCACCTCGGGCTGCCGCTGCCCGTCATACACTAAGGACTTATACGGCTCGTCGCTGATCACTGTAATGGGCTGCCCGACGCGCGCCAGCATCGCCTGCAAATCACGCAGTACGCTCTCCGGGTAAACACGGCCGGTGGGGTTATTCGGCGTATTGAGAAGGATGGCGCGCGTGCGCGAGGTAATCGCCGCCTCGATACGCTCCACATCGGGCAGAAACGAAGCGTCAGTTTCTACCGGAACCATGCGGCCGCCGTGGTTGGAGATGTAGAACTGATACTCGGGAAAGAAGGGCATCAAAACGATGACTTCGTCCCCCGGATCGAGAATCGACTTCAAGATCACATTGCAGGCGCCGGCAGACCCCACCGTCATAAAGACGTCCTCGGCGGTAAAGCCCAGACCGGTTTCTCTTGATAGCTTTCTGGCAACGGCCGCGCGAACTTCCGAGTAGCCCGGATTCGGCATATAGCCATGCGAGCCTGCGCGGTTACTGGCCACCACGCGCCGTAACGCATCCATGACCGCGGCGGGCGGCTCCACATCCGGATTGCCGAGCGAAAAATCAAAAACCGCATCGGCTCCGCGCTCGCGCTTCATCCGCACGCCTTCCTCAAACATGCGGCGAATCCACGACGCGTTCTCGAGTTGTCCGGCGATGGTCTTTGAAACGGGCATAGTCGCGGGCCTTAGTCTTTCAGGAGCTCATCGCTCGTCAGCAGGTTGATGCCTGCCGCTTGCAATCGCGCAATGGCTTCATCCGGATCGGCGAAGCGAAAGATCAGGATGGCCTTCCCCGCGCGAACATCGGGAAAGGCATACATGTACTCGATATTGATGCCGGTTTGGTCCAGCGCGCCCAGAACATCGGCAAGTCCGCCGGGATGGTCGATGACCTCGACGGCCAGAACCTCCGTGACTTTGACGACAAATTCATGATCTTCCAGAGTTTTAGCCGCCTTCTGCCAATCCGAAACAATCATCCGCACAATGCCATATTGCTCGGTGTCTGCCAGGTACAAGGCGCGAATATCAATGCCTTCCTTCTCAAGAAGGCGGATAGGGGCGGCGATGTGCCCCGGTTTGTTTTCGGCAAACAGCGATATCTGATGAATCTTCATGATGTCCGCCTGTCGATGACACGTCTTGCTTTGCCTTCGCTGCGCTCCAGAGAATGCGCCTCGACCAGTGCAACCCGAACGCGGATTCCCAGCACGCGATCGAGGGAGTTTTGCAGCTTTGCGTGCAACTCCTGCAGCGCTCCCACCTTGTCGTTGAACATCTGCGGCGTTACCTCGACCTGCACTTCCATCTGGTCCAACCCCTGCACGCGCGTAAGCAGGATCTGGTAATGCGGAAGCGTTCCCTCGTTCTGCAGCAGCGCGGTCTCGATCTGCGAGGGAAACACGTTGACGCCGCGAATAATCATCATATCGTCGCTGCGCCGGCCGATGCGGCCAATCCGCCGCATTGAACGCCCGCATGCGCACTTGCCCGGCAAAATCATGGTGATGTCGTGGGTGCGGTAGCGGATCATCGGCATCGCCTGCTTGCTCAAGGTAGTCAGCACCAGCTCGCCCTCGGTCCCATCTGGCAGAGGCGCGCCAGTATCCGGATCCACAATCTCCGGATAAAAGTGATCTTCAAAAATGTGCAATCCATCGTGCCGGCGGCATTCGCAGCCGACACCCGGGCCAATAATCTCCGAGAGCCCGAAGATATCGAATGCCTCGATGCTGCTCCCGTCTTCGATGTGCCTGCGCATCGATTCGGTCCACGGTTCCGCGCCAAAAACTCCCGCCCTGAGCGGCAGGTCCTTCATATCCACGCCGAGTTCGGCGGCACGGTCAATCAAGTGCAAAAAATACGTCGGCGTGCAGCACATCGCCGTCACACCGAAATCCTTCATCAGCATGATCTGCCGGTCAGCGTGGCCGCCGGATGTCGGAACGACCGTGGCCCCCAGCGCTTCGGCGCCATAGTGCGCGCCCAGTCCCCCGGTGAAGAGGCCATACCCATAGGCGACCTGAATAATATCTCCACGATGCAAACCGCAGCCGGCCAAACAGCGAACCAGCACCGAACTCCACACGGCTATATCTTCCTGCGTGTACGCAACAACGATGGGTTTGCCCGTGGTTCCGCTCGATGCGTGGAGACGAACAACGTCCTTCATAGGACTGGCAAAGAGACCGAAGGGATAGTTGTCGCGCAAATCGCTTTTTTGCGTGAAGGGCAGAGAGGCAATGTCCGCGAGCGAACGAATGTCGTCGGGCAGGAGGCCGCGCTCTTCCATGCGGGAGCGGAAGAGCGCGACCTGCTGCCAGGAACGCGCGACCACGGATTGCAGACGCTGCAACTGCAATGCGCGCAGTTCCGGAGTCGGAGTGAAATCCGGCGTACTTGCGGGATGGCAGTCGGCAGCGCAAGTTTCAAGAATTGAATTCAATTTTCCTTCTCACTGGCCCGCCCGATAGAAAACGACCGGAGATTCGTGTCCTTGAGCTTCGCGGGCAGGTTGCGCGCGATGGCCGCGGTCCAGGCTTCAACGGAAAACGGCAAGTAACGGCTGAGGACGCCAAGCAGAGCCACATTGATGCTTTTCTTGCTGGTGATGCTGGATTCATCGATCTGTGAGGGATCGATGAGGATTCCGCCGTGGGCGAGAGCCGCGCGATTTACGTCGACCTGGTCGGGAGCGATGACGACGAGAAAATCTCCTTCGCCCTCGGGGACCATGGGGCTGAAGACGCGCTCGCCAAAGCGCACATCGCTGGCAACCGAGCCGCCGCGCTGGCTCATGCCATGGACTTCGCTCTTCTTCACGTCGAGGCCCGCGTGGAAGGCAACGTCGGCCAGAATGTCGGAGGCCTTCAACACGCCCTGGCCACCGAGTCCTGCAATGATCACGTTAGTTGGTTTGCTGCTCATCGCACCTCTCGTACTCGCGGATCGCACCGGCGACCAGCAAGCAGTTCCGGCGGGCAATCACCACGGAAAGCTCCTGCGTATCCAGGCAGGTTTGAATCAGTTCCTTGAACTCCTCAGGCTTCTGCGTGGGGTCGATCACGTGAACATTGCGCACGCCCAGTGACCGCGCAAGATCCTCGATGACCACCTTGCCTGTTTTGGTATGAGCCAGTGTGCGCCCGGTCCCAGGATGCTCCTGCATGCCCGTCATCGCTGTAGTCCCGTTGTCCAGAATCACCAGCACATGACCTGTAGAAGGCGGGTTGTAGATCATCTCCACCAAGCCCGTCATGCCGCTATGCACAAACGTGCTGTCGCCGATCACGCTCACCACGCGTTTCGCTTCCTCGGGAGGCAGCGAGTGGCGCAAACCCAGCCCCACGCCTATCGATGCGCCCATGCACACCAGTGTGTCCATGGCTTCGAAGGGCGGCAGAACCCCCAGCGAATAGCAGCCGATATCGCCTGCGACAATGCAGCCTAACTCTTTCAAAATCGTGTAAGCGCTGCGATGCGGACAGCCAGGGCAGAGCGCCGGCGGCTTGCCGGGCATGCGTTTTGGTTCCGGCGAACAGTCGCCCTTCAGAATGCGGCGCACGCGGCTGGTGCTCAGTTCGCCGAAACGGAAGATCTCAGCCGCACCCTCGACCGCAATGCCCGCGGTGCGCGCGCTCTCCACCAGATACGGATCGCCTTCTTCAATCACCACGCAGCGCTCAACGCTTGCGGCAAAGGCGCGCATGCGCTCCAGTGGAAGAGGATACGTCATGCCCAGCTTCAGCACGCTGGCTTCCGGCGCTGATTCGCGCACATATTGGAAGGCTACGCCCGAAGTAATGATTCCCAGCGTAGTCGAGCCATTTACAACTTCGTTCGGCCCTTCCTCGTTGTTCCACTCCGCGATCTCCGCAAGCGTTTTGCGCAGCCGCAAATGTGCCGGACGAGCATACGCTGGAATCATGACACGAGAGCTGAAATCGTGCTCGAAATGCGCCGCGCGTGTCTTGGGAATATCGACCGCACCGCGCCGCACAATGGTCTTTGAATGACACACCCGCGTCGTCATGCGCAGCAGAACTGGCACTTGCCAGCGCTCTGAAATCTCAATGGCGCGCACCGTAAATTCGTAGGCTTCCTGCGAGTCCGAGGGCTCAAGCATGGTGACGCCCGCTGCCAGCGCATAGCGCCGATTGTCCTGCTCGTTCTGGCTCGAAGCCATTCCAGGATCGTCGGCCGAGACAATCACCAGCGCCCCGTCCAGCCGCGTATACGCTGCGGTGAATAGCGGGTCCGCTGCCACATTCAGCCCCACGTGCTTCATGGTCACCAGCGCGCGGGCGCCGGCAAAAGCCACGCCGACTCCCACTTCCAGCGCCACTTTCTCGTTGGGCGACCACTGCGCTTTTCCGCCGAGCTTTTCAAAGGTTTCCAGAATCTCCGTCGAGGGAGTCCCCGGATAACCCGTTCCGAGTGTTATCCCGGAATCAAAGGCGGCCATGGCAACCGCCTCGTCACCGCTCAGCAGCGACAAGGCATTCTGCTGCTCTAGACAATTCACGCTTAATCCCTGTGTGATTTGAATTGTCCCTAGTTTACACAAGTAGAGCGCCCTGAAAAGGCGCGGATCGTTTGAATTCCCTATTTGATTCACGAGTCTTGAAGGCTCTATGACGGTGGACGGAGTCTCTTTCAAACACCTTTCTGGACCCGATTCCCAGCTTTCAAGGAATAACATCTCCTTCAGGATTGGCGAATAAGCACGCCGGTTGTTTCCGTCGTGCTCATTCGCAGGGAGCGGGCGATCAGACTTGGTTGATAGCCAAATTCCATGGCGGCTTCCCTAACACGCTTCCGAGTTACCTCAGAGATGGAACGGCCTGGAACGTCATTCAGGACGCAAGAAATGGTGGCCGTGCTCAGATCAAGCTACTCGGCCAGCATCGTGAGGCAGACTCTTTGGTCGTCTCCAGTCGAAGCTCGCTTTCTGGAAGCTATGCTATTTTCCGATGCAGAATGTGGAAAATGCGACAATTTTCTTTATCCATGCGCCTTTTAGAAATCACGCTCTCACTGGCGACTCACTGGCGACTCATATCACTTTCGCATCCCTGCTCCCGCGGCTGCTTGCAATCTGCGCCAGAATCCTCTAGACGGGCGCCGGTGGGTTCCGCTGATTGCCACTTCTCTCAATGTCGGTGAGAACCCAGGCCTCTCTACTTGGAGAGTTATCGCGGAATATCAAACGTCGGCCGCGGCTCAAATGCACGAGCACAGGTGCGCTTGGCCTCTAGCAACCTTGAATCGTAGCTTCTCTGGTACGGCCGATCCACTCTATTGCGCCGCACTCTGGGGACAATGGACAACATCAAGTCCAGTCCACCAGAGCGGGAGAATCCAGAGCATCAACTGGTGACCTCGTCTAATGATAACGGGGCAAGACTCAACCAAATGCCAATTGCAAAACGGCGACCGCAACGCAGCCAGATCGAAAGTTTCACTGATCCCTGGAGGTTTGTGTTGTGGCCCCGTGCCGTGAACGTACGGCTCGTCCAATTCCAGATCAGAGCATTATCTCGACGAAAAAGTATTCACGCTAGCTCGCTGGTCGTGGATTTCCCGGCTGGCCTCTATCTGGCGGGCAATCCATTCCTCTACCTCTGTTTCGATCCAGCCAACAGCCCTGGCTCCCAGCGACACTGGCCTTGGGAACCTTCCTTCGGTGACGCGCAGATAGACAGTGCTCCGTGATAGGCCGGTGCGATCCAATACGATTGGCAGTCTCAGAATCTTTCTCGGCATCCCTTTACCTCATTGGTTGAGTTGCATTGGAATTACGCCCGAACTCGCCGAGTGCACCGACAACAGCATCCGTCAAATATGCCTGCAAGCAATCCATCGTGGACGCAGCTTTCGACTGACTTTTCTCCAGAATGCCTGCACGGTTATGTCGTTCTAGTCTGGAAAAGCGTCAGGCCTGTACGCAAGAAGGACGTTGTGCGGTCTACCACTCGGCAGGGATATTCTTGCAGCCCTCGTCAGCGATGAGTTGAGCACATTCCGGGAAGCATCAGTCGATTTCCGCTGGGCACCCCCGTGTTGCAGAACCCAACCCCTACGCCACCAGCACTGCCCGTTACAAAAGTCACTCGCGCCATAAATCGCCCTTTTCCTACATCGTTACATCCGGCTTCATCGCGAAACGTCCACGTGCCTGCGAGTCACTGGTTGAGCCTTGTGCCCTCACTTTGCGCGTTCCCCTTACCGGAGACTCCTCTACTGGCCCGGTCAATTTCGCCATGTACCCCGAAAGAGCTGTTGAGCTGATCCTTACCCCTTTCTCGTCCAGCAAATGAGCCAGCATGCTCAATGAATAGCCCTTTCTGCGCAACCCCACGAAAAGAGGCAAAAGCGTCCGTACCACCACCCCAATCATGAACGAAGCGGCTTGGGGTACTGGCACTGTCGTTTTTTGAGTCAACAACACGCCACCCTCCTCGACAATCTTCGGAAAAAAGACCTGCACTTTACGACACGCATCTATCCCCATCACTCTTCCACCTCACCTCACTCTGCAGAAACATGAGAAGATAGTATCACGTTTTACTGCATATATTACAGCAGCTTTATTGTATGATTATTTTGAAGTACGAAGCCCAAATGATGAAAACAATTCAGCCCAATGGGAAATGGATGGAAGTCTAAACGGTGAATGGCAAGGTAGGCGCTGTCCACACAAACCCCTGCGGGGTTCGCGTGTCCACCGCCATTTCTCCAATCCGCCTGCGGCTACTCGGAGAAATGGCTGCGCATCTTGCTCAGGGCTTCGCCCCGAGA
>Ga0182027_10005053_pt1 | contig 20189 bp, 20 predicted proteins | sample 712E1DmetaG_FD_121300 | JGI IMG/M metagenome (GOLD analysis project Ga0182027, IMG submission 121300) | Permafrost microbial communities from Stordalen Mire, Sweden - 712E1D metaG (Illumina Assembly) | ecosystem: Environmental > Terrestrial > Soil > Wetlands > Permafrost | place: Sweden...
AGCCGGGGTGGCGCGCGATGAGTTCGTCGAGTTCGCTGAGCGCGCCGGCGTAGTCGCCCGTGCTCGCGTATTCCATGCACAGCATGAAGCGGATGCGTTCGTTCGCTTGATCCTGCTGCACCAAATCCTTGAGCGATTCGAGTCGCGACATATGTCTTCAGACTAGCGCGTCCCAGGCGCGGCGCCGCCGGCGCGTTCCGCCACGGCGCTGCCGGATGCTACCCTCTGAGCTATGGAAGGACGCCCCGTTCGTGAATCGCTCAGCGAAATCGCCGAGTTCGCTCTGCCCATCTACGCCAACCCGCTGGGCAATCTGCTGGGCGGGCGCATCATGCAACTGGTCGACCTGGCCGCGGCCACGGCCGCCATCCGCCACGCTCGCTGCAACGTGGTGACGGCCTCGGTGGACTCGATGAGCTTCCTGCACCCCATCCGCATCGGCCAGTTGATCACCTTGAAAGCGTCGGTGAACCGCGTGTTCCGCACCTCGATGGAGGTCGGCGTCAAGGTCCTGGTCGAGGATCTGCACCAGGGCGTCGTCTACCACGCCAACTCCTCCTACCTGACGTTCGTGGCTCTCGGCGAGGACGGCAAGCCGTGCCCGGTGCGCCAGGCGATCCCGGAGACGGAAGTCGAGCAGCGACGCTGGCGCGAAGCGGAACACCGGCGGGCGGCGCGTCTGGTGCAGAAGCGCACGGCGCTCGAACGCGAAGCGCAACTCTAGCCGCCTGCCGGCCTCACGCCTTGTACATGTACTTGATATACGACTTGTACACCAGCAGGTTCGGATCGCCTTCGCGATTCACCTTCAGGCACGTCTTGTCGTACCACTCGATCACGCCGTGGATTTGCTCGCCATCCTGCAGCACGATGATCATCGGGGTCTTCGACTGCATCTGCTTCACGTAGTAAAAATTCTCGGCGTTGGTGGTATCCGGCGGCGACTGCTTCTGGAAGGCGGCACGACTTGCCGGGGCGCGCTTATCCTTCGCGTCGGTCAGCGGCGGGCGGATGAGACGGCGGTTCGGGGACTCCACGTGCGGTTCCTTCCAGGTTTGATGAAATTTGAGCCAACCAGAGCGTAAAGGCTGGGTACGCGTCTTTTCTGCCCTTATTCTAAGCAATCCGGCTGGAGTCGGGCAAGCTTCCATCGGCCGCGCTGAAAAAGTCCCCGAGTCCGGTTCGCCATCCTGAAACCTCAGGATGCTAAAATGCACCTTCTGGGAGTAGGTCCGGATCATGCAACTTCGAGTCCTGTCGTTCGTGCTCGCCGGCGGCAAAGGAACCCGTCTGTACCCGCTCACGAAGGAACGCGCCAAGCCCGCCGTGCCGTTTGGCGGCCAATACCGCATCGTGGACTTCGTCCTGTCGAACCTGGTCAACTCCGGCATTCATTCGATCTACGTCCTCATCCAGTTCAAGAGCCAGTCGCTGCTGCAGCACCTGCGCGATGGCTGGGAATTCGCGCCGATCATGAAGAGCCAATATATTATCCCCGTGCCGGCGCAAATGCGCTCGGCCGGAGAGACCTGGTATAGCGGCACGGCCGACGCGATTTTTCAAAATGTCAATCTGATCGAGCAATCCGATCCGCACGTGGTCGCCATCTTCGGCGCCGACCACGTCTACCGCATGAACATCCGCGAGATGATCGAATTCCACGAGCGGAAGCGGGCCCAGGCGACCATCGCCGCCATCCCCATGCCGCGCGAGTTGGCCTCCGAATTCGGCGTCCTCGAAACGGCGCCCGATGGGCGCATCCTCCGTTTTCATGAGAAGAACCCCGACGCGCCTTCGATGCCCGGCAATCCGAACATGGTTTACGCCTCGATGGGCAACTACATCTTCTCCACCGGGCCGCTGCTCAAGTACGTCTATGAGGACGCGCGGATCGAGGATTCCAGCCACGACTTCGGCCGCGACATCCTGCCCAAATGGGTGCAGACCGGCGAGGTTTTTGCCTACGATTTCGGCACCAATCGCATCCCCGGCGATCCCGTCGACTCGCCCGTGTACTGGCGCGACGTCGGAACCATCGACGCCTATTACGACGCCACGATGGACATGCGCGCCGTCGCTCCGGTGCTCAACCTTTACAACCGCCAGTGGCCGCTCCGGACCGCCGGTTACGACGATCCGCCCGCCAAGTTCACCTTCGACGATGAGGGGCGGCGCGGCGCGGCCATCGACTCCATCGTCAGCTCGGGCTCCATTCTCTCCGGCGGCATGGTGCGCAACTCGGTGCTCGGCCGCGGTGTCCGCGTCCACACCGGGGCGCTGGTCGAGGACTCCATCGTCTTCGACAATTGCAACATCGGACGCCGCTCGAAGGTCCGCCGCGCGATTCTCGATAAGAACGTCGTTCTGCCCGAGGAAACGGTCATCGGCTACGACCTCGACAGCGATCTCAAACGCTACCACGTCACCGACAGCGGCATCACCGTCGTCGAGGGCCGCCGTTCGCGCGTGCCGGTCGGCGGCATTGAGATCTAGCGTTCCACTTCGTCTTCCGAACCTGCCGCCGCCGGAATCGCGCGCTCCCGTGCACGAGTTCCACCGGCCGGGAGCCGCAACCGGAATTCTGGAGAAAGTTTTTCGGGTCCCGTAGCGAAACTCGCCGGCCAAGCATCACTAATAGCAGATGCTGCGTATTCGGCGAATCATCCTGCGAGCCGGGCTGTGCCTGGCAGTCTCTCTGGCGGCCGCGCAGGCCCAACCTGCGCATCGCGTCGACTCCATCGAGGCCCTCGATCAGTTCAGCCAGAACGTGCAGGCGCTCGCCGCCCGGGTGGCGCCGAGCGTGGTGCAGGTTTCCGTGTTGCGTTACGCGCCGTCGGAGGACGAGCAGGGCAGCGGGCGCGCCGGCGTCGTGCTGAGCCGGCAGGAAGTTGTCGGATCGGGCGTGATTGTCGATCCCGGCGGCTATATCGTGACCAACGCGCACGTGGTCGCGAACGCGCTGCGGATCCGCGTCACCCGGGCCGTCCAGTCCGCGCCCTCCGCGGATCAATCCGGCCAGAGCGCCGACAACACCCTGGCGCAGGCCTTAGCCGCGCCGGTCGACGCGGCCCTGGTCGGCGTGTTCCGGGAACTCGACCTGGCGCTGATCAGGATTCCGGCCCGTGGCCTGCCCGCATTGCCCTTCGCCGACTACGCCCAACTGCGCCAGGGGCAGGTGGTCTTCGCCTTCGGCAGCCGCCACGGGCTCGGCAACTCCATGAGCATGGGCGTCGTCAGCTCGGTGGCGCGGCAGCCGGCTCCCGACAGCCCTTTTGTTTACATTCAGACCGACGCGCCCATCAACCCCGGCGATAGCGGCGGCCCGCTGGTTAATACCGCCGGCGAGATTGTCGGCCTCGATACGTTCATCGTGACCCAATCGGGCGGCAGCGAGGGCATCGGCTTCGCCATTCCCAGCACCCTGATCGAGCTGGTCAGCAAGCAGTTGCGCCGCTATGGCCACATGCACCGCCAGCTCCTCGGCATCGGCGTCCAGACCATCACGCCGGTCATGGCCTCGGCGCTCGGGTTGCCCCGCGACTCCGGCGTGCTGATCTCGGATCTTAAGCCCGGCGGGTCCGCCGCCAGCGCGGGCGTCAAGCTGAACGACATCGTGCTCGCGCTCGACGGACGGCGCGTTGAGAATCTGCCGATGTTCATGACCCTGCTGCTGCTCCATCCCACCGGCCAGAAGGTCAAGCTGGACGTGCTGCGCGGCCCGGAAACGCTCTCGCTCGCGCTCGCCTCCTCCGAGGAAGCGCACGAATCCGATCGCCTCTCCGACCTGATCGATCCCGAGCACAACCTGGTCCGCCAGCTCGGCATCGTCGGCATCGCCGTCAACGCCGAGACCACCAAGATGCTGCCCGCACTGCGCGGCTCCTACGGCGTCATCGTGGGGGCGCTCTCGGCAAGCTCCGTGGCGAGTCCCAGCGGGCTGCAGGTGGGCGATGTGATCCACGAGGTCAACGGCACGCTCACAGAGAGCGTCGAAGCCTTGCGCCAGACCATGCAGAGCTTCAAGCGTGGCGCTGCCGTGGCCCTGTTTATCGAGCGCGACGGCATGCTCCAATACCTGGCTTTCGAGATCGAATGATGACTCCCGTTCCCGCTTTGCGTGCGGCGGAATTGGGAGTTCCCGCCCACCCCATCGCAAATTCGCGCCGGCGGCCCAATCGCGGGGCGGCCCCGATGTGCCCAACCCGCACGCACAGCTTTAGTAATTTGAATCTATCCTACTGAAAACAAGGTAGTTGTAATCGTCGACGCCGCCCACTCCCCAACCCGGTTTTGGAAGCTTCGCGCCACTTGCATCTGCCGGAGAATCGCTGCATACTTGCATCAGCGCTCAAGGTCACATTATCTCTCGGGCCTTGTAGTTGTGGCATGCAAGACCGCTCTCTTGCGGCCGTCAACCACCCCGCAGATTGATACACGAAGCGTGCGGCTGGACGCAACCACGCCTTGAGCTGGCCCTGAGTCGCGCGAGCGACAGGGCTCCGCGGGAGGGTGAACCATGGCCAGCGCCGCCGTAACGAAGATGGTGCCTGAGTGGAGCACCGTCGATGAACCCGTAATAACCACCGCAATCGTCATCCCGACTGAAAGCGAAATCGCCACGGTGGCGTATCAATTGTGGCAAGCGAACGGCTGTCCCGATGGATCGGATCGGGAAGACTGGTTCCGCGCGGAAGTCATTCTCACGAGCGCCCTCGTCGCGCAGTACGAGGCCCGGTTGCAGCCTCCATCGATCCCCCGCCGCGGTCCCCACACGGAGTCTGAAATGCCGGCCGGGTTCCGTTGGGAGGGACATTGGGAGGTCTGGGAAAGTGAATGGCGCAGCGCCCGCTGGGTCTGGGAATCGGGCCGCCCCGGCGTTGAAGTTTCGAGCCGGGCAGCCGCAGCCTGAACGGACGCCGCCGGGTCACTGCCCGGCATGACCGGCGGGGGTGGAATTGCGCATCGGGCGCAGCGGCCGGCGCCCCGGGAGTCGTTCCCTGCCCCGTACCCTGCGGCGTTCCTTGCCGCCTCAGCGCGGGACTGAATCTCCGGCCAGCGTGCCGACCCGCACCGGCGTCACGGGCGGCCGCACGCTCCCGGCGCCCCACCCGTACAGGAACTCCGCCGCCGCGCCGCACGTTTTCCCCTGGCACGCCCCCATGCCGCAGCGTGACCCCAGCTTGGCCTCTTTCCACGACCGGAATTCACCCAACCGGCCTGCCGTCACGTCCTCGCAGCGGCACACGATCGTCTCCGCCGTGACAGCGCTTTTCAACTCCTGGCGCAGCGCGAAGGCCCGCTCCAGTTCCGCGGCGAAGCCCCGGTAGCGCGCCCGCGCCGCGAAGTGCGCCCGGGCCCGGTCCGGCTCATCGGCGGCGGCATATCCGGCCACGCTGCCCTCCTCCAGGCTCAGCTCCACGCCCCCGATGCCCGTGACTTCTCCCGCCGCCAGCACGCCGTCCACGCTGGTGTTTTGAAACTCGTCCACTGCCACCGCGCCCGCGCTCACGCGGCACCCCGCGAGCTGCGCCAGTTCTGTGTTCGGCCGCAGGCCGTAGCCGCAGGCCAGCAGGTCGCACTCGACCCTCGTTTCGCGCCAGCCGTCGGTCAGTTTGACCCACTCCAGCCCGGCCTTCGCGCCGGCCGCCGCGGCCACCCACCAGCCGGTTCGCAAAGGCGCGCCGCGCGCCGCCACGGCCAGCCTGGCGGCTTCCAGTATTTTCTTAGGTAATGTCCGTAACTGTAATGAAAAGCGGGCTAAATTCGCCAACGACGTTTGTTCGATAACGCCCAGCACCTTAGCTCCATGCCGGCCCAGCAGGCCCGCCGCCGCCAGCAGCAGCGGCCCCGAACCGGCCACCAGCACCCTCCGGCCGGCCACCGGGAATCCGCCTTTGACCAGCGCCTGCAACCCGCCCGCGCCGAACACGCCCGCGAGCGTCCAGCCGGGGAACGGGAGGAACAGCTCGCGCGCGCCGGTCGCCAGAATCAGACGCCGGCAGTGCACATCGAGGGTCTCGAATTTGCGCTCGAACCGGATCAGGCCCGCGTCGGGGTCGGCGTCGAACGCCGCCGCGCCGGCCACGATCTCCACCCCGCTGGAGGCCAGCCGCGCCAGCCAGGCCACCGCCGCCGGTGGTAGAGCCGGCGCATGTTGCGCGCGCCAGATCTGGCCGCCGCAGGCCGGGTTTTCATCGGCCAACAGCACGCTCCGCCCGCACTCAGCCGCGCGGCAGGCCGCCGCGATCCCGGCCGGGCCGGCGCCCACCACCAGCACATCGCACTCGCGCCCGCTCATGGCAGATCCGTCTCCACCCGCATGCCTTGGCGACACGGCTCCAGGCAACTGCGCACGTGCATCCGCCCGTCCACCGTCACCCGGCACTCCAGGCACACCCCCATCCCGCACAGCGGCGCGCGCGGCTCTCCGTGGACCGAGTTGCGGAACCGCGTCAGCCCCAGCCCGAGCAGCGCCGCAGCCAATGTCGCGTCCGCCGGCGCCTCACGCTCGGCGCCGTTGAGGATGATCCGCACGGTTTCACTCATGGTCCAGCTCGCACCCCATAACTATTTGACGAGAAGGGAGATACGGTTCGGCCGGAATCTCCGGCACGCGGCCTGTGAGCTGCGCCGCCAGCAGGCGCGCCGTCCCCAGCGCCATGGTGATGCCCAGCCCCTCGTGTCCGGCGGCAATCCACACTCCCGCCAGTTCCGGATGCGGGCCGATCAGCGGCAGTTGGTCGGGTGTCGCCGCGCGCAGACCGGTCCAGCAGCGGATGGCGCTCAACTCGCGCAGAGCCGGCATGAAGCTGAACGCACGCCGCAACATCGCCTCCAGAATCGGCCGGTCGACCTCCGCCGTCTCCACTCCGCTCTGCCGCGACGAGCCGATCAGGACCTGCCCGGTCGGGCGCGGAGACAGGTTGAAGGCTACGCTATCCGGCGTAAGTGCTTCAACGCTCTTGGTATAGCCTAATTCCACAACCTGGTGGCGCAGGAAGCCCGGTGCGCGATCGGTGATCGCCAGGTGGCCTTTGCGCGGCTGAATCGGCAGCCCCCGCGTGAGCCGCGCGGCGCCGGCGCCGGCGGCGTTGACCAGCGCGCCCGCGCTCCATACCGTCCAATCGCTCAATTTGGCTCGTCCGCCGCGCATCGATTCCACCGCCACGCCGGGGCGGAAAACGGCCCCCATCGCCACCGCGCGGCGGATCATCCAGCGCGCCACGATTGGTGCGTAAACCACTGCATCCTGGGGGATTAGCAACCCTCCGGCGAGCCCGGGCCGAAGCTGCGGCTCGGCCTCCGCCAAGCCCGCCGCGTCGAGCAGTTCCGCCGCCAGGCCGCGCGCGGCGGCGGCCTCGCGCAAGCGGCGCGCGGCGGCCAGTTCGTCTTCGCCGGCGGCGACCCAGAGCGTGCCGCATTGGGAGTATTCGGCCTCGGCGGGCAGCTCCGGGGCCAGTTCGTGCCATAGTTGCCGGGACCAGGCCGTCAGCCGGAACTGGGGCTCGGAGTCTTGCATTACGACCAGATGGCCCATGCCAGCGGCGGTGGCGCCGGCGCCAGCGAAGGCCGGGTCCGCGACCGCGACCGAGACGCCGCCGCGGGCCAGTTCGAGGGCGCAGGCCGCGCCGACGATGCCCGCTCCAGCGATCACGACATCGAAGCTGTCGTTCATAACCGGCGCCGCCGCACCGCGCGAGCACCGTGGCGCAGCCATGTAAACGCCATGCAACACCGTGCAATTACCGGTGAAACACGGTGGCTTTCGCGGTACGCCGCCGCTGCGGTCACGGACGGATCCCCCAACGGAAGGGGTCGCTTTCGTCGAGCACGAGCCGCCCCTCGGCGGTCACATAGGCCGAGCCGCGGATGAACGGCCAGAGTTGGCCGCCGCGCTCCTCCACGTATCCTTCGAAGACGCTGCCGACGATACTCTGCTGGCGGTAGGGCTGGCCGGCTTCGAGCAGTCCGTCGGCCCACAGGCACGCCATTTTGGCGCTGGCGCCGGTGCCGCAGGGCGAACGGTCGTAGGCCTTGCCTGGGCACAGCACGAAGCTCCGGCCGGGCTCGCCCGGCGCGGGTTTCGAGAACAGCTCGATGTGGTCGATCTCGTGGCCGCCCGCGCCCTCGACGCCGTGCTCGCGCAGTGCCGCGCGGATGGCCCAGGCGTAGTCCGTCAATTCCTCCAGATGGGCCAGCTCCAGCGGAAAGCGGTGGTCGTAGGTGAGGAAAAACCAGTTGCCGCCCCAGGCCACGTCGCCGTGCACGTCGCCATGGCCCGGAACATCCACGGCGGCGTTGCGGAGCCAGCGGTAAGCGGGCACGTTGCCGACGGTGATTTGGCCGTTGTCGTGGAGTTCCGCGGTGACCGTGCCGACGGGCGTCTCGATGCGGTGCAGGCCGGCGCCGAGGCGGCCCATCCAGGCCAGCGTGGCCACCACGCCGATGGTGCCGTGGCCGCACATGCCGAGATAGCCGACGTTGTTGAAGAAGATGACGCCGGCGGCGCAGGCGGGGTCGGCGGGCGGCGACAGCAGCGCCCCGACCAGGGCGTCGGAGCCGCGAGGTTCATTCACTACGGCCGAGCGAAAGAGATCGTGTTGGGTGCGGAAGAGTTCGAGGCGCTCGGCGAGAGGCCCGGAGCCGAGGTCCGGACCGCCGTCCACAACCAGGCGCGTGGGCTCGCCTCCGGTGTGCGAGTCGATGAAATGGATGGTCTGCACGATGCGCCCCCCTGAGGCACTTTATCACCTGCGGCAGGGGTAGGGCAGACGCGCGGCCCGGACGCGCGGCGCGCGTCAACTGGCGATCTGGGCCAGGCCGAGGAGCTGGTTTTCGAAGCTGTAGTCGAGCGCCGGGCGATCGTGGTGGCGCTGGTACCAGCGGTAGGTTTCTTTGAGCCCTTCGGACATGGGGCAGGGCTTGAAGGCGAGCATCCGCTGGGCTTTGTTGACCAGCATGGTAATGGGCGCGAGGTCGAAATAGACGCCGAAATAGAGGTGCGGGCCCATGTGGTGGCCGCCGGCGCGGAGGATGCGCTCGCGGGGAATGCGCACGACCTTGGTTTCCTTGCCGGCCGTGGCGGCCAGCAGGTCGATGAATTCGGCCTGGGTGAGGGCGCGCGGGTTGGCGATGTTGAAGGCGTGGCCGATGACGGACGGCGTCTCGGCGGCCTTGAGCATAGCCGCGACGACGTCCTTCACGTAGACGAACTGCATCAGGCGGCGGCCGTCGCCGGGCATGATCAGGGGCCGTTTATCGCGCATGCGGTCCCAGAAAAACTGCTCGCGGTAAAAGGGATTGGCGGGGCCGTAGATATAGGGCGGACGCAAGGTCACCACGGGCAGGCCGAAGCGCTGGTGGAGCTTGAACAGGGCGCGCTCGCTCTGGGCCTTGTGGCGGGCGTAGCGGTCGGGCCAGTCGTCCGGGGCCAGGGCGTCGCCCTCGTGGTGGTTGAGGCCGTCGCCGTAGGCCGAGACGCTGGACATGAAAACGTAGCGCCCGGCGTGGCCGCAGAGCAGCTTGCCGAGCGCGTCGACGACGGAGGCGGGCGTGCCGCGCTCCCAGTCGTAGGCGTTGTCGAAAACGGCGTCGAAGTCCTTGCCCGCCAGGACGCGCTGCATCTGTGCCGGGTCGTTGCGATCGGCCTGGATGTTTTCCACCTTCTTGCCGAACTCGTGGGCCGGCTTGCGGTGCAGGATGGTCACCTCGTGCTCCTGCTTGACGAGCTGGGAGACGAGGTGCCGTCCAATGAAGGTCGTTCCGCCGATCACGAGGACTCGCATCCTCTTGCTAAGAGTCTCCTCAGTATCCGCGACGTGATGGCCGTCCGCATGCGGGACGCCGTTGCGGCGTGGATCAGTCATAGTACTCAAGACCGAGGTGCGTGATCAGGTCCTCGCCGCGCATGTAGCGCAGGGTGTTCTTGAGCTTCATGAGCTGAATGAAGATGTCGTGCTCGGGGTACAGGCCGGGCGCGGTCATGGGGGCCTTGAAGTAGAAGCTCAGCCACTCCTGGATGCCGCGCATGCCGGCGCGCTGCGCCAGGTCGAGGAACAGAACCAGATCGAGCACCAGCGGCGCAGCCAGAATCGAGTCGCGGCACAGGAAATCGATCTTGATCTGCATGGGGTAGCCGAGCCAGCCGAAGATGTCGATGTTGTCCCAGCCTTCCTTGGAGTCGCCGCGCGGCGGGTAGTAGTTGATGCGCACGGCGTGATAGAGCTTCTTATACAACTCGGGGTAGAGATCGGGCTGGAGGATGTACTCAAGCACCGAGAGCTTGGTCTCTTCCTTCGACTTGAAGCTGCCGGGATCCTCGAGCACTTCGCCGTCGCGGTTGCCGAGAATGTTGGTCGAGAACCAGCCGTGGACGCCCAGCATGCGGGCCTTCAGGCCGGGCGCGATCAGCGTCTTCATAAAGGTCTGGCCGGTTTTGAAATCTTTGCCGCAAATGGGCAGGCCGCGATCGTGGGCCAGGTCGCGCAGGGCCGGAGCGTCGGTAGTCAGGTTGGGCGCGCCATTGGCATACGGCACGCCGGACATGAGCGCAGCGTAGGCGTAAATCTGGCTGGGGGCGATTTCGGGATCGTCTTTGCGCAGGCCTTCTTCAAACGCGGCCAGCGTCTGGTGGACGGCCGAAGGACGATGGAAGACTTCGGTCGAGCCGCACCAGATCATGATCACGCGGGAGCAGCCGTGGGCGCGCCGGAACTCTTCGATGTCGGCCATCAGGGCGTGGGCCTTGTCCATCTTGGTGCCCGCGGTTTTCTTGTTGGGTCCGTCGATGCGGCGGACGTATTCATGGTCGAAGACGGCCTTCATCGGCTGGATGGCCTGCAGCGGCTCTTTGACCTGCTCGAGCAGGTCCTTATCGAGCACCTTGGCGTTGGCCGCGGCCTCGTAGGCCGTGTCTTCATAAATGTCCCAGCCGCCGAAGACGAGGTCGTCCAAGCCGGCCAGTGGCACGAAGTCCCTGATATAAGGGCTGCGTCCGTCGGTACGCTTGCCGAGGCGGATGGTGGCGAGTTGAGTGAGAGAACCGATGGGCAGGCCGAGCCCGCGTTTCACGGCCTCCACACCCGCGATGAAGGTGGTGGAAACAGCGCCGATACCGGGAATCAGGACGCCCAGTTTGCCCTCGGCCGGGGCGATTGTGACGGGGGATTGAGATGGCAAAACGATTACTCCTCGCCGGTCCAGAGCGGGCCGGGAACACAAGACTCCAACTGCTATCCTATCAACTGGATGCAAGTTCGCGCGACAACCGCTATCCCGACCGTGGTGGCGGACGACGAAGCACCGGCGCTGGATGAACTCGTTTTCCTGCTGCGCGGGTTCCCCGAAATCGATGTCGTGGCCACGGCGCGCAATGGTCCGGAGGCCGTGGCGGCGATTGAACAGCATGAGCCGGACCTGGTGTTTCTGGACGTGCAGATGCCGGGGTTGGATGGATTAGGCGTGATCAATAAACTGCGCGCCGACCATGCGCCGATGCCGTCGTTCGTGCTCTGCACGGCCTACGACCAATACGCGCTGGAAGCATTCCGGCTCGAAGTGCTGGACTATCTGCTGAAGCCGGTGGACCGCGAGCGGTTGAGCCTGACGGTGGATCGCGCGCGGCGGCAAATGCTGGATCCCGAACCGCCGGCGTCGTCGTCGGCCCTGGTCCCGGCGCGCAATAAAATTGTCGTCCGAACCAGTGGTCACAATCTGATCGTTGACGTCGCCGATATTATTTACGCGACCATCGACGACGGGCTGATCACGGTGGTGACGACGACCATGGAAGGCCACGCCAGTTTCAAGACGATCGAGGAGATGCAGGCCAACCTGGACCCGGCGGTGTTCTGGCGCGCGCACCGCAGTTACCTGGTCAACATCAACCAGATCAAGGAAGTCATCGCCTGGTTCAAGTCGAGCTACCAGTTGCGCATGAACGACAAGAAGAACAGCGAGATCCCGGTCAGCCGGGTGCAGACGCGGCGGCTCAGGGAACTGTTCAAGCTGTAGCGGCGTTCGCGCGCATAGCTGGGAAAACGGTACGGCGCTGCGCCCCGGCACCGCAGTCCTTGAATCGCGGGCCAAACTGGACTAACGTGGTAGTGTATCATTAAGCCTAGTGCGTAGGGTACGGATGCAAGGATCGTTGGGCTCCCCGCGTGCGGCTTTCACTGGAGACTTCATGAAGAAACTGGCTTTAATTTTCGCATTCTGCGCCGTCGCCGCCTTCGGGGCCGAGTGGACGGGTTACATTTCCGAAACCAAGTGCGGCCACAAGCATGACGACGGCTCCCAAGCCTCCATCGATTGCGTGAAGGGCTGCATCAAGGGCGGCGCCAAACCGGTGCTTGTGGTGGGCGACAAGATCATCGCCATCGCCAATCCCGCTAAGGTGCCGGAGAGTCTGTATGGTCTCAAGGTGAGCGTAACGGGCAAGCTGAAGGGCGAAGCCGTCGTTATCGCCTCGATCTCCGCGGCGCAGTGATCTTTTCAAAATCCGATCCGTGTAAACAGGCCGGCACGCGTCTCATCAGAAGGAGCGGTCCGGCCTGTACGTTTTCGTATTGTAGAAAAATGCGGAATGGACACGCGGGGAGAATCGGGCTTGAATACGCTAAGGGGAACTTTGTCCCGATGTGGATTAGTTGAAAGGGCAGCATGTCTGAGCGTCTAAAAATCACCGACGAAAGAAATGGCCAGCAGTATGAAGCGCCGATCAAGGACGGGGCGATCCGGGCGCTCGATCTGCGCAAGATTAAGATCGCGCCAGAGGATTTCGGGATGTTATCCTACGATCCGGCGTTTCAGAACACGGCCTCCTGCCGCAGCGCGGTGGCCTATATCGACGGCGACCTCGGGATCCTGCGCTACCGCGGTTATCCGATCGAGGAACTGGCGGAGAACTGCTCGTTTCTGGAAGTGGCGTGGCTGCTGCTGAACGGCGAACTGCCGACCTACCCGCAAATGGAGACCTGGGAAGGCCAGGTGAAGCGGCACACGATGCTGCACGAGACCACGAAGAAGTTCCTGGAAGGATTCCGCTACGACGCGCACCCGATGGGGATGTTGATCTCGACCGTGGCCGCGCTGTCGACCGTCTATCCGGAGGCGCGCAGCGTCCACGAGCGCGCCAACCGGCGGTTGCAGATCACGCGGCTGATCGCCAAGATGCCGACCATCTGCGCCTACTGTTACCGGCATCACTTCGGCTTGCCGTATATTTACCCGGACAACGACCTGAGTTTCACCGGCAACTTTATGAACATGATGTGGAAAATGTTCGAGCCGAAGTACGTGGCCAACCCGGTGCTGGCGCGGGCGCTCGACATTCTGTTCATCCTGCACGCCGATCACGAGCAGAACTGCTCGACCAACACCATGCGCTGCGTGGGCAGCTCGTGGGCCGATCCGTACCTGTGCGTCTCGGCGGCGGCCGCGGCGCTGGCCGGCCCGCTGCATGGCGGGGCCAACGAAGAAGTGCTGCGGATGCTCGACGAGATCGGGACCAAGGACCGCATTCCGGGCTATATCGAAGAAGTGAAGGCGGGCAAGCGCAAGCTGATGGGCTTCGGCCACCGCGTCTACAAGAACTACGACCCGCGGGCCAAGATCATCAAGCACACGGCCTACCAGGTGTTCATCGTCACCGGCGAGAATCACAAGATCGAGATGGCGCTTGAGCTGGAGCGGATTGCGCTGGAGGACGAGTACTTCGTCTCGCGCAAGCTTTATCCGAACGTCGATTTCTATTCCGGGATCATTTACGAAGCGATGGGTTTCCGGCCGGACCTGTTCACCGTGCTGTTCTCCATCCCGCGCGTGGTGGGCTGGCTGGCGCAGTGGGAAGAAATGCTGGCCGATCCGGAACAGAAAATCGCTCGGCCGCGCCAGATCTACACCGGCTACCCCGAGCGGCATTTCGTCCCGGTGGGCGAGCGCGGGACGGCCGCCGCGGCGAAATAGGAGCATAGGCCCCGGATGTAGACACGAAGGCCGGGCGGCCGCTCACGCGGCGACCCGGCCTGTGTATCGCGGAACTGGTCGGCGTTTACGCGTGGACAGTCTGGGACTTGTAAACCTTGGCCATCTCCTCGAGGCTGACCGGCTTGAAGTCGCCGGCGTGGCCGGCCTGGCCGAACTGGACCATGCGCTGGGCCACAACCTTCTTCATCGCCTCGCGCGCCGGCTTGTTGTAATCGCGCGGATCGAACTTCTCGGGCGTCTCCCACAGCACCTTGCGGATGGCGCCGGTCATGGCCAGGCGGTTGTCGGTATCGACGTTGACCTTGCGCACGCCGTTCTTGATGCCGAGTTGGATCTCGGGAATCGGCACGCCCCAGGTGGGTCTCATCTTGCCGCCGTACTGATTGATGATGTCGATCAGTTCCTTGGGCACCGAGGAAGATCCGTGCATCACGAGGTGGGTGTGCGGCAGGCGCTTGTGGATCGCGATCAGGATGTCCATCTTCAGCACGGCGCCGTCGGGGGCGCGGCTGAACTTGTAGGCGCCATGGCTGGTGCCGATGGCAATGGCCAGCGCGTCGACGCCGGTGCGCTCGACGAATTCAACGGCCTGGTCGGGGTCGGTGACATGCTCGAGACCGGTGCCGCCGGCGCCGTGTCCGTCTTCAATGCCGCCCAGAACGCCGATTTCGCCTTCCACGGTGACGCCGCGCGCATGCGCCGCGTCGACCACGCGCCGCGTGGCCTCGACGTTGTAGTCGAAACTCGACGGGGTCTTGCCGTCGGGCATGAGCGACCCGTCCATCATCACCGAAGTGAAACCCAGCTCGATGGCCGACTGGCAGGTCTCGGGGCTGTTGCCGTGGTCCTGGTGGAGCACCATCGGAATCTCAGGGTACAGCTCGGTGGCGGCGAGCATCAGGTGGTACAAAAACCGGTCGTTGGAATATTGGCGGGCGCCGCGGCTCGCCTGGACGATCACGGGCGACTTGGTCTCGCGCGCCGCCTCCATGATCGCCTGGATCTGTTCCATGTTATTGACGTTGAACGCGCCAACTCCATAACCACCCTTGGCCGCTTCGTCCAGAAGCTGCCGCATCGTGACCATTGGCATATGATTCTCCTTAAAATCCGATCGGAATTCGCAACGTGGAAGTACAAAACCATCATATAACACGGGCTCGCGCGTGTTCGTGGCGGTTCCGTTGAGACTTGCCACGGGCCAGTACTCTGACCGCAGGAGCCAGCGCTTTCGGGGACCGCCCGCTGACGCGCGGCTCGGAACGGAGTCACGACCACGAGGGAGTGGTTTCCCGAGAGCAGCACAGCAGCGCCCGGTCAGAGCCCGAACTGCCGCGGCGCGGCGGGGCAGCGGCAGGAGCGGATCGCCGGCGTCTGGCCGGTGTATCGCCGGCGTTATAGTCAAAGATAAGGAGATCCGAATTGTTCAATTCCAAGCAGGATCAGGCGGCGAAAGCAGCCGCGACGCTCAAGAATCTGGAGGCCGCGCTGAACGGCGAGATGAATGCCAAGGCGCGCTACCAGCAGTTCGCCGCCAAGGCCGATGAAGAGGGTTACGGACCCGTGGCGAGCCTGTTCCGCGCCGCCGCGACGGCCGAAGGCATCCACGCCGACAATCACCTCAAGGTCATCGTCAAGCTGAGTAATTCGCCGCTGGTGAAATTCGAAATACCGGATGTGAAGTCCACGCGCGAGAACCTGGAAGCGGCCATCCAGGGCGAAACCTACGAGCGCGACGAGATGTACCCGGCCTTCATCGCGCAGGCGCGTGCGGACTCTCAGGCAGCCGCGGAGCATACGTTTTCATTGGCCCTGGCGGTCGAGGCCGAGCACGCCCGGCTCTACACCGCGGCACTGAACAACCTCGACCAACTGCGCGGCGACGCCCGAACCTATTACGTGTGCCCGGTGTGCGGCTTCACCTCGGAACAGCCGGAATTCGACCTGTGCCCGGTTTGCTCGACGCCGGTCGATCAGTTCCAGGAAGTGCGTTAGTGTCATGTCTCGCAGATTCTTTGACACGTCACCGGCCACTCACCGTGGCGCAGGCATTCGTGCCTGCCGCGTCGACACTCGTGTCGACGCTCGGCCGGCGTTGTCAATCCTTGACTGAGACGCTACACTAGCGCGCCTGCGCTATAGGCCGCGACTGCGCGTTACCGAGCCGCGGTTGTCGGGCGGAGCCGCGACTGTGAAGGAGCGGTCGTGTTGTGGCGGAGCCGCGACTGTGAAGGAGCGGTCGTCAGTCTGCCTCCCAACCTCCGCTCAGCCGCGCCCACAAAGCAAAGCGGCTCCCCTGAGGGAGCCGCTTTCGTGGTCTGGCGAGTGGTTGTCGCGAATCGGGTTAGCGGCGGTCGCCGCCGGGGCCACGGCGCGGGCCGCGATCTCCACGGTCGCCGCCGCGATGCGGACGGTCGCCGCGGTCATGTTCGCGCGGGGGACGGTCGCCGGCCGGAGCGGGCGCCTCGCCGCGGTTGTCGGAGCGGACTTCGATGTGCGGCGGGGCGTCTGTGCCCGGCTCGCCCGAGTCGGGGTTGCCGCTGGCGCCATGGAGTTTCTCGCGCTGCTCGCGCAGGACGGCCCGGCGGCTGAGCTTGATCTTGTTGCCCTCGAGCGCCAGCACCTTCACCAGGATCTGGTCGCCCTCGTTCAACTCGTCGCGCACGGTCTTGACGCGGTTCTCTGAGATCTCACTGATGTGCAGCAGACCGTCGGTGCCGGGGAAGATCTCGACGAACGCGCCAAAGTCGGCGATGCGCACCACCTTGCCGAGATAGGTCTTGCCGACCTCGGCCACGGCGGCGATGTCGGAGATCATCTGCAGCGCCTTCTTGGCGGACTCGCCATCGACCGCGAAGACGTTGATCGTGCCGTCGTCGTGGATGTCGATCTTGGTGCCGGTCGAGTCGGTGATGCTGCGGATCATCTTGCCGCCCGGTCCAATCACCTCACGGATCTTTTCGGTCGGGACGGTGATGGTATAAATGCGCGGCGCGTACGGCGAGAGTTCCGTGCGCGGTGTGCTGAGGATCTCTTCCATCTTGCCGAGGATGAACAGGCGCCCTTCGCGGGCCTGTGCCAGCGCCTCGCGCATGATCGCCACGCTGATGTTGGGCACCTTGATGTCCATCTGCAGACCGGTGATGCCCACGCGCGTGCCGGCGACCTTGAAGTCCATGTCGCCATAATGATCCTCGGCGCCCGCGATGTCGGTCAGGATGGCGTACTTGTCGCCTTCCTTGACCAGCCCCATGGCGATGCCGGCGACCGGCGCTTTGATTTTCACGCCGGCATCCATCATCGACAGGATGGCGCCGCAGACGGTGGCCATGGACGAGCTTCCGTTGGACTCGAGAATGTCGCTGACCACGCGCATGGTGTACGGGAAGTCGGTCTCCGACGGCATCACCGCCAGGATGCTGCGCTCGGCCAGCGCGCCGTGGCCCACTTCGCGGCGGCCCGGGCCGCGCATGAAGCCGACCTCGCCGACGCTGAACGGCGGGAAGTTGTAATGCAACATCAGGCGCTTGGAAGTTTCGGCCAGGTTGATCGTCTCCAGCCGCTGCTCGTCTTCCTTCGTGCCGAGCGTCGTGGTAACCAGGGCCTGCGTCTCGCCGCGCGTGAACAGCGCCGAGCCGTGCGTGCGCGGCAGCACGCCGACTTCGATCGTGATCGGGCGGATCTGGTCGAACGCCCGGCGGTCGGGCCGCTGGCGCAGTTCGAGCGTCTCGTGGCGGAAGATCCGCTCGCGCAGCAACTCGAAGCAGATATGCGCCTCGATCTTCTCCTCCGGGGTCTCGAACGGGGCCAGCGCTTCATCCTCGAGCGCATCCACCAGGGCGTAGCTTTCGCTCTTGCCGTGCTTCTGCGTGTCGAGCGCGTCGGTGAGGCGGTCGCGGAGCAGTTTGTCCACTGCCGCATAGATCGTCTGGTTGCGCTCCGGCGCCGTGAATTCGCGCTTCGGCTTGCCGGCCTTGGCGGCGAGTTCCTTGATGCCGGCGATGATCTTCTTGCAGCACTCGTGGCCGAACTCGATGGCCGCCAGCACTTCTTCTTCGGTGGCTTCGTTGGCGCCGGCCTCCACCATGACGATGCCGTCTTCGGTACCGGCGACGACGATGTTGAGCTTGGAGCCCTTCTGCTCCTCGTAGGTCGGCTCGACCACGGGCGCGCCGTCCACCATGGCGACGCGGACGCTGCCCAGAACGTGATGGAACGGAATGTCGGACAGGGCCAGAGCGGCGGAAGCGCCATTCATGGCCATCGAGCTGGGATCGTGCGCCGGGTCGGCCGAGAGCACCAGGCCGACGACCTGCGTTTCACAGGAATAACCCTCGGGGAACAGCGGCCGGATCGGCCGGTCGATCAGCCGCGCGGTCAGGATCTCGCGGTCGCTCATGCGGCCTTCGCGTTTCAGGAAGCCGCCCGGGATCCGGCCCGCGGCGTAGGTGTATTCGCGGTAATCGATCGTCAGCGGGAAGAACGAAGCGCCGGGCTTCGGCTCCCGATTGGAACAAGCGGTGCTCAGCACCACCGATTCGCGGAATCGCACAGTCACGGCGCCGTGCGCCTGCCTGGCGAGTTTCCCTGTTTCCAGGGTGAGGACCCGGCCACCCAGGTCGATTTCAATTGAATGTGTCATCATCTTTCTCCATGGCTTCCGGCCTGATTGCCGGAGAGCCTCGACTGCAATATTTCGTGGAAACAACGGAGGAGGGGAGCGCGCGGGCCGCGGCCTTGGACGGAACTCCGGGCACACCTCGGGCGACTGAGGTGCGCACTCCGGAGGGCTCGTCTCATTGCGGGCTTTTCGCGCTCAGCAAACGCTGACGCGGGCACGGCGGGCCTAGCGGCGGATGCCCAGACTCTGAATGATCTTGACGTAGCGCTCGGGGCTGCGGGATTTCAGATAATCGAGCAAGCGGCGGCGGCGCGCCACGAGCATCAGCAGACCGCGACGGCTATGGTGATCCTTCTTAAACACCTTGAAGTGCTCGGTCAACTGCTGGATCCGGTGGGTCAACAGGGCGATTTGCACTTCCGGGGACCCCGTGTCCGTTTTATGGACACGGTAGGTGGTCATCACCTGGGATTTTACTTCGGGCGCCAGTGCCATTACTGGGTATACACTCCTCGTCTCATCATTTCTTTACGCTCATAGGGTAACACAGCCGCCACCGCCAACGCGGGGTCCGCGCCGTCAAACCACGCCGAATCAGAGGGAATGGCGGCGGCGCATGCCGGCAGATTACTGCTCGTTGGCGGCGGCGCGGGCCTGCCGGGCCTCGCGGGCGGCCTCGTTGGCCGCCTTTTGCGACTCACGCCGGGCTGCCCGCACGGCCTTTCCAGATTCTTCGGTGGCCTTTTGCGTTTCCCGCTGCGCCTCCTGCACGGCCTTTCGGGCCTCCTCGGCAGCCTCCCGAACTGCCCGCCGGGCTTCGTCCGCGGCCTGACGGACCTCCTCGCGCGCCTCCTCGGCGGCACGCCGGGCCTCGGCCCGGTCGGAATTATCCGGCTGCCAGATACAGCCGGCGGGCGCCAGCATGGCCAATAAAATCAACACCAGTAACGCTCGCGTCGTCATCGTCGACCTCGCTCTACCTCTAATACGCGCCAGACCTGGAGAATGTTTGGTCCAAAGAGAGCTAAAATGAAAATACAGGAGGCCCAATGGCCCGAGGTTGGGAAAGCAAGGACGTGGAATCTCAACAATCTATTCTGAGTCCCGGTCCTGGAAAGCGCCTCCGGCGGGATCTCTCCACTACCGACCGGGAACGCACGCATCGTCGCGAGCTGCTGCTTTTGGACCGCGCTCGGCTGACGAATGAACTAACCACCGCTCGCAACGAGCGCTTCCGCCTGCAGATCAACGCTGAGCTCAATTTCATTGATCGCCAGCTTGCCAAGTTAAACACAGAAGTCTGATTCGGCGCCGGCATCGGCCGGGTGAGGTTGCGTCCGCCTCGGATGGCGGGGCGGCGCGCTTCTGTAGGAAGAGCCATACAAAGGAAAAGCCCCGGCGGGAGACCGGGGCTTTCACGTTTTGATCGGGCGTACCTGAAAAGCGAACGCCCACCTTGAGACTGAGTTGAAGTTAGGCCACCTCCGACTGGCCGCGATAGCTGCTGACCATCTGTTGCATCTGGTCCTTCAGCCGCAGCTTCAGCTTCTTCAGCCGGTGTTCTTCAATCTCATCTTCATCG
>Ga0182027_10005054_pt1 | contig 20189 bp, 17 predicted proteins | sample 712E1DmetaG_FD_121300 | JGI IMG/M metagenome (GOLD analysis project Ga0182027, IMG submission 121300) | Permafrost microbial communities from Stordalen Mire, Sweden - 712E1D metaG (Illumina Assembly) | ecosystem: Environmental > Terrestrial > Soil > Wetlands > Permafrost | place: Sweden...
CGGCCGGTCGATCCAATCCTGATAGCCTCCATAAACGCCCGAGCGCCCGCTCGGCCGGAACTCCGCATCCTTCACATGAAACGCGCGCACGCGCTCGTGATAGAGGTCGAGGAACTCCAGATAATCCATCTGCTGCAATACCATGTGGCTCGGGTCGTACAGAATGTTGGCGCGCGGATGATCGCTAACCGAGCCGAGAAAACGCTCGAAGGTGGCGCCGTCGTGCAGGTCCTCGCCCGGATGCAGCTCAAAGCACACATCCACACCCGCATCATCGAACGCATTCAGAATCGGCCGCCAGCGCCGCCCCAATTCTCGAAACGCTTCATCAATCAGCCCTGCCGGCCGCTGCGGCCACGGATAGAAAAACGGCCACGCCAGCGCGCCCGAAAATGTGGCATGCGCCGTCAAGCCGAGATTTCGGCTCGCCTTCGCCGCCCACCATAACTGTTCCAACGCCCATGCAGTCCGCGCCTTCGCATTTCCCTTGAGCTCCGGTGGCGCAAAACCATCAAGCAACGTATCGAACGCCGCATGGCTCGCCACCAGTTGTCCTTGCAAATGCGTCGAGAGCTCCGTGACCGCAAGCCCGGCCTGCGCGGCAATCCCCTTCACCTCGTCGCAATACTCCTGGCTCTCGGCCGCGCGCTCCAGATCGAAGAGCCTCCGGTCCCAACTCGGAATCTGGATGCCCACGTAGCCGTGTCCCGCTGCCCACCCCGCCATACCTTCCAGCGTGTTGTAGGGCGCCTCATCGGCGGCGAATTGCGCCAGAAAAATCCCCGGTCCTTTGATCGTCTTCATCATTCCTCCCCAAGGCGGCGCGCGTGGCGCTAGAAATCGACCCAACTCTCCTTATGATGGCTTTCGATCACGCGCTCGATGAACCGCATCCCACGCACACCCGCTTGAATACCTGGCAGCGTGGCCGGCAGCGGATTCGCCGTCCCCTGCTTCCATGCATTCAGCGCATCGGCAAACTCGCGATACAGCACCGCGAAGGCCTCGAGGTATCCCTCGGGATGTCCGGCTGGAGTGCGCGCCGCCGCCAGTGCATCGCGGCTCAAGTAACCCATCGACGCGTGATGAATCTCCTCCGGCCGGTCGAGCCACTTCACGATCAGCCGATTCGGGTCCTGTTGCCGCCACTCGAGCGACCCCTTCTCGCCAAAGATACGCAAATGCATCTCGTTCATTTCGCCCGCAGCCACCTGCGAGCAGGCCAGTGTGCCCGCCGCGCCGTTATTCATCCGCAGAAACGCATTGCAATCGTCGTCGAGCTTGCGACCCTCCACCACAGTCCGCAGCGTGGCATTGATCGCCGTCACCTGCAACCCGCTGACGTACTCAAGCAGGTGAAAGGCATGGGTGCCGATGTCCCCAATCGCGCCGCCTGCTCCGCTGCGCGCGGGATCGGTTCTCCACTCCGCCTGCTTGTGCCCTGCCGTCTCCAGGGGCTCGCTCAGCCATCCCTGAAAGTATTCCACTGCAACCTTGCGAATCTTTCCCAGTGTGCCCGCCGCGCACATGGCCCGAGCCTCGCGCACCATCGCGTAGCCCGCATAGGTGTGCGTCAAGCCATACGGCAGGCCCGTCTTCGCTACCGCCGCCTCCAGCATTAGCGCCTCTTCATAAGTCGCCGTTGCGGGCTTGTCGCTCATCACCGGAATTCCCGCTTCCAGCGCCGTCGACGCCACCGGCAAGTGCAAATGGTTCGGCGTCACGATCGCCACGAAGTCGATCCCGTCGGCCCTCCTGCCCTCGGCCTCGATCATCTGCCGGTAATCGGGATACGCGCGCTCGAGGTCGATGTGGTATCTCACGCCCGCCTCGCGCGAGCGCTCCGCCGACTGCGAGAACGCTCCCGCAACCAGCTCGATCTTTCCGTCCAACTCTGCCGCGATGCGGTGCACCGGGCCAATGAACGCGCCCGGCCCCCCGCCCACCATGCCCATGCGCAGCTTGCGTCCTTCCGTCATCGCTTCCATTGCTCCCTTGCTTCTCTACTCCCTATTGGCTACTCCCTATTCCCTGTTTTTCTATTCCCTAGTCCCAATTCCCTGTCTCTCAGCAGTTCACTCCGCTCGCCAGATACCCGCCGTCCACGGCAATCACTTCGCCGGTCACGAACGCCGATGCCTCCGACGCCAGGAAAATCGCCGGCCCGACTACCTCTTGCGGCCTGCCGAATCGGTGCATCGGCGTGCGCATCAGCAACTCTTCGCCGCGCGGCGTGCCCTTCACCAGCGGCACACTGATCCCGGCGGAAAACACTCCAGGCGCGAGCGCGTTCACATTCACGCCCGACTCCGCCAGCTCAATCGCCAGCGTCTTGGTCAGCGACGCCACCGCGCTATTGCTCGCCCCGTAGGCCGCAACCTGATAGAAGCCGCGAAATGCCGTCAATGACGCGATGTTGATGATGCGGCCATAGTGAGCTTTGGCCATCGTGCGCCCGAAGATCTGGCAGGCGCGCATGGTCCCCATCAGGTTCGTCTCCATGATCCGTGACCAATCGGCCTCGTTCACCTCGAGCGTCGGCACTTTCTTCGTCATACCCGCAGCATTTACCAGGATGTCCACCTTGCCGAACGCCGCGATCACCGCGTCGTGCAGTCGTTGAATCGAAACCCGGTCCAGCACGTCGCTGGTCACGCACAGCGTACGCCGGCCCAAAGTCTCGATCTCCTTGGCCACGGCATTCACCTGCTCCTGTCTTCGTGCGCTCGCCACCACGTCCGCACCGGCCCCAGCAAATCCCAGCGCAATTTCGCGGCCCATGCCGGTAGTCCCACCGGTGATCACCGCAACGCGCCCGCTCAAATCGAAAAGCTCACGCCCCTTCAATCGTTCCTCCGTCGGCCGCGGCTGCGGTTCGCTCGGCATCCTGCGCTACGGCAATTCCTGGCGTACGTTTGCAGCCACAAACATCCTAAGCCTAAATGATGCCCCCGCCGCGGTCCTCGAAGCCGCTGCTCACTGACCGCCCCCGCCCTGGTGAGCTAAATTATTGGTTGACCATGAACGCGCTTTCGATTCCCGATTCCACCCGCCGCTGGGACTGCCTGAGTCTTGGCGAAGTCATGCTTCGCCTCGATCCCGGCGAGAGCCGCATCCACACCGCGCGCCAATTCCAGGTGTGGGAGGGCGGCGGCGAATACAACGTAGCCCGCGGCCTGCGCCGCTGCTTCGGCATGCGCACCGCCATCGCCACCGCGCTCGCCGACAATCCCGTCGGCCGCCTGGTTGAAGATTTCATCCTGCAGGGCGGCGTCGATCCCTCGCTCATCCGTTGGGTTCCCTACGACGGCGTCGGCCGCGCTGTCCGCAACGGCCTCAACTTTACTGAGCGCGGCTTCGGCCTGCGCGCGGCTGCCGGCTGCTCCGACCGCGGCCACACCGCAATCAGCCAGGTGAAGCCCGGCGACTTTAATTGGGACTGGATCTTAGGCAGCGAGAACGGCACGAAGTGCTTCCACACCGGCGGCATCTTTGCCGCGCTCTCCGCCTCCACGGCCGACGTTGCCGCCGAAGCCATGGACGTTGCGCGCAAATACTCGACGCCCATCTCCTATGACCTCAACTACCGCGAGTCGCTCTGGAAGTCCATCGGCGGCAAGGCCAGGGCGCAGGAGGTCAACTGCACCATCGCCCGCAAGGTCGACGTACTCCTCGGCAACGAAGAAGATTTCTCGGCCATGCTCGGGATCGCCATCAAGGGGGTCGGTGAGGACTTCGCCGAACTGCCCATCGCTGGTTACGAAGAGATGTTGCGCGAGGTCGCCGCTGCGTATCCCAACCTGAAGCTCGTCGCCAGCACCCTTCGCACCGCGCAATCCGCCAGCCGCAACGCCTGGGGCGCGATTGCACTATACGAAGGCAAAATCGTCCACGTCCCGCAGCGCGAAATCGATATCTTCGATCGCGTGGGCGGCGGCGACAGCTTCGCCTCCGGCCTCATCTACGGCTTGCTCGCCGGCAAGGGCATCGAATGGGCCGTTAGGTGCGGCGTGGCGCATGGCGCGCTGGCCATGACCACACCCGGCGACACCAGCATGGCCACGCTCACCGAAGTCGAACGCATCATGAAAGGCGGGTCGGCGCGCATCGCACGTTGAAGACGACAAATCGCGTGCGCGCATTTTGCTAACTTGCTAACACGCTAACTCGCTAACTCGCTAACTCGCATTTTACTAACTCCGCTAGCTCCGCTAACACCGCTAACCCCGCTTTCTTTGAGGTTCTCGCATGTCCGAAACCACTGCAGAAATCATCGAGCGCGTCGGCCTGATTCCCGTTCTTCGCGCCAAGAGCATCGCCCAGGGCCGCGCCGTTGTCGACGCCATGATTGCCGGCGGTGTCACCATCGTTGAAGTCACCATGACCGTTCCCGGAGCCATCAATCTGCTCAATGAACTCCGAGACCAATACAGTCCGAAGGACCTCCTGCTCGGCTCAGGCACTGTCATCACCGCCGATCAGGCCCAGGCCACCATCGATGCAGGCGCGGAGTTTGTCGTCAGCCCCAGCCTCCACCCCGACGTAATCCGCGTGACCAAAACCAATAAGAAAATCTCGTGCCCCGGCGCGCTCACGCCCACTGAGGCCATCACCGCCTGGAACGCAGGCGCGGACTACGTCAAGATCTTTCCCTGCTCCGCCGTTGGCGGCGCAAGCTATTTGAAGGCGCTGCTCGCGCCCTTTCCGCACCTCAAGCTCATTCCCACCGGCGGCGTTACGCTCGAAACCGCCGCAAGCTTCATCAAGGCCGGCGCTCGCGCCCTCGGCGTTGGCAGCGACCTCGTCAACCTCGCCGCCATTGATTCGGGCCACCCCGAAACCATCACTGAAACCGCCCGCGCCTATCTGAAAGTGCTGGCCGATGCGCGGAAGTAAGCTCTACGCCGCCTCGCCCGCCTTCGCCTCCGCGAATAGCCACGCATAAAGCGCAACCGCGACGTAGCAGGCGACCGGAACAAGGTACGCTGCCTGCATGCCTCGCGCATGCCACAACATCCCCATCACCTTGGTCAGCGCCCACCCGCCCAGTATCGCCATCACCAGGAATGACCCCGCGGTTTTCGTCCTCTCGCCCATTCCCTTCAAGCCAAGCGCAAAGATGGTCGGGAACATGATCGACATGAACAGGCTGGTCATCAGCAGGCAACCCACGCCCAGCCAGCTCGGATGCACAACGGCCGCCAGGCACAGCACAACGTTGATCACCGAATAGGCCACCAACATCAGCCGCGCGTGGAAATGCTTCATCAGCCAAGCCGAGCTGAACCGGCCCACGGCGAACGCCGCCAGTGTGCCCGTCAGCATGTAGCCCGCCGCCTTATCACCCACACCCGTCGCTGACTCCACGTAGCTGATGAAGTAGCTCCATGTGCCCACCTGCGCGCCCACATAAAGAAATTGCGCCACGACAGCAAACACAAAGTGCCGCTGCCACAGCCGCACATGCATCCCGGCAGGCGAGCTCTCTAAGACATCCTCGGCGCTCAGATCGGGGAACTTCGTCATCAGAACCAGCAGCGCCCAGACAAACGCAATGCAACCCAGCACCAAATACGGCGCTACCACGCGCAGTGTCTCAGAATGCAGATACGCCTGATACGTTCCTGCCGCCTGCATGGCCGTGACCTGCGCATCGCTCAGCTTCACGCCGGAAAAGATAAACACCGTCCCGATCAGTCCCGCGCTGATGGACCCCAGCGGATTGAACGCCTGCGACAAGTTGAGCCGCCGCTCGCTCGACCCCGCCGGCCCGAGTTGTGCGATAAAGGAGTTTGCGCCGGTTTCCAGAAAAGAGAGCCCGCAGCCAATCACAAACTGCGCTGCCAGAAAAAATCCATACACCCCTGCATGCGCCGCGGGATAAAACATCCAGCATCCGCTTCCCATCAGGATCAGGCCGGTGATCAATCCAGTCTTGTACCCGAACCATCGCATGATCTGCCCGGCGGGAATTGCCATCAGGAAATAACCGACGAAGATCACCTGCAACTGCGCCGCGCTCGACTGGTTGATCCCGAACGACTTCATGAATTGCCGGATCAGAATGTCGTTCAGGTTATTGGGAATCGCCCAGAGAAAGAACAGCACCGTCACCACGAGAAACGGCAACACGCGGCCTGCAGGAATCAGCCGAGCATGAATGTCTTCCTTGTTCAATGAAGCCGATTTTCCTTGCCTGACCGGCCCGGCGGAGATGCTCAAAGTGAATTTCCCCTCCTGGAACGAGAGCTGAAACGAGGCGTCACTCCATCAGTGACGCAGCCTGTTTCGGTGCGCCGCCCATCCTCAGTGAAAAGGCTTTCCCTTTTCTACCGAATCCGCTGCTCTACTGGCAAATCCAACCCCAGCGAGCCCGCTAGCCATCACGCACACCCGAACACGCCCGCCACGCGCTTATAATGCCTGCGTAAGCCGGCGCCATCCCCGTTTCCATGCAAAACCACGCCGCAGCCCAGCGCGATGCAACCTCCAACCGCCGATCCCATCGAATCCGCGCGCCGCTTCTATGCGGAGGAATTGTGCCGCATCAATCACATCTCCTCCCCCGCAATCCTTGCTGCCTTCTCCATCGTGCCCCGCGAGCGTTTCGTCGGCCCCGGCCCGTGGATGATTCAAAACCGCGACACCCAATGGTTCACTGAAAGCGCCGATCCCCGCAACGTCTATCGCGATTCGCTCATCGTGCTCGACGAAACCAAACATCTGAACAACGGCCAGCCCAGCCTCTGGGCCTTCCATCTCAGCCTGCTCGACGTGCGCCCCGGCGATCGCATTCTTCATCTCGGCTGCGGCACCGGATATTACACGGGAATCCTGGCCGAACTCACCGGCCCGCAGGGAAGAGTCATCGCCATCGAAATCGACGAAGGCCTCGCAGCCCGTGCGCGCGTAGCGCTCGAGCCCTGGCCCCAGGTCACTCTGATCCAGGCCGACGGCGCGAAGGGTCCATTCGATCCAGCCGACCTGACCGTGGTCAGCGCCGGAGCAACCCACCCGCTCCCCGCCTGGCTCGCCGCCCTCAAGCCCGGAGGCACGCTGCTTTTTCCCCTGACTTCCACGCGCGGGCCCGGCGCCATGGCCTACGTCACGCGCAAGAGCGCCGATCTCTTCGCCGCCATGCTCTGCGGCTCCGTCTTCTTTGTCGATTTTGCCGGTGCGCGCGACCCCGCCGTCAGCAGTGAACTTGCCCGGGCGCTCCGGCGCGATGACGGCGTCAGCGTACGCTCACTCCGCTGCGACGCACACCAGCAGGACGAATCCTGCTGGCTGCACGGCAACGGCTGGTGTTTTTCGCGGCGCCCCGCAGGCGCAGCAGAAGCCGGCTAACCCGATCACAGCATCCGCGCCAGCCACTTCCCCGTGTACGAATGCAGATTGCTCGCGATCTCCTCCGGCGGACCTTGCGCCACAATGCGCCCGCCGGCTTCGCCGCCCTCCGGTCCCAGATCAATCACCCAGTCGGCGCTCTTGATCACGTCCAGGTTGTGCTCGATCACGATCAGCGACCCGCCGCCGTCGATCAGCTTGCGAAACGCCGTCAACAGCTTCGAAACATCGTCGAAGTGCAGGCCCGTCGTCGGCTCGTCCAGAATGTACAGCACGCGGCTGGCCTGCGAGGGCTTTGCTGTTGCGTTCACCGCGCGCACCGCGGCCAGGTGCGCCGCCATTTTCACGCGCTGTGCCTCACCGCCTGAGAGCGTCGTCGCCGACTGGCCCAACCGCAAATACCCAAGCCCGATCTCGTCCAGCACGGCCAGCTTTTCCAACAGTTTTGTCTGCCCGGCAAAGAAGCGCAACGCCTCCTTCACCGTCATCTGCAGCACGTCGTGAATGTTCTTTCCCTTGTACCGCACGTCGAGAATCTTCGCCTGGTAGCGCGTGCCGTTGCAGTCCTCGCAGAGCAGTTCCACATCGGCCAGGAACTGCATCTCAACAGTCACCGTGCCGTCGCCTTCGCAGGTATTGCAGCGGCCGCCTGGCACGTTGAACGAGAAATGTCCCGGCGTGAGCGAAAGCCTCTTCGCCTCAGGCTGCGCCGCAAATAGCTCGCGGACCAGGTCGAAGCCCTTGATGTACGTAATTGGATTCGAGCGCGGCGTGCGCCCGATGGGCGTCTGGTCCACCAGCACCACGTCATTCAGCCGCTCCGCGCCGCTCAAGGAAGAGAAAACCCCAGACGGGTCGCCGCCGTCAGTCTGCCCCAGCGCACGTGCCACAGCGCGATACAGCACCTGGTGCACCAACGTGGACTTCCCCGACCCGGACACGCCCGTCACCACCACCAGCATTCCCAGTGGAATCTCCACATCCAATCCGTGCAGATTGTTTGCTCTCGCCCCACGCAGCACCAGCCGCTCACGTCCCGGCACACGCCGCCGCGTGGGTACGGGAATCGCGATCTTCCCGCTCAGATACCGCCCCGTAAGCGACGCTGGATTGGCCTCAATCTCCGCCAGCACCCCTTCGGCCAGCAGCTTCCCGCCAAACTCGCCCGCACCCGGCCCGAGGTCGAGCAGATGATCGGCTGCACGCAGAATATCGGCGTCGTGCTCCACGACCAGAATCGTATTTCCCAGGTCGCGCAGCTCCTCGAGAATATGAATCAGCCGCGCCGTGTCGCGCGTGTGCAACCCAATCGAAGGCTCATCCAGCACATACAGAGCCCCCACCAGCCGCGACCCCAACGACGTGGCCAATTGAATCCGCTGCGCCTCGCCGCCCGAGAGCGTCGACGCCAGCCGGTCCAGCGTCAGATATTCGAGCCCCACGGCGACAAGAAAACTCAGCCGCTGCCGCACCTCGATGAGGATCGGCCCGGCGATCTCCTCCTGCATCGGCGAAAGGTTGAGCGCGTCAAAGAACTCCTTTGCCTGCGCAATCGTCAGCGCCGTCGCCTGGCAGATATTCTTGGCCCCGATCTTTTCGCTTCCGATGCGCACCGACCGCGCCTCCGCCCTCAGCCGCTGCCCGCGGCAATCCGGGCACTCCGCGTACCCGCGATACTTGCTCAGCATCACGCGCACGTGCAGCTTGTACTTCTTGCGCTCCAACTGCGCGAAGAATCCATAGACGCCGGCGAATCCATCCTTGCCGCGCAGCACCGTCTCGCGCGCCGCCTCAGGCAACTCGCGCCACGGAACGTCGAGCGGCACGCCCAGCTCCGCAGCGCGTTTACGCAGCTCGCCAAACCATGGCCGGTACTTCGGCCGGTTCCACGGATCGATCGCGCCGCCGAGCAGGCTCAGCCCCTGGTCGGGAATCACCAAGCCCAAATCGTAGTCCACTGTGTTGCCGAATCCTTGGCATCGCGGGCACGCGCCAAACGGATTGTTGAAACTGAACAGCCGCGGCTCCGGTTCCCGCCCCGGCCGGTGGCAGTTGGTGCACTCAAACGATCCGGAAAACCGTAGCCGCCTGCGCTCCGCCGTCTCCTCGCTGACCGCCTCTTCAAAGATCGCCTGACCCGCCTCGCGATACGCAACCTCCACGGCGTCCACAATCCGCGCGCGATTCTCCGCGCTCACTTGAATCCGGTCCAACAGCACAAACACCGGCAGCGTGAAGTCCAGCCCCAGCAGCGACTCGGGCGTGGAAAACTCGAAGATCCTTCCCTGCTGCCACAGCCGGTTGAATCCGCTCGCACGCAGATCGGTCAACCGCGCCTTCAGCGCTTCCAGGTGCAGCGACTCGCTCGCTTTCCCTGCCGGCCTGGCCTTTGCTGCTGCTTTCGCCGCGCGTCCCGCGGCCTTCCCCGCTTTCGCTTCGGTCTCCGCCGCAGGCGACGCGCTCATCACCGGAAACAGCACATTCAGCCGCGTTCCCTCGCCCAGCGCCAGAATCGCCTCGGCCGCCTCGTCCACCGAATCGCGCTTGACCAGTCCATCGCAATAGATGCAGTGCACCGTCCCGCACCGCGCATAGAGCAGCCGCAAGTAGTCGTAGATCTCCGTGGCCGTCGCCACCGTCGATCGCGGATTGCGCGTCGTATTCTTCTGCTTGATGGCGATGGCCGGCGCCATCCCGTCGATCTCGTCCGCATCCGGCTTTTCAATCCGCTCCAGAAACTGCCGCGCGTACGCCGAAAGCGACTCTACATACCGCCGCTGCCCCTCGGCATAGATGGTGTCGAACGCCAGCGAGCTCTTGCCCGAGCCCGACACGCCGCTGATCACCGTCAGCTTGCCGTGGGGTATCTCGCAGGAGAGATTTTTCAGGTTGTGTGTCCGCGCGCCGCGGATGACGATGGCATCGTTCAAAGGGAAGGCACCGCAAAGAATCTTCCGGCCGCGCCACAGTGCTCTCTGCGAGCCTCGGAGCGCAACCGTCCATCCTTCATTATACGATGCGCCAAACCTGCGCGATTCGCACCGCCGGCCAGCCTCGCCGCGTCCAACCATCGCGCCCGCGCGTGCGCAAATTACACTGATGAATGAGGGATTCCGTGCTTCGTTCCGCCCTACTCGTCTTGCTTTTGGCCCTCATTTCCGGCCAAGCATCCTCCCAAAACTCCTCCTCGCCTTCTACCGCCGCGCCGCCCTCCAGCGACTCCGCCGCAGCCCCCAAGCCCATCCCGGACGAGGTCGCCGCCGCCGAAGCCTCCATCGCCACTTCCGATTGGAAGGCCGCCGAAGCCAAGCTGGACCCGTGGCTTGCTGCCCACCCAACCGACGCGCGCGCTCTCTTCGACGCCGGCTATGTGGCTGACGCGCAAAACCGTCTCGACGATGCCGCCTCTCTCTATCGCCGCGCCATCGCCGCCAACCCAAGATCCTTTGAAGCCCACATCTCGCTCGGCCTGCTTCTGGCTCGTCAAAACAAGCTCGACGAGGCGCGTCCCGAGCTCATTACTGCCACAGCGCTCGATCCCGGCGTGGCTGATCCCGCGCTCAAGGCGCGCGCTTGGCGCGCTCTCGCCCGCATCGATCGCGACGCCAATCCCACCGCAGCCTCAAACGACCTGCTCGAAGCCCTTAAGCTCTCGCCGGAAACCACCGCTGATACCCTCCTCGCCGCTGAACTCGCTGAAAAGGCCGGCCAATTGGACTCCGCCGCAGCCGCCTACCGCCGCGTCCTCGCCAAAGAACCTGACTCCGCCCCGGCTTCTGCAGGCCTCGCTCACCTGCTCATCCTGCGCAAGCAGTATCCCGAGGCCGAAACCCTCCTCCGCGCCGCGCTCGCAAAGAACCCGGATGACCCCACCCTTACCGCGCAGCTCGCCACTGTGCTCGCCGATCAGGACAAGGCTGAGGCCCTCCCCGTCCTCCAAAAGCTCCACGACGCCCACCCCGGCGACACCGCCATTGCCCGCATGTTGGCTACCGTCCTTGCCGATGCCGGCGACTTCGCCGGCTCTGACTTGCTCTACCTCCATCTCCTCGCCGCCACCCCGGACGATCCCGATCTGCTCGTCGCTCACGGCCAGAATCTTGTTCATCAGGCTCAGCTTGACCAGGCATACACCGTCTTCGACAGGGTCACGCACATCGATCCGGCCAACGTCGACGGCTGGACCGGGCTGGCCTTTGCCGCCTCCCGCACCGGCCATCTTGACGTCACGTTGCACGCCTTGACCATGCGCTCCCGCTACCTGCCGGAGACTCCCTCCACCCTCTTTCTCTGGGCAACGGCCTACGATTCCCTGCACCAAAAGGCGCAAGCCGCCGCCTACTACCACCGCTTTCTCGACGCCGCGGGCGGCAAGTTCCCCAATCAGGAATGGCAGGCCCGCCAACGCCTGCAAATCCTCGAAAAATAGCCCCCCCCATCCGTCCAGCCACCCCCATGGCCCCCGTGCACCTTCCCGGGCCCGTCCCTCGCCTGGCGCCTGCGTTACCCGCCGCGCCAGAATCCTGCATCCAAGCTCTTGCGGTTCGTTGCACAATGGGGGTACTATTAGCACAATTCTTGGGGGCGGGACCGCATTGATGGAGGTCTTATGCGGACTGTGGTTCCTATCGCCGCGTTCCTCGCCGTAAGCCTGAGCGTCGCCCCCGTGCGTGCCTCATCGGCCGACAATACCCCGCCCACACAGCAAAGCATCGATGCCCTTGAGGCGCGTGCTGATCAGGCGCAGCCGCGCGAGCAGTGCTTTCTCTACGCGCAGCTTGTGCAGCAGATGACCGAGCTCAGCATCCGCCAATACTCAGCCGGCGACGCCGCCAAGGCATCCGGCCTGCTCAAGCAAATCCAGCGCGTTACGCGGAAGATCCATCTCTCCCTGGGCGAGAATGACAAACGCCTCAAGAACGCACAGCTCCTGCTCAGCCGCACCGCCTTCCGGCTCAACGAGATGCTGCGAGCCAGCAACGTTGAGGACCGGCCTCTCGTGCTGCAGACCCTGGCTCAGGTCACCGACGTGAAGGACGCGACCATGATGCAGGTCTTCCATAAATAGCCTGCCGCGCCTCTCACCTCGGCCGCGTCCATCGCAAACCAGCCAAGGCACAAAACGCCCCTGATGCTTTGCCGCGCGCTGACCTCTGTGCTTGAATAGAAGCGCCGGAGGCATGCAGCCATGCGCACTCTCGCCGCCATTCTCTTCTGTCTGTTACTCGCTGCGCCACTCGCCGCGCAAAAGCAAAAGCGCGAGCCACTCACTCAGGACGAGCAGGACCAGATCGCCGAGGCAGGCATCGAACCCGTGGCCCGCGTCGGCCTCTTCGTCAAGTTTCTCGATGAACACTCCGACACCATCAGGGGTTTGATCAAGCGCGCCAAGTCCCCCTCCCGCAGCCAACGCCTCGACGGCGAGCTTCTGGACTTCGCCGCGCTCGCTGACGAACTCGGCGACAACCTCGATGTACTCTCCCAGCGCAAGGCCGACATTCGCAAATCACTCAAGGGGCTCAACGAGGGCATTGAGCGCTGGCAGGGAGTCCTGCACGATCTGCCCAGCGAGGCCGCCTTCGAGCTCTCGCTCAAGAATGCGCAGGCCAGCATCAGCGATCTGGCCGATCAAGCCAAGGAGATCGCCACCGACCAGGAAGCCTACTTCAAAGCCCATAAGGACGAAGCCGGCCAGGATCGCGACGAACCGAAGTAGACCGCCAGTCATTGGCCACTGTTATTCTGCTTTTCGTGGCCCCCGACGTCGTCCCGATCTTTCAGCACGAGTACCGCGCCATCCGCTCCCGCGCGCCCATGCCGCCCATTCATGTCCGCTTCCGGCGATTCACCTCGCTCAACACCACCATTCGCCTCCGCGAGGGCGAGATCCACGCTAGTCTCTCCGATCTTCTCGAAGGCGCTCCAGAGTCTGTCCTCCACGCCATCGCCCACATTCTCCTGGCCAAGCTATACCGCAAGCCCATCGACCGCGCGCACAACCTGCGCTACAAGCGCTTCGCCTCGAGCGCCGCCGTCACGCATCAGACTGAGCTCATTCGCCACGCCCGCGGCAGCAAACGCTACTCCGGCCCTGAAGGCCGCTACTTTCACCTCGATGAGGTCTTCGATTCGCTCAACACGCGCTTCTTCGGCGGTCTCCTTGGCCGCCCCGAACTCACCTGGAGCGAACACCACGCCAAGCGCTCGCTCGGCCACTACGACGCCGCCCACAACACCATCGTTGTCAGCCGCGTCTTCGACCGCCCCTCCAGCCCTCGCTACGCCCTCGACTACCTGCTCTACCACGAGATGCTTCACCTCAAGTACCCCGTCAAGGCGCGCGGCCTGCGCCGCTGTATCCACTCCAGCGAGTTCAAAGCCGAAGAAGCCCGCTTCCCGCAACTCGCCGAAGCCCTCGCCTTCATCAAGCGGCTGTAGGAATCGGCCGGTCATCGAGCCGCGCCTCGCTCCGATGCGAAGAAGGCGCTCCTCCCTATTCCCTATTCACAACTCCCTGGTTCCTGCCTTCCAGCGCTCCCGTCAAGCTCGCCACCTTCGCCACATCGTGGCTCTTGCACCACGATTCCAGCCCTCGCGCCAGCCGCTCCGTCGCGCGCGGGTCGGCGTAGCTCGCCGTCCCCACCTGCACCGCCGTCGCTCCGGCCAGCAGGAACTCCACGGCGTCCTCCGGCGTCGTAATCCCGCCCATGCCCAGAATCGGAATTCTCAACGCCTGCGCCGTCTCGTACACCATGCGCAACGCAATGGGCTTGATCGCCGGGCCCGACAACCCTCCGGTCACGTTGCTCAGCCGCGGCTGCCGCTTCTCCGCATCGATCGACATGGCCAGGAACGTATTCACCAGGCTCACTGCATCGGCTCCCGCTTCGGCGCAGATGCGGGCCATTAGCCCGATGGAGGTCACGTTCGGCGAGAGTTTTACGATGAGGGGTTGAATGGCAATTCTCTTCGTCCGTTCGACCAACTCTTCCAGTGCATACGGATCGGCGCCGAATGTCATTCCGCCGGTGTGCACGTTGGGGCACGACACGTTCAATTCGTAGGCTGCAATCCCCTCCTCATCGTTCAGCCGGTCGATCACCTCGATATACTCGCTCACCGTGCGCCCGAAGACATTCACAATCACCTTGCACTTCGGGTACCGCTGCATGGGCCGCAACTTCCGTTCCACAAATTCTTCCACGCCCACATTCTGCAGTCCGATGGCATTCAGCATTCCCGCTGCCGTCTGCACAATGCGCGGCGCAGCATGCCCCGCCATTGGTTCCAGTGAGATCCCCTTCGTCACAATGGCGCCCAGCCGCTCCAGCGATACGATCTCTTCAAACTCAATGCCGTAGCCAAATGTTCCGCTGGCGGCGATGACCGGATTCACCAGTTCCAGCCCGGCGAACGAAACTCTCATGTCGGGTTTCACGGGTCGGCTTTCTTCCTTTCCCACGGCACTGCGGAGCTCCGCGTCCTGCGCGTCCCCTTTGCGACTCTCCGATTCATCATAATTGGCGTGCGCCATCCAGCCGCACACGGGGCCAAAGATGCGCGCGCCCCGCTGCACACTTCCACCAACATAACCGAGCCTCAAACAAGAAAAGACCCTCCGGCGCTTGCCGAAGGGCCCTTCGTTTTAGCATCTAGCTAAAAGCTCATAGCTAACAGCTAATGGCTGCTCTTACGCCGTCACCGTCTCGCTGGCGTCCACCTTCACCGGGGTCAGCCATGCAAAGCGGTCCGGCTTCAATCCATTGGCAATGCCAAAGAACTCGTCCGCGATCTTCTTCGTAATCTCGCCCGGTTTCCCGTCGGCGATCACGATGCGATCAATCGACCGGATCGGCTGCACCTCCGCCGCCGTCCCCGTTAGGAACACCTCGTCGGCGATATACAGCAGCTCCCGCGGAATCGACTGCTCGGTCACTGGCAGGCCAAGGTGCCGCGCGATCGTCAACACGCTGTCGCGCGTAATTCCCGACAGCGCCGAGTTCGCCAGTGGCGGCGTGAACAGCACTCCGTTGCGAACGATAAAAATATTCTCGCCCGATCCCTCGCTCACCAGCCCGTTCACATCCAGCGCAATCCCCTCCTGGTAACCGTTCACCTCGGCCTCCATGCGGATCAGTTGCGAGCTCATGTAGTTCGCCCCCGCCTTGGCCAGCGTCGGCATGGTGTTCGGCGCCAGCCGGTTCCAGCTCGAGATGCACACATCCGCGCCGCCGTGCCCGGTAATGTACTTGCCCCACGGAAAGTTCGCGATGAACACCTCGATCGGCGCCCCCTTCGGATTCACGCCCATCTCCCCATACCCGCGCAGCGCGATTGGCCGGATGTAGCACGGCGCCACCCCGTTCGCCTCGACCGTATCCACCACCCCCGCGCACAGCTCCTCCAGCGTGAACGGAATCTCCATGCGGTAGATCTTCGCCGAGTCCAGCAGCCGCTGCATGTGCTCCGGCAGCCGGAACACCGCCGATCCGTGCGGTTGACCGTAGCAGCGAATCCCCTCAAACACGCTCGAGCCGTAATGAATCACGTGGCTCATCACGTGGATCGTCGCCTTTTCCCAGGCAATCAAATTTCCGTTGTGCCAGATCTTCTCGGTGGTTTGGATGGGCATGGTGAGTTCAAATACTCCTTCGCCAGCGCAAAGCGCGCAGCTCTTTTAAGGTTGTCATGCTATGCCGTTCGCTGGCAAGCGCCCCGCCGCCAATCCGTCAACGCGCGCCTGCAAGCCCCGCCGCGCCAGCCCGGCCTTCCTTTTTCTTTTCTGATCCCTGTTCCCTGTTCCCTGCCTTTACCACGGCAGCTTTTCCCCCATGTGAAAATACCCTCCCGTCGGCCCATCCTCCGGCAGCGTCGCCAGCGCTGCGCTCGTCTTCGCGCCCTCGCTCAACTCCATCGGAGCCTCCGGTCCGCCCATATCCGTCTTCACCCACCCGGGGTGCGCCGAATTCACCTTGATCTTCGTATCGCGCAGCTCATACGCCAAGTGCACCGTGAATGCGTTCAGCGCGGTCTTAGATGCGTCATACGCGAACGACTTGGCATGATAAATCGGCGACCCGGGATCGGCATGAAGCGTAAGCGATCCCAGAATGCTCGACAAATTCACAATCCGTCCCGCTGGACTTTTCCTGATCAGCGGCAGGAGCGCCTTGGTCAGCGCCACCTGCGCAAAGAAGTTCGTCTCGAACACCTTACGCAGTAGCGCCATCGGCACATCGGCAGCCGAGTGTTCCGGCCCCGTCCCGGGAAACGTCCCACCCGAGATTCCGGCATTGTTCACCAGAATGTCCAGCCGCCCGTAGCGCGAGCTGAAGTAGTCATATGCCGCCTGATGACTCGCCGCCTGCGTCACGTCAAACTCGAGTACCTCCGCATGCACACCCGCCGCCCGCAGCTTTTCCACGGCCTTTTTGCCCTGCGCCAAATCCCGCGACCCGATCACCACCTTGGCCGCATCCTTTAGCGCCAGTGCCGTTTGGAAGCCCAGCCCGCGATTCCCACCCGTAATAAAAGCAATTTTCTTATCCATGAAAGCAATTCCTCCTGACCAACCTTGGATTCACGAACCGCATAGAAAGGTGCAGGAACAGCAAACGTGCCACTCACGGCTCTCCCCGCATGACCGCTGGAATTGCCTGCATTCTCGCCCGCAAATGTCGATTATGGTCTTGCAATCGGTGTCATGAACGATACAATTCAGGAACTAAGGGTCCAAAAAAAGGAGATTTCCATCGATGAGCAAGTTAGGTCAGGGAATTGCTGTGTTCTGTGCAATCGCGGCGCTGCTGGCGGGCTGCAAGTCATCGTCTGGGGGTGCGCCGGCCGGGGTGCCGGCAAATGGCGGCTCCGGTGCGCAAGCAGGCGGCAAAGCCGGGCCTGCAACATACGTCTCCGGCTCTCCGCTCTCCAACCAGTTGACAACGGCGGCAATCACAGATCCGTCCTTGAACAACATCGTGTCGGCCGCGCTGACGATTCCCGCCGGGTGGAAGCTGCAAGGCATCACCATGATCAGCTCGTGCACGTTTTCGCCGTGGCCCGTCTTTCGCGCCTACTCACCCGATGGGCTGATGCAGATGCGCATCGAGCCGGTGATCGGCTGGCAGTGGCACCCCAACGCGAGGGGCACGTTTAACAGCGGGTGCGCGAATATCTCCGGGCAGATTTCAGCCGCCGACTTCCTGCAGTATTACCTGGGGACGATGCAGGGCGGCGTGCACGTGGTGGGGCCGATGCCGGTGCCGTCGGCGTATTCCGAATGGGCTCAGGGACTGGCCGCGCAAAAGAATCAGGGGAACAGCCATGTGGCGCCGGCGATGCAGACCGAGAACACAGCAGACACGGCGGCGATCAGAATCGAAGAGGTGAATGGGTCGTTCGTGGTCGAGGAGCGGCTGCGGACGGTGGTGGAGTGCACAATGAACAATGACCGGAGCACGGCCATGAGCAACGCACTCTACGGCGGCACATGTTGGGCGAGAGTCGACGTGCTCACTGCGCCCCAGGGCCAGCTCGACGCCTTGGTGCAGTTGGTGGACAGCAACAATCTCCCGCATGGCGTGAACTCGCCGCAGTGGACGCAGGCCGCACAGCTGCGCCAGCAACGGCAGGGCGCGCAGGCGATGGCTGCATTAACGGCTCAGGAACAGCAGGAGAGCAAGATGATCTATCAGCAATTCCAGCAGATCATGCAGCGCTCGGCGGCCGAGCATCAGGCGTTTATGCAGCAGCAGGAGTCGCAGTTTGAAAGCGCGATGAATAACGCCAACGCTTCGATGAACGCTCAGACCACGGCGGCCTCCGACTGGGTGGATTACTCTCTGGATCAGCAGACCGTGATGAATCCCGACGGCAGCACGACGAAGGTTTCCAGCGCTTACTCGCAGACCTGGACGAACGGAACGCAGTGGTACCAGACGAACAACCCCAACTCGAATCCAAACGGGGTGCTGCGTGGGAACTGGACCCCGACAACGAAGGTTCACGGCAACGGCGCGCCACAATAGGGATTTCACGAACGATGGGGCGTTCGCGAAGGAAGCCAATCTGGACTTTCATTTGACAGCTTCCAATCATGCGGCCGTTCTTCGCTCTGCCGCCGCGAGGGCACAAGGCGAGACCTGCTGACAAATCGTCGAATTGGGAGAGAGAGCAGATGTTCGAGATCTTCAAAATCTGCTGGGACCTATTCACCATTCGTCATTACTCGCGCCAGGGGATGAAACTTTCCGCAGGCGATTATATTGTCGCCATAGGATTCGTGGTTTTCCTCTACGTCACTGCGGTGCCTGCCGCCGTTCTCTATCAAAACCATCCTCAGTACCTATGGGTACTCATTGCGACCCTCGTGTTCGACGGAATCCTGGCCATCGCGATGTTCGTGTGGGAAATCAAATGGTGGCTGAAGCACCGTGCTGCCGCGTTGGCCGCCCGCTCCGCGCAAGCATCCGCGCAAACTAACCAACCCGACCAGTAACATCGCGCACGAGCTGACTCCTGCCGTATCCTTCGCAAAATCAGTGCGGCGTTAGCTGCTCCCTATTGGCTACTCCCTACTCCCTGTCTCTCTGCTATCATCCCTTTCGTGCACTCCGAACAATTTACTTACCCCCCTTACAGCGTCCCGCTGCTCGAGGCCTATGGCGGCCTCTTTGAATCTGTCTTTGTCGTTCTGCATCCGTTCGTTCGCGTCCCCGCCCCGCTCGCCTGGAGCGTCACCCACCAGTACCCCGCCGACGCGCAAATCCTCGCACAGGCGGCAAAGTGCCCGTGGTCCGACGTAGCGGCGGACACCGGGCTCACCTCCTGCGCGCGCATCAATCAGGCGCTCCTGACCTCCATCGGCTCGCTGCCGGACCACCTCGCCGACCTCGCCGCCCGCGATGCACTCCAGACCTTCCTTCAGTCCCAGCCCATCTGGATGCCCGTCGAAGGCCGCTTCGAACCGCTTCTGCATTCGGACATTCTTCACGTCTTCGAAACCGCCGGCGCCACCGAACTCATCTTCGTCCCCGAATTCCCGCAATCCGACTCCGTCGCGCGCGTCCCTATCGCCGCACTGCGTAGCGGCTCCGTCCCCTTTTCCACGCGCGGAACCCTCCTCTCCCCCGACCATTCTTTCCTCTTCACCGTCGATTGGGACAGTTTCTTCACCCTCTTCTATGGGCCCCGCGCCTTCATTGCGCGAGTCGCCGCCGCTCTCCATCTCGAAGGCTTCTTCGCCACGCGCACCACCGAGCACGCCTGGTTTAACTACTCCTTCGGATGCGCCACCATCACCATCTCCCCGGAGCACTGGCAGACCACCTGACGCTCGCTCGCGCCCCATCGTGAATTCGTCAATGCCCGCGTGAAAGAACCGCCGCCTCGCTGACTTGCCGGGCGCGACTCCCTATCCCTGTCCCTCTCATCTCCAGCGGAAGATCCTCAGCGACACCGCAAATGGCACGACAAACCACGCCAGCAAAATTCCCATCTGCGTCATCATCTGCCCCAGGGGCATCCCTTGCAGCATATTCCCGCGCATCGCATCAATCGCTGCCGTCAGCGGCAGGGCCTTCACCAGCGGATGAATCACCGCGGGAAATCGCGACGCCGAGAAGAACACCCCCGACAAAATCCACATGGGGAGCATCACCAGGTTCATCAGCCCGCTCACCGCCTCCATCGTCTTCGCCCGCGACGCCACCAGCAGCCCCATCGCCGAGAACACGAGCGACGTCAGCACGCACACCAGCCCCAGATCCCACAGCGGCCCGCGAAAAGGCACACCAAACACCAGTTTTGCAAAGCCCAGAAACACCACCACCTCAACCACCAGC
>Ga0182027_10005055_pt1 | contig 20187 bp, 24 predicted proteins | sample 712E1DmetaG_FD_121300 | JGI IMG/M metagenome (GOLD analysis project Ga0182027, IMG submission 121300) | Permafrost microbial communities from Stordalen Mire, Sweden - 712E1D metaG (Illumina Assembly) | ecosystem: Environmental > Terrestrial > Soil > Wetlands > Permafrost | place: Sweden...
AAGGTTCATTGACATGGACAGGGTGTCGCCGCCCGTCTCGCCCAACGTCGTCGCCAGAATTTTTATGACCCAGAAAACAAAAGTGACCGCCGGCACTTTACTGAATATCTCTTGCTGATCTTCTTTGTTCATGGATTTGCTTTTTCATTTACAACCGCACTTCCAACAACGGAAACCGAACGGTGACGGTTGTCAGCTTTTCCGGCACGGATTCGATTTTGACGCTTCCGTCATGCGCGGAAGCGATCCATTGCACGATGCTTAAACCGAGACCGCAACCGTCCACCGCCGGGCTGTGCGCCGGGTCGCCGCGGAAGAACCGGTCGAACACGCGCGGCAACATCTCCGGCGGAATGCCTGGGCCGGTATTGGCAATGGTGAATTCCGCCGCGTCATCGGCCCGGCGCAAACTCATCGTCACCCGGCCCTGCGGCTGGTTGTATTTGACGGCGTTGTCCGCCAGGTTCAGCAGCAGTTGACGCAGCCGGTGGCGGTCGCCGCGCGTGGATACTTCCTCGCAAGCCGCCAGCTCCACCTGAATGCCGCGCGGCTCGGCGAGAATTTGCGCGTCGGCAAAATTGTCGCGCACCAGTTCGTCGAGCCGCACCGGTTCCAGTTTTAACGCGACCTGGCCCGCGTCGGCCTTGGCCAGGAGCGTGAGGCCATCCACGATGCGCGCCAGGCGGCGCAATTCATCCAGCAGGCTGGCGGCGCGTTCGCGTTCGGAGGCGGAATGCGATTCGTCGCGCAGGGCGGTTTCCGTCTCGCCGCACAAGACCGTCAGCGGCGTCTTGAGTTCATGCGAGGCGTGCAGTGTGAATTCGCGGGTGCGATTGAACGAGCCATTGAGCCGCGCCAGCATCCGGTTGAAAACCTCGGTGAGGCGGTCCAGTTCATCGCCGTTGCCGGTGCGGGACAGCGGGTCGCGAAGATTGCGTTCGTGGATTTTCTCCACGGCCTCCGTCAATTTTGACACGGGCGCCAGGGCCTTCCGGGTCAACCACCAGCCGCCCAGCAACCCCAGCAGAATGGCCGGCAAACCCACCTCAACCACCAGTTCGCCGGTCTCCAGGATGGCGTGTTCTTCCGGTTTGCGATGGCGGTCGTGGCGCAATTGCTCGTCGAGTTCGCGGTAGGTCCCCACACCGATCACGAGCAACGATGCCGTCAGGACGCCGGCATACCAGAAGGTGAGCCGCGTGCGGATGGTCATGACTGGTCCTTCAACAAGTACCCCGCGCCGCGGGCGGTGTGGAGCAGTTTGGCTTCAAACTTCGCGTCAATTTTCTCGCGCAGCCGCCGGATGTAAACATCCACGAGATTCGTGCCGGGATCGAAATCGTAGTCCCAGACTTTTTCGAGAATCATCATGCGTCCGCAGAGGCGGCCTGGGGAGCGCATGAGAAATTCCAGCAGCCGGTATTCGCGCGCCGTCAGTTCGATGTCCGCTCCGCCGCGTTGCGCCCGGTGTGTGACCGTGTCCAGCGTGAGGTCGGCCACGCGCAGCACGATGGACTTGTTCTCGCCGCTCCGCCGCGTCAATGCCCGCACCCGCGCGACCAGTTCAGCCAGTTCAAACGGCTTGGGCAGATAATCGTCCGCGCCGGCGTCCAGACCCTCAACGCGCTCGTTGACTTCGCCGCGCGCGGACAGGAGCAGGACGGGCGTGGTGTTTTTGCGTTCGCGCAACTGGCGCAGCACACTCAGGCCATCGCGACCCGGCAGCATGATGTCGAGCACGATGCCGTCGAAGGGTGTGGCCCGTGCCGCGGCCAGGGCGTCGTCGCCATCATGGCAGACATCCACGGCGAAGCCTTCGGCCTGCAGCGCCTTGCGGATAAATGACGCCGTCTTCTTTTCGTCTTCAACCACCAATACGCGCATGCGCCGACTTTGAGGAAGTGTCACCGAACCGTCAAGAGCGACGGTTCGGTGAACAATAGACCTGTTATTTCTCCATCCCGTACACCAGGATTTTGAAACTGCCCGGGACCATCTTTCCACGACGCTGGCCTTCCGCCGGGGCCTCAAATTTGGCCGAGGGCAGGTAAATCTTGTGCGTCTTGGGGTCAATCGCCATGGTCCGCGCACCCCGCTCCGTCGTCAGCGTTTGCACGACGGTAAGTTTGTCCGGCGTGTCCTCATGGGCAATCGTGGTGGTTCCATCGCCGCCGCACGAGGCAAAGGCGAATCCGGTTCCCGGATCAAAGGCGCTTCCATCCACGCCCGGCCCAATCGGCACGGTGGCAAGAACTTTGCCGCTGGTGCTGTCCATCATCACCATCGTCTTGCTGCCGCCGCAACCGAGGAACAGCCGGTGGTTTTTCAAATCAATCGCAATGCCCGAAGCTTCCTCACCCGGCGCGATAGGCCAGTTCGTCACAACGGTGTGCGTCTTGGTATCAATGACGGCGACTTCGTTTTTGTCTTCGAGGTTGTTGAAGACGCGATGCGCTTCGGGATCGGCCTCCGCGAATTCCGGTTTGCCGCCGAGTGGAATCGTGGCGACCACTTTGCCCGATTTCGCATCAATTACCGTCGCCGACTGGCCGCGTCCGTTGAACGCATAAACCTCATTTTTCCCCGGTTCAAAAAGGATCGCGTCGGGATTTGTGCCGGTGTCCACCCGGGCAAGCGTTTGCAGCGTCTTCAAGTCCACGATGCTCACCTTGTTTTCGCGGCCGTTGCTGGTGAATCCACGATTCAATTGGGGCGCGACAGCGACACCATGAACGCCGGGCGTATTCGTGATTTCACCGGCGACCTGGTCTTTGGCAAGGTCAATGACCACCACCTGGCTCGCGTGCGAAACGTAGAGACGTTGCCCCGCCGAATCCACAGTGAGGGCATCCCAGCCGCCTTCACCGCTGACGGGGATTTCCTTGATGAAATGATAAGGCCCGTCGGCGCGGCAAACCGCGACGGTCAGGCTGAACAGAACCGACAATAGAATTTGTTTCATAGTTTGATCGAGTTTGGTTGAATTGTTCACGGCAACTTTTGCCCCTGGCATCTCCGGCGTCAATCCGCAAAGAATGACCGGACGTTTAGCCCCGTTAGCAGACAACATGAACATGAACGCCCGATGAACCCAGGATGAAACCTTTGTCATCCGCCACGGAAAGCGGAGCGCCGAGCACCGTCTCGGCCAGTTTCAAACCCGAACGGGCAACGAGCCGAGCCGGTGCTCGGCGCTCCGGAGCAGTGTCCCCGGGGTTGGTGGCCGTCAAATTGCTTTGGCCAGCTTTGCCTCTTTCCGCTATGTTTTGTGCGTATGAAATTTCCATTCAAGCTACGCTTCGTCCCGACATTCCTTGCTTCGTTGTCCGTCATCGTTCTGCTAGCGGGATGCAGCACGCCGGCGCGCGACGTGTCGCACTATCCGGCGGACGCGGCAACAGCGTTGCCGGGCAAAGGCCCGCTGCAACCCTGGCCCGGTTTCACCAATGTTTGGGCGGCGCGTCATGCCGCCTGGCGGCGAGACACCAACAACGAGACCGGCGCGGTGGTGTTCCTCGGCGATTCCATCACCGAGGGTTGGAAAACCCTCGCGAAGGATTTTCCGGACTTCAAAGTGGCCAATCGCGGCATCGGCGGCGACACCACGCGCGGTGTGCTCTACCGCCTGAACGCCGATGTGATCAGCCTGAAACCCTCGGCGGTGGTCCTGCTCATTGGCATCAATGACATCGGACTGAACGCCAATCCGCAGGACGTGGCGGACAACCTCAAGTCCATTATCCAGGCGTTGAAGCGATTCAACCCTCATATGCCGGTCATCGTCTGCAAAGTGATGCCGAGCAGCACCAAGCAGCACCGGCCCGCCGACAAAATCGAACAACTCAACGCGTTGGTGGATGAAATTGTGAAGAATGATCCGCAATGCATCCGGTGCGACACGTGGAGTATTTATGCCAATGAAAACGGCGAATGCAAAAAGGACGAATTCCCCGATTTGCTGCATCCCAACGCCATCGGTTACGCCAAGTGGGTGGATGCCTTGAAACCGATATTTGCACAGCTCAACCTCGGAGCCGCCAAGGTCCAGTAATTTCCAGTGGGCGCATCCGCGCACTGCCCTGGAGCGCGGCTGTCTCAGCCGCAGCACGTTCGACAACGCCAATAATCGTGGAATTTGGTGTGCTCATTGGGTAATCCTGGCTGCTGCGGATGGGACACCCGCGCTCCGTTCCATTTGGCTGCCACGCGCCCTTGATTCGTGCCCGGACATGAATCAAACTCTGGCCAACCTCCGCCGACCAGGCGTGGCGGAACGATTCGTGTGACGATTACTTTGTTCATTCCCTGTTTCGTGGACGCGCTGTTTCCACGCGCGGGCATCAGCGTGGTGCAAATCCTCGAACGCCTCGGCCACCGGGTCGTTTGCCCGGAGGAAATCGCCTGCTGCGGCCAGCCCGCCTTCAACTCCGGTTATTGGGACGAATCGCGCGCCGTCGCTGTCAAGGTGCTGGAACATCTCAAGGACGCGGAAATGGTGGTCATCGTCTCCGGCTCGTGCGGCGCGATGGTCAAAAAATTTTATCCGCAACTGTTCGCGAACACGCCGCAGGCGGAACTGGCAAAACAGGTTTCGGCGCGTGTCTGGGAGTTTTCCGATTTTCTGGTCACCAAACTTGGCGTGACGGATCTCGGCGCGCGGTTTCCGGCCAAGGTCACGTTTCACGACGGCTGCCACGGCCTGCGCGAACTCGGCATCAAAAAGCAGCCGCGCGCCCTGCTCGCCAAAGTCCGCGATCTGCAGCTCGTCGAGATGTCCGAGGCCGAGACCTGCTGCGGCTTTGGCGGTACGTTCGCCGCCAAGTTTCCGGCCATCTCGACCGCGATGGGGGAGGTCAAATGTGCTTCCGCCATCGAGACCGGCGCGGATTACATCGTGTCCAACGATTTGAGCTGCCTGATGCACCAGCAGGGATTGCTCAGCCGGCAGGGGAGCAAACTCAAAACCATCCACCTCGCCGAGGTGCTCGCCCAACAATGAAAATTTTGCAACCACGGATAAACATGGCGCGGCGGAATTGCAACCCAGGTAGCGCAGACTGGCAGTCTGCTGTATCGCGGATTGGCAATCCGCTGCGCGTTCGAGATTCCAACGTTCTGCCGACTGTCAGTCGGCGATACAGCAGGTTGCCAACCTGCGCTACAACCGGATGTTGCCGCATGGATAAGCCCGGCGGCAGAGACATGTATGATGCAAGTGTCCGTGTCCATCCGTCCCGCATTGCGGGATCCGTGGTTGAAACCTTTTTGGCATGACCGGATTCGCCACAAAATTTTTGCAGGACGCACAGCGCATGACGCGCGATTTGCGCCATCGCCGGCTCATCCGCACCGCTCTCCGCAACTACGAAGTCGTCCGTGACCAGCGCCGGGCCGCGTTTCAGGACTGGCCGTCCGCGCGCCAGGCCGCCGCCGAAACGAAATGGGAGGCCATCAATCACTTGGACCGGCATCTGATCGAATTCGCCGACAAGCTCGCCGCGCGCGGAACGAAAGTTCATTGGGCCGGCACCGGCGCCCAGGCGCGCGAGATCATCCTCGGCATCGTGCGCGGGAAAAAGGCGCGCTCAATCATCAAATCGAAGGCGATGACCTCCGAGGAAATCCATCTGAACGACGCCTTGGAGCACGCCGGCTTCGAGGTGGTCGAGTCCGACCTCGGCGAATTCATCGTCCAGCTTCGAAAGGAGCCGCCGTATCACATCGTTTTCCCCGCCATGCACCTGACGCGCGGCGAAATCAGCGAGCTGTTCGCCCGCGAACTCAAGAGCGCCCCTACAAACGAGCCGGAAGAACTGACGATGATCGCCCGCCGCGTGCTCCGGAAAAAATACATTAGCGCCGACATCGGCATCACCGGCGCGAACTTCGCCATCGCGGAGACGGGCATGATTTCCATCACCGAAAACGAAGGCAATGCCCGGCTCACCGCCGCGCTGCCGAAAGTGATGATTTCCCTGCTGGGCATCGAAAAGATTTTGCCGCGCCTGGAAGACCTCGCGTTGTTTCTGCCGATGCTCGCGGTTTCGGGAACGGGCCAGCCTTTGACCTGTTACAACACGCTTTACGGCGGTCCGCGCCAGCCGGGCGAAACCGCCGGGCCGGAGGAATTTCACGTGGTGCTGCTCGACAATCGCCGCACGGAACTGCTCGCCGACGCCGAGCAGCGCGACGCGCTGCACTGCATCCGTTGCGGCGCGTGCCTGAACGTTTGCCCCATCTTCCGCAATGTGGGCGGATACACCTACGGCACGACCTATTCCGGCCCCATCGGCTCGGTCATCACGCCGCATCTGCGCGGATTACAGGATTGGAAACATCTTTCCGCCGCGTCATCGCTCTGCGGCGCATGCACCGAAACCTGCCCGGTGAAGATTGATCTGCACCATCATCTGCTCCAAAACCGCCGCAACGCCGCCCGGCAAAAACCGTCATTTTTCGAGCGGCTGGCGTACCGGACGTTCGCCGTCACCGCGAACCGTCCGGCCTTGTGGTCCCTCGGCAAAAAACTCGGGCGGCTGGCCCAGCCGCTGCAACGTCCCATCCTGGGCACCGTGCTCGACCCGGCGCGGGCGTGGACAAAAACCCGCGACCTGCCGCCGCTGGCAAAGGAATCGTTCAAGGATTGGTGGAGGAAACGGAAATGATTTTAACCACGAAATACCTGACGCGGCGGAGCTGCGACCCAAGTAGCGCAGACTGTCAGTCTGCTGTATCGCCGACTGGTAGTCGGCAGCAGTTCTTCCTTTCGGACGCCTTGCGGATTGCCAATCCGCGATACAGCAGATTGCCAATCTGCGCTACGTCAAACCGCTGCACCACCCAAACCCATGACTGAACGCGAAAACATCCTGGCCCGCATCCGCGAGGCGCTGAAAATCCAGGCACCGCCCCCAGGCTTGCACGCCGGCATTCCGGCGCATCCGGCGGGCGCGCACCCGGCCGATGGCGCGCGCCAATGGCTGCCGCCGGTGGGGAAAGATTTCAACGATTGGGTCGCGCTGTTTGCCAAAAACGCCGTTGAGTTGAAGGCGGATTTTCAATTACTGAATTCCGCCAATGAAGTGCGCCAGGCGCTCATCCGGTTGCGCGCCGCGGAGGGTTGGAAACACGCAGCCTGTCACTCCGGCCCGTTGACGGACGCCATGTGCCCGATGATGGACATTCCGCTGCTGCGCACCGACCGGCCGTACGACGTTCACGCGCTCGAAGCCTGCGACGTGGGCATCAGCGAATGCGACGCGCTGGTCGCGCAGACCGGCAGTGTGCTGGTGACGAGCCGTAGCGCCGGTGGACGCGCGCTGTCCGTACTGCCGCCGCATCACGTCGTGCTCGCGCAACGCGAACAGTTGCTTCCGGACCTGTCCGCCGCGTATGCCTGGGTGAAAAAAAAATACGCGGACAATTATCCGAGCATGATTTCATTCATCACCGGCCCCAGCCGCACCGGCGACATCGAACGCATCCTGGTGCTCGGCGCGCACGGTCCGAAGAAACTGACCGTGTTATGTCTCTGAGACCGGCGAGCCCCGAGGAACAGTTGGCCGAAATGCTGCGGGATTTGGGTATTCCCGATGCCGGCCGCAACCGGCGGTCAGTTCCCGAAGCGGCGGAATTGGTCTCCGTCGGAAAGGACATTTATGGGCGGGAACAAAGGCTGGCTCCCAAGGTCGCCCAATGCTGGCGCGAATTGCAGGCGGCGGCGGAAGGCGAGGGCATTGTGCTGCAGCTCGTTTCTGCGTTCAGGAGCTGGAGTTATCAGAAGCAAATCATCGAACGCAAACTCGCCGCCGGCCAGACGATGGAGGAAATTCTCCGGGTGAGTGCGGTTCCCGGTTTCAGCGAACATCATACCGGCAGGGCCATTGATGTCACCACCCTCGATTGCAAGCCACTCACCGAGGAATTTGAACAGACTCCAGGTTTCGCGTGGCTCGTCCATCACGCGAACGATTTCGGATTTTCAATGACGTATCCGCGGAACAACAATTTTGGCGTCATCTACGAGCCCTGGCATTGGACGTTTCAGGAAAGCCTCCAACCTTAAAATCTGGCGGGCATTGGGGCGTGAACCGGCTGATAAGTGTAACGCAGGCGTCCCGCCGGGTGTTCGTCTTGGTGGCGAGACGCCGCCAAAACTCGCAGCCGAGACGGCCGCGCTACAGGGTTCACCGCTTCATCCCCGCCATGATCTGGTCGGTGATCAGCTGCACCATCGTTTCGGCTTCCGTGTCAAAGCCGGTGGCCGGCGCGGCATCCGGCTCCACGGCGCAGGTCACGCCGGGACGCCATTGGTCGTTGTCGCACAGCTCGCATTCCTTCAGGCCGTGGCGCGGGTCGGGAATGCCCAGGCTTTGTTTGATTTTGAGCAGGTCCTGGAGTTGCGTTGAAGTCATCATCTGGGGCGGACGTCCCAGTTGCGACGACACCAGAATGGTGCGGCAATAGGACTCCAGGATTTCCATTTTGAAATAGGCGTCCTCGACGCTGTTATGGCTCCAGGCAACGACGCCATGATTGGCCATCAGGATGACGTTGTGCTTGTCCACCAGGTCGGCGACCAGCTTGCCCATTTCCGGGGTGCCCGGCGTGCGATAAGGCGCAATGGCCACCGACGCGAAGACTTCATATTCCGGGACCATGCAGGTCGGCGGCTCGACGCCCGCCACGGCAAAGCCGGTGGCATACGGCGGATGGCAATGCACGCTGGCCACGTCTTTCGGCTGGCGTTTCATCATCTGGAGATGCATCAGGATTTCGCTGGTGCGCTTTTTTTCGCCGCAACGCTGGTTGCCCTCGAAATCCACGAGGCACATGTCCTCGGGCTTCATGAATCCCTTGCTCACCAGTGTCGGCGTGCAGAGCGCGATGTCGTCGCCGACGCGAATGGCGATGTTGCCGCCGTTGCCGTCCACGTAGGCGCGCTGCCAGAGCCGGCGGCCGATTTCGCAAATCTGCAGTTTCAGATCGTGGCAGTAGGGCGAGTCGAAAAACGCCTCCAATTCAGCCTTTGAACTTTTGGAACTGAGCGGCCGGGCCGGCGGCTGCGGTTTTCCGCCGGTGGCAATTTTTCCGCCCGCCGGCGAAATTTTTATTTTGCCATTGCCTTCCAAGTCGTGCAGAAAATCGCGCGCCGAGGGGGTCAGGATGGCGTCGGCGGGGAGCGCGCGAATGCCTTTGCCGCTGCGCAGCATTTCTTCCAGATCTTTGACGCTGATGACTTGTTTCATGGGCTGAAGGGGGAATAGAAAATCTCGTCCACGAGCGCCGCGTTGATGGCATCCACCGGGGTGGGCTGGTCGAACGGCTGGGCTGCCTCACGGCCTTCCTCGTAACCGACCACCTGCCGCACGTTGCCGCCGAGATCGTCATAAACGACCGGGCTGGGGTCGCTGCCAAAACTGACCGGCGCGTCCAGACCGCGCTGGAATTGTTCGCGGCCAAACGGGCTGACGATCAAAAAGCGCCCGCCCGTCAGCGCCGGCACGCTGCGGCTCAAGGTGACGCGGCCAATGACAGTTCCGAGTTTCATACCGGCACCCCTGGTTCTTTTTCATCCACGATGGCGGTGATCATCCAGCGAGCCGGGCTTTTGTCGTCGCCCACGGCTTTGCGCGCCGCGATGCCATCGGACGAGATAATCACGCGCTGATGCATCCCCGCGCCGTACGGATCAATCGCGATCATCGGCACACCTTCCGGGCCGCCCACGGCGTTCAGCGGCTGGCAAATGATCAGCCGCCATCCCTCCAAGCTGGGATGCTTGCGGGTCGCGACTACATTGCCTTCGACGCGGGCTAGGAGCATGTTCGTTAAATTGTTAAACCGTTGAGCCGTTGAAGCGCAAAATGGTTAGGCGGCGAGCCAATCGCCCGGACGTAAGATGATGTAACGATGTAACCATGTAACCATTTAACGATTCAACAGTGCTTTAATAAATTCTCAAATTGTCCACCATCACGCAGCGGCGGACGCGCGTGAATGTGCGCGGGTTGGTGACGCCCTCACCGGTCGGCGTGGCGATGGAGTAACTCAAATAACCCTCGCCGCCGAGGCCAAGGCCGGCCATGCACGGGCCGTTCTTGATGAACAACGTCGTGTCCAGCGCGCGGCCCATCGCGGTCATGTGTTCCACGTCGTGCGAATGAATGATGCTCGTGTGCTTGTAGCCGTGCTCGGCGGCCAGCGAACGCGCGATGCCTTCCTCGACGCTCTTCACCCGCACGATCGGCAGGAACGGCATCATCTGTTCCTCGACCACGAACGGATGATTCGCGTCCGTCTCGGCAAACAGCAATTGGGTGTCCGGCCGCACATTCACGCCGGCCGCCTGCGCGAGCACCGGCGCGTCTCTGCCGATGAAATCCTTGTTGACCGAGGCGTGGGCGCACCCGCCGCCCTGACTGGTCCCGCTTTGCGGGATGAACGCCGCCTTGGTCAGCACGTCGAGTTGCGCACTGGTCAGCCGGACCGCATTGTTCTTTTCCATTTCGGCCATCAGCTGGTCCGCGATGTGGTCGAGCACAAACACTTCTTTTTCACCGATGCACAGCAAATTGTTGTCGTAGGCCGCCCCCTGAACAATGGCTTTGGCAGCGCGCTTTAGGCACGCGGTGTCGTCCACGAACACCGGCGGATTGCCGGGGCCGGCGCAAATCGCGCGTTTGCCGGTTTGCATCGCGGCCTTCACGACGGCCGGGCCGCCGGTCACCAGCAGCAGGCGCACAGCATCGTGCCGGCAAATGGCATCGAACGATTCCAGTGTCGGTTTCTCGATTGTGCAGGCGATGTTTTCAATGCCGGTCTCGCGGTAAATGGCTTCATTGTAAGCGCGCACGGCGGCGGCGGCGCAACGCGACGCGCCCGGATGCGTATTGAACACGACCGCATTGCCGGCGGCGGTGATGTTCACGATGTTGCCGCTGAGTGTGGGAATCGAATGAGTGCTCGGCGTGACGGCACCGACGACGCCGAAGGGCGTGTATTCCTCGAGCGTGATGCCATGATCACCGCTGCGGCCATCAGGGCGGAGCCAGTCCACGCCCGGAACGAGTTTGATGATCTTGAGCTTCTCGATTTTGTGATCGAGGCGGCCGATTTTCGTTTCGTCGAGTTCAAGTTTGCCCCATCGTTCGGCGTTTTTCTCGGCAAGCGTTTTGACGATTTCCTCAATCTTGCGCCGGGCGGCGATGCCTTTTTCCTTGAGTTGCAGATAAGCTTCCTGCGCGGCGGCGCAGGCTTCGCTGGCATCGGCAAAGACGCCGAACCTGCCGCGCAGTGCGGTGGCGGGTCGTGATTTGCCGCCGGAGTGGTCACAGCCGCAAGCTGGTGCCTGAGGAATCGGCGACGGCGCTGCCGGAACCGGAACAGGCGCCGGTCTCGGGGCGAGCGCAGGACCGCCATTGAGGCGGCCAAGCACTTCAGCCACGACGTCGCGGACCAAGGTTTCATTGACGGCGCTCATGTTGGAAATGACGAATGACGAATGATGAATGACGAAAGAAGCCCGAAGCTCAAAATCCGAATCGCTGCTGGCAAGGCAGCCGAATCCCGGTTTCGACATTCGTCATTTTGATTTCTTTCGGATTTCGCCATTCGGATTTCGGGCTTTTTACTGTTTTGCGCTGAAAATCTGTTTCCCCAGCACATCCACGACGTCCACGATGCCGATGATGACGGCGTCCACCGGGGCGTCTTTCATGCCGGGCGCGAGCCGGGCGCTGCTGCCCTGGCAGAACAGCACCATTTCGCCGATGCCGGCTCCCAGACAGTCCACAGCCACGATGGTGTTCATGCCCGGACGGAATTTCGCCGGGTCCTTTTCATCCACGAGTTGCGGGCGCAGCAGCAGCAGCTTCCGCCCGCTCATGGACGGGTCTTTTTTGGTCGCAACGACCGAACCTTCGACTTTGGCGAGGAACATATGATGTGATGCGTGATGAGTGATGCGTGAAACGCAAGCAGCCCGGCGCCGCTCACGAATCACGAATCACATTTCACGCTTTATTTTTTCTTCGGTAGCACGGCTTCCACTTCCTGATGGGGACGGGCGATGACGTGCACGCTGACGAGTTCGCCTTTGATGGCCTTGATGGCCTGGGCGCCCGCGTCGGTGGCGGCTTTGACCGCCGCCACGTCGCCGACGACGACCGCGGTGACGAGGGCGTTGCCGACCTGCGTCATCGGGCCGATAAGCTCGACGTTCGCGGCCTTGAGCATCGCGTCCGTGCCCTCGACGAGGGCCACGAGTCCGCGCGTTTCGATGAGTCCGATTGCTTGATGTGGCATAGTTGGTTGTTGGTTGATGGTTGAATTCAAATTCAGTTTTTCCGGTTTTCCAAAAATCGTTTGGTTTCGCGCGCCACGACGAGTTCTTCATTCGTCGGGATGACCAGAACTTTCACGCGTGAATCGGCCGCGCTGATGACGGCTTCGGCCGCCCGCGCGGCGGAATTCTTCGCCGTGTCGAGCCTGATGCCAAGCAGGTCGAGGTTGGCGCAAATCGCCGCGCGCAAATCCGCGCGGTTCTCGCCGATGCCGGCGGTGAAAACAATCGCGTCCGCGCCGTTGAGCTGAAAAAAATAGCTGCCGATCCAATGTCGGGCGCTCGCCACGTAAACGTCCACCGCGAGCCTGGCTTTCACATCGCCTTTGGCCGCCGCCTCGGCAATGTCGCGGATATCGTTCGACACGCCGCTCAAACCCTTGAGGCCGGATTCTTTCGTGAACTGGCGCTGCGCTTCTTCAATCGTGATGCCGAGCGTTTTCACGGCATACGGCACGGCCTCGGCGTCGAGGTCGCCGACGCGGTTGTTTTGCGGCAGGCCGGATTGCGGGCTCATGCCCATGCTCGAGCCGATGGACGCGCCGTTCAAAATGCCCGTGACGCTCGAACTGCCGCCCAGATGGCAGGAAATCACGCGCAAGGGCGCGCCGTTGATTTTGGTTGCGCCGCCGTTCACATAAAGCTGGCGCGCGCGTTCGACCACGTCTGGCCGGCCCAGCAGTTCCGCCGAGCGTTCGGCGATGAATTTGTGGCTGGCGCCGTGAAATCCCCAGCGGCGCACGCCGATTTGATGCCATGCCTCCGGCACGGCGTAGCGCATCGCGGCCTCGGGCGCGAACTGATGAAACGCGGTTTCAAAAAGGCCCACGAGCGGGACGTCCGGCATCCGCTGCGCGAACAGCTTGATGCCGGTGATGTAAGGCGGGTTGTGCGCGGGCGCGAGGCCGTTGTAATCGGCCATCGCTTGCAGCACGCGTTTGTCCATCCGCACGCAGCCGGTGACGCCTTTGGCCAGGACGGGTTTGAATCCGACGGCCGCCAGGTCGCTTTCGTTTTGAATCGCGCCGGCCTGTTTCAATTCAACGAGGCAATCCTCAATCGCCCGGGGATAATCCGTCACGCGCTCGAAGCCGCCCTGGTGAAGCACCTGCTCCCGGCCGTTCGAGAAATCGAACAGCCGCCACTTGAGCGACGTCGAACCGAGGTTGGCGATCAGGATTTTCACGCGGTGTTGGAATGCTGGAGTTTTGGAGTATTGGTCAGAGCAAACATTTTCTCATCACTCCACTACTCCATTACTCCATTTGTTTTCACTGCAGCCATTTCCCCAAACCGGCCAATCCATCATGCGGACGGGGAATCACCTGCACGCTGACGACCTGGCCGACCTGAGCCGCCGCCGCCGCGCCGGCATCGGTGGCCGCCTTGACCGCCGCCACGTCGCCGCGGAAAAATGCGGTGACATAACCGCTGCCGATCTTTTCCCAGCCGGCGAAGGTGACGTTGGCCGCTTTGAGCGCGGCATCGCAGGCTTCGAGCAAGGCGCAAAGCCCCTTGCATTCAATCATTCCTATTGCTTGTTGAGCCATAAATTTTTGTGGGTTGAGAGTTGAGGGTTATTTCTTTGCCGCGCCTTCCGGTACGAACGCGGCCAGCAAATCCTCGTGCGGACGCGCAATCATGTGCGAGCTGACGAGTTCGCCTACTTTGGCCGCGGCCTTTGCCCCGGCGTCCACAGCGGCTTTTACGCTGCCGACGTCGCCCTGGCAAAGGACGGTGATGAGTCCGCCGCCGATCGGGATGGTTTTGACCAGACTCACGTTGGCGGTTTTGACCATCGCGTCACTGGCCTCGACACTGCCGACGTAGCCTTTCGTTTCTATCATGCCTAATGCTTCATTCATAATGGGATTGATGGTTGTTGGTTGAGTGTTAAGGGGTTTATTTGGTTAATTCACAGGGGGTGTCGGGTTGCAGGTTGCAGGCGTTGCCTTCATCCGTGTCTATGTGCACTTCGAGTTTAAAACTGTTGTCCACGCGGCAGAGCATCTTGTCGAGCATCACGCCGCAGTCGCCGCCAATCTTCAGCTTCATCCGGTCGCCGTTCTTCACGCCGTAAAAATCCGCGTCCGCCGGACTCATGTGAACGTGCCGCGCCGCGCGGATGACGCCTTCCTTCATTTCAAAAAATCCCGCCGGGCCCATCAGCATGCAGCCGGGCGTGTCATTGATGTTGCCGGAAAGACGCAACGGTATGTCGAAGCCCAGCGCGATGGAATCCGTGTAAGCCAGTTCCACCTGGTTGAAATTACGGCACGGACCGAGAATCCGAAGATTTGAAATCACCCGGCTGCGCGGGCCGATGAGCGTGACCGTTTCCTTGGCGGCGAACTGCCCTTCCTGATAGAGCCACTTATGAACGCCGAGCTGGCTGCCCTTGCCGAAGAGAACCTCCACCGCCTCGGGCGTCAGATGACAATGCCGCGCGCTGATGTTTACGACCAATGGATTTTTCGAGGTCGCGCTGTGCGGAAGCGGTTTGCCGAGACGGGCATAGACCGACTGGCGAACCAAATGTTCGACGACGGCCCTGTGCGGCATGGGTTCAGTAACGACCATAACAAGGCAGATTCTAGCAAAAATGATTCCAAAGTCAATATTTATCTTGCAATATATTTCAATATCTGTCATATTCTGGCCCAGATGACTTCAGCAGAGCGTAAACATCGTATCGAGTCATATCTCCAAGACGTTGAATTCGCGTCACTTGAGGAGCTTGCCAAGCATGTTGGGGCTTCGGTTTCGACTGTTCGACGGGATTTGACAGTGCTGGAGACCGCCGGTGGCCTAAAACGCACTCACGGTGGCGCACGAATTGTCTCACCGAAGACCGATGAGTTCACTTTTTCGGCACGAGACACTCATCAACTGGCCGAGAAGGAAGCCATAGGCCGCGCCTGTGCCGAACTGATCCAGCCGAATCAAAGCGTCATCATTGACGCCGGGACGACCACCTACCACGTGGCCAGGCATCTTGAACAAAAGGCGCCGCAAATTGTGACGAACTCCCTCCCGGTGGCGAATCTCTACTCGGCCGCCGGGCGTGTGGAATTGTTGTTGAGTGGCGGCGTAATTTATCCGCGGCTGGGCGTGCTGGTCGGGCCTCTGGCCGTCGAGGCATTTTCAAAAATTCACGCGGACGTGGCCGTCATGAGCGCCGGCGGCATTACGCTGGAAGGATTGACCAATTCCCACGGCCTGCTGATTGACATCCAGCGCGCGATGATACGCGCCGCGGCGAAGGTGATTTTTTGCCTCGACCACACGAAATTTGGCCGCCAATCGGTATCACTACTTTGTGACCTCGAACCGGTTGACGTGATTGTGACCGACAGCCAGGCGCCGGCTGAACTGGTGCAACAACTGCGCACGCGGGGGATCGAGGTGGTCGTGGCAGCTCCGACTTGAGTCGAACATCAGATGGACATTTTTCGGGCATCCATCCTAAAAACAGCTTGCTTTCCCATGCCGTTCCGATGATAAACGGCGAACCTCATTCATAAAAAATCATGAAGAAATTGATGGACCTATTCCGCGCACCGGAAGGCAAAAACTACGTTGTCACCTTTATTCTCGTGTCCTCGTTGTTCCTTCTCTGGGGCGTGTGCAACGGCATGATTGACGTGATGGACAAGCACTTCCAAACGGAACTGGGGTTGAGCAAATCGCAGTCCGCCTGGGTTCAGTTCGCGCATTATCTGGGATATTTTCTCATGGCCCTCCCGGCCGGCATGCTGGCCACCAGGCTCGGCTACAAGGGCGGCATCATCGCGGGCCTGCTGATGGTTGCGGCGGGCGGATTCTGGTTCATCCCGGCCACTCATATCAACGCGGCGGCCCATGCCGGTCACGCGTCGGCCATCACCGCCTTCGTCGGTTATCTCATCGGGGTCTGTGCCATTGCCGCCGGGCTTACCTTCCTGGAAACGGTCGCCAATCCCTACACGACCGTGCTGGGGCCGAAGCAATTCGCGGCCACCCGCATCAATCTCGCGCAATCCTGCAACGGCATCGGCTGGATCTTCGGCCCGATCATCGGCGGCATGTTCTTTTATTCCAAAGACGCCGCGGGACGCAGCACCGGCAACGAGACTCTTTACATTCCCTACGTCACCGTCGCAGTCGTCGTGGTCGTGCTCGCGGTCGTTTTCTACTTTGCCTATATCCCGGACATCAAGACCGAGGATGAGTACCATCTCGACGATTCCACACCCAGTGCGTCGCACTCCATCTGGTCGCATCCGCACTTTGTGATGGCCGTGGCCGCCCAGTTTTTCTACGTGGCCGCCCAGGCAGGAATCTTCAGCTTCTTCATCAACTACATGACGTCGGAAGTCCCCGCCATTCCCCCCGCTGTAACCACGGATTTGCTGAAAAGCTGGTTTGAAACCAACAAAGACGGCATTCTTTCCCTCAGCGACAAAGGCGCGGCCAATCTTGCCTCCGTTGGCTTCTTCTGCTTCCTCGTCGGCCGGTTCACCGGCGCAGGTCTGCTGAAAAAATTCTCCGCTCACAAAGTCCTCGGTCTCTACGGCGTTGTGAATGTCATCACCTGTCTCTTGATTTTCCTGAAACTCGGCTGGCTCTCGGTGATTTGCGTGTTCCTGAGCTATTTCTTCATGTCCATCATGTTCCCGACCATTTTTGCCCTCGGCATCCATGGACTCGGATCGCGCGCCAAGAAGGCCTCCTCCTTCATCGTCATGGCCATCATGGGTGGCGCCATCCTGCCGAAATTGATGGGTTACGTTGCCGATAAATACGACATGTCCCGCGGTTTTATCGTGCCGATGTTCTGTTTCGCCTTTGTCGCATTCTACGGCTACAACTGGCCCAAGTTCAGCCATGCCGAGTCGTTGCACGATGTGAAAACTTCCGGCGCGCATTAATCCAACCCACGAAACATCATTATGCTGAAAACCGGTATTCTGAATCCTCACCTCAACGGCCTGCTCAGCCGGGTGCGCCACACCAACACGCTTGTCATCGCCGACCGCGGTTTTCCGTTCTGGCCGCAGATTGAGACGGTGGACATTTCGCTCGTGGATGGCCTGCCCACCGTGCTGCAGGTGCTCCGGGCCATCCGCCCGAACTTCAACATCGGCCGCGCCTGGATGGCGAAGGAATTTCTGAAGCACAACGACGCCAAAACCCGCGCCGCGTTCGCGGAAGCTTTGCGCGGCATCACCGTGACCCACGAACCCCACGTCGGTTTTAAAAAACGTGTGCCGTCGGCCATTGGGTTGATCCGCACCGGTGACACCGTCCGATACGCGAACATGATTTTGGAATCGGCCTGAGCCAGGTCAACCCGCCATGACCCACCGCGTTTATCTTGGCATTGACCTCGGCGCCGAAAGCGGACGCGTTATCGCCGGGCGGTGGAACGGCAAATCCCTTCGCCTCGAAGAACTCCATCGTTTTCCCAACGGCCCGGTGCCGCTGGCCGGCACACTGCGCTGGGACGTGCTGCGGTTGCTGGCCGAGATCCAAAACGGCCTGGCACTGGCGGGCAAAAAGTACGGACGAAACATCGTCTCGGTGGGCGCCGACACCTGGGGCGTTGATTTTGCGTTGCTGTCGAAGACCGGCGAACTGCTCGACCAACCCTACCATTACCGCGACGCCCGGACAAACGGCATGATGGAAAAGGCTTTCAAGAAAGTGCCACGATCGGAAATTTTCACGCAAACCGGTCTGCAGTTCATGCAGCTCAACACCCTCTACCAGTTGCTGGCGCTGAAGGAGGCTCATCCCGATGTGCTCGAAGCGGCGGATTGTCTGCTGATGATGCCCGACTTCGTTCACTGGGCGCTGTGCGGTTCGCGCACGGTGGAATTCACCATCGGCTCCACCTCGCAATGTCTGAACCCGGTCACCCGCAACTGGGCATCCGGGTTGCTCAAAAAATTTGGCCTGCCCGCGCGCATTTTTCCGAAGGTGGTCATGCCCGGGACAAAACTCGGCGCGCTCCGGCCTTCCGTCGCCGGCCCGGCCGGCCTCGGCAAAGTGCAGGCCATTGCCCCGCCGTCGCACGACACGGCCTCCGCCGTCGCCGGCGTGCCCACGTCCCGCACCGGCGCGGCGAACTGGGCTTACATCAGCTCCGGCACTTGGTCGATAATGGGAGTGGAAGCGCAAAACGCTTCGCTGTCCGCCCGCACACTGGAACTGGGTTTGACCAATGAAGGCGGCATTGACGGCACCTACCGGCTGTCGAGAAACATCGTGGGCCTGTGGCTGGTGCAACAGTGCAAGCGCGCGTTTGAAACGCGCGGCAGGAAATATTCCTACGCCGAACTGGCGCGTCTGGCCGCCAGGGCCCCGGCGCTGCGCTCGCTGGTGAATCCCGATGACCCGCGTTTCTTCAACCCGCCGGACATGCCCAAGGCCATCCAGGATTTTTGTCGCGAGACGAAACAACCCGTGCCGAAAACCGCAGGCGAACTGGTCCGCTGCGCGTATGAAAGCCTCGCGCTCAAGTATCGCGAATTGCTGGGCGGACTTGAGGAACTCACGGGCAACCGCATCGAGGTCATCCACATTGTGGGCGGCGGTTCGCAAAGCAAAATCCTGAACCAGTTCACGGCCAACGCCTGCGAGCGTCCCGTCATCGCCGGGCCGGTGGAAGCGACGGCCATGGGCAACCTGCTGGTGCAGGTGCGGGCCAGCGGCGAGCTGGGTTCGCTGGCCGAAATGCGCGAAGTCGTCCGCCTTTCCACCCAGCCGATCCGTTACGAACCCGCTGACATTTCCGCCTGGCGCGCCGCCGCGCACAGGCTGGCCTCATTGCGGAAACGCGGGTGAAAGGCCAGGACACCCACAGGGAAAAGCGCCCCCAGGAAAATCGGAGAAGGCGAATAAATTTGTGGGTTACGCCCGCCCTCACCTTTTATCCTCTCCCCCAAGAGAGGAAATAGCTGCTGGCTGATTCAGGTTTTGCGGATGACCGGCCGGCAAATCCAGTCGCACGAATTTCAAGGGGACAGAGAACGATTCTCCTTCTCCTTGGGGAGAAGGCCGGGTTGAGGGAGGACGTGAAACTATTCCCTCGCTCATCAAACTGGTGGTATCCGCCTGCAAAGACCTTGCCTACCGGCCGAAACCAACTCATCTCGCACCGGTCGAAGCGTCTTGCAAAAAAACAAATTTCGGCTGATAATTGAACCATGAGCGCGGTCGAAATCATTGAGCAGTTTAAAGGGTTGCCGGCAAACGAACGGGCGCAAGTGGCCAAGTTCGTCGTGGAAAACGATGATTCCTGGATTCCAGACGAATTCAAAGAAGCCATGAAAGATGCCGAGGCCGGGCGTTTTGTGGACATGGAAACCGCTTTGCATGAAACGCCGCCGTCCCGTCTGCAATGAAATATCGCTACCGCGCGGTTGAGCGGTTCTGGACGAGCTTCTACCGTTTGCCTCCCGCTCAAAAGGAATCTGCGCGCAAAACATGGAAAATTTTCAAGGAAGACCCTTTCGATCCACGATTGCGGACGCATAAAATCCAGCGGCTTTCAGCGAACTATGGCCGCACGATTTACGCCATTGAAATTGAAGGCGATTTGCGCTCGCTGTTCTATCTTGATGGCGAAACCGTCGTCTCCCTGATTATCGGCACGCATGACCTTTACAAAGAGTAATATGGTTGACCGCGATAAAATCCAGTTCGACCTCATCAAATTGCTGAACGGCGAGCGCATTCTCCGCCTCACCGAGCCGCAATCCGGCCTGGCTTTGGAACAGAAGCTGGCCCCGTCGGACGCGGTCGTCCGGCAAAAGGAAAAACTTCTCAGCGCCTTCCAAGCCGCCCTGGCACGGGTGGAA
>Ga0182027_10005056_pt1 | contig 20184 bp, 15 predicted proteins | sample 712E1DmetaG_FD_121300 | JGI IMG/M metagenome (GOLD analysis project Ga0182027, IMG submission 121300) | Permafrost microbial communities from Stordalen Mire, Sweden - 712E1D metaG (Illumina Assembly) | ecosystem: Environmental > Terrestrial > Soil > Wetlands > Permafrost | place: Sweden...
CCAGGCCGACCTCCGCTTGTCCCTCGCGAGGGCGCACTGGGCGGCAGGGGATCAGGTCGCCGCGCGCGAAACGTTGCGTCCGCTCGCCGTCGGCGGTCGCACCCTGGATGAACTGGTGGCTAGTGTGGCTCACGAGCCGATGGCGCAGCCCCGAGCGCCGTCGAACTGAGACCACGCTTCGCTAGCATGATTGTGCGTCCTAGTTTCCCAATACGATGCCATTGCCACCGCTGAAACCCGACAACACACGCACCGGCGTCTGGTAGCTGTTGCTGCCTCGGTAGATGGCGATCTGCGAATTCGGGGGCGTCGCGCCATTGTCATCGTTCAAATCGCAGACCAAAATTTCCGGTTCACCGTCGCCATCGACATCCAAGACGGAGCCGCCAACGATATAGGGATGCGAAGCCTCCGCGGTGATGGTTGCGAATGCCGAGTCGCTTGGGGCTTGGCCGCCGACATAGAGAAACACCTTGCCGGGTAGGAGAACGGAGGTGTAGCCGCCACCTTTTTCCGGCGGCCCATAGAAGGTCCCCCCATTCCCTGACAACACGGCGAAGTCGGCGTAGCCATCGTGATTGAGATCGCCCGCAGGAACAATCGAGTGGCCAAAGCGCGTGCCTGGATAGTCTTCCTGGAGCGTAAGATCGGGAGACGTGTGAGGTGCCGTGCCGCCGTAGTAAATGTAGACAGTCGACGCCCAGGAAAGATCTCCCGCGGCGATCGCCACATCTGCGAATCCATCGCCGTTGACGTCGCCGACCCCAGCGACGGGGAATGGCAGCACTGCTGGAACCAGATCCGGGGCCTGGAAGATGACATCGGCGGTAGCGTCCATGGGCGATCCTCCATAGTAGATGAGTGCCTCCCCGACGACAGAGGAAACCCCAACCTGCGACCCGCTGGAACCCACGATCAAGTCCGGATACCCGTCGCCATTCACGTCGCCTGCGGCTGCAATGGAAAACACAAAAATGTCGGTGGGATGCGGACTGGCAAGCACGAGCGGTGCAGAGGTCGCCATGTCCGGCCCGCCGAAATGAATCTCGACCCGCGGAGGTTGGACACTTCCGCTTGCATCCCAGTGAATCGTCTCGAAAGCTATATCGTCGTAGCCATCGCCGTTGAGGTCGCCGCACCCGGTCGGCAGGACTGTTGCGTCTTGCGAGGTCGGTCCCGTGAAGGTGATATCTGGCTGAGCTTTCAGCACCCGTCCCCCAAAGAAGACCATGACCCGGTCGACTTGGCCATTGCCGTTGTTCGCGCTCTGAACCACATAATCGCCATATCCGTCACCGTTCACGTCTCCCACCATGGCCACCCCGTAGCCAAGCGCATCGTTGGCGATGTTATCGTCGATGACGAGTGCCGGCCGTGTTGGCAAGTTGGGACCTCCCAAGTAGACGTAGGCTTTTCCTGCCTGCCAGGAACTGTCGTTCGGTGCTCCGACGACGAAATCAGGATAGCCGTCGCCGTTGAGATCGCGATTGAGCGATTTGGTTGCGCCCACAACGAAGCAACGCGGATCCGACCAGTCGCCGCAGACGTCCTTTTGGCATCCGCGCACCCGCCAACAATAGGTTGGGCTATGGGTTCCGGTCGTGGGAATGGCGAGCGGCGCCGGAGGTGCGAACGATGTCGTCGTGACCGTGGTGTCGATTTGCGGAGACGTGAAGGCACAGGAACTCGCGGCCCCGCACGTACTGTCGACATGGCCAGCCTCCAAAGATTGATTGGCGCGAAGAGGGCGATTTTCTCAGTGAATCGAGTGGATGGCGGCATTGACGATCTCGATCTGAATACTGCGCGGGAAATGGCGGCGGAATTGAACTGCGCGCGTGCGAGCCTCCTCCGTATTGCCGTTCGCGACCAGGGCTTGCACCCACAGGGCTTCGCGCTCTTCCGCAAGCTGGCCGTGTCCGAACCGTCGTGCGTGCTGGCCAAGCAGGAGCAACGCCAGGCTTGGTTTTCCCGCTCCAAGCTGAGCACGCGCTCGATCGATAAGAGGACTCTCCTCGGCGAGCGAGCCGGGATCGTGTGGAGCGCCCCTCCTCGGTACCTCGGCCGCTCGAACGGTGGCAACGGTGGACGAACCCTCGGTGGGTGCTGTGGGCAGTGTGGGCAGTGTGGGCAGAAGCGGCGACGCGGCGGCGGTCTCCGACGCCACGGGCGCGGCGGGCAGCGGCTCGACGAGCACTCGTGTTGGCATCCTTGGCGACGAAGAAGCCGCTTGGTGCGCCATCGTTCGTCTGGCGGCCACGGTCTTCGTCTCCGAGGCCAGGTGGTGCCGATAGGAAGCGATGCCCGCGGTTCCGATCACGCCCACGCCAATCACAAGAACCGAGAGCTTGGCGCCAAGGGCGATCAGCCCACCGGTCTTCACGGCCGCGCCCGCCGCCGTTGCCGCGGTTGCCGAAGAGGCGGTAAGGGATGTCGCGCCTGCCGCGGTTACGGCGGTCGCCACCAACGTGGCGGCCACACGCGCGCGCACGCGACGTTCTACTTCGGCCGAGGGCCGCGGCGCCCGGCGTTCCGCTTCCAGCAGGTCTGACACGTACGAAGGAAGTTCGTGTGATGTGGGCATCATGGTTCACCTCGGCACAGCTTGGCCCGACGGACAGCGGCCGCGAACTTGCTGCGGGCCACGCGCAGCCGCGAGTACACCGTGGGCAGGGGAATATTCATGGCGGACGCCACGTCCGCGGCCGACTCGCCATCGATGTCGAAAAGAATCAGCACGGCTCGCTGATCGACATCGAGAGTCTGCAGACATTCGAGAACCATCCGGCGCCGGTCATCCGATTCCAACAGATCATCCGCGCATGGTTCGATCGACGGTGAATCCATCGGTATGGCGAGCTCGAAGCGCCGATGGGCGCGGCGACGATCTTGTGAAGCCAGGCGAAAGCTGATGCCAAACAGCCACGGCTTGATAGGGCGGTGCCCGTCGAAGTCCGCCAACCGCCGATGGACGACCACGAACACCTCGTGCGCCACATCTTCGAGATCGGACGTGGCGACTCCCAGCCGCCGCAGCGTGCGCCAGACGTAGTGGAAATGTTCGCGATAGACTTCGTCGAAATCCGCCACGCGGTGGCCACCTCGATCCGCGACAGGCGTGTCCTGCTGGTCCGGATCTTCTCGCACCATGATTGCTATATTGACGTCAGGGGGCGCGCTTTATCAGAAAAAAGCACCCGCGAGGCCAAGGGCCAGCACGGCCGCTGCCGGAGGCGAAACCCAGGCGTCGACGTCGCTCACGACAAAGTGGGTTCGCGTCAGCGCAGCGGTCAGGTCGACAGCGGCACGCAGGCGCAACCGTCTTCCCGCGAGCGGGTACTCGACGGCTCCCCGCGCGCCCGCGGCCACCTGCGGGCTCTGCGACTTTTCGCTGATGGCGAAGCCCTGGCCGGCTCCGTAGATCATGCCGCCGGATCCGAGAAGACAGGCCGAGAAGGCACCTCGGTGAGCACAAGCGGCGAGCAAGACGGCCCACTGCCAAACGCGAAGCGAGCCTCGTCCAACAGCGACCGACGATGGGGCGGCCAGACGCAGATCTCCTTCGGCGGAATAGCGTCGACCGGCGAGCCCGATATCGATCGTGGCGGCATAGGCCAGACCTGGATTTAGCCCAGCCGCGACGGCGCCATCGGCTCCGACGAGCCACTCGACACCGGGTCGGGGTGGGGGCGCTGCAACGACGATACTAGCGGGCTCTCGAGCAAGCGGAGGCACGACCGCGGAATCTCCGCGCTGGGCCGGCTCGGACTCCGGAGGGGCGGTTTCCTCCTCTTTTTCGGGATCGATCCGAGCCGCGGAAACAAGGGGATTGATCGCGATGCTCAGGGCGACCAGAAGCGCCTCCGAGAGCTCTTGGCAGTCGGCTCGCTTGGACAAAAGCTCGCGGGCGGCTTCCAAGTGATCGGTGTCATTCCCGAGTTCGATGCGCGCGCGCAAGCCGTGCACCGTCCGATCGACGCGACAGACGATGACCCGGCTGGCGTCTTCTTTGAACGGATTGAAGCCAACTCGGCGCGCGACCTCGGCACGCAGGGCAGCTTCGTCGGCACAGCTTTCGGCGCCCGCATCTCGCTGATAGACAAGCCGCGCGGAAACGTCGCCCGACGTCGAATCGTCCGCTGCGGCGACACCTGGGCCGAGAAGCATGCTGACCGCGATGGCAAGTCGCCCGAGCACCATGCAACCGATGGTACATGTCAGCGCGGGTTTGGGGAATTGCTGTCCTTCAATCTGTGCCATCACTCTCTCATTGTCAGCGCTTACGGGTCAGGGGCGCGTGGCCCATCCTCGCCCGTCTCGCGCACACTCTCTGACTTGCCGTGCGTCGAGAACGGGTGTTTATTGATGCAAGATCCGAAGTCGCAAGGATGGAGGCCAAATGTGGCAGGACGAAAGGCGGGGTGCCAGGCAATCGCGAGAATCGAGGGGGCAGTCGCATGGCAGATCCTGGCTATTGGTGATCGCGGCGGCGGTCGGTTGCGGCCGCGCGCCCCTTCCATCTACACGGACGGATGCAAGGATCGTCGACGCCCGAGGCGCCGCAGAGGTTGACCTCGATGCCGATGCCGGTGGCGACACTGGCGGTGACCTTGCCGCAGATGCCGCGTGGGATGTCCCTGCGACGGCCGGCAGCGATGTCGGCTTCGATACCCCTTCAACCTTCGGCCTCGATGGTACGGGTGACGGTGCGGGCGGTTGCCGCCAGTACCCGAGCGGAACCGTGTGTGGTACGCCCTCCTGTCAGGGTGACATCCTGACGACCGCGGGCCTGTGCGATGGTGCCGGGGCGTGCGTTGCGGAAGTAAGAGTGTGTGCTCCTTTCCTCTGCGATTCGCGAACCGGAACCTGCTTCAGCTCTTGCACCAGCGACGCCCAGTGCAGCGGTGGGCGCCCCTGTACTGGAGGATCTTGCGCGAGCTATGGCGGCGTGCCTTGCACCGAGAACGCCGAGTGCAAAAGCGGCTTCTGCTCTTACGGGGCCTGCTGTGACAGGGCGTGCGACGGACCCTGCGAAACCTGTGGCCACGCCGGCAGTACGGGGACGTGTACACCTGTGGCGGCCGGGGCTGTGGATCCGCACGGCATCTGCCCTAGTGAAACAGCGTCGAGCTGTGGAGGGACAGGCCTCTGCGACGGGAAGGGTGCCTGCTTGCTGTATCCGAAGGCAACTGTGTGTGCCCCAGCCTCATGTTCCGACGGCGTCTTGACGCCAGTTTCTCTTTGCGACGGGGCAGGGATGTGCACGACCGGTCCCAAGCTAAGCTGTGCGCCCTTGGGTTGCGCCGCAAGCGGGGATACCTGTAGCAGAGGATGTCCGGGTGGCGACGCTATCTGCACACTTGGCTACTACTGCACCGGGGATGAACAGTGTGTGGCCAAGAAGACGGACGGGGCGTGCGTGGGCGACCACGAGTGTCTGTCGGACCACTGCGCGAACCAGGTCTGTTGCGATAGCGCTTGCGACGGACCGTGCGTGAGTTGCAATCAGCAGGGGTCAGTGGGCCAGTGCAGGCCTTCGTCCAATTGCACGACCCAAGAGTGACGGAAGACGTGTGCTCCCTCCCAGAATCAGGCGTCAGCTGAGCCTGCTGGCGATGCGCGCCGCCTCGAAAAGGGCACATTTCGCTGCACCACGTGCCTCGCCCGGGCGCGAGCGTCGACCGGCGTTCCTGGTTGTTCCACAATTTCCGGCGCTTCGGTTTCGCACCTTCCGCACACGACCCAGACGGAAGGGGATCTGGGCGCACGCGCTTGTCTCAGTCACGCGCCGACCTGATCACCTGGCGCAGGCATAAGATACCTGTCACCCTATCTATCTAGGCCAACCATGTCGTCATCAGGGATCAACAAGGTTGCGGTTGCCGTCTTGCTGACTGCTCTATGCATCAGCGTGGCTGCCATGTTCTGGCTTGGCTATGTGACGTCCGTTTTCGACTGAGGGAGGCAGCGGAGCCGCCGGAGCCAGGCCGGCCCGCTTCCAGGGCGGGACGGAATCAGTAAACGATCTGCTGTACGGTGCTCACGGTCGGCGGCAGCACGATGGTGAGGCAGGTGGTCTGAGCCACCCACCTGAAGACGTCGTACCAGAACTGCGGCACCGAGTAAGAAGTGTATGGGGTGTAGCCAACACACTGGGCATAGGTGGTGGTGTCATGCCCAGGCTGGGTGGTGGTGCCGATGTCCGGAGCAAGCCCCCATTGGCTGGTGTAGGTCACCCACTCGTCGGCCCAGGCAAAGATTCGGCCTTTCCCAACTACTTTCGCCACACCGACAATATTGGATTGAGCCGTGGTGTCGAAGTTATTCGTGGCAACAGTCTGGCAGTCCGAACCAGAACACGTAATCGACCGTCCCATGAAAGCGCCGACCTTCTTTCCAGCCAGGTTCTTGGTGATGTCGGGAACGACATTGCTCCAATTCTGGAATGGAATCGAGCCGTAGGCGCAATAGCAGAGCGGTCCCCAGCTAGGCGTGCTCGGACAATCGTTCTGAACGAAGATATCGTCCGTGTTGTACGTAATGCCGAAGGGAGCGAGCAACTGATTGAGCGGAATGACCTCGGTCGAGTTGCCGCTGTACCCGGACATGGCTATGAGGGCACCACCTTTGTTCTCGACCCAATCTTGCAAGGCCGCAACATCGGCACTGCTGTAGGACCAAGTCGTGCTGATGTAAACGTTGTCCAGCATGGCTTGCAAGATGATGACGTCGTACTGACTGAGGTCCAGGCTGGCGATGGGAGTGAACGTCGTCAGCATCTGCATGGTTGCGGTGCCCTTGGTGTTGCTGTTCATGAACGCTTGAAACGCGTCTGTGTTGTCTTTGCCGCTGTTCGCGCCAAACTTCGCCGGGATCCCAATGGAAAGAATGCGTACGGGCGCACACTTGCTGCAGTTGCCGACCTCGTCACATTGATACCCTGTGAGGTCCGGGAGAGGTTCCGGACTTCCTAGGTCAGGACCACTGGGCATCACCGAAGCATCGAGGTTGATCGTGATACCTCCCCCTGCGCCGCCGTCGCCACCGCGGCCGCCCACGTTCCCACCTCCGCCGCTTTGCGAGCCACCGCTGCCTGGGTCTATCCCTACCTTGGCCCCAGCGCAGGCCAGACAGAGCGAGAGTGCAGAAATGCCGACGAGAAGCGTTCGATGAGATTTCACGACAGATCAACAACCTTGTTCGGGTGGAAGGGAAAGCCTTGGAAAAGATACCACGCGAGACCAATCCCTGTCGCGCGGGTGCGTGAGATCGCGCACAAGCCTTTGCCATCGCGAAAAGGTGGACTATCTTCATCACTTCGCCATGTCAACGACCCGCATCAAAGCCAGTTCCCAACTCGCCAACGTCCGCTACGAAATTCGCGGACCGCTGGCCCGTCGGGCTGCGGAATTGGAAAAGGCGGGACACGAGATCATCAAGCTCAACATCGGCAACCCCGGCGCCTTCGGCTTTCGCGCGCCCGAAACCATGCGCCAGGCCATGATCGAAAACCTGCGCGAGTCCGACGCCTATTGCCACCAGAAGGGCATCTTCCCGGCGCGCGAAGCCGTGGTCATGCAGCAGCAGAACCGCGGCGTGATGGACACCACCGCCGAGGACGTCTTCATGGGCAACGGGGTCAGCGAGCTGATCCTGTTTTCCCTGCGCGCCCTGCTCAACGAGGGTGACGAGGTGCTGGTGCCAAGTCCCGACTATCCGCTGTGGACCGCGGCGACCCATCTCAACGACGGCAAGGCGGTTCACTATCCTTGCCGGCCAGAGCTCGGCTGGCTGCCCGACCTCGACGCCCTGGCCAAGCTCATCACGCCGCGCACGCGCGCCATGGTCATCATTTCGCCCAACAACCCGACCGGCGCGGTCTATCCGCGCGAGGTCTTGCAAGAGATGGTTGCCATCGCCGAAAAGCACGAACTGGTGATCTTCACCGACGAGATCTACGACCAGATCACGTACGAAGGCGCCGAGTACACGCCGGTGGCGACCCTGGCCAAGCACACCCTGTGCGGCACCTTTTCGGGCCTGTCCAAGGTCTATCGCGCGTGTGGCTTTCGCGTGGGTTGGCTCAGCTTCTCGGGCGAGAAGGATCACGCGCGCGAGTACATGCTCGGCCTCGACACGCTCATGTCGTTGCGTCTGTGCTCGAACGTGGTCGGGCAATGGGCGGTGCAGACCGCGCTCGGCGGCTACCAGTCCATCCTTGACCTGACCAAGCCCGGTGGCCGGCTCTTCCAAACCCGCGCCACCGTGCTCGAAGGCGTGAGGCGCAGCAAATACCTGACTGTCTTGCCGCCGCGTGGAGCCATCTATGCCTTCCCTGGCGTGGATCTGACCAAGCTGCCCAACTTCGACGACGAAAAGTTCGCCATCGAACTGCTCGAACGCAAGCACGTGCTGGTCGCGCCGGGTTCGAGTTTCAACGTACCCTATCGCAACCACTTCCGCATCACCCTGCTGCCCGACGAGGAAACCATGGCCGACGTCTTCGAGCGCATGGAAGATCTGCTCGACGAGTACGCCGCGGTGGTGTAGGCAGACTGATAGGCGCGATTCCGCGAAGCCGGCAACCATCTATCTTCAATCATGCCCAAGCCATCCACGCGCCCCCTGCCCTTTGCCACCCCCTCCAGTTCCATCCTCGGCCTCATCGGCGGCACGCCCATGGTGCGCATCGCGCGCATGTGTCCGAACCCGAAGGTGACGATTCTGGCCAAGCTGGAGGGGTTCAACCCCACCGGCAGCATCAAGGATCGCATCGCGCTCAAGATGATCGAGCAGGCCGAGCTGGAAGGCTCGCTCACGCCGACAAAGATCATCCTCGAGCCGACCAGCGGCAACACCGGTATCGCCCTGGCCATGATTGGAGTGGTCAAGGGCTACCGGGTCGAGATCGTCATGAGCGAGGCGGTCTCCGTCGAGCGGCGCAAGATGATCGCCGCCTTCGGCGCCAGGGTGACCCTGACCCCGGCGAATCTGGGTACCGATGGCGCGATCATGATGGCACGCGAGCTGGTGCGGGACTTCCCGCACAAGTACTTCATGCCCGACCAGTTCTCGAACCACTACAACCAGCTCGCGCACTACCTCACCACGGCCCAGGAGATTTTGCGCCAGACGGGCGGCCAGATTGACTACTTCGTGTCGTCGCTGGGAACCAGCGGCACGCTGATGGGCGTCGGGCTCGCCCTGCGCGAAAAATTGCCGGCGGTGAAGATCGTCAGCGCCCACCCGGTGCGCGGCCACTACATCCAGGGGCTCAAGAACCTCGACGAGGCCATCGTGCCGGCCATCTACGACCCCGCCAAGATCGATCGCCACATCATGATCGAGAGCGAAGACGCTTTCGAACTCACGCGCCGGATCGCCCGCGAGGAAGGCATCTTCGCCGGCATGAGCAGCGGCGCTGCCCTCTATGCCGCGCTCAAGGTGGCCTCCGAGATCGACTCGGGCACCATCGTGACCATCTTCCCCGACCGCGGCGAAAAGTACCTCAGTACCGAGCTGTTCCGGGTTTGAAAAGGAGAGAGCGCAAAGGGGGGAGGAGAGCACAGATCTCGACCTCAACCTTGGCCTTGTGCCTGCCGAAGGATCAGCCATGATCGAGTTCCCGCCCTGACACATGATCCAGGCACACGCGGGCAAATGTAGTATTCGGGTATCGGATAGGGAGGTGGAAATATGGGTCAAACGAATGTTGCTAGAATTGCGTTGCCTCTTGGCGAGGCCGGCCGGCGAACGGCCATCTTGGTGGTGGACGACGAGCCCGCGGTCTTGAGTCTTCTTGTCCGCGTGCTCGAACCGTCCTTCGACATCGTGACCTGTGCGTGCGGTGCGGATGCAGTGGCGCAGATTCCCCAGGGCGGTTTCTCGGCCGTCATCAGCGACGTCAAAATGCCAGGCATGACGGGGCTTGAACTCCTGCGCGCGATTCGCGAGCACGACGCTGACTTGCCCGTGCTGCTCGTGACCGGGCAGCCGTCGTGGGAGGGCGCGGCCGCGGCCATCGAATATGGTGTGTTTCGCTACTTGCCCAAACCCTTCGATCTGGATGGACTGCGCGAAACCGTCATCCAGGCGACGCAACTGTACCGGCTCGCGCGTCTCAAGCGCGAAGCGCTCAGCATCGGCGGCATCGCCGGGCCGTCGGATCGCGCTGGCCTCGAAGCGAGCTTTTCGCGGGCTCTCGCATCCTTTGGCATGGCCTTCCAACCCATTGTTTCTTTGTCCACAAAAACCATTTTCGGGTACGAGGCGTTGCTCCGCAGCGCCGAGCCCACGCTGCCCAGTCCCATCGACGTGCTCGATGCGGCCGAACGCTTGGGCGCCACGCACAAGCTTGGTCGTGCCGTGCGTGCCTTCGCGGCCCACCGCCGCTGTCAGATGGACGAGAACTGGTTGCTCTTCGTCAATCTGCACCCCAATGACTTGCTCGATCCCGAACTGACCGATCCGCAGTCACCCCTCATGGCCATGGCCGACCACGCGGTGCTGGAGATCACCGAGCGCGCGCCACTATCCGGCCTGGAACAGGTGCGCGAGCGCGTGCGGGAGCTGCGAAAACTTGGCTTCCGCATTGCCGTGGATGACTTGGGCGCGGGCTACGCGGGCCTCACCAGTTTCGCCACGCTCGACCCCGACATCGTGAAGCTGGACATGAATCTCGTGCGCGGCATCGAATCCAGCGCGGTCAAGCGCAAGCTGGTCGGATCGGTTTCATCCCTGTGCCGCGAGATGGAAATGCTGCTTGTGGCCGAGGGCGTGGAAACCGCTGCCGAGCGCGACGTCCTGGCCGAACTTGGCTGCGACCTCTTCCAAGGCTTCCTCTTCGCGCGCCCGGCCTCGGCTTTCTATCAGCCCGCGTTCTAACTCGTGCGAATCCGATCTGGCGCTCGTTCCCAGAGAGGGGCAGGATGGCGCCGCCGTACGTCGTGCGGTGACTTCACATTATGCAGATTCGCAAAATTCTCTCGCTGGTCGGGCCGAATGTTTGGGCCAACTACCCGGTGCTTGAAGCGTGGGTTGACCTCGGCGCCCTCGATACCCAACCTTCAAACACCCTACCTGGCTTCGTGGATCGCCTGACCGCCTGGCTGCCTTCGATGATCGAGCACCGCTGCAGCGAAGGCGCGCGCGGCGGGTTCTTCATGCGCCTGCGCGACGGGACCTGGCTTGGTCACGTGCTCGAACACGTGACCCTGGAATTGCAGACCTTGGCACACCTGCCGGTGGGCTACGGACGCACGCGCGAAACCAGCGAGCGCGGCGTCTACCGCGTGGTCGTCGAATGCCTTGACCCCGGTTTCGGCGAGGACTGCCTGCGCACCGGCCGCGACCTTGTCTTGGCGGCCATCGACGACCGCCCGTTCGATGTTCAGGGTAACCTGCGCCGCCTACGCGAACTGGCCGACAAGCTGTGCCTGGGCCCGAGCACGCAAGCCATCGTCACGGCCGCCAAGGCGCGCGGAATTCCCCACGTGCGCATCAGCCACGGCAACCTCGTGCAACTCGGTTACGGCAAGGCCCAGCACCGCATCTGGGCCGCTGAAACCGCCAAAACCTGCGCCTTGGCCGAATCCATCGCGCAAGACAAAGAGCTGACCCGGCAGTTGCTCTATTCCGTCGGAGTTCCCATGCCCGAGGGGCGCGCGGCGCAGAATCGCGAAGATGCGTGGGTCGCGGCCCAGGAACTCGGGCTACCCGTGGTGGTCAAACCGCAAGACGCCAACCACGGCCGCGGGGTTTCTATCCGATTGGAGGATCGCGAGGCCGTGGAGGCCGCCTTCGACATCGCCTCGCGCGAGGGCAGCGGCGTGGTCGTCGAGCGCTTCATATCGGGCGCGCAATACCGCGTGCTAGTGGTCGGGGCAGAAGCCGTCGCGGCCAGCGGTGGCGAGGCCGAACAGGTCGTGGCCGATGGCATTCACACCGTCGAGGACTTGGTCGCGCTGGCGAACCTTGATCCGAGGCGCGGCGAGGACTCGGCCATGCCTTTGACCCCGCTCGTCCTCGACGAAATCTCCCTCGAACTCTTGCGCCGCCAGGGCCTGGACAAGACCTCGGTGCCGGCCACCGGCCGTACCGTGATCATCCACCACAACGGCGATCTCACCGTCGACGAAACCGAACGCATGCACCCGGATATCGCCGCCAGCTGTGTGGTCGCGGCGCAAACGGTGGGGCTCGACGTGGCGGGGATCGACATCATCGCCGACGACATCGGCCGACCGCTGGAAGCGCAGAACGGCGCCATCATCGAGGTCAACGCCAGCCCGGGCTTGGTCATGCACCTCAAGCCTCTGGTGGGAAAACCGCGTCCGGTCGGCGAGGCCATCGTGAATCACCTGTTCCCAGCGGGCGAATCCGGCCGCGTTCCCCTGGTCGCGGTGTCTGGAACTAACGGCAAGTCCCTCGTGGCAACCTTGGTTGCGTCCATGCTCGCCGCAGCCTCGCGCACCGTCGGAGAGGCAAGTTCGCGTGGGCTGCGCATCGGCCAGCGCGTGCTGACCGGCAAGGACTGCACAGACGCCGCCAGCGCACGCCGGGTGCTAGTCAACCCTTTCGTCGACGCCATGGTGATCGAGACGAATGCGTACAAGGTGGTCCAGGAAGGCTTGGCCTTCGATCGCTGCGTGGTGGCCGTGGTGACCAACCTCGGCCCGGACGAGCACATGAACCACCTTGACGAGAAAGAACGCGTTCTTGTCGCCAAGGCCGTGCGCGCACCCGTTGACGTGGTCTTGCCCGAAGGCTGCGCGGTCCTCAATGCCGACAATCCCGAAGTCGCCGCCATGGCAGTCAAGTGCCGCGGCCGTATCCTGTACTTCAGTCGCGACGGGCAGTCGCCCTTGGTACGCGAGCACCTGGACCAAGGCGGCCAGGCCGTCTTCATGGCGGATGGCGCAATCGTCGCGAGTCAGATTGGGAAGAACATGCCGATGTTCCAAGACGACCGTTCGAGCAGCGCTACGCCCGCGCTGATGGAGCGCCTGCTGGCCGCGGTGGGCGCCGGGGTGGCGCTTGGACTTACGCCACACAGTATCCGGGAAGGCATCGAGACGGCGCTGGCAGCCGGGACCACGTCTGGACCAACTATCTAGAATCTATTGGGAATCACGGACCGCTAGGTTCGGTCGCGAAGAACACGAACTTTCGAAGCTGGCGAGAGAATAATCGGCTCGGCCGGCCCGTCTGATTTGATATCCGTCAAGCCCTCAAAGCGCTCTCGAGGCTCCCTGGCGAACAGTACCCAAAGGATCATGGTCCGCCCGAGCTAACCCGAGCCGGCGGCCGTGGAAAGCAGCCGATGAAATCAGACAACCTTCGCACCCTACGCGGCCCCAATCTCTGGTCGGACGACACCCTCCTCGAGGCCATCATGGTCGTCGATGCCGAGCTGGTAACGCCAGCGATGTTCGGTCGCTTGCGCGGCTGGATGCCTAAAGAGCTGGCCGAAATGACCCAAGCGGTTTGGGATCGCAGCGAGGCCTGCGAGTCGCACCACGGTGAGGCCTGCCTCATCGCCGAGCTGACCGCCGCCATAGAGCGCCTGGCCGGTTGCGAGATCGGCACGCCCGTGGTTCACGAGCTGGATGGCGGCACCGTGTTCCGCATCCTCGTGCAATATCAAGAAGAGGAAGTCGGCCGCAAGGCCTTCGCTCTGGCAGTCGATCTGCTCGCGGCGGTGCGCACCGATCGAAGCGTTGATCTCGTTGCCGCGCTCAAGGATTTGCGCAAACTCAACCAGTCGATCCGGCTCGGACCGAGCACCGGCGCCATCGTGCGCGCGGCCGAAGCGCGCGGCATCCCGGCGCGACGCCTGACCGACGGCAGCCTGGTCATGCTGGGCTATGGTTCGCGCCAGCGTCGCATCTGGGCGTCGGAGACCGACCGCACCAGCGCCATTGCCGAGTCCATCGCCCAAGACAAAGAGCTGACCAAGTCCCTGCTGTCCGCCATCGGCGTGCCGGTGCCCGAGGGCCGGCCGGTCGCGAACGCGGAAGAAGCTTGGGCCGCCGCCCAGGAAATCGGCGTGCCCGTGGTGGTCAAACCGCGCAAGGGCAATCAGGGCCGGGGCGTCTCGGTCGGCCTGCGCACACGCGAAGCGGTCATGGCCGCGTACACTTACGCCGCCGCCCAGGAGGACGAAATCCTGGTCGAGCGCCACGTGGACGGCTGCGACTTTCGCTTGCTGGTCATCGGCGGCCGTCTGATCTCGGCGGCGCGACGCGAGTGTCCCACCGTGGTCGGCGATGGGCAGCACACCATCGCCGAGCTGGTCGAGGTCGCCAACCAAGATCCGCTGCGTGGCGAAGACCACGCCACGGCGCTCAGCAAGTTGCGCCTGGATGCCATCGGCCGCGAGATGCTGGCCGAGCAAGGCATGACAATCGACACGATTCCAGCCGCCGGACAAGTCGTCATTCTGCGCCGGAACGCGAATCTCAGTACGGGCGGCAGCGCCATCGACATCACCGACGAGGTCCATCCGCTGGTCGCCGAGCGGGCCATCGACGCCGCCGCCATGGTCGGCCTGGACGTGGCCGGCATCGACATCGTGGCATCGCGTATCGACCAACCGCTCGACCTCACCCGCGGCGCCATCGTCGAGGTCAACGCGGCGCCGGGCTTGCGCATGCACCTCGAACCGTCGCGCGGCACCCCGCGCCCGGTGGGCGAGGCCATGGTCAATTCGATCTTCCCGCACGGTGAAAACGGCCGCATCCCCATCGTCGCCATTACCGGCACCAACGGCAAAACCACCACCACCCGCTGCGTGGCGCATCTGCTCCAGCGCTCCGGACGCCGCGTGGGCATGACCTGCACCGATGGCATCTACGTCGAGAACCGCCGCATCGACACCGGCGATTGCAGCGGCCCCAAGAGCGCTCGCTCGATCCTCGGCAATCCGCGCGTGGACGCCGCCGTGCTGGAAACCGCCCGTGGCGGCATCTTGCGCGAGGGACTCGGCTTCGACTGGTGCGACGTCGCCATCGTGACCAACGTGGGCGAAGGCGATCACCTGGGATTGGGCGGCATCGCCACCGTCGAAGAGCTGGCTCGGGTCAAGGCCATTCCGGTTCGCCGCGTGACCGCACAAGGCGCGGCGGTTCTCAACGCCGACGATCCGCTCGTGGCCAGCATGGCCAAGCTCTGCCGCGGCAGTGTGATCTTCTTCAGCCGCAATCCCGAATCGCCGGTCCTCGTCGGTCATCGCGCCAAGGGTGGCAAAGCCGTCACCGTGCGCGAAGGCGCCATTGTGCTCGCCACCGGCCGCGACGAGCGTCGCGTGGCCCGCCTAGCCGACCTGCCGCTGACCCACGGCGGTCGCATCCCCTTCCAGGTGGACAACCTGCTCGCCGCGGTCGCCGCCGGGCATGCTCTGGGCATTTCCCTCGACGTCATTCGCACCGGCATCGAAACCTTCACCAGCGATCTCAAGACCACACCTGGCCGCTTCAACGTGCTCAGCCATCGCGGCAGCACCGTGATTCTCGACTACGGTCACAACTCCTCCGCGCTGCTCGCGCTTGGTGAAGCTATCGAAAAGATGCCGCACCGGCGGCGCAAGATCGTCTACACCGCGGCCGGCGACCGACGCGACGAGGACATCATCCGCCAGGCGAAAATCATCGGCGACTTTTTCCACGAGATCTACATCTACGAGGACCAGTGCACGCGTGGGCGGCCGGACGGCGAGGTCATGCTTCTTATGCGTGAAGGCTTTGGCCAAGGCAGCGGCAACGCCCGCCGGGATCGCGTGATCCTACAAGAGTCCGGAGAGCTCGCCGCCATCGGCGCCGCGCTCGCCAGCCTCAAACCGGGCGATCTCCTGCTTTGCCAAGTCGATCAAATCGAACTCGCGCTGGACTACGTGATGGGCATCTGCAAGCCAAGCGAACCGCACGTCGTTGTCAGCCATCCCGTGAAACAAAAGGCCCCAGCCGCCGCGTTGCCAGCAACAGCTAGTTAGCCGAGAGGGCCAGCCGGAGCTCAAAGTACCCCCGCCCCTAGTTCCTCCGCCAGCAGTGGTTGTGCCGCCTGAAGCTTGGCTCCCACCTGTTTCGGTGTTTCCTCCCGAAGCGCTGCTTCCGCCCGGAGTCCTAGAAATCAGGGAATGGCGCACCCAGTTTGAACGCCAGTGTACTGGCCAATCTTGTGGCAGGCGGTACAAAGCTGGCCACTCTTGGCACTGTGGTGACCAGCTTTGATGTTCGACACGCAGCCGGACGCGGTGGAGCCGCCAGTGCCGGGAGCGCCGCCAGTGCCAGCTTTCCCGCCCGTGCCAGGAGCACCGCCCGTGCCAGGAGCACCGCCCGTGCCAGGAGCGCCGCCCGTGCTGATGGTGCCGCCGGAGCTGGTCGTGCCGCCCGACCCAGACCTGCCACCGGAACTGGTGGCGCCGCCCGCACGGCCGGCTTCGCGACCATCGCCATTCGCATCCGAAGCATCACTTGGCGACGCATCGGGATCCGAGGCGCCACCGCTCCCACCGACGCCACCCGAGCCTGAAGTACCCCCACTACCAGTTCCTCCGCTGGCAGTCGTTGTACCACCTGATCCTTGGCTTCCGCCCGAGGCCACGGTTCCGCCCGAGTCGACGGTCCCGCCCGTTGCGACACTTCCGCCCGAGGCAAGAGTCCCACCTGATGCAACGGTCCCGCCCCTGCCAACGGCCCCACCCAAGGCAACGGTCCCGCCCTTGCCAACGGCCCCGCCCTTGCCAACGGTTCCACCTATCGGGGTGGATGTGGCCGGCTCCCCAACACAGCCCATCAGGAACAGGACGCACGAAGTAGCCGTCAGAGTCTTGAACCAGGACATGAAACCCCCTTGAGCAAGTGGTCGACCATCGAACCGCCAGTCGAGAAATCTAGTCTGCACCGGGATCTTGTATTTAGGTACCTCTACGTGTCTGTTTTCAGGCCGGTGAAGGTCATCTCTTTTATGTGCACATGCAGTAGGCTGGGGACGGGCGCGGTTGTAACGCCACGAGTCTGTGCCCGCGTTGGCGCTCGATAACCTGCCGGTGCAAAACCGTGTACTGGCCGAAACGGCACGGGCCCTTGGAACTCGGCATGAAGAAGGCATGCTTGCCACCGCGCGGTTGCTCGCGCAGGGTCAGTTCGCTTCATCCCCGATACCCGGCAATCCCATGCGATATGCTGCTTTCCGGCATGAGCACCAGCGAGGATTTCGGGCCGCGGCAGGAAGGCACGATCACCGCCTAGCCCACCGGCGCCAGGCCCGGGCTTGTGACCGTCCTCCTGTGCGCCGCGCCGGCGATCCTCCTGGCCGTCGCTGTGCTCCTCCCATTTCGTGACAAGGCCTTCACCATCGACGACACCGTATTCATGTCGGAAGCCGAGCATGCGCTTACCGACCCTTGGCACCCCACTGCCTTCGAGATCGCATGGTCCGAGGTTCTCAGGCCGGTCCGCCTGTCAACCGTGATGGCCAGCGGTCCAGTGATAGCGTGGCTCCTCGTCCCTTCGGCTCTCGCTGGCGGGGCCGAGTGGTTGGCGCACCTCGTGCCGCTCTTGCTGATGGTACTGGCGATTCTCGCCACGGTATCCTTGGGCTTTCGGCTGGGCCTGGGGCGCCGCTGGGCGGCGGCCTCCGGCTTGCTTCTGGCGAGCACTCCGGCGGCGCTAGGCATGGCCGGGACCGCGATGCCCGACGTGCCGGCGATGGCCTTCGGAATCGTCGGGCTGGAACGCATCGTCGCCTGGAAACGCAACCGCCGCCTCGACCAGGCCGTATTCGCCTCGGTATTCCTCGCCCTCGCGGCGCTGACCCGATCCCATGCGATCCTTTTGCTCGGGATCGGATCGCTATTCCTTCTCGACGGATTCCCCGATCGCTCGCGCTGGCGACGCACGCCCCTTGTCCTGTGGCTTCCCATTGTGGCCACGCCGTTGCTCACCCTCGCCATCATGCTCCTTACGCGCGACCCGGCCCCAGGATCGTCGTCACCCGCCGGCGCCATCGGCTTCTTCAGCAGCTTTGGGCGCCTGCCCTGCAACCTGCTCGCGTTCCCGATCCACTGGGTGCTCGCGCTCCCACTCGCCCTTCCCTGGCTCGCGCTGCGCCCGGCAGCGATCGCGCGGCGCTGGCGGCTCATGATCCGATCCGGCGTGGTGGCGTTGGTGCTCATCGGGCTCAGCGGCTGGATTGGAGGGTTCTGGATCTTCACCGTCCCGTTCCTCGCGGCCCTGGGAACCGCGGTCCTATGGGACATTCTCGCGGACTGCTGGACCCGGCGCGACGCTGTCCAGCTTGCACTGTGCCTCTGGATCCTGATTCCGCTGTCCATAGTCCCCTACTCCCACCTGCCGTCCAAGTACCTCCTGGTCTCCGCGCCCGCCGCAGTGCTGCTGGTGGCGCGTGCGATGAGCTTCGGGCGGGCGATGGTGGCCTACTCGGCGCTCGGCCTCGCAGCGGTGCTCGGCACGACGCTAGGGATCGCGATCCTGCGGACAGATACGGCCTTCGCCGGACTGGCCAGGCGCGCAGCCGCCGAGTTGATCGCCCCTCAAGTGGCTGCCGGAAAGCAGGTGTGGTTCGCGGGACACTGGGGGTTCCAGTGGTACGCGCAGAAGGCGGGCGCGCGCGCCGTCACGCTCGCGCCGCCACGTCCGACTGCGGGAGATCTCTTGGTCTCCAGCCTGCGGGCCAAGGGACAGGCTATCGACAGGTATCCCTATCGAACGCGGTTGGCGAGTCTTGCCGAGGACACGCCAGGCGGGCGGATCATGTGCGACGAACTGGGCGCCGGCTTTTTCGCGAATGGGTCGGGGTACTTGCCCTGGGTCTGGGGCACCGTGCCGCTTGACGAGTTGGTACTCTGGCGCATCGACCGGCTAGAGCCATCGCTCCCGGCCCCGTCGAATTGAGGTTTCGAGCAGATCAACGCGTCTACTCGCGGGGCTTCCAGTCCCCAGAAAGAAATCGTGCAGGCGACACCGGGTTCAGCACCTCGCGGCGGTTTTTCGCCAGGAAATCGTAGGTTGAAACCGCAGCCGAGATCGATATCCACGACACACATTGAAAGGTCGGCTCTTGTTGCTCGAAGCTTGGCCACTCCCCTACCGATTCGATCATTCCGCCGAGCTGCTTAGTCCGTGCAGATTTGATAGGTGTACGCCTTGCCATTGATGCAGGCGATCCTGCCGCTGCGCAGAGTAACCAGGTCGCCGCTCGCCCGGACGAAGGTCATGTCGAAGCGAGCATCCAGGTTGTCGGGCGTCAGGGCTATGCTGAGCGTACCGCCGGTCAGGGTCAGCGGCTCACCCAGTGGGCCACCGTCCGCGGCACCACCCGGGTCGCTCGCAATGCCCGCCGTGCGGTCGTCAAAGGACGCGACCACCATGACATCGGGTGAAGGCAGGATCAGCGTTTGCGCACTCTGGACAGCGACGACCGTGACCTGCAGGGAGAGAGGATTTCCCAGCGCATCCGCATCCACGCCGAGGGCGAGCTTGGGGCATGATGCCGGCGCTTGCATACAAGCGAGCGCCGCGGAGTCGACGTTGGAAAAGGTGAGCGTTCGGCTGACCGTCGGCTGCCCGTAACTCACGGTCCCAGTGGTCACCATGTCCCCGGAGTACGAAGTCCCGGTGCCGCAACCTTTGCGACCACAGCCCGCGCTCGCGGTCGCCAGCAACGCCGCTAGGGCAACGAGCGCCAGGGCTCTGATGAATTCGCGACTGCTCGACATGCCGCAACCATCATCTGCCTTCGCCTCGTCATTTCCAAGGCCCCCTGGCGAAGCGATGGGCCGGGAGCATAGGCCTTTCGGTGCGACCAGGCGAAAACCCAAGGCGGCAGGTCCGCCATCAAGGCACCGGTGTTGGTGCTGGCTCACAAAAGCCGCACCACCTTCCCGACCGGCACTAAACTGCGCCCCTGGGAGGGCCTCATGCGACGTTTGCTTACGATACTTGTCCATGCACTGGCAACAGCCTTTGGCCGTTGGGATCCGCCACCGTGGTTGCGCTCGGTCGGCCGACAAGGTGGACGCGCTGGCGACTGGGCCTGGGGACACAAGATCAAAGCCGCTTGCCTGATCGTTGCGCTGGGCGGAGCCAGCGCTGGCGGCAGCTATGGTTGGCACTGGTGGAAGGCGCGGCCCAAGCCGGCGACCGTGGACATTCACGTCTTCGAACC
>Ga0182027_10005058_pt1 | contig 20176 bp, 17 predicted proteins | sample 712E1DmetaG_FD_121300 | JGI IMG/M metagenome (GOLD analysis project Ga0182027, IMG submission 121300) | Permafrost microbial communities from Stordalen Mire, Sweden - 712E1D metaG (Illumina Assembly) | ecosystem: Environmental > Terrestrial > Soil > Wetlands > Permafrost | place: Sweden...
CGGCCGGAAATAGCTCCGGGAGCTATTCAGCGACTGGTCAGCAATTTTACCGATCCGACGGTCGGCTGTGTAGCCGGAGAACTGATTCTGCGCCAAGAGTGTCACGACGGCGCTACTGCGGCTGTCGGCGGTGTCTATTGGCGCTATGAAAAGTGGATTAGGACGTGCGAGTCTATCTGCGGTTCCCCAGTGGGCGTCTATGGCGGCTTCTATGCGATTCGCCGCGAACTTGCAGTGCCGCAGCCAGATGGAATGATTCTGGATGATATGTTTCAACCGCTTTCCATCATACGTCAAGGCTACCGGTCAGTTCTCGATGCGCACGCCTACGTCTACGACACCTGGCCAACGAGAATCGAAGAGGAGTTTCATCGCAAGGTGCGTACACTGGCAGGAAACTTCCAGCTCTTTCAACTTGCACCGTGGACACTGACCCCGCAGAATCCAGTACTCTTTCAGCTAGTCTCGCACAAGGTGATGCGGCTTGTAGTGCCTTATCTGCTGATTCTGCTGCTTGTCTCCACGTTGGCACTTTCGCGTGGCTCACTCCCCTACACGGTATTCGCCGTTCTGCAGATTTTCGGCTGGCTTGTCGCGCTTGCCGGCCTGCGCTACAAGATCCCCGTGTTGCATCGCATTGCGGCCCCGGCTAGCGCTCTACTTGCGCTTAAAGTAGCAGCCGTTGCCGGACTTTACCGATTTCTCTTTACGCGCGGTCCTCTTTGGAAGATATGGACTTCTCATAAGCAGGAAGCGAGGGCTGCAACTCCTGGAACAGAGAACATTGTGCCGTAGGAACCCTATGCGCCTGTTTTCGAGAAATGATAGAGCGTAGAATTCATTTGTAGGCTACCATTGCCGGAGAGGAGTATTAGGCCGTTATGAAGATCGTGAAATCGCTGGCAATTTTTATATTGGGAGCAGTGGCGGGAATCGGGGTTGTTGTGACGGGCTACGGTCTCCGCAACCATATCGACTTTTCTCAAAAGGCTCAGCATTTGAAGAACCATATTGCCATTGCGCTGGACAGAGCGATTGGCAGCAAGGTGAGAGCGGCAAAGCAAGAACACGCCACAGCCCCCGTAAACTACTTCCCCGCGGGCGCTATCTGGACACAGGACATAAGTCACGCGCCTCTCGATCCCCAATCCTCCGCCATGATTACCTGGCTAGCAGGTGCGGGCGGGTGGGGGAACAACAACAGGATGCAAGTCGATTTCGGTATCCGCGTCCTGCAGGCGGATGCCACTACCCCTTATGTCCGCTTCAAAGGTCCAGGGCCGAATGCTGTAGATTCCGATCAACTCTCTACCTTTCCTCTTCCAAAAGGGGGCGGCCTCGAGTCGGTAACAGGTTATCAATGCCCAGTTGATCAGAACGATTGCCATCTTATTGTAGTTGACAGTGGTCACGGCAAACTTTACGAAGCCTACCAGGCTAACTACGCAGAGAATGTTCTAACAGCAAGCTTTGTCGCAGTCTGGGATCTCGCTCGGGTGTATCCTCCCTCGGGGCGCGGAGATCAGTGTACCAGCGCCGACGCCGCCGGCTTCCCGATTGCTCCACTGCTTTTCAACGCCGACGAGCTCGCCGCAGGAAGCATCAACCACGCCATCCGTTTTATCCTCCCCAATCCGCGTATTCGCGCGCACGTCTTTGTACATCCCGCCACGCACGCCGGCGCTCCGCGCGGGCCAGTTACGGCCCCCCCCATGGGTGCCCACTTTCGTCTAAAAGCCTCGTACGACCTGTCTCAGCTAACTCCTGCGGCGCAAGTCGTCGCACGGGCCATGCAAAAATACGGAATGTTCCTGTCAGACGGGGGCAATATCGCCTTGACCGCACAGAATGACGCTGACACCAGAGCAAAGTACGCCGATATCGACTTCACCCCCCGCGATTTAGCGGACCTGAAGGTCACGGATTTTGAGGTTGTAGATTTAGGAACTCCAATCCGACTGACCGATGACTGTGTGCGGAATCGGTAACGCGGAACAGTATCATGCACTTTTCGCACATTTATTCTGGGATTGTAATTCTATTGATTGGGGGAAGGAGCTGAACCCCCTTTCAACCGCGATTCAGCGCTCAAAGTGCCAACGCACGGATCTTAGGAATGTTGCGATAGAGGTTCATGTAGGTATCTACCATGGCTTGAAGAGTAAAATGCGAGCGGAATGCCTCTTTCGCATTCGTCGAGAATTGTACCCATTCCGCCTCGTGGGTTGCCAGCCGCATAATCGCCGTAGCCATCTCGGCAGGATCCGTTACCGGAACTATGAATCCTGCCTGTGCCAGTTGTACAACTTCCGCCATTCCGCCCACGTCGGTCACGATTGCCGGGAGTCCCAGCGAGAAGGCCTGCAGCAGCGAGATGGGTAACCCTTCTGACATCGACGACATGATGAAAGCATCTGCCGCCGAAAAATAAGGCGCTACATCGAGTTGCTGTCCCCAAAATGTAACCTGCGAAGCAATGCCTAATTTCGCGGCTAAACCCTCCAGCACCGCGCGTTCACTTCCATCGCCCACCATCCAAAGCTGTAGACCCGGCATATGATGAAGCGCCGCACATAAGGCATTCAGCAAGAGTGTGTGGTTCTTCACGGGCTCGAGCCGGCCGACGTAAACCAGCGTGAAACCTGTCTTAGGCGGCCAATATTGTCTCGCCACACGCTGAAGCGGGGTTGTGCCATTGTACACGCGCACAATCTTTCGAGCTGCAATGCTGTGTATGCTTTTCAGATTATTTATAGTTGCGTCACAAATGCCGACGATTCTATCACAAGAAATAGCAGCAACAGCATACTTCAACTCTACAACCAGTCTGCGCGGAGAAGACACGAGGCTGTGTCGCGTTGAAACAATGCCAGGCACACCAGCTACTCTTGCAGCCATGCCGGCATATACAGTCGGCGTCGGGTTATGAAGATGGACCACGTCTGGATGCGACTTTTTGAAAATGTGATAATAATTACGCGCGGCGTCTGACAAATGACGACCAGCGTTCGCCTGCACTTCGAATCCTTCTGCTCGCATCTGTTCGCCAATCGGACCCAATGTAGACACAGCGTAAACGATCAAATCATGGCCCTGTTCACGCTGTACACGGCACATCTGAGACACCAGCGTCTCGGCCCCGCCAATCTCCATGCTGTCGACCACATGCGCGATTTTCATTAGATGATTAAACCTCCGTCAGCCCGTGCCGAGTTTGTACTCTGATATACGTAACTGCGGTGAGAGGCGCGGCCACAGCATCAGTACATCAGATTTACAGCTCGAAGTAGAATATACATCAGTAAGACCAGCAACACGGCCAATATGCCAGAATAAATAAGCACGCGCGACAGTTGCGAACGGGAAGCTATCATTCCTCGACGCAATGCCATTTCGTAAACTACCTCAACCATGCCACCGAGCAGGAAAAACGTCATGACATAAGCGCGAGACAGAAACCACCCGGCCACCAGAAATCCCGCAAACGACAAAACCAGCAAACGCCCAAGCCGATTGATCTCTGCTTTATCAATTACAACAATTCTGTTTCCCGTCTGTTCTAAGAAAACTTCCTCTGACATAAGAGGGCTTGCTTCCCTAACTTTCTCTGACGAAGCAATAGCTAAAGCGTCACTTATTGTAGGAAATAGGAATAGACACCAAAAATACAATCCAAACAAGCCAATCTCCGCCGCACAGATTATCAGTGAGTTGTGCGCTGTATGGCCGCAACCGTCGCAGTTATCGGCAAAAGCTCCTAGACCTACTCCAAACAACGGATGAGACTTCAGCATTTGCATACCTGCACTCCAAAGGGCCGTACGGTCCGATCCGGCGCTGGCAGATATATCACGCCCACCCGTGAAGTTCATCGACATTGCCGCAAAAAACACTCCACCCGCGATCAGCAACGCAGGCAATGTTCCGGTCCGCCGCCGCGCAGCCAAGACCATCATCACCATCAAAGCAAGCAACGCACCGCGAGAGTGTGTCAAATACACTCCGAACAAAAGCGCACACACGGGAACTATCACAAATATGATATTTCTGATAATCTTCTTTGGCCGCCAGAATATAAACATCAGCGGGATTAAACAGATAATCAATTGCGCAAAGTCATTTGGATCGTTAATGAGTCCCAGCCCCCTCAGCCGATAAATAGGCTCTCCTATGTCGTTCTTCATTACGAAAAGATATGGATGTTCCATGTCCCACAAATAAGGATTGCTACTCCCTGTAATCCCAGGACGAAAAGTACTGCTTCCCGAAACTTCACGCGTCAAATCAATGTACCCTTTAGTGATCACAAACATGCAGACAAGCAGCAGCATAAACACAATAATCTGCAACTTCTTTTTTGAGTCGCAGTGCAAACAGACAAGGATATATGCATATGCGCATGGAAGAAACACCGGAAACACTAGCACAGCCCCTGTGACCCAATGTACTCCGAAAAGCACGGATAAAGACCCAGCAAACGCCAGCCCAATCAAGGCCAGAGACTGCGGAGTTATCAGAATGACAGATCCATTTATCTTTGGAATCGAAACAAATAAAATCAGTATTGCAAGAATTAGCTCAATACGAAGCACCGCCAGTGGCCCGAATAGAACGGGTGACGTGATGTAAGACGTAACGAAGTAAAGGACGCTTAAAACAAATCCCATGGCAGCTAGCCTACGCGAAGTCTGATGCTATAAGCAGAATAAACCAAAGGCATCACATAATCCAGTAAATACAACTGCCCTGAACCCTCGCGCGAAAACTATATTTTCTATAAGAAACAAGGCAATTCGGCGATACAAACAGAAAACAAGCAGATAAAGGCAAGATTCGAGCCGAAGACGAATGAATATCTACTATTTCCAAAGATGAAGGCATGTTGCTAAATCCAGTTCAAAATACTTCTCAATACTCTTGACACACATAGATAAATTTTGGCTGATTCTCTAGCTCGGGATCCCTCCCGCGCCTTTTGCAAGAGAAAATAATCCGAAGTCCATTTCACGCGAGATCTAAGCTTACTTCTTGTGTCAATAGAAAGATGTAGAGCCACTCACTTGGCTCCTGCGGTATTTACTAGTTGATAGCGTTTCTTATGCTATGCTAGAGTGATTCCATGCGTAGTGGATGACGAATATTGCACCTGCAAAGCACAATATTACCGTCACGTGCCGTTTGTTGTGGAAGTTAAGTGATTTTAGAATCGATGGCGGAGAATGCTCAACCTCGTATCCGGCCTTTGTATGAAGGAAGTCCCATGATTCAATCGGCTCGCCGCGCTACCTGCCCAAGACTAACCCTTGTGATTCCTTGCTATAATGAAGAGCAGATGTTGCCTGAGGCGGCTTCTCGCCTTGGCATGCTGCTTGACGACTTAACGCGAAAGGCGTTGATTGCCGAGCCGTCTATATTCTTTATCGATGATGGTTCGGCTGACGAGACATGGACTGTCATCGAGCGCTTGGCGAGAGAAGACGCTCGGATGCACGGTATCAAGCTGTCCCGGAACTTTGGTCAACAGAGTGCAATTCTTGCGGGATTGCTTACGGCTCCGGGCGATGCATTGATCAGCATGGATGCTGATCTCCAGGACGATGTGACCGCGATAGAAGACATGGTACGCGCTTACACGCGTGGTGCGGAAATTGTCTATGGCGTCAGGCGCAGCCGCGAGACAGACAATCTCTTGAAGCGTACTACAGCGGAGGGCTATTACCGACTTCTGCAGACAATGGGAGTTGAGCTGATATTCAACCATGCTGATTATCGGCTTCTAAGCCGGCGTGTCGTGGAAGAGCTGCGGATCTGTAAAGAGACAAACTTACTACTAAGAGGGCTGATTCCGCAACTTGGCTTTCAATCTGAGCTGGTCTACTATGACCGGCATGCTCGCTTTGCTGGAGAAACAAAATACACAATTTCGAAGATGGTTTCCCTTGCTCTGAATGGTATTACTTCGTTTACCGAAATTCCGCTGAGGATCATCACCATACTCGGCATGCTTGTTTCTCTTTTCAGCTTTGGCATTGCCGCCTGGGCTCTAATCACCAGGTTTTTTAATCCTACCGCTGTTCCCGGCTGGGCATCTATTGTCATTCCTCTATGCATGCTGGGGGGAATACAATTGCTTTGCCTGGGGGTTATCGGGCAATATCTCGCAAAGATATACTCTGAAGTAAAAGCCAGGCCTCGTTATATCGTGGAGAAGAGTCTATAGCCGCGGCATTCTGTCAGCAAATTCTCATGGCGCGGAAAGTTCATAAACCTTCAGGTTGCCATAGTATGGATCGGGAAAGTCTCCAACCAGTTTGCTTTTGACGATCACCCCGGCCACACCTCGGCGGAGATTTGCATAGAAGATCTCGTCCCCCGGCAAGCCGCTGGTCATCACGCGGTCGCCTGTAATAAAGTACCGAACGTTGAACTGGCTGGCCGCCATCAAGGGGTCAGTGCGTTCGTAAGAGATATAGGGTCGATCGTGAAGCGCAAGCCAGAAGGTTACGGTTCCGTAAGCAGTCTGGCCGGAGGGAATCACGCTTCGCAATTCAGCCGCAACCGTATTGAAATTCGCTTTGCGCGCATCGCGCAGCAGGACAATGTTTGCCGACATCTGCGCGGCGACCACCAGGCAGGAAAAAGCCAACACGATGCGATGCAACTTCTGGTTTGATCCCGCGGCCGCGACCGCCGCGCCCAGGGTAAGGGCAAAGAGCGGGGCAAGAATGGCGAGATAGCGCGAAGACTTGTTCGTTGTATAAATTAGCCAAAACACGGTAGGGGTGAACAAAAGCAATTCGAGGTAGAACCATCGCCGGCGCAATTTCCACAAGAGATAACTGGCCGCCAAAAAGAAAAGGGGAATGGGTAGCCTGACGGGTATGTACTCGAGACCGTGCCCGTGCAGCAAGTTAAAACCGAGCAGGTCGGAGTACCGATGACCCTCCAGCAGGAACTTTGACCATAGGGGAAGGCTCTCAGCTTTACTTAGAAATTCTTCCTGAAAACCAGCGCGTCCCAAAGGGGCGGTCAATATCCATAGGGGATAGGGTAAAAGCCCTAGACCATATCCAATCGCATAGACGATAGCGCCACGCAGCGGAAATCGACCGCGCCTGTGATCAAGAACCAGAGCCAGAATGCCGAAGGACACAATGTATCCCAACAGCGTGACATGGAACATGGTCCCCATGGCGATGAGCAGGCCGCTCAAAAAGGCCCAAACGATGCCGTCTTTACGGCCATATTGCTTCATAGCTAGCATCGAGACCAGGATTGCCATGGTGGTAAGAGCTTCAGGTCGCGCAGAGCGTGATGTGAGCACAATCAGGTTATCGGTTGCTACAAGGAAAGCAGCTACCAAAGCGCTTTCTTCTCCGAAAACATCGCGCGCAAGGCGATAGGTGAAGAAAATAATCAATAACCCAGCTAAAATTGATCCAAGTCGGGCGGCAATCTGACTCGTTCCAAAAAGCCGGAACGCAGCAGCTATCACAATCGCCGTTCCGGGCGGCCGTGCATCAAAATGATTTTCGAGTTCATTTGGACCGAAGGCAGGGTTTGCAATTCCATTTCCATTGGCTATCGAATAAGCAGTCCCGGCGTACCAACTCTCGTCGGTTACCCAGCGATAAGACAGGTAGGGAAGAGTCTGCAGAAGAAATAAAATGATGGCGAAGCCAAGCCATCCGTAAACCGTAGCACGAGATAGAAATTGTTTGTAGCGCGGCGCCTCTACGGCTTCGGGGAGAACCTGTATCTGGCCCGACAAGCTAAATGCACATGACATAAAACTCCTCTGAAAAAAAGCAGATGCCGCTTAAAGCATTATCAGAACGCTATATGCGCGTCAAGAAGGCCGAGGGAAAAAGCCTTTGACACGGGAATGAAGCATCCCCGATACTTAAAGTGTCCATTTTGACCGCAGCATATGTGTACAGGGGTCAAAGCGCACAAAGGACAATCAATTTCATGAAGCTACCTCGTCACGCGGAAATCTGGCTTGTGCCGTATTTGATGGACCGTCTACGCAAGAGTATACGGCCAGGGAAGCCGAAGCGCGCCTGGGTTGCCATCACCGATCACTATGAGCCGCTGGGTAGGGGCGCATCCCGGGAAATCGCCCTCGGACGCGTTGCGCAATGGCGTGACAAGTGGCCGCGCATTGCAGATGACTCTCCCCGAGATGCTGCTGGCCGGTGCCCACAGTACAGCTTTTTTTACCCGCAGGAAGAGTACCAACGCGTTCTGCTAGACGGTTTAGCTGAAATTGTTCGTTTAGGAATCGGCGACGTGGAGGTGCACATGCATCACCACAACGAGTTGCGCGATTCCTTTATTCGAAAAGTCACTGATTACTGCCGCCGCCTGACTTGCGAGCATGGACTTCTGCGCCAGCAGGACGGCCGGACCGTCTTTGGCTTCATTCATGGCAACTGGGCGCTCGACAACTCATGCCCCGATGGCAAGTGGTGCGGCCTTAATGGTGAAATCGCCCTGCTGCGCGACCTCGGCTGCTACGCCGACTTCACCATGCCCTCAATTCCATCGGTGACTCAAGGGCGTGTAGTCAACCAAATCTATTGGTGCACAAACAACTCTAACAATCGACCAAAGTCATTCGATCGCGGAATCGAAGTCACTGTGGGTGGTGGAAGACGCGGTGACTTGCTCATGATCACCGGGCCGGTTGGTGTGCGTTTCAACGGGCGACTGATGCCGCGCATGGAGACGGGGGAGCTTGCAGGTTACGATTTGCCGACGCCCTCACGGGTGCGCCAGTGGTTCGATCTGGCGCCCAGTATCGGAGACGATATATTTATAAAGCTCTACACTCACGGCGCGACAGAGAGAAATCAAGGGCCACTGCTCAACGGAGCACTTGGCAACCTCTTCGGTTGGCTCGCGGAAGAGGCAGACCGAAAAAATATTGAGATTCATTGGGCCACGGCCTGGCAGATGTACCAGGCAGCCGATGCTCTGATTCATGGTCGTAAACCGATTTCCTGCCCGGCAGACATTGTTTCAGGAGTTAGCCGATGAAACTCCTGAATGTTCTGCTGGTCACGTATTCGTTCCCACCTGCCGGAGGCGTTGGAGTATTGCGCGCCGCCAGTCTCGCGCGCTATCTCCCCGCAGAAGGAATTTGGCTTAACGTGCTGACTGCGCGCAACGCATCCGCTGTGGGCTCCGACTCCGCACTGCTCGATGAGATTCCGGCCGAAGTCGGTGTTCACCGCACAGTGACGATCGACCTTCCGTTTGGCATCAAGAAGCGGATCAAGAAAATCATCACTGGCGGAAAATCAGGCAGAATTACGGACTCTACCGTGGCCTCGGCTGGTAAGCCTAACTTTCTGAAACGAGCACTGCAAGATATACTGCTGCCTGACCCGCAGGTGACCTGGCTTCCAGTACTCGCCCGAGCCGCTCGTCGCCTTGTCAGGGAACTTCACATAGATCTCGTCCTCATCACGGCGCCACCTTTCTCCAGCGTTCTTCTGGTGGAGAAGCTTCGGAAAGAGTTTCCACGTCTGGCTATCGTGGCCGACTTCCGCGATGAATGGCTTTCGACCTCTATTGAACTTGTCGGCTTCAGCAGAAGCGAGCGTGCCCGAAATATAGCCCGTATTACAGAAGCAAGCGCGGTAAGAAACGCCACGGCCATCGTTGCTGTTACAGAAGCAGCACGTCGCGAAATACGATCCAGGTATCAGCAGGAACCGGATAGAAAGTTTCATCTGATTCCGAACGGATTCGACTCGACAAAACTGCACAGTGCGAACTTGCCACCGAAGCTCAGGCCCGACGGAAAGATCGTAGTTGTCTTTATTGGCACAGTTTACGCATCAACAGACCCAACCACGCTGGTCCATGCCCTACAATCGCTGCCGAACGATCTGAAGTCCCGTTTTAGACTCCGCTTCATCGGTCACATCGAAGAACCTCGCTTTCGTGAGGCTCTTCTACAACTAGGCGACATGGTGGAGTTGAAAGGCTACCTTCCGCAAAACGAAGCACTGGCCGCGATGAGCGATGCCGATTATGCGCTGCTTATCACTCACGATCCACTGAATGTAGCGGCCAAGTTTTACGACTATGTTGGTGCAGGCAAGCCCATTCTTGCCACTATCCATCCCGAGGGTGAAGTGCGCCGGCTCCTGGAAGAGTTGAGAGCCGGATGGTGGGCAGACAGCCGCGATATAGTAGGCATCGGCCAGCTATTCATCGACGCTGCGGCCCGCGGTAATTCGCTTTGTTCCGCATTTCGCCCAGATGCCAAAAAAATCGCGCAGTACGAACGCAAGGTTCTTGCTCAACGCTACGCTGCGCTTCTATACTCCATTGCGGGAAAACAGCACGACTGTGGCTTACAAACCGCGGCTGGCCTGTCTGCCAAAACGGGAGAGTAGCTATGCTTAGGATCGCGGTCGTCACGCGGTATTTTCCCAGCTCGGCTGAGCCTTGGCAAGGGCGGTCGGCTTATCAGACGCTGCGAGTGCTTGCCCGTGAGGCCGATGTGCAGGTCTTTTATCCCAACGCGAGTTATCCTTCTTTTCTCAGACCACGCAGCAGGAGTTATGGCAAGCTTGACGCCTCTTACTGTCCGCCCGATGTGAAGGCGAGCTACTTCGACTATCCCGCTCTGCCCTTGCTCTCTCGTCCGTTCAACGGATGGATGGCCGCTCGCGCCCTGTTGCCGCATATACGCCATTTTGCGCCCGATCTGATCTTCAGTTATGTTCTATATCCGGACGGTTATGCCGCACTTAAAATCGGCAAGATTCTCGGAGTTCCTTTCATTGCCAAGAGTATCGGCTCCGACATTAACCGGATCGACGATAAAATATCGTACCTGCACACGCGCACCGTTTTACGCGAGGCCGATTTTCTGGTTACAGTCAGTGATGATTTGCGCTTGAAGGCTATAGCGATGGGCGCCTCGGCTGAAAAGACCCGCGCTATTGTCAACGGCTGCGACCTCACCGTCTTTCATGTCAGAGATCGTTTTAAGGCAAGGCAGAAATGGGGCATCGACCCGACCACGCGGGTCGTTGTCTACATTGGGCGCATGGACGTGAAGAAGGGTCTTCTTGAACTGGTCGAAGCGGCGGCTTCACTGCGTCCGGAGCGCGCGAACCTGCACGTGTATTTGATCGGAGAGGGACCGGACAGGCCTCTCGTCCTGAGCGCCATTCAGGCTAACAACGCTGAAGGCTACATACACGCTCTACCCGGGTGTGCCTTCGAAGAAGTTGCTATTTGGATGGCGGCGGCCGACCTGGTCACCCTGCCGAGTTACATGGAGGGTTGCCCCAACGTGGTGCTTGAGGCGCTCGCTAGCGGCAGGCCTGTCGTTGCCACGAATGTCGGCGGCATCCCCGAGATTATGAACGATAAGTGCGGTAGGCTAGTTCCTCCTCGAGATGCCGGGGCGCTGGCTCAGGCCCTTGCATCAGTCCTCGACAAAGCTTGGGACGCCCAGGCCATCTCCGTGCACGGAAGCAGAAGTTGGGAGACAGTCTCGGAAGAGCTGCTCGAGGTCTTTGAATCGCTGGTGTGCGCTCGCGCGAAAGGCTGTAAATGATTCCATTACGCAAAGCCTGCCGAGTTCTCAACCGCTTGCTTGCAGGCATCGGACTCATCACGGTGCTGATGATCTTCACCCCCATAGTCTCGTGGTGGGCACAGGCTTACGCCGGCCCCATTGAGCAGCCCAAAGGCGACGTTCTTATCCTGCTCAGCGCAGCAGGAGACAACGAGAATGGCGGAATATCTTACTCATCTTACTGGCGCGCGCGCCAGGCGCTTTTTGCATGGCAAACCGGTGGTTTCAAAAAGATTATGATCTGCGGGGGAGGCGGCCCGGGCATTTTCAACTATTTGATCGCCGATGGCATTCCCCGTGAAGCATTTGTCATTGAGGGAAGATCAGCCAGCACACGTGAAAATGCCATCGAGGCGGCGCGTCTGATCCAAAACCTACCGGGCAAGAAGGTTCTGCTCACCAGCGATTTTCATATGTACAGGGCAATTCGCGTCTTTCGCAAGTTGGGTATTGAAGCCACGCCTATGGCGGTCCAGGATGTGCTTCACTCCACAGAGCATTGGAATGGGCGCTTCCAAGCATTCGAGACCATGGTGGCCGAGTCCGCCAAGATTATCTACTACGAAGTCCGCGGCTGGATATAGGAACTTCTCTTCAGTTCGACGTTCTTTCAGCCCTCAACCGCGCCACTTGCTTTGGCGCCGTCGATGCCAACTCATTCTGGCTTCGCTCCAACTAGGGGATCCTGCAGCTTGTAAAGCAGCGACCGATAGCTTATGTTGAGCCATTTGGCGGTTTTGCGGCGACTCCAGCCATTCGCCTCCAGCACTTTCAAAATAATTTGCCGCTCCAGATCCTGCGTAGCGGCCCTGGTAATCTCTTTCAGTGAGATGGGGTTAGATAGATCAATCTCGGTATTCAGCCGGGTCGAACTGGCCTGAACAGACGCAACCAGGTCCGCTGCCAAAACCTCTTCACTACCGATCAAAACATAGCCGCGTATCATGTTTTCCAGCTGCCGTATGTTTCCCGGCCAGTCGTACCGCAACATCAAGCGCGTCACCTCTCGCGAAATCGGCTTCGGATTGCTGCGAAACGTCTTCGCGTGCAGCTCAAGAAAGTAGTCGGTCAGTATCGGCAGGTCCACTGTCCGTTGACGCAATGGAGGCAATTCAATGGTCACGGCGTTGATGCGGAACAAGAAGTCCAGCCGGAAGCTTCCATCTTCGGCTTGTTGCCGCAGGCTTTTGCTGGCCGCGCTGACCAGCCGGGTGTTGACCGTTCTCGATTCTTGACCTCCAACCCGCATGAAGCTGCCATCCTGAAGCAGCTGGAGCAATTTGGCCTGCACGGATAAATCCAGATCGCCAATCTCATCCAGGAACAAAGTACCCATATGCGCCAGTTCCACGCGGCCGCGCTTGGTTGCATAAGCCCCGGTGAATGCTCCCTTTTCATAACCGAAAAGTTCCGACTCGATCAGAGTATGCGGTATCGCCGGGCAGGCCACCTTGACCCAGGCGCCCCTCGAACGATTCGAATGCGCGTGCAGCAATTTGGCAAAGATATCCTTGCCTGTCCCGCTCTCGCCCTGCAACAGCACGGGAACGGTCGTCTGGGCAACACGATCCAGTTTCTCGCGAGCCGCAGCCATCAAAGATGATCGTCCGAAGATCACCTCGAACGGAGGCAGGTCGCGGATATCGAGTGACTCAGGTGTGCGAGCCAGAGGCATGGGTTGTCCAAGCAAAGAAAAAGAATCATCTTAGCTATAGCAACTCTTTGGCCAAATCAAAACACCATAGTAACCAGCAACAAGCCCTATAGTAACCATAATGAGAGAAAGCAGTGATATAAAGAATGTTTTAACGGGAAAGGGTATTCATAATAGTACCGGTGTATGTAAATATTTGCACACAAGTGCGAATCAATTACCACTTTTCGATGGTACTATGGGGAACTAGCAGCAGTTGTTACATCACTCGAGGGAGTAAATCCCCCCTTCCCTCTTGACGAAACACGTTCCCCAGACCGGGCGGAGTTTGTTCTGTACTCCTCTGCAACTCACTGCAAGGGTGGTTCAAACGTCTTCGTCCTGGCCAACAGGCAAGGAAAGTTGTCTCCTATAAGCGGTTTGGCAGGAAGAGGAAAAACCGGGATGGTGAACAATCCTTCAGGAGCGCCCGTGAAGACGAAGAATGAGCGCAAACCCCGCATCGCGGCCCTTGACCCGGACTCCGCAATCCTGAATTATCTACACCGCATTCTCTCGGACCGCTTCAGCGTTAGCCTGTTTACCGAGGCCGCGGAACTGATTAGGAGCCTGAAAGAATCTCCTGCGCCAGATCTGCTCCTGTTGGACTGGCACATTGCCGGAGACAGCACCGGGCAGAAAGCCCTTGCCCTGCTTACAAAGTTACGCGCATCCATGCCATCGCTTCCGATTATTCTGCTTACGTGTTCAGCCGAGTTGAAGGAAGTCGTGGCGGCCACCCGCATGGGCGCAGCGGATGTAATCCTCAAGCCATTCAGAAAAGCTGATATCGATCTCGCCGTGCAGCTGTGCCTCAAGGAGGCCGGCAAGCAACCAGACGGCGACGAGGAGGAGATCAAGGAAATTCCCCTCGATGAAGACACCTCCTTTGTCAGAGCCTGCAAGCGTATGCGTGAGATCGAATCTCAATGCAGGCTGGTGGCGCGTGCAGATATTCCAGTTCTGATTCTGGGAGAAAGCGGAACCGGCAAGGAAGTCGCGACCCTGTTCATCCACAAAATGTCGGCCCGCAGTCAGCGCAGCTTCATGAAGGTGAATTGCGCGGCCATGCCCGCCGATCTGCTGGAGAGTGAACTCTTCGGTTATGAGCCTGGTGCGTTTACCGGAGCGATCAAATCCAAGCCAGGCAAGTTTGAAATATGCAACGGCGGCACTATTTTTCTTGATGAAATTGGCGAGATGCCTGCTGTCTTGCAGGCCAAACTTCTGCAAGTTCTTCAAGACGGTAGTTTTTCACGCCTGGGAAGCCGGACCAGCGTTAAAGTTGATGTGCGCGTGATTGCCGCGACCAACATTGACATCAAGGCAGCGATTGCACAAAAAACTTTTCGAGAAGACCTTTACTACCGCCTGAATGGGTTTACCTTGCGTATGCCTCCGCTGCGAGAGCGAATCGAGGAGATCCCCATACTGGCCCGTCACTTCATGCGCAAGGTAGCTGAAAAGTACGAGTGCGCGCCGTTGCCGATTTCGCCTGCCCTCATGCAGGCTCTCAACAACTATTCGTGGCCAGGTAATCTTCGTGAATTGGAAAACACGATCAAGCGCTACCTTATCCTGGACGACGAGCAAACCATTATTGATGAACTGACTCCCCGGAAAGGCGCGGAATCGCCGTTGCCAAACGGGAAAGAAACCAGCGGCAACGGAAGCCTGAAGCATCTTGTGCGGAGTTTGAAAGGCGGCGCGGAATCCGCCGCCATCGCAAGAACATTGGAGAATACCGGATGGAATCGAAAGGCGGCCGCAAGCGACCTGCAAATCAGCTACAAGGCCCTGTTGTACAAGATCAAGCAGTACAATCTCGTTCCTCCGCAAAAACAGTTCACTCCAAACGCGAGGTACAAGGCATGACCGCGCCGGCAAGTCGCACTGATTCACCCCCAGGGGAGAAAGTAGTGATCCAGTTAAGAACGAGGACGATCAAGGGGTTCCTTGACTCCCCGGCTGGAGGCGCCATTGAAGAATTGTTGCGCAATACTTCCCGTAGGCCGCCGGAGACCTTCCGGATTCGCATACTCGAATCGAATTCCGTCAAGGAGATATCAGCCAAAGATATCAAGGCGGTCTTCTATGTAAACAGCTTTGAGGGAAACGCTGATCATCAGCATCTTAACTTTCACTCTCGTGCGCCTATAGTTGATGGGATCTGGATGCGGGTGCAATTTCTCGATGGCGAAGTCATGGAGGGAATTGTCTGCAACTCGCTTCGGTATCTCGTTGATCCAGGCTTTTATCTGCTGCCTACCGACCCCGACAGCAATAACCGGCCGGTGTATGTGCGCAAGAGCGGGCTCGCGGATCATCGGATACTCGGCATGCGCAAACTATAGGCACCGGCCAAGGCCAGTTCAAAACCGGATAAATATAGCCCTGCCACTCTAACGCGGCTAGAGACATCAGCTTCGCAGCGTGCGGTCAAGTGTGAGCGCGCGCCGCTGACCAGCGCGGAATCTAATCGACTCGTTCGACCAGTAAAACCTGCTCGTCGTTATCAACCTCCTGAAACTTGACTTCGATGATCTCGCGGCGGCTGGTGGGCACATGCTTGCCGACATAGGTGGCCTCGATGGGTAGCTCGCGATGGCCGCGGTCGATAAGTACGGCCAGTTGCACGCGACGCGGCCGCCCGTGATCGAACAGAGCATCAAGAGCAGCCCTGGCCGTCCGGCCGGTGTAAAGCACGTCGTCGCACAGCACCACGTCGCGGCCCTCAATATCAATGCCAATGGCGCCTGGAGTGACCACCGGGCGCACACCCGCAGTCGAAAGGTCGTCGCGGTAGAACTGGATATCGAGTATCCCGGTATCAACTTTACGCTTTTCAATGCCGGAGATAAGTTTTCCCAGCCGTTCTGCAAGCGGAACACCGCGGCGCTTGATGCCGACCAGGGCCAGGTCTTTACTGCCATTGCTCTTCTCCACAATCTCGTGGGCCAGGCGCACCAGCGTGCGCTCGACCTCCGAGGCGGACATCAGCCTGCCCTTGATGCGCAGGGAGGTTTTGCTTTTGGCTTCGCTCATGGGTATTCTCTCTGCCTGGCTGTCGCGGCCAGCTTCTCGCAGCCAGCTTCTCGAAGGATGATACGAGGGTTTCGTGCTTGTGTGCAAGTTGTTGACAAATGAAACCGAATCCGAATGACAAAAACGGACCTGAGATCAAGCAATTGTGGGGCCAGGACAACCATATCCATACGGCGCGACTATACCTCCGGTTTGGGGGTGCGAGCCAACAAGCGGGCTCCCAGAGCGCCGCCTGCGGCGGCAAAAAAGAGCAAAAATGCCACATTGGTGGCAAACTGGAAGACTTCCATGCCAGCGTGGCCCTCCGGAGAAAGCATCCAGGCCTGAAACTGGGCGGCACGGACGGCCTGCGCCTGAACCGCGTCAGCAGGTATCATTCCGCTTGTCAATTGCTCGGCTAGTTGCTGGCTCATTACAACGCGGGATTTCCATTCGGCATCAATCTGGCTGGACTGATGAAGAAGGTATCGTTGAACAAAAAGAGCGCCGCCGCTTATGCCAAATGCGAGCCAGCCAGCCAGGAGGCCGGTGACCAGGCCAATGCGGGTGCCGGCTCCGAGGGTGATCCCAGCCGGCCGCTGGCTGCGCCGCATGTAGAGCGCAACGGTCCAGGCGGCTGCAATAGCCATCCAAATCATCCCTAGAGCACCTAGAGGCGATACTCCGCTCGACAGCAGTCCGGCAGGAACCGCCAGCAGCATGGCTGCCCGCAGTGCCGGCTTCCAAACGACGCTGCCCGCATCCCGCCCCGCCCCGTCCCAGCGCTCCGGCGGGGCCTGCCCAGGGGGGACGTCTTCCGGGTACACCAATTGTGGCAAGCCACAGGCGGGACAGTAGCAGTTCTCTGTCTGAACGGTCTGGTGGCAGCGGGTGCAGGTGACTTCCATACATCTATGAGCCTATCGCATTCGGCCTGGGTATGCGCGAAGCAAGGGCGCCAGCCGTTGTAAATGGGGCTATATCATGCAACTCATCCCGAGTCGTACACAATACGAAATAAGTATGTGAAAGTAGGTTGAGCAACCGCGCCACAGGTCTGTTCTGCAGCTACTAGGCGCTGGGATGTTCCCTGTGGCGCTCCCTGCGCTCGCGACGCACCGCAAAAAATGTCTTAAGGGACGTGAAGGTCCGCTCATCGCAGTTCAGGCAGCGCACAAGTAAGCGCAAGAGCAACATTTGCACTAGGTCCGATTTTTGTAAACGAAAACGCGAAATACGAAAGTTCGTAAAACCGCAAAGGCGGCAAGTTATTGCCATACCAGCCTCCATCTATGAATATAACCAGAGAAAATTCCGTGGGAAAAATGGAAAGTATCCTTCGGCGCTAAAGGCCTGCCGGAAGAATAGAACAACTCCATGTTAAAAGAAGTGTGCTTACAGCTTATTCTCGCACAGGAAACGCAAGAAAGCACATGGAAAGAGCCGAATCTTACGTCCTGCTGGATGTTGCGGGATTGAGCTTTGCGGCCACTATAGCCTCGGAGGCGGCTAGAACCTCTTCCAGCGTCATATGGGTCGAATCCAGCAGAACGGCGTCCGAAGCCGGCTTGAGAGGGGAATTGGCGCGGTTACGATCCCTCAGGTCGCGATCCCTCAAATCGCGGATCACCTCTTCAGGCTGCTGGGCCGGCATGGAGCCTAGCTGATCGTAGCGTCGCATACCCCGCACCTCGGGGGCGGCATCGAGAAAAATCTTCACCTCGGCCTGGGGAAAGACCACGGTGCCAATGTCGCGGCCCTCCATGACCACGCCGCCCTGGGCGCCCATCTGCTGTTGCAGGCAAACCATCCAGGCGCGAATGGCGGGCCATACGCTTACCATAGATGCGGCTTCCGTGACAGCTTGATTGCGAATCAGGCCGGTTACGTCCTCGCCGTCGAGCAGGACGCGATTTTCTTCCTCGCCGGGCTCAAGGCGGATAGAAGTTTCGGCGGCAAGGCCTTCCAGGCTCTTACTCTCCTCCAGAGAGAGACCCGCCCGGAGGGCCTTGAGGGCGAAGGCGCGATACATGGCCCCGGTCTCCATGTTTAGTAGACCGAAACGATGGGCCAGATAGCGGGCAATGGTACTCTTTCCCGCTCCGGCGGGGCCATCGATGGCGACGATAACCTTGTGGGCCGGATGGAGTGAGCTGAAGGATGGGGCACTCATCCGCGTTTTTTCGCCCCTTGCTTAGGCCGGGCTGCCATGCCAAAGCGCTTTCTGTTGCCAGTCTTCGCACTGGCGGCGAGAGCAGTCTTCCGGTTGCTAACCACGCGTGCGGGCCGCGCGGCGGTCCGGGAGTCCTTCCGGGAAGTTGCGCCCGGCTTACTGGTGGTTCTGGCGCCGTTGGAATAAACCTTTCGCTGGTTTCCATTTCGCGGGGTCCAGGATGGCGTAGAAGACTTTGCGGAGTGAGTGCCAGAAGAGGATGGGCGAGCCGCCGGCCTGCTCTTGCCGTTGGAGCCGTTCCCGTTGTCAGAACCAACAACCGTGTGCCGGACCGAACGGCTGCTGGAGGGAGATTGCGTCGGCTTGCGATCCCGCGAATGAGTTGCAGGACGGCTAAAATGGGGCCGCGCAGATGCGGATTTTCCACTCGCGGCCGGTTTGCGGGCAGACGCAGTGCGGGGCGCATGGAGCTCTGCAGGTTTATGCGGAGTCTCTGGAGCTGGTGCTGCCTGTGGTCGCGGCTTTGTTGTCACTGGCTCTGGCAACTCCTCATCATAGGAACGGAGAAAGTATGCTGAGGCCGGTATGGACGCACTGGCGTAGATCGTGGGAGGGGCAGCGAACTCAGGCAGTGTGCCGGCGACATAAAAGTGAGGCGCGTGCCCCATCGAAAGGGTGTGGACCTGGCGCGTGGCTACCAGGCCGCGCAGTACCTCGCGTACCTTGCTGCGGGCGGTGAGCGGGGCCAGGAACAGCTCCACATCTTCCATGCTGGCGGCAATCACCGCTTGCAGGTAAATGGAGGCAAGTACGGAGATGGCAGTCACCTGGGAGGTGGAGGCGCCTTCAGCTATGGCCTTTTGGAAACGCTGGCGGAGCAGTTGCCACTGAGCAGCCTGACCTGGGGCGGAAACGACCGGAATAATGCGAAGCTGTTGCCAGAGCTCGGTGATGGCGCGCAAAACGGCAGCTTCAGTCACTTCCCTGCCTAGTGCGCGGGTGAGTTTACCCAGGGTTGTATCGCCTCCTGCCTCCAACAGCTTGTAAGCCTGGACAGCTAGTTGCGAAACCTGGCGTGAACCTGTCAGTTGCGGAATGCGGCGCCAGTCGCGGTCGCCGCGCAGGGCATAGACATAGGGCAAAACCCAGCTTGCCACCACGAAGTCAGGCGCCTCGCCGGGCAAGCCCAGCAGGTTCAGCCGCACGGCCACGCCGTCTGTCTCCAGGCGCACCAACAACTGTTCTGATATGGCAATATCTTTGCGGTCGGGGGCGGGGTCTCTCCTGCCGGCTACCGCCTCAACAAACGACGGCGCAACAGAGGATGAAAACTGCCGCTTGGGCAGGAAGAGACACAATCCCGTCTCCTCAATCCACGTCCGGGCATCCTCCAGGGAGAGTGTTCCGTGCCCGTTCAGGCGCATCCGTTCGGCGCGCGATGCTTCCAATTGTTCCGATGTCAAAGAAAAACCTCACTTCCAGGCTGGCGTAGACGCCGAGCAACCCCGTCCCCTAAGAGGAGGGTTGCCACCTACCACCTATTTCAAATCCGATGGAAGGCCCGCTGGATCTCCTTCCAAGAATACAGCAAAGCGATTGGACGTCCATGCGGGCAACTGGTGGGGTGACTCGTTTTTGCTAATTCCAACAGTAACCACTCCATTCGAGCCGGGTCAAG
>Ga0182027_10005059_pt1 | contig 20174 bp, 15 predicted proteins | sample 712E1DmetaG_FD_121300 | JGI IMG/M metagenome (GOLD analysis project Ga0182027, IMG submission 121300) | Permafrost microbial communities from Stordalen Mire, Sweden - 712E1D metaG (Illumina Assembly) | ecosystem: Environmental > Terrestrial > Soil > Wetlands > Permafrost | place: Sweden...
GCCACTTGGGTGATCGAGTTGAGTTGACTGATGCAATTTTTGAATTGAGTTTTTCCACCAGACATGTTGCACAATCCAGCAGGAATGAGATGCGAGAAATAAATTTGCTTTCTTGGTTTTCACAAACCGCTGTTTTCTGCATGAAAAAACTAGATGGTTTCCTTTTTATTTGCATCGTTCCCGCGAAACGAAAAACCCCCGCTGAGCTGTTTATTGCCACCCATGGGCGCAGATTTAGCCTTTTGGGATCGTTCCTCGTCGTTTTGTAATTAAGCCCGCACACGAGCTGTTTTTGGGCTCAATGGACCGTATGGACGGATGACCTCCCTTTCCCGACAAGCCGGGTTTTCCAGCTTGCAAACTTGCGTTGCCGGCAGGGTTTGTGCTATATTGAATCTGTCCGTTTTACCCGGATAAAATTCTTCTGAAAAGGAGACCCCCATGCAACCTCTTATTATCATAGCGACTCCAAATATATGTTGGCTGAAACCCGATGTCGATTATCCACAAAGCGCGCAGGCGATCGCTGAGGAAGGCCGGCTGTGTTTTGAAAACGGTGCCACGATCCTGCACACGCATGCCCAGGGAAAGTGGAAAGAAACCATCCAGGCAGTACGAGCCAGAAGCGAAATCATTGTCCAATGCGGTATGTCCAGTCTGCCTATCCCGGACCGAATGGAGGTATTCACAAACAAAGCCGATATGATCTCGGTGATCCTGAATCACCATGACGAGGCTTTTGCCCAAAGCGATTGCAACGTTCTGCATCTGCGTGAGGAGCTGGCCGAGTACTGCCGCCTATGTAAACAAAACGGGGTCATCCCCGAATGGGAGGTCTGGCATGCTGGTTCCATTTGGAACCTGAATTATCTGATCGGAAATGGACTGCTCAAACCGCCCTACGTGACCACGCTGTTCTTTGGCTGGCCGGGCGGCACATGGAGCCCGGCAACTGTGGAGGAATACTTCTATCGCCGAAAAATGATGCCAGAGGGGAGTGTCTGCAACGTGAGCATCATGGGGGATGGGCAGCGCGATATCCTGGCTGCGGCCATTATCAATGGGGACCACGTACGCGTAGGAACTGAGGATCTGCCTTTTGATCACAGCCGGAACCTCGCGCCGACCCACGAATTGGTGCGTGAGACAGCCGAAATGGCACGCGCGCTGGGACGACCGCTGGCAACTGCCGGTCAGGCAAGAAAATTAATCGGTTTATGAAGAAGGGAAAGGATTGGAGGAGATATGGGAGATAAAAAAGTCGTGATCATCACCGGCGCGGCCAGAGGCATAGGTGCGTCCTGTATGCGGACTTTTGCAAAACACGATTATGATGTGGTCGGGCTGGATATTCTTACGATAGACCAGGGACTTCAAGGCGATATCCGAAAAGAGGGCGGCGATGCGCTGTTCTTGAAATGCGATGTTGCGAATGAGCTGCAGGTAGCGGACTGCCTCAACCAGGTGGGGGATAAATATGCCCGTGTGGATGTGTTAGTCAATAATGCCGGGGTTGTACTGGTCAAACCATTCGACCAGATCAGCTGGGATGAATTCCGCCGCACCACCGATGTGAACCTGGGCGGGCATTTTCTGCTGTGCAAGTACGTGCTGCCCTTCATGAAGAAACAAAAAAGCGGAGTCATCGTCAATATGGGCTCGGTCTCCGGGCACGTTGGGCAGACCGACCATGTCATGTACGGAGCGACCAAGGGCGCCATCATTGCAATGACACGCGCATTGGCCTGGGAACTGGCACCCTATAACATCCGGGTCAATTCGATCAGCCCTGGTTCGGTTGATACACCCATGCTGCGAGGCGACATCTACCTGGAGGCCAGGCGAGCGGGTGTTTCCTTCGAGCAGGTCAAGCAGGAGCGCGAGGCTGAACAAGCCCTGCGCCGCTGGGCAGACGCGAGCGAGATCGCCGAGCCAATTTATTTCCTGGCAAGCGATGGAGCTTCGTTTGTCACCGGTGCAGACTGGCTGGTGGATTGCGGGTGGGTTGCCAAATAGGCTACAGACCCGATAGTAATTGCGTATTCAATTCCTGCACATCCATGGGATAACGCGTCAGATCCTCCTGCAGGCGGTTTGTATCTGCCCCATACTGCAAGCGTCTGGCAAGGAAGGCAAATTCTTCACTGTCATGCGGAGGAATATTAACATCCCTGGTATTGCCGCGCACAACCCGCAATGAATCAATCAGCCAGCGCAGGAAGGTATGAGCCTTGCGCAGGCGGGCGTAATCCTCCGCCGACAAGATAGCAGCATCTGCCAAAGCGGCCATAGCCATACGGATGTTTGTCAACCTCAAAGATGGATTGGCTGCACCGTAAGTGATCTGCAAACCCTGCACCAGATATTCCAAATCCACCAGACCGCCCGGGCTGTACTTGGCGTTGAAAGTCCCGGCGGTGACCAGGTGACGAACCTGACGCTCGCGCATGGCGCGCATGGCGGTCACGTTGAAAGGCTCACCGCTATAGACAAACTTATCCCGCAGGCTGCATATCTCTTCGCCCAGGGCAGCGTCGCCGGTGAGGGGGCGCAGCCTTACCAGAGCCTGGCGTTCATAGGCCCAGGCCGGTCCTTGAGGAGCGAAATAGCGTTGAAACGCCTCCAATGAGACGGCCAACCGTCCAGCTTTGCCATAGGGGCGAAGCTGCAAATCGATGTGAAAAATACCTTCCTGGCGGGCCTGGATGGAATTTACAAAGGAATGAATTATTTCTTCAAAATATTGGCTGGTTGAAAGCACTTTAGGTCCGGTGGTCTTGCCGGCGCCTGAGTAGATCAGCATTAATTCAATATCCGAGGCGAAGCCCAGCTCCCTTCCGCCGCATTTCCCGAGTGCGAAGAGCGTGGCCGGACAGGGATGGCCGTCTTCCAGGCATGGGTCGCCATAGAGATTGCGCATCTCGCTACTGCAGCGGGAAAAAGTGGCCTCGATCACCACTTCGGCCAGATCGGTCAAGCCGTAGGCAAAATCCCAAAATTCCGGCGTATATCCCAGAATATGGCGCATGTCGATGCGGAACATCTCGCGGTCTTTGAAGGCATTTAATCCAACCCGCCAGTCTTCAGCTTGGTTCATTTCCATCTCGAGCCCGGCCTGTAATTTCCGGCGATCAGTGGCAACCGCCAGAGAATCGACATCCCGCACGAGAGGGAACAGGTTGGAATATTGCATGCGTAAGAAGTCATCCCACAAAAAGTCACTCATCCCCAGCAACCTGGCAAGCGCATCCAGGACTTGCGGTTGTTCCAACTTGGCCAGTTCATCCGGCCAGTTTGGACGTTCGAATAGCTGACCCAGGAACTGGCGAAAGTGTAAAAGGGCTGTTTCCGGATTGGGTGAATGCGGTAACAGATGCGTAAAATGCTTGATAAGCACGGTTGCAGCGCGTAACTCACGCTGCTTATCGGGTGAAACGATTTTCCGCCCATCATTATCGGTTACATAGATCGTATCGTTCACGCGGTTGCCAATCGATTGCACGAACATGCGGGCAATATTAATATGACTTAACGCCAGCGCGTTACTGAACTCATATAAAAAGCCGACCGTGTCGTGGGTAGCGATCTTTAGAATGGTATAGAGACTGGATGAATCATTGTCAATCTCGATATCGATCGGATAGAGCGGTGAAATTTCCCCGGTTATGCCCTGAAACGCGGCTCCCACTCGTTTGGCCAGTTCACCCTGGGCTTCCCGGCGCTGGCCGGATTGGGTTTTACCCAATAAGGCGTGAAGATCGCTGGAATAATGCACCCACATCTCAGGAGTAGGCGGTTCGGTACGCACGAATCGAACCGTAAAAACATCAACAATTTTACGCCGTCCATCCTGGTTGTGTACCATGGGTTGGTTAGTACTCCCAGGTTCATACGTGAAAACCTGACTTTCGAGGATGTCCAGTCCATAGACAAACATCAAGCCACAGATGAGCGATAACTCGCCCAGGTAATCATATCCAACCACCGTTATACGCCAGCGATCCCCTTCCAGAGCCGTAGCATCTACAATGGCGATGGTCTGGTTGTTAATCTGGCTGGCAAGCTGGGCATGGTGCTGGATTTCGGCCTGGCTGAAAGTTGAAAAATAGGAAGCATCCATGCGGGCGAGGTGTTGAAGCACCTGATGGGAAATTTGCGGCGAGACAATCCCAGTCTTCTGCGGTTCATTCCCAACATGTTTCAAGAAGATTGCTCGGATAGCCTGGCATTCCTGCTCGTACTGTTTGATAAATTGTTCACCGGCCTGAGCACCTTCGAAACCGAGCCGGCGAGCCAGCAGGGCAATGGCCGAAGGGTCGGATGGCAACGTATAGTTCTGGCGGTAGTCGATCATTTGCAAGTAGTGCTCGATGGTGCGCAGGAAAACATAGCCTGCCGAAAGAACATGCGCTTCCGCAGGACTTAATAGTCCTTCTTCCCGCAAGCGGGGAATAGCCTTGAGGGTGGCACGCGTCCGAACCGTGGGGTGAATCATCTGCAAGGTTTGTACGACGAATTCGATATCCCGGATGGAGCCTTCCCCGAGCTTGATCTCCCCCCAATGGCGTCCCCTTTCCTGCAGGAATTGCTCTGTCTTTTGCTTCATGGCAAAAATGCTGGCGCGGACTTCATCTGCCGGGGCACCGAATAGGAATGGTTCAATGCCATTGCGAAGTTCTTCTCCAAAAGACAAGTTGCCTGCGATGGGACGGGCTTTGAAGAAGGCTTGTTTTTCCCATAAACGGGCATTCTTTTGAATGTATTCCAAATATGAATCCAGGGTGGTAGTCAATGGGCCATCATTGCCCCAGGGCCGCAGGCGCAGATCCACTCGATAAAGGAACCCTTCGGACGTGGTACTGGCGATGTTCTCGATCAGCATTTTTGCCAGGCGGGTATATTTTTCTGCGTTTTTCCTGGCCACAAAAAGCAGGTCAATATCTGAGCTGTAGTTGAGTTCCCAACCGCCCAGTTTTCCCATGGCCAGGACAACAAAATCCTCCGGCGCAATCCCAGTTTGTCGCGCAGCCAGAGTGAGACAGGTGCGCACCAACCCGATGGCCATGCGGGATAACTGGGAAAAAACCGCCCGCAGGTCATACAACCCAAGGAAATCGTTGGCGCCGATGCGTAAATATTGACGGCGCTGGTACTGCCGGACGGCATCCAGTTTTCCGGCATCCGTATCGGTCAGGCTGGCAGCCAGGAGGGCCTCGTTTTGGAATTGCTCGATGGTCTTGCGCTCCGTCAAAGCCTGGCGATTGTTCAGCAATTGCATGGCGTTGGGTGTACGAAGCAGGATCTCGGTGAGAAACGGACTGGCGGCGAAGATCGTTACCAGGATCTCAATAACGCGCGGATTCTGCACCAATTCAGGGAAAAGGCCGGGGCCGTAGCCATCCCAGAAACGTTCAAAATTGACCAGGGAACGGTCGGGGTCGGCAGAGGCGGCGAGTGCGGTCAATAAGAAAGAAGAGATCGCTGACAGGCCCTGCGAATCCCGTAGATCCATTCGCCGAAAACTAGAACCGGCAGTTTTCCAGTCGGCGAATCCACAGGCCTGGAGAGCGGATTGGGATTTCGTTTCATCAAGCAAATCGCCAAGGGCAGGTATGTTTTGTCTGTCGTCAATCATCCTAAAGATTATACCGTAGAGAATTGGCATCGCCTTACCCGTACAGGTGATATCAATTCAGATCTTTAGGTGTGAAATGACCCATCCGGGTAATAAAACCTGCGCGAATAGGGCTGCAGCTGCCTATTCTTCCCTGAAATACTCTCCATATGGGGAATAGTTTTATCCTGCAAGCCGCCATAGAATACCAGTATTAAAAATCTGATCTTCGAAAGGATATCACCATGGCTGCTGCAAACTCATCTCCCACAATGAAAAAGACGCTCGGATTAACGGGTGTCACGGTCAATGCGATGGCGCTGATCGCTCCGGGCGCATTCTTGTGGATGACTTACCAACTCCAGGCCGCCAACACAAATATCTCAGGCAAAAGCACCGCATTGGATATGTGGACGGGCATCGTGGTTGCCCTGGTCATTGCATTTTTGACAGCTTTTGCCTTTGCCGAACTGGCGAGACGGTATCCGAATGCAGGCAGCGGGAGCGCCTACTATTTTGCGGAAAAAGCCTTTTTGGATCGAGAAAACCCGGGTCACCGGCGTTTTGCCCGAATCGCCAAATTCATCACTGGCTGGGCAGCACATTTGTTTTATTGGGTCTATCCGGGAGTGATGGTGGCATTTTTTGCAGTACTGGTGACCTACATTGCCGGTCAATTTGGCCTGGTCATTCCCATCTGGGGACAGATTTTGGTCGCCTGCGCATTCTCAGCCCTGGTTGGTTACATCGCCATGCGGGGAATCACAGGTTCCACAACCGCCAGCATTGTGATCAATATCATCCAACTCACTGCGCTGGTGGTGTTCTCGGTTCTGGCGATCATGTTCCGGGTTAAGAACCCGCTGGGAGTTTCCCCGAGCGGCTGGTATCACCCGGTGGCAACATCCATCGTTTTGCCGCATAACCTGGCCGGGATGTTGTTCCAATCCACCATCGCCATGCTCATCCTGGTCGGCTTTGAATCCTCCACGGCGCTTTCAGCTGAAGCCAAGAACCCCAAACGGGACATCCCGCGCGGTGTAATCCTTTCGCTGGCAATCCAAGGCCTGTTTGCCTATCTGTTCGAATATTTCGCGGCCAATTATGCGCTGAGCGACAAGCTCGTTTCTGCAGATGGTGCTCTGAAAGGGATTGCGGCGGCGGCAGCCTCCGGCGCCCCGATTGGCGATATGGCCGTGCAAATTGGAAATGCATTCCTGGGTGGAAACGGTTTTGCCTTTATGCTGGTGATTGCCTTTACCGTAGCCATTGCCATCCTGGGCACTACCCTGGCAGCCATGAATACAGGTGTGCGTATCAGCTTTGCCATGGCACAAGATGCCGAGATGCCGGACGTGATGGGCATGTTACATGACAAGTATGCCACTCCCTTCGTTGGCGTAATCGTTATGGTAATCGTCTCGGCGCTAATCGGATCGATTGGTGTGATCGGTGGTGTGATGACCCTGACTGGCATCACGCTGGCTTCCAACCTGGGGACATTTGCACTATATGCTTTAATTTGCGCATTAACCGTTGTGGCTTTTGCCGGTGGAAATGATTTCAACCTGTTCAAGCATGGCATTATTCCAGCCCTGGGCGTCATCACCAACATTATCATGGTGCTGGCAATCTTCATCATCGGTATCCGCTCCGGTGGGATTTCTGCCCAGGCAACCTATCTGGCCCTGGGCGTCTCGGCAGGCTGGTTGGTAATAAGCATTATTTACTTCATCGTGACCAGTTCCCGGACAGGTAAAGCAATTCTGCCTGCTACCACTGTTATAGGATCAAACGATTAATCTTCAAACTTGTTTACACATCAGGAGTCAGGGCTCAAAGCCCTGCTCCTGCTGTGTTGAAAGGGTTTTTGTCTGATGAACGATCGCACAATATTGCCAAGACATGATGGCAAGCCTCTTCCCCGGTGGTGGAGTCTAATAAATGGATTACGCGCGCGCGATTGTTAAAACGATAAGGAACGATGCCAAAATCTGCACAAGGATGGATAAAAATCGTCTTACCGACGGTTCTACTCCAGATATGGTGCAATCGTTCCTCATGGTCTCCGGCAAATAACAAAAAATAATGAAAGTTTTTTGGCAAAAAATGGAGTCTTAATTCCTTGAGTAAATTTTGGCCAGTAATTGATTGCAGCGGGTTGAGCGAGACCGGCCTTGTCCGGGAAGATAACCAGGATTCCATCCATATTCCGGATGGAACCCACCCACCGGAGTTGGGCCTGCTTTATGCGGTGGCAGATGGCATGGGCGGTTATACGCATGGCGCCATGGCCAGCGCTCTGGCGATCCAAAGGCTGGCTGAGACTTTGTACCATGGGAATGGCAAACCGACACCCAAATCTTTGCGAAGAGGTGTGGAATCTGCCAACCTGAGCATTTATAAAGCAGCGGAACGGTTGGGCTCCGGCAGGATGGGGACCACGCTTACCGCTGCTTATATCCTTGAAAACGCTCTGCACCTGGTGCATGTTGGCGACAGCCGCGCCTATCTTATCCGTGAACAGCAAGCCACCTGCCTGACTGCCGATCACACAACGGTGGGCGACCTGGTGCGGACCAGGCTGATATCTGCCGACAAAGTCCGCACCCATTCGCAACGATCCATATTAACGAAATCGGTGGGCATCGGTCCATTTGTCAAACCGGATATTTCCAGGTATAAACTTCATGAAGAAGATTATTTGATTTTATGCTCTGATGGAGTCTGGTCTGTGATACAGGATGAAGAATTCGCACAATCTGTCTTGGAAGGCACCGGGGTCGATCAGGTCAGTCAGAACCTGCTGAACCTGGCATTAGAGAGGCAGACTGACGATAACGTATCGGTGGTCACTATTTATATTCGGGAATTGTCCCCTGCGCCACAAAAAATACAACAGCGGCATATATCAAACCTGTTTCGAATCCGAAGGAAACTTGAACGATGAATACCTATGCTATAATTTCTGATAAGATGCTGCAAATTGGGGATCAATTTGACCGCTTTCAGATACAGGCGCACCTAGCCCAGGGGGGTATGAGCGATATTTACCGGGCTTTCGACTTGGTGAACCGCCGGGATGTTGCCATTAAAATACCCGACCAATCCATCATCGGAGACCCGGCCCAATATGAACGCTTCCAACGCGAATTGGAAGTGATCAATACCCTAAACCACCCGGCCATCTTGAAAGGTCTGGGCTCCGGTAAATATAATCGAATCCCCTACCTGGTAACTGAATTCGTTGACGGTCGTTCCTTGCGCACGATCATTGATGAAGATGCGCCTATGCCACCCGAACAAGCCATCCCGCTCATCCGAAAAATTGCGGAGGGAATGGCTTATTGCCATGCCAATAATGTGATTCACCGGGACCTGAAACCGGAAAATATCCTGGTTACCGTTGAAGGACAACCGGTTATCATGGATTTCGGACTGGCTCTTACGAAAGGTTCGCACAGGGTGACTTATTCCAACCTGAGCGTAACAATGGGCACTCCCGATTACATGGCACCGGAACAAATCGAAGGACAACGCGGCGACCAAAGAACGGATGTCTATGCACTCGGTACCATCTTGTATGAAATGCTGTCAGGAAAAACGCCTTTTACCGGTGATACCAATATGGCGGTAATGGCCCAGCATCTGCAAAAGGATGCTCCACGCCTGGACCGGATCAATACGGCAATTTCGCTCGAATTAGCTGCGGTTGTTTCTCATTGCCTGGCGCGCGATCCCAATAAACGCTACCCGGATATGCTGGAATTTATCAATGGATTGGATCACCCGGAGACGGTTGATTTGGGGATCCTGGATAAATTGGATTTAGCATCACCTGGCGGCTCTTTTTGGCAATCACAAGCATTCCGAGGGGTTGCAATTGCCCTGGCGATTCTGGCAGTTTTCACAATCCTGGCGATGTTCTTACAGGCTTTGCATAAGTAAGTGTTCATCTATAAATTTTGGTAGAACTGCATTTTGAGAGTGTGCAGCGTAGCCGCACGCTCTCAAAATGCAACCTTCTCTTGAGTTTTCTAAAACATATTAATTATTGTAGAAAGGCCACAATGAATCCTCCCTCCACAACGATTGCTGACATCCTGGCCCGGCTAGAGCAGGAACAGATCAAGTTTATCGACCTACAGTTCACCGATGTAGTGGGCGTAGTTAAAAATGTCACCATTCCAGCCCATGAACTGCCTGAAGCGCTAAAAAACGGCATCTGGTTCGATGGCTCGTCTGTGGAAGGATTTGTACGAATTGCCGAGAGTGACATGCATTTGCGGCCAGATCTTTCCACTTATGCAGTTATTCCATGGTTAAGCGGGGAAGAAGCCACGGCTCGCTTGATTTGCGATGTTTACACTCCGGATGGGCAGCCCTTCCTGGGCGATCCACGCGCAGTGCTGCGCCGTGCCCTGGAAGATGCCAAACAAATGGGATTTTTATATAATACCGGGCCCGAATTGGAATTCTTTTTACTCAAGCCGCATGCAGATGGAAGCTTGATACCGCCCCTGCCCCACGACGACGCCAGCTACTTCGATGCGCCTTCAGACCTGGCGGCCGGCCTGCGGCGCCAGATGGCCACCACGCTGGAAGCGCTTGGTTTGCAGGTGGAAGCCATGCATCACGAGGGTGCGCCTGGGCAGCATGAAATAGATTTTCGTTATTCCGACGCACTTTCAACAGCCGATAGCGCGGTGACTCTGCGCGTTGCGCTTAAAGTTATTGCGCAACAAAACGGCCTCTATTGCACCTTCCTGCCCAAACCGATCCAGGGAATCAATGGAAGTGGGATGCACGTGCATCAAAGCCTGTCCTACACTGCCAACGGGAAGAATGCGTTTGCCGACCCGGGGGATGCGCATGGTTTATCGAAGATCGCCAAACAATTTATCGCCGGGCAACTGGCACACGCGCGCGGCATGTGCGCAGTACTGGCTCCTCTGGTAAATTCATATAAACGATTGGTGGCCGGTTATGAAGCGCCAGTCTATATCAGTTGGGCACGCATCAACCGTTCCGCATTGATTCGCGTACCGCGGGCGACCGAGCCCGAATCCACCCGCCTGGAACTAAGGTGCCCGGATCCCAGTTGCAACCCTTATCTCGCTTTTGCGGTTATGCTGGCGGCCGGGCTGGATGGTATCCGGCGCGAGTTACCTGTCCCCGATGCCACCGAGGAAAATATTTACCTGATCGAAAACCAGCGACAGATGAAAGCGAGTGTGCTGCCCGGATCGCTCAACCAAGCCTTGAATGCAATTGTAGAAGATAAAGTCATTCAAGATGCCCTGGGGGCACACACCTTCGATAACTTTATCAGCGCCAAGCGACAAGAATGGGAGGAATACCGCCTGGTTGTAACGGATTGGGAACTCGGGAAATATTTACCGAATTACTAGCCCTGCCCTTGCAGGCCGAGGGTAGTTAATAACGTTGTAAAAACATTCAGGAGCTGCCAAATTTAGCAGCTCCTGAATGCGGTTAAAGTTCAAAGGAGGCGACGGAATGGCATACCGTCCTACGTATAAATAGTACCCATTTGGGTAATGTACAGATGGATTGGAAATCCCTATAATCGCTGGATATAATTTCATTGATTATTTGAATAAATCGAAATTCAACCAAGGAGACTTTCATATGGCCAAGACAGTAAAAGAAGTACTGGATATGGGGAAAAATGTCAAAATGGTGGACCTGCGGTTCATCGATGTACCTGGAACCTGGCAGCATTTCACCATCCCGGCACACCGCCTCAATGCCGAGTTTTTCGAGGAGGGGATTCCCTTTGACGGTTCTTCCATCCGCGGTTTCCAGGAGATCCATGAATCCGATATGCTCCTGCTGCTGGATCCGGAAACCGCTTTTCTTGACCCTGTAGCAGAAATTCCCACCCTCGTGATCAGCTGCGATGTGCACGACCCGATCACGCGCCAGCCCTATAGCCGGGATGCACGGTATGTAGCCAAAAAAGCTGAAGCCTACCTGAAACAGACCGGTATCGGAGATACCGTCTTCTTTGGTCCGGAAGCTGAATTTTTCATTTTCGATAATGTTCGATATGCCAGCAGTACCAATGAAAGCTTTTATGCCATCGACAGCGCAGAAGGCTGGTGGAACAGTGGAGATGCCAGCAAGCCTAATATGGGCGGCCAGATCCTGCCCAAGCGTGGCTATTTCCCGGTCCCTCCGACGGACACACTCCAGACATTGCGCAGCAAGATCGTCATGGCGCTAGAAGAATGCGGCGTAGAGATGGAACTGCACCACCATGAAGTGGCGACTGCCGGACAGGTAGAACTCGGTATGCGCTTCAACACCCTGACCCGCATTGCCGATCAATTGTTGATCTACAAATACATTGCGAAAAATGTTGCACGGCAAAATGGCAAGACGGCAACTTTCATGCCCAAGCCCGTTTTTGGCGACAATGGTTCCGGCATGCATGTCCATTCATCCATTTGGAAGAATAATAAGAATGTATTCTTCGATCCATCCGGATACGCTCAAATTTCCGACACCGCCAAGTATTATATCGGCGGTTTGCTGAAACACGCCCCGGCGCTGCTTGCGATCACCAACCCAACCACCAATTCCTATCGCCGATTGGTTCCGGGCTATGAAGCACCCGTGAACCTGGCATACTCGCAGAGAAATCGGTCGGCGGTTTGCCGCATTCCGGTAACCTCCAGTGAAAAAGCCAAGCGCATCGAATTCCGTGCACCTGATTCCACCAGCAACCCTTATCTGTGCTTTGCTGCTTTGCTAATGGCCGGCCTGGACGGCATCCAGAACCGCATCGATCCAGGCGAACCGGTCGACAAGGATTTGTATGAACTGCCCGCCGAGGAAGCTAAATTGATCAAGCAGGTACCTGGTTCGTTGAGCGAAGTATTCGCAGCTCTTGAAAAAGATCATGATTTCCTGCTCAAAGGCGATGTCTTTACCATGGATCTTTTGGATGCCCATGTTTCCTACAAGGTCCAGAACGAGCTTGACCCGGTACGCATCCGCCCTACTCCTTACGAATTCTCGCTATATTACGATATTTAGTCTCCGTCAAAATTCAGCCCTTTTGTGAGCGGGAGGCCGAGGAAATTCTCTCGGCCTCCTGTTCATAAAGAAATATCTCTCCGAAAATTTTAGAAGAACCGTATTTTGAGTCCGTGCGGCTTCGCAGCACGCACTCAAAATAGAGCACGCTCCTGAAATTTTTGTATATATCGTCCCACATCAATGATAAAAGTATCGGTGATACAATTTATTATTACAAAGTGCAACCATGACCACTCCAAAAACTGATTCCCGGCTGCTCGAAGCGCTCGCCAGCCTGAATGAAATTGGCGCCACCGTCAACCAGATCGGGTTGGATGGAACGGTTAGCGTTGAGGCCACCTTAAATTTGATCGTCCAGAGTGCCATCCGGGTGGTACCGGGCGCTTCGGCAGTTATTTATACCTACGACCTGGCACAGGAAAGCTTTATCCGGACCTCCAGGTTGTCGGCCGGGGGAAAGAATCAACCAGATTCAGGCGATGAGCCGCGTGCGAATGGCCTGGGGATACGAGCCATCAACCAGCGCCGCAGGGTGCTTTCCTATGAAGAAAAGGATATTCCGATCCATCCGGTGAGAGCAAAGGCCGGAGCGAATGTGATGGGATGTTTCCCGTTGATCGTGGCCAACCGTCCGGTCGGCGCCCTGTATGTGTATCTGCAGGAAGAGCGACAATTCAGCCAGCTTGAACTGTTGATGCTGGACAACTTTGTCAACCAGGCAGCCATGGCCATTTATCACGCGCACAACCTGGCGATGATGCAGCATGACCTGGCCCGCAAAGAAGAAGAATTGACGCGTTTACGCAGGGCCGGTTTGCTGATCTCCTCCCGTTTGCGGTTGGAGGAAACGCTCGAAGCGATCCTGCAGATGGCATTGGAAGTGACCGGCGCTCATTATGGGATCTTTCGTTTACTGGATAAGAGCGGGCAATTCCTGACTACAAGGGCGGTAGCCGGTGAGCACCTGGCCCGTCCATTGATCGAAGCGCTACCGCTCAATTCCAATAGCGTCATGGGCTGGGTGGCGCGTAAACGTCAGGCAGCCTGTATTTCGGACCTGCATGAGGAACCCTGGTCGCAAATCTATTATCCCCTGGATGCCAGCCTGGAAATGCGATCGGAGCTGGCCGTGCCGTTGATAGGGGCAGGCGGACGGCTAGAGGGCGTCTTGAACCTGGAAAGTCCCGCGATCGGCGCATTTAGCGAAGATGACAGCCACCTTCTTCAGGCTCTGGCAACCCAGGCTGTAATTACCATCCAGGAGGTCAGTCTCTTGGATGCTCTCCAGGAAGTTGCCCACCTTTTGCTCACCCAGCCATGCAAGAATGTTCTCGCCCATCTGGCTGACCTGGCCTGTACTCTCCTGGATGCAGCCACCAGCGCTATTTGGACCCTCAAAGGGGAAGAACTTGTTTTGGATGCGTCCAGCGGTGGGTACCAGCACGGGGATGCGATTCCATTAAGGAATAGCCTGGCGGGACAGGCCATCCAGAATCGTTCCCCGGTCATCAGCGAGGATGTGCGGATGGATGAACGCTTCCACCGGGTGGACCTGGCGCGCGGTCAGAACTGGGCACGGGCGTTGATCGTCCCCTTATTGCCCGGGACCGAGGATGAACCCCTGGGAGCGTTCGGTGTATATAGTTCCAGTGCGGCTCCGGGACATTTTGCCGAATCTGAATGGGATAAGAAAGTGCTGGTATGCCTGGCGGATTACGCAGTGCTGGCTTATCAGAATGCTGCCAGGCAGGAAGCTTTGCGGGCATCACAAGAACAGCGTTCGGTGGCCGAAACGTTTGCGGCGGTCGGTGATATTGCATCCAACCTGCTGCACCACCTGAACAACAAGGTCGGGACGATCCCGGTGCGTATCCAGGGAATTGAAGACAAATGCCAGGATACGCTGGCGGCCAACCCATACCTGTCGCATAACCTTGATGAAATTGAACGATGTGCAACCGAAGCCATGGAAAGCGTGCGGGAAAGCCTCTCACATTTGAGGCCGATCCGTTTGGAGCCTGTTTTTGTGGCAGCCCGGGTGGCCGATGCAATTCAATTTACCAAACTACCGCCCGGGATTGACATTCAGGTGGAAAAACTGGATCGCTTGCCGGTGGTGATGGCCGGTGAGCGGACATTAACCTTGGTCTTCACGAACCTGCTCGAAAATGCCGCAGATGCCATGGATGGAAATGGGATCATTAGAATCGGTGGTTCGATTGAAGATGAATGGGTGGAAATTAGCGTTAGCGACAATGGCCCTGGCATCCCGCCGCGCTTGCATGATCACATCTTCGAATTAAATTATTCCGGACGAGGCGCCACCCGTCCCAGCAAACTGGGCTTCGGCCTGTGGTGGGTCAAGACGCTCATGACGCGCCTGGGTGGTTCGGTCAGTGTTGAAAGCGATGGAATGCATGGCACAAGCTTCCATTTACGCCTGCCACTTGCTGAGAAACCTGAACGGCTGGGGAAGACCGGATGACGCCGCCGATCATTCGCACCCTGGTGATAGAGGATGACGCTTCCTGGCAGCAAATCCTGAGTGAGATACTCTCGGATGCCGGGTTGACTGTGGATGTAGCCAGCAATTTGGAAGATGCTTTGAGGATCTTAAAATCCGAACCCCATCGACTTGCCATCGTGGACCTGTCACTGGCCGGGAGCGACCACCATAATTTCGATGGCCTGCGGATCTTGGAAGCAGTCCGGCGGCTGGACCCGGGCTGCCAGACGATCCTTTTGACCGGCTTCGCCACCGTGGAATTGGCAGTCAGTGTCTTGACCGAATATGGCGCGTTCACCTTCCTGCGCAAGGAAAACTTTCACCGAGCGCAGTTCCGTGACCTGATCGGCCGGGCCCTGGCTAGCGCCCCCGCCGCTGAAAATAAGCATGTGCAAAATCCTGAAACCTTGCCAGGTTCTGTTCCGGAAAATGTCAAAGAAACTGAAGCACGCGAAAACCGTGTCCTGGTTGTGGAAGACGACGCCGGCTGGCGAAGCATACTATCCGAACTTCTGGAGGATGCCGGTCATGTTGTGCGTCTATGTGCCAGTTTTGGAGATGCGCTCGGTTATATCCGGCGTGAAAAATTCATCCTGGCTGTGGTGGATTTGTCCCTGACTGCTGAAGTTGTGTGGGAGCAAAGCACATCCCTGGAACACCTGGAAGGCTATGACCTGCTGGCACAAACAAAAGTTGCCGGCATACCGACCATCGTGGTGAGTGGCGTGGCTTCAGTGGACGAAATCCAGCGAGCTTATACCCAGCATTCGATCTTTGCCTATCTTGAAAAACAGGCTTTCGACCGGAATACATTTAGACGACTGGTCGAAGAGGCGCGCCTTTCCAGCCGGGATGGTGGCGAATTGGACCGCCTGACAGAACGGGAACGGGAAGTCTTCGATTTACTGGCCAGGGGAATGACAAACAAGGAAATCGCCGATGCGCTGGTTATCACCACCAACACGGTGAAACGCCATTTAAAAGCAATTTTTGAAAAACTGGAAGTGCATACTCGTTCGGCTGCGGCTGCAAAAGCGGTCAGCGGTGGGTCCTAGTTCGAACCATCGATGGTTTCAGCCAGATCTAGTTTAAGTCCTTCTTTTCAGCCGCACGGCGTTTCCCCGTGATCATATCCGCAGCACGCTTATAAGAATCCCCTTCTTTTCCAATCACTTCATCCCGGAAGCGATAATCGCTTTTTCGTATGAATTCTGCCAATTCGCCCAGCAAGTTTTCCAGGCAGGCGCTTTGGAGTTGAAGGACTTTGGCCTGCTTTTTCCCATCCAGCCTGGGTAGAAGATGCTGCATGTGCGGGATGCAGAGCCCGCTGGAGGCCTGAAATTCAACAATAAAATCCTGGTTGGATAAAGCTGCGACCAGCGTAGCGATGACACGCTCCAGGGTGGCTTCTTCGATCAAACAGGCCGGACAGGGGGTGATGGGTTTCAGAAGGCTGGCCAAGTGGCTGCCCGAATTCTGCTCATTTTCCTTGATCTTCCACAGTGCATCTTTCACCAGATCCTGGTAAAGGATGCACTGTCCCAATGCATCAGAAAGCTTCAGGTTAATGGCCTGCCAGGTATGTTCATAACAAAAGCCCAGGCTATCGACCAGTTTCTGGCGGACACCTGGGTCCAACATGCTCTCATTGAACGTCCCTTCCATATAACGTGCTCCAGCCCGCTGTACAAGCGTACAGACCGGGCAACCTGGTTTATGGCTGGCCAGGCGGAGTTCATAGAGCGTTTGTGCATCAGGCATAGAACAAGTGTATCCGAAAGGGACTTTTCATGCAACCGAAGCTTGACAACCAGAATATATGTTCTATAATTGGGGGATGGATGATGACATAGTTCGTTTAAGAGCACTTAGCGAACAAATGACTTTCGAACCGGCCGAAGAAGCCAGCTCGATGGGCACTCCCTACCTGGACCAGACGGAAAATTGTCCGGATGCGGTCTTTGTGCACCCGGCAGTCTTACCAAATGGGCAACACATTAAACTTCTCAAGACTCTGCTAACCTCGGCATGCGAGCGGGACTGTTTTTACTGCCCTTTCCGGGCCGGGCGAGATTTTCACCGCGCCACTTTTCGACCAGAGGAATTTTCCCGTTTGTTTGTCAAACTGGCCCAAAAAGGAATTGCTGAGGGAGTTTTTCTGAGTTCCGGGATTACCGGGGGTGGAGTACGAACACAGGACAAATTGCTCGACGCGGCTGATATTATGCGTCACAAGCTTGGCTTCCGCGGTTATATTCATTTAAAGATCATGCCGGGCGCCGAACGGTCACAAGTGGAGCGAGCCATGCAATTGGCCGACCGGGTTTCCATCAACCTGGAAGCGCCCAATAATAATCGGCTAGCAAAGCTGGCCCCGCATAAGCAATTCACTGAAGAATTGCTCCAACCGTTAAAATGGGTTGAAGAAATCAGGCGTACGCAGCCGGGTTACAAAGGCTGGAATGGACACTGGCCTTCCTCTGTGACCCAGTTTGTGGCAGGCGGCGCGGGCGAATCTGATCTGGAACTTCTAACCACCACAGATTATCTATACCGGCAGCTACGCTTACGGCGTGCCTATTTCTCACCTTTTAATCCTATTGAGGATACCCCGCTTGAGAATCAATTACCGACGCCGGTCATTCGTGAATACCGGCTTTACCAGGCCTCGTTCCTGCTGCGTGATTATGGTTTCGATTTGGAGGAGCTGCCTTTTGAAAAGGATGGCAGCCTTCCAATTCAGACCGACCCCAAACTGGCATGGGCACAAAAAAACCTGGCCGAAAGCCCGATAGAAGTTAACCAGGCAGAGCGAATCACTCTGATGCGGATTCCCGGGATCGGTCCCAAAGGTGCGGAAGCCATTTTACAGGCTCGAAAGCAAGCCAAGTTACATGACCTTGCTTCGTTGAAGAAGATGGGCATACTGGCCGAACGGGCTGCACCGTATTTACTCTTCGATGGGTGTCGAGCCTCCTACCAACCCCAGCTTTTCTAGCATCCGGCCATCTGACCGGATGCTTTTTTCGGGAACTTTCTCGCCCAATGGGTCGTCCCTCCTGTGTCGTCCTCCTATTGACTTGGTGTTGTCAAACCTGTAAACTGTTAAGTGAGGAAGGAGATGCCCCATGAGAAAATCGTATTTATGCTCTTTTATGATTCTGCTGGTTGTGCTGGTTGGCTGCAACCTGCCAAGTGCTCAAACCACGCCCACCTTGCCTGGTGAGGCCTTCACTCAGGCAGCTGAAACGGTTGCGGCAGCATTAACGCAGGCGTCTTCATTAGCCTCGCCGACTCCAATGATACCGACAGATACAGCCATGCCTATTTATACCAATACTGCCTTCCCAACCAATACGCCTGCCTTTACGCCAACCAACACACCCATCCCTTGCAACCTGGCAAGTTTTGTGACAGATGTGACCTACCCGGATAATACCCATGTTGCCCCAGGCTTGACTTTTGCCAAAACCTGGCGAATTCGCAATATTGGTAGCTGTTCCTGGAATTCCAGTTACTTGCTCATTTTTGATCATGGCGATGGAATTGGCGTCAGCTCTGGCTATACCCAACAATTAACATCTGGCGTGGTCAACCCGGGCCAAATGGTGGATTTGACGGTTAACCTGACTGCCCCAAGCGCCCCTGGAACGTATACCGGTTACTGGCGGATGCGCGACCCGGGTGGGGTACTCTTTGGGATTACACCGGCAGGTGGAAATTTCATCGTGAAGGTAATTGTAGTGGCGACGAAATCGACTACTCTTGCACCAGTCACGAATGCGAGTGGTTCTGTTCGTTCTGACGGGGAAATTTCACCCGATATCAAGGTTGGAGACTCGGTCGATAACTTTGCTGTCCAGGCATTTATTAGCTATGATATTTCGGGAATCCCCTCGAATGCCACCATAACGCAGGTCCAGGATAATTTTAAGACCTTTACCATTACGGGCGACCCATTTGGCCATCTGGGTGTGTTGAATGGTTACAAAATGGATTACTCGTTGCCGCTGGTTGCTGGAGATTATGTTTCAGGATTTCCAAATGGAAATGTTATCGATTGGGGGTCGACAGGTATCCTGAACGTAATCGAAACCCAGACTGCGCTGAAGCCTGCTTTACAATCCAAGGTTGGCTCTGCACGCTTCAAGCTACGGTTACAATTCGCAGGAACCAACCACGATGGTATCGCTGATTTTATTACCTTCACCAATCCGAGTTTGATCATTACATATACGACGCCGTGACAAGCGATTCCGCATAACGAATAATGCACCCGGCGTTTTTTGAGAAAGCCGGGCGCATTTATTAACTGCATTACCTTTTCTTTAATTCATCCCAGGCTCCCACCCAGGGCCGACCCAGGCGATGACCTGGCGGGACGGTCACTTTGTTCAGCTTCTGGGCAGTTTGGGCGGCCAGCTGGGCCACGGTACCCCAGTCATCATTCTGGACAGCCAATTTCATCTTTTCCGCATAGGGAGCAGACCAGGCCCATTCCATGCGGAATTTATCCGCTTTGACCCAATAGTCTCGCTTTTCCCAGGCTGCCACGGAAGTGTCGATCGTTCCGGCGATGATAGACAGGGCCAGTGCAATGAAAGCGGCCAGATCACGCGCTTCGGTGCCAGGCTCACTTTGATGCGCCAGTTCGCGAATCGCAATGACAATTCCCTTAGTAAGGCGGGTCCGTTCTTTTCCTGCGCTATCTGGATTAATAACTCTACTCAAGGTCACCTCCGATAAAAATAACTGCGCCATTATACTGCCTAAAGTATGGAAGAACCGGATCTCGAGATGCGCTCAAAAACCCCTTTTCTTATAAGCAAATGGTTAACATGGATACCGCATTGATTGACGCACTTACCCCTTACGCTTATAATCTTGCAGTTCCGGGGAAGTGGCGGAATTGGCAGACGCGCAAGACTTAGGATTTTGTGCCGCAAGGCGTACGGGTTCAAGTCCCGTCTTCCCCACACTTCTCCATGA
>Ga0182027_10005060_pt1 | contig 20173 bp, 16 predicted proteins | sample 712E1DmetaG_FD_121300 | JGI IMG/M metagenome (GOLD analysis project Ga0182027, IMG submission 121300) | Permafrost microbial communities from Stordalen Mire, Sweden - 712E1D metaG (Illumina Assembly) | ecosystem: Environmental > Terrestrial > Soil > Wetlands > Permafrost | place: Sweden...
AAACTCAGGCCTCCCGGGTCTACGATAGAACCCCTGATAGCAATCACTGCTTTGTTATCACTGGTATTCCATACATCAAAGCGGTTCATAAGAGGAGAAATCTTTGAGCGGAAAACTTTTTTGATTCCCTCCGGTGCGGGAGTTTTAAAACCGCCTATATCGGCTGAGTCATAAGCGCGTTCCATTACAGGGATCAAAGAAGTAAGTTCAGCTTTGTTATACCCCGGAACAATGGCTGTGGATGCCTTCTTTTCACTACACCTGGTAAATGAAAGACATATTAGTGTAACTACAATAAATAAAGATAATGATCTCATAAAGCATGGATTTTTGGTCAGGGTTTTTTATGCTTGAATGGTAGTGCTAGTTTACTCTATAAATCCATTATTGGCTATCTTCAGACTTTCTATTTATCAAAAGGTTATGAACAAGGTTTGAGGCCCCGGAAACTTCGGGCTATGAACGAATAACATTCTAACAATATTTGTTGCCTGCTCCATATAATTGGAAACTACAAGGTGCACAGCTCCCAAACGGGCGAGACGTCGAAACACCTGAAAAAGACGATCTCCAAAGGGGAAAGCGGCGAGGATGAGGATGAGAAACTGCCCGATTATGAAGACCTCATCAGGGAGGAGATCCGCAACCGCGGGCGCCAGGAACATGTGAGTTTCTTCGGGTTCACGGGGACTCCCAAGAATAAGACGCTTGAATTATTTGGAAGAAGGACTGCGGATGGCCGGTTCGTTCCCTTCCACTCATATACGATGAGGCAGGTAGGTATCTTCGTGGACTCTCATCCGCAGACTATAAAAACAGAATTGGAAAGAAACGGCAGCTATATATCCTGCGTTTCGAGCCAACGCGAAAAGAAAACATCATAAACAAAATAGTTATCGTCTCTTTTATAGATCATTTCCTTGTCTAAAAGGGAATCAACTCCCCGCTTTATAGTGCTGGCATTGGTTAGTTTATACTTTCTGATGAAACTGCCCGAGGTTAACATATTGGATCCGTTGGTATGGGCTATTGCTTTCAGTAGTTGCCATTGATGCCGGGTTAAAAGATTCCTGTATTCAAGGTAAAAGGGTTCCAGTGAGGTGAGTATTTCCTGCCGGGTTTTCTTCAGATTTTCCTGATTTACTTTCTGTCCGCTCTCAAATAACTTATTGCTCAGGTACTGGACATACCATGTATGACAACGGCTCCAGTCAAGTATCTCTGTTATTATTCCCTCATCAAACTCCCGTAAATTCTTTGTGAACAGTGCTTTTATGAAAGTCTCGTATACAGTCGCATGTATTTCAACCAGAAACATCATCTCGGTGCTCTGGTAAAAAGGCCGGGTTGCATCTCCGAACATTCTGGCAAGTATTGTTTTATTGCTTCCCGAAAATATAAACCGTACGTTGCTCAGGGTTTGTATCATCCCGCGGATCAGGGCTTCTACATTTGGTTCAGGATAATTGCTGATTTGCTGAAATTCATCAATGCCAATCACAACCAGGGTGTTTTTACTCCTTTCCTTCAATATGGCAAAGAGCTCATCAAGTGTGTTTCTGGCCTCTTTTTCGTCGGCAATCTGGAAAGTAACCGAAGGCATGCCGTTGAGCTGGTCAAGTGATATTACAGGACGTACATAACGGAAATGGTTAAGGAATTCCTTCATCCTTTCCCCGAATGACTTCTTCATCCTGAATAAGGCCGTTGCCAGTTGATTGATGAAACCATTCAGGTTTTCGGTATGATAGATATCCAGGTAAACGGTTTCAACGTTTTTCTCCTTTTTTAACCTTTCAAAAGTATGCAGAAGGAGTCCTGTCTTTCCCATCTTGCGCAGTGAGACAAGGGTGATATCTCTTCCGTTCCGGATCGCATGAATGATGGTTCCCGTTTCTTTCTCCCGGTCACAGAAATATTTGTTCCCATGATATCCCCTGATTATGAATGGATTCATATTGTATAATTTTCTCCAAAGATAATAAACAATTTGCGTTAAACAAAATGTTTAAAACAAAATGTTATACCTTTATCGTATTCTTCAATTGATTGAGAAACATCAGCGGGTACCGGAGTATTCACAGGATTACTTCGCCCTGTCTGCTATTGGCCTTGCAGGTGCCGCCTGACTGTTGTTCCTGGACGTCCTCATCCACAGGATAGTCAAACAGTTCACTTTCCCGGCTCAAATCAAAGACCTTCGGGGTGATCATCGACGAGGTGCACAGCTCCCAAACCGGCGAAACGTTGATGGCTTAACTATTGATGAATTCTATATGGATTATTTGAGAACGGGAGTAGGATAAAGTGATTTCACTCAGGGAATCGTTAAAAATTCAATTGCATTTTCAGGGGTTATAACCTGAAACTGTGAATCGGGATATGCTTTGGAGAAAGTTTTTGAGAAATATGAGGTTTTCCCTGATTTCCATTTGAATTCATAGGCATATAGTTTCCCTTCACGTTCTTCAATATAGTCTATTTCCTGCTGCTGTGTAGTGCGCCAGAAATAGGGTTTAAAATCTATTTCCATGTTTCCCAATAACTTGAACCTTTCACCGATCAGAAAATTCTCCCACAAAGCACCGGTATCAGAGCGGGAAGTCAGAGGCAGGAAATTTCCAAGAATTGCATTCCTGATGCCGTTATCACAGAAGTAGATCTTCCGGCCCTTTTTAATTTCATTTCTGAGATTGCGGTTTAAACCGGTAAGGCGGAAAATGATGTAGGCTTTCTCCAGGAGGTCGATGTATTTCTCTATGGTCCCTTTGTCGGAACCCAGCAATTGTCCAAGCTGGCTCATGGATACTTCATTGCCTGATTGCAATGCAAGCGCCTTAAGGATCTTTTCCAGCAAAACCGGTTTCTGGATCTGTTCCAGGGTTAAAAGGTCCTTGCAAAGAAAGCTGGAAGCCAATGATTTTAACAGCTTAATCTCATTTCCATAGTTCAGCGCAATATCAGGATAATATCCGAAAACCATGCGGTGTTCCAGCAAACGTTTTTCGGTGAGAAGGCCATGATAATCAATCATTTCACCAAATGAAAAAGGATGGAGAAAGAAATCCAGTTTCCGGCCTGTCATAGGTTCGCTGATCTTGCTTGCCAGGTCGAATGAAGAGGAACCGGTCGCAATTAGCTGGATGTTTTTAAAATTATCATGAATGATCTTTAAAGCCAGACCGGTTTCGGGTATCCGCTGAGCTTCATCGATTACAAGGATATTATGATCACCGATAAGGGGCCTGAGTTTTGCAGGGTTAAGTTGTGAAAGCAATTCACGTATATCTGCATCATCCCCGTTCAGAAGGAGCTTTTTACCGGGAAGATCCTGAGTTAGATCTTCCACCAGGGTGGTTTTGCCCACCTGCCGGGCACCATACAGTACGATGGTCTTCTTTTTAAACAAAAATTTTTGTATTTCCTTTTTAATATGCCGCTCAACCATGGCTAAAAGTTTTCACAAAGATACTAATAAGTGCTTCGAATCACAAAAATACATAATAAAAAGAGAATGAAATCACTGAATTAAGGAAGACCGTTCACCCTGACAGATTCCTTTTTTAAAGCCATGGCCCTGTATGGAAAACACGCACTCATTGATCAGTCTTCGCCGGAGCAGCATGGTCATCTCAAATTATTGATGGCTAATAAGGTAATATGGTTAGCATTAACCGGTGGAAGGTGATTAAAAAAGCCGTTTTATCTGATAATTCGACGATCAGCTCTTTTTTCCATGATTACCAGGAGCATTTAATCCACCAGCACTTTTTTTACCGAAACCCCTTCGGAAGTGATAACCCTGATAAAATAGACTCCTTTTCCCTGGCCGGAAAGGTCAATGATTCCTTTTGCTGATCCCGGCTCCTGCCTGAAAATGACCTTTCCTTTCAGATCACTCACCGTGATCTCGCCGATCGGGATGCCATTTTCAACATGGATCAGGCCTGTTGAAGGAACAGGATAAATGATCAGGCCTGGGTTGTCGTGATCTGATATCCCTGATGATTTGGCCTTCTGTATCACGGTGAATGCAACCGAAGCATTGCTTCCGGAGTTCAGGTAAAACCCGGCAGACCTCTCCTGTGCATCCGGGTTTGCCTTGAGTGTCTGAAACACCAGGATCCCGTTGCCTGTCCCGGTCCAGTTATCTATCCAAAGCCAGTCGGGTAAGGTCCCGTGCAGGATCCAGTCCGATGAAGAGATGACGAAAATTGTATCGGTACTGTTGGAGGTTTCATTAAGTGTCAGGCTTCCGGGACTGACATCCAGCAGTGAAAAATCTGACAACGTCCGGGTCCAGACACCCTGGCCGACAACGCCGGCAAAAAGGTCTGTTTTGCTGGCTGCCAGAGATGTGACAATGGTATCGGGGAGCATCTCGCTAACCTTTACCCATTCCGATCCTGTATCAGAATACCTGTAGACTCCTGCTTCCGTTCCTGCAAAGACCTGGGTCCCTGCAAGGGTTAATGTGGTTATAAACGGGTTTGATAATCCGGTCGTTATGGAAGACCATGTGTTCCCATGATCAGATGAGAGCCAGGCGCCGTTTTCCGTTCCGGTGAAAAGAGTGGTTCCGCGGCAGAGCAGGGAATTAACGTTCAGGTTGGTGATCCCTGTATTTGCAGAAGTCCAGCTGCTTCCATCATCGCCGGAGCGGAATACTCCTCCTCCGTGAGTTCCGCAGAACAGGTATGCCCTGGTTTTAATGAAACAGCGCACATCCTGGTTCGTCAATCCTGAGTTTACGGCAGTCCAGGTCATGCCGTCATTATGCGAAAGGGAAACACCGCCACTTCCAGTACCTGTAAACAGATTCCCTGTAGAATCTTTCAGGATCGCACGGACATCTTTGGAGGTCAGCCCGCTGTTGTATGGGACCCAGTGCTCTCCGAACGTATTGGAGATGAAAACTCCCTGATCGGTACCGGCATAGATCTCATTGCCATCAATTACCAGGGAAGATATCTCCCTGGCAGAGAGCAAAGTGTTTTGCGGGGTCCATTGAACGCCAAGATCAGTGGAAAGAAATACTCCTCCTCCGTTGGTCCCGGTAAAAATATTTGTCCACTTTGTCACGATTGTATTTACCCTGTCAAAAGGAAGGCCGTTGTTGGCAGGGGACCAGCTCATCCCATTATTGTCGGTCCTATAAGTGCCGTAACTGGATGTGCTGACATAAACGCTGGAATTGTCGGTACCCATTGAAGTGATTCCATCCAGGGGGATCCCGTTGGTGATGGCGGTCCAGGTATTGCAGAGGTCATCCGATCTGTAAAAGTAGCCATATCCACCGCTGAATACGGATGATCCTTTTACAACAAGGTTATAGCATGAAAGGGTGTCATTGATTATGGTCCAGTTATCCCCGTTATCATCCGATCTGATGAGATACTGGTAAGCATAAGCAAAAAGATGTCCCCCCGTGTTAATGATGGTAGTCCATCCCGTAACATTTTGTATGTTCTGCCAGGAAATTCCGTTATTCAGCGAGCGGTAGAGGCCTGTATAGCTGTCCAGGGCAAGTAAGGCTGAGCCGGTGTTTACAAAAGAGATAAAATACAGATTGCTGGGCCCGATCATACATGAAGTCCATGTGTTTCCGTGGTCACCGGACCGGAATATGCAGGAGGAGGTGAAGGCAAACACCAAATTATCTGTGGTCCCTATCATTGTCACAAGGGAATCTCCATGAAGGGCACTGACAGACACCCATGAATTCCCGTTATCGGCGGATCTCCATGCACCTCTGTTCGTGCCGGCATAGACATATTGCCCTTGAACAGCAACTGAATAAACTGAAAAGGAGGCGGACAAAGGCAATCCTGAATCCGCCCGCTGCCATGTCACACCTTTATTCCCTGAACGGTAGACGTCGCCAAACAGGCTTCCATTGGATGGATATGGATAATTGGTGTTATTCATGCAACCTGCAAATAAGAAGCTGTCATTAGCAGCATAGGATTGAATCGTAAGCATTGGCGCCGGTCCGTTTGTTTGCTCCCACTGGGCTCTCGCCAAGCCGGATAAAAGGAGCATGAAAAAGAGAAGAAAGCTTGGTTTCATATTAAAAAGGATAAAGATTTAACATGTGATTCGTATTTTACTTAAACCTTAAGCAAATAAATACCTGATTAATCCATTTGCTATTTTATTTATTTTTATATCAAATTTACGGAATGTAATATTCATGAAGAACTTTTTAAAAGCTTTCTTTCCTTTCCTGGTCCTTGCTCTGGCCATTTACCTGCTTCCGGTTGGCTGTAAAAAGAAAACGGAAGAAACGACGGGCTCACTTCAACCCGGGTTCATTCAGGGAAAGGTCACAAATCCAGGTAGTCAACCGCTTCAGATGGTGATCATTATGCTAAAAGGGAGCAAAACAAGCTATAGCTATACCGATCAGAACGGCTCCTACCTGTTCTCAAAAGTGGACCAGGGTTCCTATACCATGCAATTCTCGCTTTACACTTACAAGACTGTAATCGAAAACGTAAATCTGAATTCAACCGATACGGTTCAGCTCAACGTGGTCATGCAGCCGGGACAGCTATACCTGCATCTTTCCGATTCGGTCTTTACTTTACCATACACGGGCAGTAACATCAGCGTGAACATTCTTTCAAACTCGGGCTGGACGGTTACCAATCAGAATAACTGGGTCATCTGCAGCCCTGCATCCGGGTATGGGAACGGATCGCTCAACCTGGTTTGCACTGCCAATTCATCGGGTGCCGTCCGGTATGGCAACATAGTTGTCAGTGACGGTCAGCATGATAATATTGTGCTGATAAGGCAGGGATCCCAGGTCATTCTCACGGGAACTTCATTCACTCTCGCCAACGGGATCACCGACGAAAAGGACAGCGTTACCTTGTCGTTCAACCAGGCAGTAAGGCCACAGCAAATTTCATCAGCATACATGAACTGTTACATTGATATGGGCTGGAGATATCTCGGTGACAGCAGCATCATTCGCTGCAATTATGATTGCGGAAGGATAGGTACAAACCCTGAAGTGAATTACATTGTAAACGACAGGATCGGCAATGAAACAAGTGGTATGGCCACCTTCAGTTTTTACAGCCATAAAATCTTTCTCGCCGGCAGTGTATCTGATTATTACATCACTGACGACAACAGCACTCTCTGGGTGGCCATGGACGCCCCGGGCAGGTTGGTAGAAGTATCAATGAGCACACATCAGGTAATCCGCACGATCAGTCTTCCTTTTTACCCTTCCAGGATGTGCATGAGCCCCTGGGACCAGAAGCTCTATCTGATTGCCACACTGCCCAATTCTCATCTGTATGATTCAACCCTGTATGTAATTGACCCGGTAAGCGGGAATACCGACAGAACGATAAAGATCAGGAGGGACAGCAATGATCCCTCACAGAATCCTTGTATTTTTCCATACGGGATGCAATTCACAAGCTCTGGTTATGGGGCTGTGCTGCTGCTTAGTAACGGCAGTTCAGCGGAGTGCTGGAAGATCGTGGATTGTGCCCATAACGACAGCATTTACATCCACCCCGATTGGTTCACAGTCCATGATTATCATGATTTTCATGATATATACCTGTCACCCGACAAGGCGAACCTGCTGATGATTTCAAACTGGAATAACAGCTACCTGGCTGAGCTGAGTGGGATAACTCATGCGTTCACACAGATCCATCCGCCTGTAGCCTCAGGTATCAATTTTATCAGGCCTCACTGGCTTACTTCTGATATCTGGCTGGGGCAGATAACTGAACAGTATATCCTGTATTCCAATCTGTCGATGAGCCCCATGAGCCATCTGGACCTGGAATACTCGAACGGAGCGGATTTTTCATACAGGAGCGGTAAGCAAAGGAGGTTTATATTACCGATGACAACAAACTGAAGTTGGTTGATTACGAAACCGGCAATCCTGAGCTTGATATGAATCTGCAATACAACGTAAACGGCCCCGTTTGCACTACCGACGGGAACCAGGTCGTGCTATTCAGGACCACCGATTCGAATTCGGATATTCTGTTCTTCGATACGGGCATTTTCCAGCTGAACAAGAAAAGACATACAGGATTTTAACGACATTACACCGATAACGTTTTATCTATGAAACGTTTACTTTTAATATTAATTTGTGTTACAGCTGTCTTCCGCGGGTTGTCGGGCCCCTGCCTTCCCCAGGGAATAAACTTCAGTTCACAATCCCAGATCAACAACTTCCCGAACCAGTATCCCGGATGCAGCGAGATACAGGGAGATGTGGTCATCAGCGGGAACGGAATAACGGATTTATCGCCGCTTGCACAGCTCACAACAATTGATGGCAGCCTGGTCATCAGCAATACAATGTCCCTTCCTGATCTTCACGGCCTCGAAAAACTCAGATGGATAGGGGGTGACCTTGAACTGAACGAAACCAAAGGATTTGTAAATTTTACTGGTTTGAGCAGTCTGAATCATATAGCGGGTGATCTTTATATTTACGATAATCCCGATCTTGTTTCCCTGGCGGGTCTCGACAGTGCAAGCAGCATTGGCGGGGATATGAATATTTATGAAAATGTAAAGCTGACATCGCTTTCAGGCATCGGCAGGCTTGAAACCATCGGAGGGATACTTACGGTCACTGCCTGCAACAGCCTTACCGATCTTCAGGGGCTCACAAAATTAAACTCGACAGGCGGGCTCAGTATCAGTTCCGATGACGGGCTCATCAGCGTATCAGGCCTGGATTCCCTTCTCCTCGTCAACGGTAATTTCATGGTAACGGGAAACTCCGGTTTGCTGAACCTGACGGGACTTAGAGGATTAAAAACTGTAACAGGGACGTTCGAGGTCAGCTTCAACCAGTCGATGCAATCCCTGTCAGGTATTGAAAAGCTGGATTCAGTGGGAGGTTTCACGCAGATCTATTCCAACTACTCCCTGACGTCCCTGGCCGGGCTGAACGGGTTGAAAACACTGGCCGGGAGATTGTACCTCTCACAGAACCTTAGCCTGCAAAGCCTTACCGGCCTTGATAATCTGAAATATATTGGCGGAAACTTCGAGATCTGGAATTGCCATGCCCTGCAGAATCTTCAGGGTTTGGGTTCCCTTGGGAAAATAGCAGGTGACCTGATTATAAATTATAACAACACTTTAGCAAGCCTCGAAGGAGCCGGGAACCTGCGAAAGATCGGCGGGGACCTCAGCCTGAATACCAACAGCAGTCTCACAAGCCTGGATGGGCTGACCAACCTCCCGAACGATTCCCTTGCTTCGTTCGGGATCACAGGCAACCTACTTCTGGGCAGTTGCAATATCAGCTGCATTTGCCATTCCATCCATTCGCATTTCGATGTAGGAGATATCAGCGCAAATGCCGTAAACTGCAACACCAAAAAGGAAGTGCTCTCACATTGCGATACGCTATCGGCTGGGAATTTGGCGGCTTACCCGGCAGTTAGGATTTTTCCCGATCCTGCCACATCCTTCATTCTTGTTGAAGTTCAGGACCTGGTCCCCGGTACACTCCTGACGATCACGGATGTGATGGCTGCCGAAGTGGCCAGACTTACTCTTACCGGAACAAGGACTTCCGTCGACATCTCCACCCTGCCAAAAGGGATTTATATGGTTAGCATCAGCAATTCACGCTATCATACGACGTTGAAGTTCATCAGGGAATGATGGTTCATTTGCTTGCTGGAAAGGCAGGCCTGATCAACCAACCTCTTCCGGTTTTTACTGATCACTATACCTTTTTACCAATCAACCCGGTGAGCTGGCGAAGAGTGGTCAAAGCGATCGTTTTTTACAATCAGTGGACAAGGTGACTATTTGATCTGCATAATTGAAAAAATCAACATGCAAGGCATTGCCCATGCCGAATAAGTTTGGAAATATATTTTTATCGTATGTGAATGATCCTATTGATTTTTTTCATAAATTTGAGAAACGGATATGATTATGAAAAGTATCAGACTTGCCGGACTTATCCTTCTCACAGGACTTGCCGGTATTTCAAAGGCCCAGGTGCCGGGTCACCATATTTCGTACACGGCTCCGGGCAAAAACACCTTTTCAGTGGATCCGGTGCCGGTCGTCCAGGCTTCAGCGGTTGTCAAACCTCTGCCAAATCCTTTAAAATCTCCCGGCATTGTCACTGTACTTGCACTTGGAACGGCAGTCAACGGTCTTGGGTGGGGCTACAGAAGCACCCTGCAGGAACATCTCTGGGTCGATAATGATCTTAATGCCATCGTACTGACTCACCGGTCGGGACCTGGTTCTTCACCGCCGGGTCTTACCGGTTATTTTGACATGGACCATGCAGGGAACAGGGGATTAACGCTTGCCGACTGGTCCATTAACTACCAGGTTTATGCATCAACATTGGACCTTGGCGGAACTTTTTATGCAGATGCTGCACGCTATCCCCAGGGCGCATTGTATAATCCGCCGGGAAATACAAACCCCGACAGCTCTTACTTTTGTTTCTTTGCTCCCAATCTTTCGAATGTAACTTATACATGGGGAGGATACAGTTACGGGCGTGGGAAATGGGGAACACAATCCGATTCAACCAAACATCTCAATTGGTACAACCCTCCTCCCCGGCGGTTCTTACCGTCGGGCTTTACCATCATTTCCCAAACAGGGAAATCTTATGCCATAGATATTCAGTATGACTATGTAACCGGGCTCACTGCTGAAGGCCTATACCTTTCCACCGGTACCTGGAACAGCACAACCAATGATTTTGATTATTCTTTCAGCACCATCAATGTGGACTCGCCTTATGGCGTAAATCCTTTGACTCCTAAAATCCAGGCTGATCCATCAGGAAGCAACCTGTGGATCAGCTTTATCGGAAATAATGGAGGAGCCACGCCGGTCTTCGATTCAGTGTATTACCCAATATTGTTTCATTCATCCGATGGCGGACAATCCTGGAGTTCTCCCATAGCCATTACGCTGGATGGAGCCGACGGGATCCCGGTCATCAGGAATTTTATTTCGGATTACAGGCTCTCCATGATTTATTCGCCTAATCCCGTGCCGCCCAGGGACCAGATCCCCTATACCACGGCTTTCGACGCTGACCTGACGGTTGACCAATGGGGTAACCCTCACATTATTACTGCTGTCGGGCTCTGCGGATCAGGATTTTCTCTGATCACCCCCGATTGGATAAACTCTCCCTTGTTCGACAGTACCATGGCCGTTTTTGATATCTATTCGGTTAACTCCGGATCTTTCTGGTGTGCACGGATGATCGGGATCCCGAAACACTTCCGGGGATATTTTCCTAACACTGATTATTATGAAGACCTGAGAACCAATATTTCAAGAAATTCCACCGGCGACAAGATCTTTTATACTTATGACGACACCTGGGCAAACGGGGCGATGTACAACAATTCTCCCGATATTTTCGCAAGGGGATGGGACCTGGTTCTGAATAAACTGACCAACAATCTCGGGCAGGATGCCGCCACAAACGCCAACTACCTCTCCGACGTCACGCAACAGGCATTTTGCGGTGACCAGGCCCAACAGGTTTTCACCACTTCCAACGGGTATTTGATTCCGATGATATGCGAGTCGCTTACGGGTAACGACCTTTCTCAGCCGGTCACTTTTAAATATATCAACAACTTCACCTATTCAAATTCTGACTTTACCATCGACGCCGGCGGACCTCCATGGGGAACAGATTGCACCTTGCCTGCAACGGAGATCGTATATGTCACTTCTCCGAACGGGTATGAAAAATGGCCTGCAGGGAGTGTTCATAATATTACCTGGGCGCAAGCTGCTGTCAGTACTCTTAAAATCGAATATTCGTGGGACAATGGTTCAACCTGGAATATGATTGCAAACAATTATCCTGCTTCTTCAGGAAGCTTTGCCTGGACCATCCCTGATGCACTTTCTGATCAATGCCTTGTAAAAATTACCGATTTATCCAATCCTGCCGATTACGATATCAGTGATTGTGTATTCCAGATCGCCCCGTATGTGGGTATCGGGGATCAGGAAGATGCAAGGATAAGGGTCTTTCCAAATCCTTCCACCGGAATTGTAAATTTATATTCGGAAATACCGGTTAAGGAAATCTCTGTTTTCAATTCTGAAGGGATCCGGCTTTCTGTTTTCCATGGAAGGGGACACAACACTCTCCTTGATCTTTCAGACTATGGGAAAGGGGTGTATTTACTGAAGATCGATACCGGCGATGGAGAGGTTTTCAGAAAGGTCGTACTATTATAAGAACCGGGAAACAGGTTTCCCTCAATTCACCGAATCCAGGAAACGGTCCAGGTTGCCGGCGGCATTCAGCTGTTCTACCTGCCGGGTCACAAGGGTGGCATTCAGTTTCGATAAGCCGGCCATCTCTTTCTGAAGGTCCAGCTCCTGGAGGTTCAGATCGCCGGCGTCGATTTTACCGGCTTCGAAACGTTCCTTGTAAATGGCGAAATTTTCAGACATCAGCTCCACGTTCGCCCTGGCTGTTAAGATCTCTTCCTTCGCCTGGGCGATCTCCTCTCCCGCTACCAGGTAGTCTTTATTCAGCTGGCTGATCAGATCCTCCCTGTCGGAACGGGTTATTTTCGTTTGCTCTTTAAGCTGCTTCAGCTTGCTGGATGTGCTCTCCCCGGGCAAAATCGGCATTTTCACCGAAATTCCCAGGTAGCTGTTGCCATACCAGGAATTGGCCTGGAAAGGATCGAAGGTCTGGGTATATTGATTTGCACCCAGGAAACCCTCCAAACCAAGCTGGGGAACGAATTTATTCCGCTCCGAGCGGATCTGCCGGTTCACCAGGCTCTCTTTCAGGGTCAGCTCGCGGATACTGGCCATGGAATCGACCGCCCGGCTGGCGGTGTAACGATCGAGGTTGGAGCTGTTCAGGGGTGAAAAATCGAAACGGCCTTCAAAGAGCTCGGCGACCGGGATCCCCGTGAGAAAACCCAGGAAAAGTTTTTCTTTCAGCAGTTCCGACATCGCTTTCCTGTAAGCTGTCTTCGCGTTGTTGTGATTGAGGATGGCATTGTTGAGGTCGGGTTTCAGGATCTTTCCCTCCCCAAATTTATACCGGATGGTGCTGAGTGAACTATAGGTTCTTGCCGAATCGACGACGGCTTCCTCCACCTGCTGCTGGTCAAGGTAGATGTTCGTATAGGAACGCAGCACATCGAATTTCAGGTCCTCTTCCGAAACTTCATAACCCGCCCTCTTCACCTGCTGGTTGATCCTGCTTTCGTTCAGTTTGCTCTGGATAGTGAAATCGAGGATGGGCTGATAAAGGGTCAGTCCTGCATTCTGCTGCCAGGTCGTTCCGAACTTGATGGCCCGGTATTCATTGGTCGGGTTTTCCATGAGCTGTCCCGTCGGGATGACCTGCGTGGCGATGATCGGGTTGTACTTGTATTCGTAATTGAGGGTCAGCTGGGGGAGGTATTTCCCCATGGCCTCGTTTTTCTCCAGTTCTGCCAGCATGGCCTCCGACCTGGCTCCCTGCAGGCTGGCCTTATGCAGGATGGCCGACTGTATGCAGCGTTTCAGGGTGACGGGTTTCTCCTGGGTCCAGGCGGGTATGCTTAAACTGATGAAAACTATAATGATGAACTTTTTCATAATTGCCTGTGTTAGCCCCTGAAGACAGAAGCAGGTTCTACGTTGTTGATCTTCCGGATTGAAAAGACCAGCGATCCGCCTACCGAAATGAAGACGGTGATGAGGAAGAGTGCGAGCAGTTCCGCAATCGAATACGAGATGATAAGCCCGGCGCCGGTTACGGCTGCCTTGAAGATCAGGAGCAGCAGCAGGGCGATGATATAACCTGCCACAGCGAAGATGAACGACTGCATCAGGATCAGGTTGCGCACGTAGCTGTTGGTTGCCCCGATGGCCTTGAGGGTCCCGTAATCACGGATGTGGTCGATCGTGGCTGAAAACAGGGTCAGGCTGATGATGAAAAACCCGCTGATTATGGCGAAGAGCACCAGCGATCCAACGCTTGTCCCGATATTGGAGGAGATAGTGATGAACCGGATGGTCTCGTTTTGCAGGTCCTCCGTCCTCCATGCCCTCACTCCATAGATAGTTTCGTTGATCTTCTTCGTGACGGCCGATATTGAGTATCCCGCTTTTACCTGCACGGCCACGGCACTCACCTTGTTGGACGGGAAATTACCATAAAACCTGGCCTTGCTGAGGGTGGTGTAGAAGAACGAGCCTGCAAAACCCCGGGCATCCTTTGTCTGAAGCCGGATAAACGCCTCTTTCCCATTGATCTCCAGCCTTTTTCCGATCTCCAGGCTGTTGTCGAAGACGCCCTGGTCAAAGTAATCGCCCGAAACGGCCCCTTCTTCCGCCAGGTCCATCAGCTTGCCCGACAATATCTTCTCTTTCTTAGGGCCGGCGATGAAGGCAGGGGCTTCGCTGCCCACCAGTACGACGGGCGCCGACTTCCCGTTAGGGAATTTAACCAGGGCGCTTGCCACTACCACGGGGTAAGTGTTCTCAACCCCTTGGATGGAGCGGATCTCCCGCACCAGGTTCTCATCCAGCTTGGTGAGTTCGTTGGCATTATTGGTGATGTTGTCCACCACCCAGATGTGGCCCAGCTGTTTGTTGGAGCTGTCAACCAGCCCGCCCATCAACCGCATCAGGAAAGTGAGTGTTCCCGCCTGCTGCCCGATAAGAAAGATGCTGATGACGATGCCCACAACTACTCCAATGCTCTTCGCCTTGTCGTATAAAATGAATCTTAACGCTGTCCTGAACATGTGGTTTCCTTATTTCACGTAAATGATGCATTCTACTTTTTCGTTGATGATCAGGCCGGCGTCGCCTTCAAGGGAGATCTTCACCTCCCTTACCATACGGTCCTCCTGGTCGCTTGCCTTGACCGAAAAGAGTGATTTCTTCTTGAGATACGGAGAAAGCACTATTATCTTTCCCTTTGCAACCACTTTCTCCGTGCCGGTGTAGCGGATATCAACCTGCTGGCCTGTGGCAATTCTCGAAGCAAACAATTCGTCCACTTCTGCACCAACTATCTTATTGCCCCGGGGTGCGAACTCTGCATAGTCGCTTAGCTGCATGATGGCCTCCCCCGGGTTCACCTTCATATCCAGCACAGTCCCGTCACATGGGGCACAAAGGTTCTTCTTGACTGCCTCATCCTCGGCCTGTCTGAGCTGAACTTTCAGCTCTTCCAGCTGGGTTTGCGCCAGCCTGACGGTTGCCCGGGCCCTGTCAAGGCCGGCTTCCAGGCCGCTGACTTCGGTCGACAGGTCATCGTACGACTCGCCCGATTCAGCGCCTTTGCCAAGGAGGTTCAGGGAGGCGGCCAGCTGCTTCTGCTTATTCTTCAGTTTGTCCTCAGCTTCCTGCAGGTTGCTCTTTTCCACCTCAACCTGAGATTCCTGTTTACTGACCTGGCTTTTCGCCTGCTCCACTTTCAGCAACTCCTGAACGTCATCAAGTCTTACCAGCACCTCGCCGGCTCTAACCTTATCGCCCTCATTTTTCAGGACCTCTGCCACGATCCCTCCCGTGGGTGTGGCCAGGCGAACAATGGCATTCTCGGGTTCCACTTTCCCGATGCCGATCACCTGGTCTATCTTCACATCTTTGGCACTGATGATGCTTTTAACAGCAGGAGCTTTGTCGTTTTTAATTCCGCACCCGGCGAGCAACAAGGCCAGGATCATTGCGATGGATAAGCTTTTCATAGATCTTATAGTTGTTTCTTTCATTCATTAATGGAATAACTCATCTTCCGGCGGCGTTTCGGATGCCACGCCGTTATTCACATAGATTATGCGATCGGCAAATTGCTTCAGGCGCATGTCGTGGGTCACCACGATGACCGACTTCCCCGTTTTCGACAGCGCCTTCAGTTCATCCATGACGATGCCCACGCTCCTGAAATCGAGCGCTGCAGTTGGTTCATCGCATAATATGAGGGTGGGGTCGTTGACCAGCGCCCTGGCAATGGCCACTCTCTGTTGCTGTCCGCCGCTGAGCATCTTCGGAAGGCTTTTCGCCCGGTCTTCCATATTGACCTTTTTCAGGGCTTCAAAGGCCCGCCTTTTTGCCTCTTCCCTCTTAATTCCCATTAAAACCAGGGGTTGCATTACATTCTCCAGCGCAGGGAGCGGGGAAAGAAGGTTGAAGCTCTGGAAGACAAACCCGATGTTCTTCAACCTGACGTCCGCCAGCTGCCTGGGGGCCAGTCCCGTCACCTTCGTTCCTGCGACATACACTTCACCCTTTGTCGGGAAGATCACGCAACCCAGAAGTGACAGCAAGGTTGTCTTCCCCGATCCCGACGGACCAATAATGAGGGTCAGTTCATTCGAGCGAAACTCGAATGACGTTGGCTGAAGGGCAGTAATGACGGTATCGCCCGCAACATACTCCTTGCTTGCATTTTTTAACTGGGCTACAATCGACATAATAGTATGATATCGTAATTAACAATGCAAATATAATATGATTTAGTATTAATATTGCATTAAATTTTACGAAATCATCATTTTATTATTAATTTTGTGATGTTTTTGGATTATTAAGTATAAACTTTGGAGCAAGCCTTGGCCCCAGGTTTCGAAGCAAGTTGCGGGGAATTGACCGCGAGATATTAAAAAATGAAGAATAAGGAGCTTTTAATCGAACTGATCCGGCACCTGGATGCTTACGAATCGGGGCAAACCGGAAATCAATCACTCTCCCTGACCGATTTCACCGCATACCTGAACGCTCTCGGTGGAGGGGATCTGGAGCCGATGCGGAGGATAGAAGGGGACCAGGAGTCCGTTTCGCAAAAGCAGAAGCGGACTGCCCCCAGCAACATTTCCATCCTGCTGAGTCTGATGTACCGGTACGTTCGTATTTACATCAAAAAAGCACTGAAGGAAAGCCCGATACAGACAGCAGATGAATTTTCCTTCCTGATCACGCTGATGACCTATGAAAGCATGACCAAAACGGAGCTTATCACGAACCAGGTGATGGAGAAGACGAGCGGCACTGAGATCATCAAGCGCTTGCTGAAACAGGGGCTGATCCGGGAATTCGCCGACCCGGACGACAGGCGCAGCGTGCGCGTGGCCATCACAGCTAAAGGAAGGAAAGAGCTGACCGCCACCCTCCCAGGAATGAATGCGGTGGCGAAGATCGTCATCGGGAACCTGTCGCAGCCCGAGATCAGGACCCTCTATTACATCCTGAAGAAACTCGACTTTTATCACAACGATATCTTTCAGAATAAAAGGGGCAGAAGCCTGGAAGAGCTTTCTTCGGATTAAGACCGGGCGGGTTTGAACTTCTGGCCGGGAAAAACTATATTTGTTGATCGATTCGGACCTCCTTATGCGCTCGCTTGCCGGTAAGTTTCTGCCTCACTTGAAAATCCTTTTCGGTCTCATCTTCCTTCTGGCCATTGTGGTTTCCTGCACCGACAAAAGGAAAAGCCTCGAACCTTACGAGTTCGATGAAACAAAAAAACTGGTGGCTTATGTGGAAGACGCCGCTGATCTCATAAAGGTCAAGGGTCTTGTTGCGTTCCGGGATTTCGCTCAAAAGAACAGCAAATGGTTCAGTGGCAACAGGTACCTTTTTGCTTATGACCTGCACGGAACCTGCATCTTTCACCCGGTGACCCCGGAACTGATCGGGAGGAATATCATCGGCATGAAAGACCTGAACGGGAAACCGGTAATAGAGGAAATCGTGCAGATCGCTTCCAACACGAAACATCCTTCAGGATGGGTCCATTACCTCTGGATGGAACCGGGTGAGATATATCCCGAATACAAAAGCTCCTATATCATGCGGGTAAGCGACCCTGCCGGTCACGTCTTCGCCATCGGGAGCGGGAATTACAATCAGAAAGGTGAAAAGATCTTTCTTTCCGATATGGTCGATTCGGCCTGCCTTCAGCTTGAGAAAAAAGGGTTGGAGATAATCCCGCTCTTCGTTGATAAGGCAGGAAAATATAATTTCTATGACTCGTATATCTTTATCCTTGATGAACAGGGTACGGCCCTGGTGGATCCCTCTTTCCCTAGCCTGAGCGGCCGCAGGCTGCTCGATCTCAAAGATGCCATCGGCAAACCCATCGTGAAGGAGATGATCGTAAAGCTGCAGACAGAACATACGGCCTGGCTTTCGTACATGTCGAAGAGCCCCGACGAAAACAGGCCGGTCAAAAAACTCGCATACATCCGCAAGATACGCATCAATAATAAGAGCTATATCGTCGGATCCTCCATCAGGCTGGAAAAACCGGTCTGGCTTAAGATCTGATCCAAAATCCAGGCAGTATGTCTAAACTTCCCAAAGGCATGATCTACGGCGTTGATGACAAACCGCCGTTCTTTGTCACGGTTTTACTTGGATTGCAGCATATTTTCACCATGTCGAGCATGCTGGTGCTGCCTGTCGTGATCGTACAGGAGATTGGCGGCAGTTTCCCCGAGATCAACAGCGTGGTGTCTTTTTCGATGATCGCTGCAGGATTCGGGACCATCCTCCAGTCTTTTAAAAGAGGCCCAATAGGATCGGGTTACCTCTGCCCGAATCTCTGCGGGCCTTCGTACATGGCAGTTTCCCTTGAAGCCGGGTGGCTGGGCGGACTACCTTTGATGCATGGCATGATCATGATCTCTGGGCTGACCGAGATGGCGTTCGCGCAGGTCATACCGAAGCTGAAGAAACTCTTTCCCCATGAGATCACAGGCCTGGTGGTCATCATGGTCGGCGTGGCGCTGATCCCCCTGGGCGTATCGAAATTCATGGGTGTGGAATACTCAGGCGATTCCATCGAAGCACCGAAGATCATCATCGCCTGCATCACCCTGGGCATCATGATCGGCCTCAACCTCTGGGGCAAAGGGAAGATCAGGCTTTATGGTGTGCTCATAGGCATCGTCGTGGGATATCTCCTCTCCCTGTTTGCCGGTCTCATTGGTTCGGCCGAATTAAGGCAGGTATCCCAGACCCCTCTCTTTGCATTGCCCGGACAGGGTGTAAAAATGTTCAGGTATGCCTTCGATCCCTCCCTCATCATCCCATTTGTCCTGATCGCGATCATCCAGTGCCTGAAATCGTTCGGGAACATCATCACCTGCCAGAAACTCAGCGATGACGACTGGAAGGAGCCTGACCTGAAAAATGTAGGCAAAGGGCTGATGGCTTCGGGGATCAGCGTCTTTACCTGCGGATTACTGGGCGGTGTGGCTACCGATACCTCGGCCAGCAATGTCGGGCTTTCGGCTGCAACCGGGGCAAACAGCAGGGTCATTGCCTGGAGCGCCGGGGGGATCTTCATCCTCCTGGGGTTTCTCCCGAAAATGGCGGCATTGTTCACCATCATGCCCCAGCCGGTGATGGGCGCCATCGTGGTCTTCGTGACCTGTTACATGCTGATTTCGGGCATGCAGATCATCCTTGCCAACCCGATCTCAACACGCATGATCTTCATCATCGGGATCTCCATGATCTTCGGACTGAGCGTGGACATCGCCTCCTCCTTATTTTTCACGGTCCCCTCCTGGCTGGTCCCGGTTTGTTCCTCATCACTCACCGTTTCCACCCTGCTGGCCGTACTATTGAACCAGCTTTTTACTGTTCGTGAAAAAAAAGCCTGAAGCGAAAAAACCTGACCCGGCCATTTGATAAATGGTTTAAACCCCGGGCAAATCCCCTCCACAGGTTCTGCATCAAGCCGGGACTTGACCCGGAGAGATTAAAACCTCATTCCCATTGTGAGCGTGAAGGATTGCCTGTAGTAATCGGCCCAGTATTGTTCGGTGGGGGAAACCAACTCGTTGAAAGGCCTGACCCCGGGATCTCCGCTGGTCAGAAAGCTGTATTGTCCCCGTATGTAAGCATCGTTGAATGGTTTGAATTCAAGTCCGGCCGTGAATCCGTAGATCATAAAATGATCTGTTTTCCCCGAGTACTGGTCAGAGATCAAAATGTTTTCAGGGTCATAAAACATCTCGCCGCGGATGGCAATGGAAAACTTCGGAAGAACCCAATATTTGGCCCCGATCAGTGCCGATAGCATCATCCCCCCTTTTACCGAATCCGATTCCGTGCCTTTCACTTTCTGCAAGGCAATATCTGTCTGTGCAATGATGTTCCATTTTGGCACAGGGGACCA
>Ga0182027_10005061_pt1 | contig 20173 bp, 20 predicted proteins | sample 712E1DmetaG_FD_121300 | JGI IMG/M metagenome (GOLD analysis project Ga0182027, IMG submission 121300) | Permafrost microbial communities from Stordalen Mire, Sweden - 712E1D metaG (Illumina Assembly) | ecosystem: Environmental > Terrestrial > Soil > Wetlands > Permafrost | place: Sweden...
AATCGGGAAAACTTCCATTGAGGCCCGGCATTCACCGCTTTATGAAGGAAGCGATGGAGGCAGGCTTGAAGATTGCAGTCTGCACGACAAGCAATGAACAGGCAGCCAAAGCCATCACCGGGAAGATCCTTTCAGACATCAAGTTTGATCTTGTTTTGGCAGGCGACGTGGTTCAGAAGAAGAAACCCGATCCCGAGATCTATAACCTGGCCCTGACCAAACTTGGATTAAAGCCCGATGAAGTCATTATTGTGGAAGATTCCAGGAATGGCGTGATCGCAGGTAAGGCCGCGGGCGGTAACGTGATTGTTACAACCAACGGTTACACTGAGACGGAAGATGTGAGCGCGGGGGATGTGATCGTCACCTGCCTCGGCGATGCCTCCGGCGAAAAGGGCAGGATGACAAAGGGAACTTTGCCCGGCTATGATGGAGTAGTCCACATCAAACAACTGGCGAACCTGTTCTCCAGGTAAATCAACCCAACCGATAACAAATGGACCTCCTGATAATTCAGGAGGTCCATTTGTTATCGGGACTTGCGAAGATCTAAACCAGGCAGGTCAATCCCAACTTTTGTACGATAACCATCACCAACATGGCCATGCTCCAGAACGTCGCGTCGTCTTCTTATATAGGGATCTTTAGCAACAACCAATAGGCTCCACCAGCTAAAGCCATTGTGGCAGGGATGGTCAAGATCCACGATATGAGGATGTCGTTGGCGACGCCCCAGCGGACCTGGCCCAGACGCTCGGCGGAGCCTACACCAATGATGGAGGAAGTCACCAGCTGGGTCGTACTCACGGGCAGGCCGAGCAGGGAGGAAATAATCATCAGAACCAGGGAAGAGCTTTGCGCCGAAAAACTATGTACCGGTCGGATGTTGTAGAATTTGCGGCCCAGCGTGCGGATCAAGCGCGACCCCGCCAAGAGGGTTCCCAATGCCATGCCGGCGGCGCTGACCACCACGACCCACAGCGGAACGTTGAATGCTGCAAAAGAGTTACTCCCAACGGCCAGGCTCAAAACGATTATGCCCATGGCCTTTTGGGCATCGTTCGAGCCTTGGCTGAGCGCCAGGAATACGGCGGTGAAGAGTTGACTGCGTTTGAAGAAATCGTTGATGCGCGGTGAGGCATGGCGGGTCATTTGAAAGACGAGCAGGCAGGCAAGATACCCGAAGCCGAAGCTGATCAAAGGGGTGACGAACAGCGCCACGAGCACTTTGAACAAACCCTGCATGCGCACAGCGCTGAGGCCGGCGCCCAACAGGGTCGCTCCGATCAAGCCGCCAACCAGCCCGTGGGAAGGGCTGCCGGGGAGTCCCAGGAACCATGTCAGCGCGTTCCAAGCTACGCAGCTGATCAGGGCGGCCATCAGGATGTTATATGTAATAACGCGCGTATCCACGATTTGCGCACCCACGGTTTGGGCAACGGCCACGCCGAACAGGAACGGTCCGATAAATTCCGCCGAGGCGATAATCAGCAGCGCTACGGGCGGACGGAAGGCCCGCGAGGAGACCATGGTGGCAACAATATTACTTGAGCCGTGCACTCCGTTGAGGAAATCGAAAAGGAGCGCCAGCCCAATGACAATCTGGAGTTGTAACGCCATGAGCTTACTTGCGCTTGACGACGATGTCGGCGATCACATTCGCGGCTTCATCCCCCCGGTCCGCGGCATTGCTCAAATGGCGGTAGACCTCGCGCATCTTCAGCATTTGCACCACATGACCGATGTTGTCCGGCCCGCTGAACAAATCGGCAATCGCTTCACGATAGACCTGCTCGACGCGGTTCTCCAGCGCTTTGGCGCGCTGTGCATGCTCTGTGGCCACACCGGGATGGTTCTCCAGCCGCAGCACCCCCTGCTGAATTTCATAGGCTGCGTCTTTTAGCAGCGAGGCAATGCGCTGAACGTATTTGGTTGGCTGCACATTCAGGATTTCCATCTCGTTCACAGTGCTGTAGGCATAATCGAGCACATCATCGATCGTGCGCGACAGCCTGAAGATGTCCTCGCGGTCGAACGGTGTGTTGAAGGTGTGGTTCAATTCATCAATCAGGATGCGCCGCACCTCGTCCGCCTCGCTCTCCTTGAGCGACAGCTGCTCAGCCACTTCGCGGCTTTGGTCTTCCACATATTTGCACAGCAGGGCCAGGCCCTCCACAGTGAGAGAAGCTTGCTGTGCAATCAATTGATGAAATACATCGTCCTTGCGTTTGAATAAGCGGAACATGGTTACCTCTCAGTGACTCAATGTGGGAAATAATAATACCACAAGGAATGTTTGTTTTTGGCTTTAAAATACTGGCTCTCCAAGAGTTGCCGTGATTCTGTACACGGATTGGACGGATTTCACGGAAACGCACGGAAAGATCTTTTAAAAATCCGTGTGATCCGTGTCCGTCCGTGTAATCCGTGTTCAAAAGGTTTTTAATCACGGCAATTCCCAGAGAGCCAAAATACTGACATGCGAAGATCGAGATTGACTTTGAGCATCCTTCTTCTCGTAGTTTCGATTGCTTTATTGATTTGGGGGTCTTGGCCTGTCGTACGCAGACAACACGTTTTACCGATTACTCCATCCCAAATGAGTTTGCCATTGCCATCTTCCTGGATTCTTAACCTTTCTATACAACTTCAATTTGATTTGTTAAACATCCTTTTTTAGATTGAAAAGAATTGCACAATTTTGAAAAATAAGGTATATAATAAATAAGTAGGAAGAGCATCCCGCTCTTGCCAAAAATTCCAAAAAAGGAGAATAGAGAATCATGAATAGAAAGAGTTTGTTGTTCGTTTTCACTCTGCTTGTGATTAGTGCAATGCTGGCCTCATGCGGAACGGCCGCCACGCCGGCTCCTGCTGCCCAATCGTTTACATTCGAGGGCACAGCATATAATGGTACGGTGGTTTCCAGCGTGCCAGCTGACTTGGTTACCGCGTGCAAGGCTGAAGGCATGATGACGATCATCGCCACGCCGGCCAACTGGGCGAACTATGGCGAGATTTTCGCCGACTTCCAGGCTACGGTCGGATCGGGTGTCAAGCTTAACTCTCTGGATCCCAATGCCGGCTCGGCCGATGAACTCGCCGCGATCGTTGCCAACAAGGGCAACAAGGGTCCTCAGGCTCCGGATATCGTGGATGTCGGCTATGCTTATGGCGCGACTGGCCTTGCTGCCGGCGATTACCAGCCCTATAAGGGCACCTATTGGAGCAAGCTGCCTGCCACGACCTTGGGCATTCCCACCTATGATCCAAATGGCATGTGGGTAATTGGCTACTACGGCATCATGGTGATCGAAACCAATACTGCCGTTGTCAAGAATCCGCCCAAGAATTGGTCTGACTTGCTCAATGCGGCATACAAGGGCCAGGTTGCTTTGGCAGGTGATCCGCAATCCTCCAATCAGGCCATTATGGCTGTTTATGCGGCCGCACTTGCGAATGGCGGTTCTTTGGATAACGCCCAGCCCGGCCTTGATTTCTTCAAGAAGTTGAATGCTGCCGGCAACTTTGTTCCGGTTATTGCCAAAGTAGGCACCCTTGCGCAGGGCGCGACCCCCATTGAATTGGCTTGGAATTACAATGCCTTGGGTGATCAGCAATCGCTTGCCGGGAATCCTGCGATTGAGATTGATTACCCCTCTCCGAGCATCGGTGGCGCTTATGTTCAGGCCATCAGCGCGTATGCGCCCCATCCCAATTGTGCTAAAGTGTGGATGGAGGTTATCCAGTCTGACCAGGGCCAGTTGGCTTGGATCAAAGGCGGCGCTTCTGCCGTTCATGAGGCCGATATGATAGCCCGCAGTGTCGTTCCTGCAGATGTGCTGAAGACCCTGCCGGATCCCAAAGTTTTGGCTGCTGCGGTTGCCCCCACAGTTGCTCAGTTGACTGCTGCGAAAACGTTAATTACCGGTGGTTGGATGTCAACCGTCGGCGTGCCAGTGCCAACCGCTGCTCCGTAAGGTTATGACTACTCTTGTTGAAAAGCGGGACGCGCCTAAAGCGCGTCCCGCTCATTCCAAGTTTTCCTGGGCATGGCTCGGAGTTGTGCCCTTCTTCCTGTTTGCATTTATGTTTTTGATTTATCCCTCCTCGACTATCGCATCGGGAAGTTTTATAGACTCGAATACACATGCATTCACATTCCAAAACTTCGTCCATCTCTTGCATAATCCCAATCTGATAGGTGCCTATTGGATCAGCATTAAGATCAGCCTGATTACCTCGCTGGGCGGTGGCATCTTTGGATTCTTACTGGCATACTCGGCTATTCGAGGTGGTCTGCCTTCCTTCATGCGCTCCAGCCTGATGACTTTCTGCGGTGTGGCCTCGAACTTTGCCGGCGTCCCGCTGGCCTTTGCCTTCATTGCCTTGCTCAGCCCAGCCGGAGTGTTGACGGGTTGGCTTACGGCCATGGGCTACAACCCATACTTCCACGGCTTCCAACTTTATACTTTCTGGGGGCTGAGTATTGTGTATATGTACTTCCAATTCCCCTTGATGGTATTGGTCATCGCACCGGCGATTGACGGCTTGCGAAAAGAATGGCTTGAAGCTTCAGAGAATCTGGGAGCCTCCAGTTTTCAGTACTGGCGATATGTTGCGTTCCCAATCCTCCTGCCCTCCATATTAGGCACCATGATCTTGCTGTTTGGAAATTCCTTCGGCGCGTTTGCAACCGCACAGGCGCTGACGGGTGGATCGATCAATCTGGTGACGATCGTGATTGGAGCCCAATTGCGCGGTGATGTATTGGGTGACGCCGGGTTGGGGTATGCACTGGCGCTCGGGATGGTGGTGGTCATGGCTGTGGCGATTACCGGATACACGCTGCTCCAAAGACAAACTGAAAGGTGGTTGCGATGAAGCGCGGCGGCGTGATTTGGTCTTGGTTTTGGATGGCGCTCGGCATCCTTTACTTCTTTCTGCCGCTGTTGGCGACATTTCTTTTTTCGCTGCGTGCGGTGAAGGGAGTGCTGAGTTTTAAGGCTTATCAGAACGTCTTTAGTACCGGCGAATTTGTAACGAACTTCTCGTATTCGCTGCTTTGGGCGGTCCTCACTATTATTGTTGGAATCTTAATCTTCGTTCCTACGGCTTACTGGGTCCGCCTGCGGCTGCCGCAGGTTCGAACCGCGGTCGAGTTTATCACCCTGCTTCCATTTGTAGTTCCGGCAATTGTATTTGTCTTTGGATTGGTGCGAACTTTCAGCCAACCTCCGTTTCTGATCGTGGACAGCCCGGCCTTGCTGGTTGCCGCCTACACCGTGCTATCGATGCCCTATATGTATCGCTCCATTGATACAGGTTTGCGAGCCATAGATGTACGTACCTTGACGGAAGCCGCACAGAGTCTGGGTGCGGGTTGGGGTACGATACTTTTTCGTGTGATCCTGCCCAACATACGCGTCGCCATCCTGAGCGGCGCTTTCCTGAGTTTTGCGATTGTGATGGGCGAGTATATCCTGGCTCAGTATCTTGCCAAGCCGGCCTTCGCGCCTTATATGGCCTTCTTAATCCAACAAAAAGCATATGAGCCGGCGGCGCTGGCAGTCCTAAGTTTTGCTCTCACTTGGGCATCGCTTGGGATTATTCAGGTGGTCGGCCGCGGTCGCGGGCCGGCTCAGATTGCCGGCGGACACTAAATCATTTACGAGCGGAACATCATGACACATCTTACACTCTCTAATATCTCAAAACAATTTTCCGGAACGACGGTGGTTCGGGATTTCAACTTGGATGTGAAGAAGGGCGAGTTCGTTTCCTTTCTCGGCCCCTCGGGCTGCGGTAAGACGACCACCCTGCGTATGATCGCCGGCTTTGAGGTTCCCACCACCGGCAAAGTTATCCTCGATAATGTCGAGATTACAGACAAAGCGCCCAATCAACGTAACGTGGGCATGGTCTTTCAGGCCTACGCTCTTTTTCCAAATATGACTGTTGCGCAGAACATTGGCTTCGGTATGCGGATTCACAGGGAACCGGAATCTGCCATTAAAGAGCGTGTGGCAGAAATGCTTGCCTTAATCAATCTCGAACAAAAAGGAAAAAGTTATCCCTCCGAGCTATCGGGTGGACAACAGCAGCGTGTGGCTTTGGCGCGCGCGCTCGCAAATCGCCCTCAAGTTCTATTGCTGGATGAGCCTCTCTCGGCCCTGGATGCCAAGATCCGCGTTGCCTTGCGGGCGGAAATTCGCTCGATACAAAGGAAACTTGGGATCACGGCTATTTACGTCACACACGATCAGGAAGAGGCTCTTTCGATTTCTGATCGAATTGTGGTCATGAGCCAGGGACAAATGGAGCAGGTGGGCACTCCTTTCGAGATTTACAACTTTCCGCAGACAGCCTTTGTAGCCAGTTTTGTGGGTACGTTGAACACAACCGATGCGGAAGTAATTGACCCGGCAAAGAAATTAATCAGAATCGACGGTGTTCAACTTGAGACTGCGGAGCAGTTGGATGACCGGCAAAAGGGCGATAAGATTAGGATTGCGATCAGACCCGAACGACTCAATTTCGTGTCAGTGGAAAAGAAAGTTAACGTGCTCGACTGTACCATTGAGAATATCACCTTCCTGGGTTCAGTGGTGCGGATCCAAGTGACGATCGGTAGTAATCGTTTTAATATGGATACCTTTAACAATCCATTCCTTGAACTCCCCAAGATTGGCGCCAAAGAACAGGTCACTTGCTCGCGTGAAGCCGTATTGGTGTTGAAAAACTAGACGGCAAATCGTTGGATTGCACGTGTGAGGATGAGTTTCTTGCGTTCACGTTGCTTTCAACGGTTGGCAGCCGCGCCAGCAGTTCAAAGCGGTGGCCCTGACCAGAAGCTTGTTGGCAATCCCGAACGACGCCCAGTTACCGGCGCACCAAGCGACCCCGCGCTCCGATTGAGAAGGAGCGGACTTATTATGGTACCCCCTTCAAACAGCGCTGCATGCTGAGCACTGTTGCCGCGGCCGATATTCAACCTTTTCGTGCATTGATCTCTGAAATAGACAGCCAAGAACCAAGTTAACGCCTCCGGGTTCGCCTCGTGGCTGATCTAACGTAAGTATATAGATCTCATCCCAGTTCTTGCTTCAACGAAGATTGGCTCTCGGATGATCGGGGGGCGGCGGAGGAGCGGATCTATCCACATCGCGGAGCGGCCTGGAGTGATCTCCCTTCCGAATTCACGGCGCTATAATACCTCAGAAAGTAGGAGTATTACGATGAACCGACTTTTCAAGAAGCGGCAAAATGTTTTCCTAAGACTGATTCACGATCAAGCCGCGCTGACGCTGGAGGGTTTGGACGCTTTGAAGACTTACTTGGGCAACCAAAGCCGGGACGCATCTGCGCTGGTTGAAACAAAAGAGAAGGAAGCAGACGAGACCCGCCGAATTCTAATTGACGAATTAAATAAGACGTTCATTACACCTTTTGACCGGGAAGACATCTTTGCACTTTCGCGGACAATTGACGATATATTGGATTATGCTTACAGCACGGTCAGCGAGATGGAGATCCTGAAAGTAGAGTCGACGCCTTATATGCAGCGCATGGCTTCTTTATTAAGAGATGCGGCTTATGAACTTTCCCTGGCAGTCAATACGCTGGAAGAACATCCTGCCGTATCCAACGATCATGCCCAGCGGGCCAAGGCTCTTGAGAACCGGGTCGAGGGCGTTTACCGCGAAGCCCTGGCTGATCTCTTCAGCAGTGTAGAGGACCTGGCACATGTGGTGCAAGTGTTGAAATTGCGCGAGGTCTACCGCCATCTAAGCAATGCGGCGGATCGAGGCGACGAGGCCGCTAATGTCGTAGCTGATATTGTTGTCAAGACCACATAAGCGGGAAAGTAGACACAATGTCGCCGCTCCTCGTCGTTGTAATCGTGCTAGGTCTGGGTTTTGATTTCCTGAACGGCATTCACGATTCCAGCAACGTGGTCGCCACCATGATCTCATCGCGGGCGTTTTCACCGCAAGTCGCGCTGGGAGTCACTGCCATCGCGGAATTTTCGGGACCGTTCATTTTCGGCGTGGCCGTTGCGCAGACGATTGGAAATGATGTGGTTGCTTCCAAGTCCATCAATATCATCGTGATCCTGGCTGCCGTAATCAGCGCCATCTTGTGGGACTTGTTAACATGGTATCTCGGATTTCCAAGCAGTTCGTCTCATGCATTGATCGGCGGAATCATCGGCGCAGTGGTCATGGATTCAGGATGGACAGTCCTTAAGCTTCCCGGCGTAATCAAAATATTCATCACATTATTCACCTCTCCCTTTATAGGTTTTGTGGTCGGATTTGTTGTTTTGAAAGTCATTCTGTTGTTAAGCTGGAATGCCACACCAAAGATCAATCGCTTTTTTAAGCGCAGTCAAATGGTAACCGGCGTTGCATTGGCGCTGAGTCATGGCGCCAATGATGCCCAAAAAACAATGGGAATCATCACGCTGGCGCTGGTTACCACCGGATATCTAAAGGCTTTTGCCGTCCCATTGTGGGTCATTGTTATTTGCGCAAGTGCTATTTCGATCGGCACCGCTACAGGCGGATGGCGATTAATCAAAACGCTGGGAGAACGGATCTATAGAATCCGGCCAATCCATGGATTCGCAGCGCAACTGGCATCGGCAGTTGTAATCCTGGGAGCGTCTTTGATAGGCGGGCCGGTAAGCACAACTCAAGTGGTAAGTTCAGCCATCATGGGCGCTGGAACAGCTGAAAGGGCAAGCAAGGTACGCTGGGGAGTCGCGCAGGAGATTGCGATGGCCTGGCTGTTGACCATTCCCGCGACCGCGCTTCTCGCCGCCGGAATGTATTGGGCGCTTATCCGAATCATCTGATCCACGACTATTCTTGTTGACACACTTTGCCCGACAAATAACTCTTGCTAAAGCCGCCTCCCTCGGCGGCGGGGTCCCCGCCGAGAGCATAAACTTGTAAAGCAATGTAACGTTTAGACACTCAGGGGCTAAAGACACTATATTGTGTGTGCCCCCGGAGAGGCTCGAACTCTCAACCTACTGATTCGAAGCTAGTCAAGAACTTGTGCACCCTGTATATATAGCATTATTTCGTTCATTCAGTAGCATATATGGTGCTTAAATTGTCCATTCTGTTCACTTTTTCCATAGCGTCTTTTGCGGTAGCTGTCAGGTAGCTGTCAAATTGTTGTAGACGACTTACTGATCTGGGTAGAGATTACAATTGGTGAAATAGATGTTGAAATAATCCTATTCTTGTGTTGTACAAAATCGAATAAATCGATTTCCCAATTCTGTAACTCGTCCTCTCAATAAATCTAATCCTTGTCCTGCTGTCATTGTTCCGAAAATTGATTCGCCTGTGTTTGTAAACCCATAACGATTTAACTCCCCAAAAGCAGAGCGAATTACTTCTAAACTCACTCCTGGAATTGCTACAGGAAAGAAATTACTGAACCCGCCAGTAATGTTTTCTTTTGGAATACCTGCTTCTTCAAGATATTTATCCGGCATCGCCATAAATTTTAGAATTCGGATGTGCAGAGTGGAAAGATTCTCAGCCAAGTTAAGAAAATATTCCTTTTCTTCTTCGGTATAACCTTTGATAGTTGCAGAGTTTACAAGGATTCCACGAAAGGCTTCTAATTTCTCTTTTTGAGGATGTTCTGCAACTGCCCGAAAACTCTGCTCAAATATAAAGGCAAATTCATCAGTTTTTAGATACTCGGCATTAACTGAATCCTGTAGCCGATTAAGGTCATAGGCTATTTGTTTCGCAAACTCTTCTAAACGTTTGGCTTTTGCAGTAGGTATATAGTCGGTCAATAGAGACGCAATTGCGCCAGTAAAGGGAGCGGCACTTAAACCCGCTTTGATTATATTCAATATATGTTCAGCGAAAGGCTCCCCTTTGGCTTTTTGTCTCTCCCATTTTTCAAGTGCAGATTCACGATGTTGCTGACTGTTCATAATGTTTTACCTAAAATTTCAAGGAAGCAACCTAGTGTATATTCGGTGTGTGTCTATATAATTGCTCATAGGCGGCCATAGATTTAAAGAAACTAATAATGATTATAGGCAGTTCCAGGAAAATTACAAGCAGGAATAGATACAGCCTTGCCGCTCTTGGTTTCATTCGATTTTCTTCGTTTTGTTTGCTTGGGCTGAAAATTGATTATTCCCTAGAAAACAATAATACTCTTTTTCCTACACTATTAGGACCTCTGAATATTAGGATAACATTGAGCGTCTTCAAGTCTTCAGTTAAGCTTCCTGTAAAATCCATGAAGTCGCCTTTATATTCTTTATTAATATTTTCAACTGAGCCAACAATATTGGTCTTTATTCCTGTAAGTGGTACAGCAGGCCAAAAGTCGGTATATTGTTCAAATATTCCGGTGATATTTCCTTGGGGATCAATTGTTAATTTTACTGTAAATGATGGATTCGACATGCAAAATATTCTAAGGGAGCCCATAATACATGAAAGAGACGTCCCATCATATGTATAAGATACTGGGGCTAAAAGGGTTTCAATTGCTTGTGGGGTATTAGCAGGTAGCTTTGTATTAGTTGATATTGGAGTGCTACTCGGCGCAACTGCAGTTTGTGTCTGATTTTGCGCTGCCAAAGCAGTGGATATGATTGCCGTTTGCAATGCGTTTGGATCAATAGTTGAGACTACGCTAGCTGTTTCACAAGCAACAGTGACAAATATAGCGCAGGTCAATGCAAAGAATATCTTCTTCATTTTTCAATCTCCCATATTTGCTTTTCCGCCCACCACTCAGGAGCCTTTCCTATTCGAGAGGCCGTTTGAGCGTGAATAAGAGGTGAGTTGTATAGGGGTTAGCGCTATTTACAATTGGGGTCACACTGACCAGTTCCCATCCTTGAGCTGCCATTTCTGCAAGTTCATCCTCAGGAGATTTTCCGCCATCCCCTTTCTTCCCCAGTGCCTTAATAGGATCAATCCCCGGTATTATTCCTCCCAGGCCTAATTTAATCTGCAAAGCAAAATATTTTAGCTCCCATTTGGTCATACTGCCTCCATTTGTCTGCATTATACCCTGTCGGCCTTATACAAGGTTCTCTCCTTGTTATATAAGTTCTGACCTTGATGGGAGAGTGGTATGATTAGGTAGTTCCTACACTTTTCAACATACCCTTCACACATCCTGTCAGAAGGAGGACTTATGAAAAAGGGCTTGAAAGTTATTTGGGTGGTGATCTTTCTTCTAGCTGTTTTTGCTACTTCGACAGGAGATGTTACACCTGCCAAGGCGTTAGCGATACCTCAAATTGTCAGTGTTGATCCCCAATCGCCACAACCTGTTGGGACTTGTATCAAGGTTACTGTAAAAATTGATGGAAGTTCTGATTACGGGTCCATGCATGTAAGATTCGCTAATGAAGGTTGGCAGGAAAGCAGCGAACTCCAATTTAGCAGGACTTTCTGTACAAACAACTATGATCCGGGTACGTACAGAATACAAGTTGAAGCAAGATCAAATACGGATAATTCATGGTCAAATCCAACATCGAATTATGTGCCCTATCAACTTACTGCTCCAGCAGGACCGCCCAAGGGGCCTAACGTAAATTTCAGTTTTAATCCACCCAATGACCAGACTGTGGGAAATTCAGTCAATATTCATGTCACAGTAAATTCAAACAATCCGGGAGCCACAAAAATTAATGTCAGTTGCGGAGGTGTATCGAAAATTGAAACCTCTGAAGTTCAGTTTGACAGCACTTGGAATACAAATGGTTGTGATTCAGGAGCACAGCAAATAACAGTTTGCTCCAGAGATGTGAACGACCCAAATTGGGCTAATCCAACGTGTTCAACTCAAACTTATAATCTTTCGCCTGCTCCAGTTAATGTTCCGGTGCCATCAGCTAAATTCACGGTTGATAGTAACCAAATTCAAAACGGCCAATGCACTTATCTCCGCTGGCAAACGAGTGGCACAGACAGTGTCAATATAGATGGCAACACGGTTAATGACAATGGCAGTGAACAAGTTTGTCCCACGGTCACCGAGAAATACACTTTAACTGCAACAAATCAAAGTGGAAGCGCGAATCGCAACATAACTATCGTAGTTTCAAATCAGCCGCCGTCTTCTGATGTTGCAAGTCATTTCCAGACAGGGGATGTAATCCAAATCGGCCCTAATATCTATGTTATCGTGAGCGGTGAAAGAGACCTTGTACCGAACCCAGATACTTTGGATGCGCTTGGAATCTCGAGAAGTTGGGTAAATAATAAACGCTTTTCAGATGCCGACTTGAGTACTATTCCGCAAGGCAGTGATGTCCCTGATGTAGATCGTGATCCTTCGGGATTTGCTGCATTCAAGGCACAATATTTTCCAAATACAAATCCGATTAATCCGGGGCCCATTGCGACAGCTCCTCCCGTGTCACAGCCTCAGAATCCACCACAACAGGGCGGAACATCAGGAAACAATTCTTGTTCGTGGTATGTTGGTGCAAGAGTTGGATTGAAAGCGGGTTCAATGATTCGTGTTGGAAGTGGAATGTCTTATAAAGTTGAAGCACAAGTTCCAAGCGATAACTGGCAAGTGGATATTATTGATGGCCCGCGCTCTGCAGATGGTGTCACATGGTGGGATATTAGCCGCAAGAACCTTGATGGTGGAGGCACTGGGTGGGTTTATTTTGAGCAGGCTGGGATGCATAGTTGCAACTCGTCTTCCTCCATAAATCAAGGAAATCAAGGAAATCAGGGAAATCAAGAGCCGGTGAACTTAGCCCTCGACTCACCTTTCAATCCAGAAGGCGGGCAGGAACAAAAAAGTTTCTGGGATTGGATTATGCCCGGCTTCACAGTCTCTGCGGACGAGAGACTGTGGTGTACAGATTATGTCTACAGCAAACGTTCTGACTTAGCCGAATGGCTTGCGAATTATCCGGATGCAAATTTATGGGATAACAGAGCCAGGAAAGCAGGATATTATGGGATTACCGTCAATCCCGCAGATCCGAATCAACCTCCGAATTTCAGTGATATCAGGAAAGGCGACATTGTCGTTTGGAATGAGTATTGTGGGAATGGTGTCGGTAGCAGAGGCCATGTTGGTTTAGTCTTAGAAAACGTCAAGAACGGCGACCGTCGAGTTCTCGTGACCGATGCAAATCACTTTGTAAGTGCTACTTCTGTATCTCAGTTGCCACTGGATTTACAAAATAATTGGCTTAAAAATCCTTGGGTTGTAAAGGACGACAATAATAATATACTGGGTTACGATAATGGCAAAGTATACTCTAGCGAATCTTATCCGATATTAGATTGTATGGCATTTATTCATGAGCCTCCGCCACCGCCTTACGATCTTATGCAATCAAAGCCCGGTGAATCGTCCGGACAACCCACGGGAAATTGCTTGTTGAAAAATATTCCTATGTTGAATTTATTATGTGGCGCTGGAAAATAGGCGCGTTTAAACAACAAATGTAAAAACTATGAAACATTTGCAAAGTGCAAGCATTTATGCGATTATAGGGACACTACTTGCTGTTCTTGCTTGTGCGTCATGGCAAGTTCCTGCAACCATCGCTCCAACAGCTACCATCGCTCCAACAATTATATCTCCTGCATCAACACTCTTGCATCAAGCCACTGATACACCTACAAGTTCCGTTTCAATATCGATCTCCAATTTCCACAACCTCGGCCAATTGCGTCAATGGAATGTTGAAAGCGATATTCTTAACATGTATGGCATCGCGTTATCGCCTCATGCCGATCAAGTTGCCCTAATCACTCTTCGATCCCCAGAGCAATATTCTCTTGAACTTCGTAATTCTCAGGACGGGACTTTGATCTGGAAAGATGACCTAGGCGATAAGGCGGCATATCCTGCTGTTGTTTTTTCTCCTGATGGAAGCCTAATTGCTGTAGGCTTGGATAATGGCAATGTTGTCATTTACAGCGTTTCGGACGGAAGTCCGACTCGGACCCTTACAGGCAATCTCTATGCAGTGCGAATGGTTGCTATCTCTCTCGATGGAAAACTGATTGCGTCAGGTGCAAGCGATAACACTGCCCGAGTCTGGCAAGTGTCAAATGGCATGAGCATGGGCGTGGACACTATTGTGACTGATGTTCGTGATATATTTTTCTCGCCGGATAGCAAATATCTGGCGGTAACAACAAATTACATCAATGTTTACAATGCGTCATCTCCGAGCAATGAGCATACAGTCTTTTATGACACAAAGGGCGATACTCAAAATATGGGGCAGGTTGCATTCTCGCCAAATGGTTTGTTCTTGATCGGAGAAGGGAATTGGTATAACAGTGGAAAACATGTATGGCGCCCACGAATCTTGGTTTGGGATTTCCCCTACAACATAACTTCACCTGTAGAGATTCCTCTCACAGATAATGTTGAAGATATGGTAGTTTCACCTGACAGTCAACTTATCCTATGCGACTATGCCGACAAAGGCCAACTTCTGGTTATTAACATCGTGAAAAGAGAGATCGCTGGAACGATTGACCTTGGACCAAAGCTTTACATGGCATATTCTCAGGATATGAGCACCATTGCCGTTGTTTCTTCGAAGACAACGGTAACTATTTGGGGTATTTCGCCATAAGCGGCAAATATGTCTGGTAATCCAAAATAAAGATTTGGGGGAGAGAACGTTTCTCGCAATTGCGAGAAATAAATATTGTCATTCAATTCCATATTAATAGGGACAAGAGAACAAAATTAACCACAGATCCCTATCTCTATATCAGTGCTGGTTCACAAAGCAACCGGAGCGCCATATCCATCGGAAGCGGCTCCAACCTTTTTTCCCCTAGTCCAATATCCAAAACCTCATCGGCAGCCCTTTGAAGCAGAAGAATATACTGCCCCACATCCACATGGGTATCTCCGGGCATTCCCCAGGCTTTCACCCTCTCCTCTCCCCGCACGTAAATAAATCGCATTCGCATCCCAAGCCGAACATCCCGTCCCAACTTGATACAGGAGAAACTAAAAAAAATGAGTAGCTGTCAGGTTGCTGTCAAAAAAAGAGTCTCCTTTATTGGAGACTCTTTTTTTGCCTATATATGGCATGTATTTGCTTCATTTCCGGCATATATATGTGCCCCCGGAGAGGCTCGAACTCTCAACCTACTGATTCGAAGTCAGGCACTCTATCCATTGAGCTACGGGGGCGATGGGCAGATTATACACGAAGAATTCCTTCCTTGCTGATATGCCGGATTGCAAGGTAGAATCGGCGCATTCTCTTTATAGGACAAGCGCAATGGACATCAAATCATTCGGCGGACGCCTGATCGGCAATCTTGAAAAGGTCATTGTGGGCAAGCGGGACGCGCTGGAATTGATCGTGGTCGGACTGTTATGTCAGGGGCATATCCTGATCGAGGATGTGCCCGGCGTGGGCAAGACCATGCTGGCGCGCAGTCTGGCGCGTTCGCTGGATTGCACCTTCAGCCGCATCCAGTTCACGCCCGATATGCTGCCCAGCGATATCACCGGTGTTTCCATTTATAACCAGCAGGCCAGGGAATTCGAGTTCCGCGCCGGCCCGATTGTTGGCCAGGTCATCCTGGCGGACGAGATCAACCGCGCCACGCCCAAGACCCAGGCCGCCCTGCTGGAAGCCATGGAGGAGCATCAGGTTACAGTGGACGGGGTGACGCACATTTTGCCGCGCCCGTTCATGGTGCTTGCCACCCAGAACCCCATTGAATATGAAGGCACCTTCCCGCTTCCGGAGGCCCAACTGGACCGTTTCCTGCTGCGCGTCCGGCTTGGCTATCCCGATCTATTGGACGAGATCAAGATCCTGGATGGACAGCAGTTCAAGCATCCCATCGAGACGCTCCAGGCAGTGGTCAAGGCGCAGGAGGTTTTGGAGGCAGCCGAGACCATCAAAGCCATTTACCTCTCCCAGGCTGCCAAACGCTACATTACCGACCTGACGCGGCGTACGCGCCAATCGTCTGATATTTACCTCGGTGCGAGTCCGCGCGGCACCTTGGGTTTGGCGCGCGCCTGTCAGGCTTACGCTGCCCTGCAGGGCCGCGATTATGTGTTGCCGGATGATGTGAAAGACCTGGCTGTCTCGGTCCTGGCGCATCGCATCATCGTCAGCCCCGAAGCGCGCCTGCGTGAATTGGACGCCGACCGCATCGTTCAGGGTATCATTCATGCCATGCCGGTGCCGGGCGGCGGTTTCCAGGCGCCGGCTTCGGAAGCCAAGGCCGATATCAAATCGAAATGACGCCCAGCCGTATCCTCATTGCGCTTTTGATCCTGGCCGGCCTGGCGGGCATGTTGGCGGGCGGTCCGGCTTTCTATTCGCACATGCTTTATCTGGGCTTGTTGTTGTCCATCGGCGCCTGGCTGTGGACTTTTTTCATCGCACGTTCCCTGCATGTGGAACGCAACTCGGATGCCCGGCGCGGCAGTGTGGGGGATGTCTTCAAGGAGCGCTTCGATATAAATAATGGAAGCCGCCTGCCGGCTTTGTGGGTCGAGATCAGGAACGCCACACCGATTTCCACTTCCGGCTCCCGTTTGCTCACCTCGCTGCGCGGCCATCAAAAACAAACCTACGCGGTGCGCATGTGGCTGACGCGGCGCGGCAGTTTTCCGTTAGGCCCCACCATCGTCACGGTTTCCGATCCGCTGGGTTTGTTCCGCATCGAGAAAAGGATCAGCGCCTTGAAATCGGTAACCGTCCTGCCGATGATCTTCCCGATCGAATCATTCCTTTCGCCGCCCGGCCTGCTGCCCGGCGGACAGGTAACCCGCCGCAAATCAACGGATATCACCCCTCATGCTTCCGGCGTGCGTGAATATAACCCCGGCGATCCGATGAAGCGTATCCATTGGCCCACCTCCGTCCGGCGCGGCCAATTAATGGTGAAGGAATTCGACCAGGACCCGCAGGCCGAAGTCTGGCTGTTCCTCGACGCGCAGTTAAGCGTGCAGGCGGTCCAGCCTCACGATGAAATGCCCGAATTACCCGTCGAAGACATGCTGTTCACGCGCCGCCCCAAGTTCACTCTTCCGCCCTCCACGCTGGAATACGGCATTACCATTACGGCTTCATTGGTTCATTATTTCATCCAGCAAAAGCGCTCGGTTGGTTTTGTCGCTGCAGACCGCGCGTATACCATGATCCCCGCTGAACATAACGAACGGCAGGAGAACAAGATCCTAGAAACGCTGGCGTTTCTCGAAGGCAAGGGCAGCCTGCCGCTGGCGGCTTTGGTCGGCGCCCAGTCCCGGCATTTGCCCTCCGGCTCGAGCGTCATTCTCGTTACGCCCACCATTCGACCCGACCTGTTGATCGCGGTGAATGATCTTCAGCGCCGCAATTTGCATCCGGTCGTGATCTTGCTTTCGGCGGCCTCGTTTGGCGGGCGCGGTGGGAGTGATAAACTTGAGGCGCAATTGATGGAGCGCGGCGTTCCGGTTTGCCCGGTGGCATGCGAATCGGATCTGGCGAAGACATTCTCCAACTTTCCAGCTACTCATGTTTCCAAGGATATTATCGCATGGCAAAGACCGAAGTTATCACACTTGATTTGAACTTTCAGGGCAAGACGCAGGCCATTGCCGCGTATCTGATCAAACATTCGAGCGGTGTCGTGCTGGTCGAATGCGGCCCCGGCTCGACTCTCCCCGCGCTTCAAGCGGCCCTCAAAGCACATGGCTTTTCCAGCGCGGATGTCACCCATGTATTGTTGACGCATATCCATCTCGACCATGCCGGTTCGGCGGGTTGGTGGGGCCGGCAGGGTGCGCAGATCATCGTTCATCCAGTCGGTGCGCCGCACATGTTGAACCCCGAAAAACTGCTGGCGAGCGCGACGCGTATCTATGGCGATAAGATGGAAACGCTGTGGGGTGAATTCCTGCCCGTGCCTGAGGATCGGCTGAGAATTGTGAACGATGGGGAAGAGATCGCCATCGGTAATTTACGCTTCCTTCCTATTAATACGCCCGGCCACGCCGAACACCATTATGCTTATTTATTCGAAGACCTTTGTTTCACAGGCGATGTGGGCGGTGTGCGCATTCCGGGTTATCCCTATTTGCGCCTGCCCATGCCCCCGCCGGAACTGCATTTCGGCAAGTGGCGTGAGACCTTGACCCGCCTGCGAAAGGAAAAATTCAATCGCATCGCACCGACGCATTTTGGAATTTTCAATGATCCGCAGTGGCATTTGGACCAGCTTGAAAAGGAATTGAACGCCGCGGAGAAATGGCTGGAAGCCGTGATGCCTTCCGAGCCGCCCGTTGAAGAATTGCGCCAGAAGTTTACGGATTGGATGAACGAGCAGGGAGTTGAGCAGGGCCTGAGCGCCGAGGCGGTGAAGGCATATGGTTTGGCAAACCCGCTTGGTATGAGCGCCGATGGGTTGTTGAGGTATTGGAAGAAAGTGAGAATGGCGGGATAAGATGCGTGAGATTTTAAGGCGTTGGTATACCATGCCGAGCATTTTCTAGTGCAGACTTACACCAGCTATTTTCATTCGTTATGTCTTTTATTACACCTTGTTCAAGAGAAGTAATAGCCGATTCAAAATCACCCATTTTGGTGTAGGTGACACCCTCCACGCAGAGTATATATGAGTTTGCCTTCGAATCATTTGTCAAGGTAAGAGCTTTTTGGTAATCAGCAATTGCCTGAGTAAATTGTTTTGTGTCTGCAAATGCATTGCCACGCCAAACATAAACGTCAAAAGAATTTGGGTCAATCTCTATGGATTTATTGAAATCAGATATAGCTAAATCGTAATTCTTTTGTTCAGCATAAATTTCACCGCGAGCTGAATAAGCTGAACTGTAATTTGAATCTATTTCAATGGATTTTGTGTAATCAGCAACAGCCAAATCTTTGTTTCCTTGTGCATCGTAAATCGAACCACGGCTAAAATACAATGCCGATATGTTTTGGGCAAGTTCAATCGCATTGTTGTAATTTGTTGTTGCCAAATCGTATTTTCCCTGAATCCCAAATGCTGTTCCTAAACAGTAATATGGCTTCCAATCTTTCTCGTCAACATCGATAGCCTTGTTGCAATCAGAAATAGCCAAATCGCTATGGCCTTGCTGAAGGTAAGTAATACCGCGGTTTAGATACGCTTGCGGCTCTTTTGAATTAATGCTAATCGATTTGGTGAAATCAGCAATTGCTAAATCATATTTTCTCTGATCCTTATAGGCAATGCCACGATTTATTATAGAACCTGTAGCAATTGGAATAATCTCAATCACTTTGGTGAAATCAGCGACTGCTTCGTCGTATCTATTTAAATTCAAATTCGCGTAACCGCGATCGTAATAAGCGGAAAAGTAATTTTCATTAATTTCAATTGCTTTGCTGCAATCGATGATTGCCAAATCATATTGTTTCTGCGCATCGTCGGTGTTACATCGATTCATTGCTGTTTTCAGGTCACTGTTAAATTCTAGCGCCAGGTTGTAACTGGCTTTTCCAAGGTTGTCATTCCCCGATGAAAATTCATCATTACCAAATTTAACAAGAACCGTTGAAAGCGAAGCGAACACACTGTAGATAAAAACTAAAAGAATTGCAGCGATGATAATACAAGCTACAATATTTTCTTTAGTTAAACGGAGCCAGGGCGGAATTGGCAATTCGGGTTGGAGGTCTTCGTTCATATATTGCGGACTTTACTTTATTTATGTGAACCGGCGATAGTACCCAACTCTGAGCTATACGGCATATTCTGTATAATCCAAATTATACGCCTGTATCTTGCGAGCAAATATAGGTTTTTGTCCAGATATACGTCACGTCCAATAAGTGACCATTTATAACGCCGCACACGAAAGAGATTTTCATCTTCTGCCGTGTTCTTCCATGTATGCCCGTAAGAGCAGGTTGATCTTTGTCTGGTAGCCTCTGCCTTGTTTCTTGAACCATTCCAGCACGTCGCTGTCCATGCGTAGGGTCACCTGTTTTTTGGTACGCGGCTTGAGTCCGCGCCGCACAATTGCCTTCGCGAACATTTCAGGTGTGATCGCGGGAATATCCGACAAATCAATATCAGAATCCTTCATAGCGTCCAATCGCCTAAAGTCAGTACCCGATTTCTTCAAAGTATAGTTTTTCTTCATATTTCAATGCCTTTCGAGC
>Ga0182027_10005062_pt1 | contig 20170 bp, 20 predicted proteins | sample 712E1DmetaG_FD_121300 | JGI IMG/M metagenome (GOLD analysis project Ga0182027, IMG submission 121300) | Permafrost microbial communities from Stordalen Mire, Sweden - 712E1D metaG (Illumina Assembly) | ecosystem: Environmental > Terrestrial > Soil > Wetlands > Permafrost | place: Sweden...
GCTGGTGTTGATCGATCCGACCGCTGGATGGCTGTTTGTCCAGGTGAAAGTCGGCTGGCTGGCGATGGGATTGCCGGCCGCATCTTCCGCGGTGGCGGTGAATGAGATCGTTCCGCCCGGCGTAGTCGTTCCGGGGTTGGGGCTCACCACCACTTGCGAGATGCTCCCACCGCCGCCACCGCCGCCGCCGCAGTCTGGGTGTGAAGCCGGGTTGGTGGAGCATTGTCCATTACCATCGCAGTTATTTCCCAAACCTTGCTGGACACAGTCGCAATCCGTCTCACACTGGGGCGCAGGTCCGGCGCATGCCTGCGTATTGCCGCTGGGGACGCAAGAGCCGGAATCACAATTCACAGATCCTCCCCAGGAGCAGCCGGCGGGAGTACAACCCGCATCGCAATGGCTATAGGAGCAAGTTTCGACATATTCGATTTGCTCCCAGCGGGAATCTGCTGAGTTGTACTCACAGGGACCGGCGCCGCAAACTTGGTAAATGGTATCAGTAGCGCACTCATTGCCCGGATAACACACACTAGGATCGCAGCCCAAGGCAGGCTTCGGCGTGGCCATCGCGAGCAGGGCCGCGCCCATCAACAATCCCCCTGCGAATGTTTTTAACCGGATCATGGATTTTGTCCCTTCGCAGGAACTGAGGGCATCAGAGGGGCAAGCGTCGATTCTTCCGCGCTTGGGACTGACTTCGCTCTGGCGATAGCTTCTTTCTCAGTGTCTTCGCTTAACTGCAGCAGTTGCGTCAGTTCCTTTGCATCGATAGCCCCGTCATCCTCCCGGTTAGCCAGGAGAGTTGGGCGTGACATCGTCTCCCCATTTTCCTGGTTCTCCAGATCTCGCATGGCTGTTTTAATCAGCTTCCGGGCCGGCCGGTAACGGGGTTCCATCTCGATAAGACTGTTAAAAAGCATGGTCGCTTCACCGTAGCGCCCTTCCGCCATCGCCAGTTTAGCGCGACGCAGTAATGCCCGTTCTTCTGGCGTCAGCAGCGGGCGGATCGTTCCAAAACGCCAGGAAATCTCGTAACGATGCGACATTCCCAGGTCCCCGTAGGCGCTGTAGGCATAGTCAAAGGAAAAGTCGCCAATCTTTAAACCAAGCCCGGCGCGCGCGCCGTTCCCTTGTTGATCGGTGCCCGTATATCCGGCGCGTAACGCGATCATGGGAATAATCCAATATTCAACGCCAAAATAGCCGGCCGCTTTCACATCGCGTTCCTGCCCGACGTCAACGGACACGTTCAGTTTCTTGTCCATCATCTGCACCGCCGCGGCTCCCAGGCGCCATTGCAGCGGGAAAGGATCGTTTTGATCGATGAATTTAAGCCCTGTTCCCCAGTTCCGTACGGTGGCCCCAAAGCGGAGGGTCCCTCCGTAAATTTCCCGTTGGAGCGTCCAAATCCCGCCCGCATCGCCGGCGACTCCTGTCGCGGAAACATCCGCCAATTGAGCCCGCACAGGTTTCACATTGAGTCCCAGGGAAAATGGCCCGAGCAAAAGACCGCCGCCAAGCGTCGCTACGCCGCTATAAGCATTGACATCGCCGGTCGGGTTGCGGGATGTATCAAATCCGTTTATTTGACCGAATGAAAGATAAGATAGGCTGCCTCCAATCCCTCCGTTTTCCAAGGGTGTGGCGACAGAGCCGTTCTGGTAACTCATGCTCTGGAAAGATTGGTTGTATATGAAAGAGGCCTGACTTTGATTGAGGAGCGCGAGTCCGGCGGGATTCCAGTACAAGCTGGAAGCATCGTCTGCTTGCGCTGTATACGCTTCTCCCATGGCGATGGCGCGAGCGCCGACGGGCGTATCCAGGATGAGGCCACCGCTGGTTCCCGCAGCACCAAAAGCTGGGATAGAAAGCAGGGAAAGTCTGCAGAAAAGAACCACAGACAACAGATCAAACTGTCTGAAAAACCTGCAGAAATACGAATTTTCAAACATATTCATAGAATACGCTTATTTTTGGAGGACTCCACTCGGGCATAAGCGTATTACACATTGTAGTCCTCTCCCTGCTATTATCCTATAGGCCTATCGTCCAATAATTTCTGGAAAAAGGCCCTAGGCCTTCCCATGGGGGTCGAATTCTGTTTCTGATTTACTGCTATAATACGCTGAGTGATAGAGGTTCCTCAGCGGAGAAATCCGCTTCGGTTAATAGTCACCAAAGAGACGCAATTAAGAATCCTCCGGCTCGTGAGCGGAGGGGTCTTTTTTTCTCTGGGGATGACGGCGCTCTTTTGTGTCTGGGTGGATGACCTGGTCTGGAGGGTTGTTCTGGGGCTGGTGTTCGGGGCTCTGGCTTCTTTGTGGGTTTCGCGGCAGGTAGCCGGGCCTTTTTACAGGATCGAAAGCGACCTGGACTCCATCCTCCATGGTGCCCGTCATGGAGAAAAAGTGAAGTTGAGGGAAGGGGACCCTCTCCAGCATCTGGCAGATCTCATTAATGAACTGATTGAAGAGGCAGGAAAGTCATTATGACATCAAATGTATCCAATGCCGCAGCCAATCTGAGACGGACGATTTCGGTCACCGTCGAGAACAAATTCGGCGTTTTGGCCCGTATCGCGACCCTCTTCGCGGCCCGCGGTTTCAATATTGACAGCCTCGCTGTCGGAGAAACCGAAGATCCGGAAGTTTCCCGCATGACGATCGTCGCTTCCGGTTCTGAAGCCGTTCTCGAACAGGTTGAAAAGCAGCTGAATAAGCTCATTGACGTCATCAAGGTCGTCAGTTTTCAGAAAGAGCCGCACATCGAACGGGACCTTGCGCTTTTGAAGGTGAAAGCGGACAAGAAAACGCGCAGCGAGATTTTTCAGATTGTGGACATCTTTCGCGCGAAAATCGTGGATGTTGCCGCCGATTCTCTGATCATTGAGATGACTGGGGATGAAGAGAAAATCCAGGCGCTCGAAACCTTATTAAAGCCGTTCGGGCTGAAGGAAATGGTCCGCACCGGCATTATCGCAATGGCACGAGGGATCAAAAAATAAGAAATGTAGGGGCGCACCGCTGTCCCGTCCTCTATATAGCTCGCCGAAGGCGAGCTAATTCGACGGGACTGCACCAGCCGATAAGCCGCCTCCGGCGGCGAGTATGGTAGATGGTGCTGTGCGCCCTGTAAGGGGACATTATGGCTAACGTTTATTACGACAAGGACGCCGATTTCAACTTACTGAAGGGAAAGAAAATCGCCATGCTGGGCTATGGTTCCCAGGGACATGCCCACGCGCTGAACCTGCGCGATTCGGGCGCCACGGTCGTCATCGGGACCCGTCCCGGAGGGAAGACCTGGGATCTGGCCGCAGGACACGGCTGGAAACCTCAAACCGTTAAAGACGCCGTGACTGGCGCCGACTGGGTCATGATCCTCCTGCCCGATACCACGCAGGCGGAAGTCTGGGAAAAAGAAGTTGCCCCGAATATAAAAAAGGGTGCTGTTCTGAGCTTCTCTCATGGCTTTAATATCCATTTTAAGACCATCACGCCCCCGCCGCATCTCGACGTCGTCATGATCGCTCCAAAAGGTCCCGGACATCTCGTGCGCCGGACCTTCGAAGAAGGCGGCGGGACGCCGGCCCTGATTGCGGTCTCTCAGAACGCTTCGGGCCGGGCGAAAGAGCTGGCCTTGGCCTATGCCAAAGGGATCGGGGCCACCCGCGCCGGTGTTCTGGAAACCACTTTCAAGGAAGAAACAGAAACAGATCTTTTCGGCGAGCAGGCGGTTCTTTGCGGCGGCCTTGTCGAGCTGATTAAAAACGGCTACGAAACCCTGACCGAAGCCGGCTATCAGCCCGAAGTGGCCTATTTCGAGTGCCTGCACGAAGTGAAGCTGATCGTAGATCTCATCTATGAAGGCGGGATCGACTGGATGAACCATTCTATTTCAGACACCGCAAAATGGGGGGAGTTTGTTACGGGGCCGCGGATCATCACGCCCAAAACGAAAGAGGAAATGAAGAAAGTCCTCGGCGAAATACAATCCGGGAAATTCGCAAAAGAATGGATCGCGGAAGATAAAGCCGGGCGGAAGAATTTCCAGCGCATGAAAGACGCCTATGCGAACCACCCGATTGAGAAAGTCGGGGCTGTCCTGCGCGGAATGATGCCCTGGCTCAAGAAAAAGGGCATGGACCGCAACGCGCCGGCCAAAAAGCCCGTCGCCGCGCACTAGAACATCGAATGCGTATTGTCCGCGAAGGTTGGCCCTTCATTCTCGGTTGTCTGATCGCCAGCGACCTCTTCTTGGCCGGGGCGATCGTATTGAGGAGCGGGATTCTCACGGGCATCGCCCTCCTGTTCTTTCTCGCGACGGCTTTTTGTGCCTGGTTCTTCCGTGATCCCGCCCGTATCATTCCACCCGGCGAGCAGTTGCTGTTGTCTCCGGCGGACGGAAGGATTCTGGAAATTGTTGAAGGGAAAGACCCGATGGCCTCCGACCCGGTCTGGATCCTGCGGATATTTCTTTCGGTTTTTGAGCCGCATCTCCAGCGTTCCCCCGTTGCGGGAAGGGTCCGTGCGATTCAATATAAAAAAGGGAAATTTTTGGACGCCCGCGATCCCCAGGCTCCTTTTGAAAATGAACAGAACCGGATCGAGATCGTCCCGGATTCGGGGGCGCCGGCCCTGGTTGTCACGCAGATTGCCGGTCTCATCGCTCGGCGCATCGTCTGCTGGGTGAAGGAAGGGCAGAACGTTCAGGCCGGAGAGCGCATCGGGCTCATACGGTTCGGTTCTCAGGTGGATGTGGTGATGCCGAAGATGGCGAGGCTGCGCGTCAAACAGGGTGATTTTGTGACGGCCGGAGACACCGTTTTAGCGGATTTATGATCCAAAGCGAACCTCATCGTCGGCGTGGAATTTACCTCTTTCCGAGCCTCTTGACCCTGGGCAACCTTGCCGCCGGGGTCATGTCGATCCTTTTTGCCTGTCAGTATCACCTGACGTCGGCCGCCTGGTGCATTATCGCCGGCATTATCCTGGACATGCTGGACGGTCGCGTCGCCCGATGGGCGGGCGCCACCAGCCAGTTCGGTCTCGAATTGGATTCCCTGTGCGATCTGTCGACCTTTGGCGTGGCTCCGGCGATCCTCATGTTTAACGTGGCATTGGAACCGCTGGGCCGGCCCGGGTATATGATCGCAGTCTTCTTCGTGATGATGGCGGCGCTTCGGTTGGCCCGCTTTAATCTGCGCGCGCAGACGGGGGAACCTGCCACCCATTTCACCGGCCTGCCCGTCCCCGCCGCGGCGGGAATTCTGGCGTCTTTTGTCCTGAGCTATGAACTCTTTGAAGACGGTGCGTTCTCCGTCAAAACCATTCCGATGGTCATGAAGCGCATGCCCTTCTTTTTCAAGTTTGTGCCGCTCATGATGATCATCCTGGCCTTTCTCATGGTCTCAAACGTGCAATATGGAAATTTCAAGCAGCTGAAGCTCGGGCGCCCGAAGTCCCTGCAGAACCTGGCTTTTTTGCTGGTCGGTCTCCTGCTTATTTTTACGTATCCGCAGAACATGATCTTTCTTGTTTTTTCCCTATATGTGCTTACCGGCCTTATCTCGCTCGCCTGGCGGTTTTACCACGCCCAGCGAGCTAAAAGAATGGCGCGCCGAGAGGACCGTCTTTACGGCCGCCGCCGAACCGATACGGGCCAGGGAGAAGAAGAAACTATTTCAGCCCGCCACTAAGTCTTAGGCGGGTCCGCCAATACGTAGTGGCGGAGGAGATCGACATGGACAACAAAAGAATAGTCATTTTTGACACGACATTACGAGATGGCGAACAGGCGCCCGGGTGCAGCCTGGGACCGGCTCAGAAACTGCAGGTCGCCGAGCAGCTTTACCGGCTGGGCGTCGATGTCATCGAGGGCGGATTCCCGGTTTCCTCGCTCGGCGATATGGAGGCCGTGAAGACCATCGCCAAATCCGTCGGCCGGCTGCCCGATGCCCCGGAGATCTGCGGGCTGGCCCGCTGCGTCAAAGGCGATATCGAGGCCTGCGCGGAAGCCGTGAAGCCCGCCCGGCGGCCGCGCATCCACGTGGTCATCGCCACCTCGGACATCCACCTGAAGCACAAACTGCATATGACGCGCGACCAGGTGGTCGAGCGTGCCGTGGAATCCGTCAAGTTCGCGCGGCGGTTTGCGGGAAGCGTCGAATTTTCCGCGGAAGATTCCGCGCGCTCGGACATCCATTTCCTGGCCCGGATCTTCGAAGCGGTGATCGACGCCGGGGCGACCACGATCAACGTCCCCGACACGACCGGCTACGCCTTGCCGTGGGAATACGGTGAGCTCATCCGCCGGCTCATCGAAATGGTCCCAAACGTGCACAAGGTGGTCGTGTCGACCCACTGCCATGATGATCTGGGGCTGTCCGTCGCGAATTCTCTGGAAGCCGCGAAAAACGGGGCCCGCCAGATTGAATGCGCGGTCAATGGCCTTGGAGAGCGGGCCGGAAATACCTGCCTCGAAGAAGTGGTGATGGCGCTCCGGACGCGCCAGGACCTCTTCGGCTTGACGACAGGCATCCGCACCAAGGAGATCGCCAAGACCAGCCGTCTGGTTTCCAAACTCACGGGAGTGATGGTCCCGCCGAACAAAGCGATCGTCGGGGCCAACGCATTCGCTCATTCCTCCGGCATCCATCAGGACGGGATCCTGAAGTTCCGTCAGACCTATGAAATCATGAATCCCGAAGATGTCGGGGTCGAGGAGTCCACTCTCCTCCTGACGTCCCGCAGCGGCCGGCACGCGCTTGCGAACCGGCTAAAGCATCTGGGGTATAAGCTCAACAAGAAGCAGCTGGAGGAAATGATCGTACGTTTCAAAGCGCTGGCCGACAAAAAGCGCTATGTCTTTGATGATGATCTCCTGGCCCTTGTCGAGGAAAAAGGGACCAATCTGAAGGACGATTTCGTGCTGGAGTATCTCAATGCGTCCAGCGGCACCGGCGTCGTTCCGACGGCGACGATTCGGATCAGAAAGGCTGATGGGCATGTCGTGCAGGAAGCCGCCTGCGGAGACGGTCCCGTCGATGCGGCGACCAACGCGATCGATAAAGTCACGGGGTTTAAGCCCAAGCTGATCGATTACAACCTGCACGCGATCACGAGCGGGAAAGACGCCCAGGGCGAAGTGACGGTGCGGCTGGAGGAATCCGGCCTCACCATCCTCGGTCGCGGAGCGTCCACGGACATTGTTGAAGCCAGCGCGAAGGCCTACCTGAATGCGATCAACAAGCTGATGGTCGCCAAGCGCACCCGACGGAAAGGAAGATAGTTTTATGGGATACACAGCGATGCAGAAGATCCTCGCGGCGCACGCGGGGAAAAAGTCCGTGGAAACGGGAGAGTTTATTCTGGCCAAAGCGGATCTCGCCATGGCCAATGACGTGACGGCGCCCATCGCCATCAAGGCGTTGGAGCGAGCCGGCATCACCAAGCTCTGGAACAAGGACCGGATTGCGATTGTTTTTTCGCATTTTGTTCCCGCCAAGGACATTCTTTCGGCGGCACAGGCGGCGGTGGCCCGGGAGTTCGCCCTGAAGCATGATCTGAGTCTTTTCTTCGATGAGGGACGTGGGGGAATCGAACATTCGCTTCTTCCGGAACTGGGATTGGTGGTTCCTGGCGATGTCGTGATCGGGGCCGATTCTCATTCCTGCACGTATGGCGGATTGGGGCTGTTCTCAACCGGTGTGGGGAGCACGGATCTGGCGGCGGTCATGGCCACGGGGGAAATCTGGCTCAAGGTTCCGGAGACCATGCGGTTCAACTATCACGGCACGCTCGATCCCTGGGTGACCGGCAAAGACCTGATTCTATACACGATCGGCCAGATTACCTTTGACGGTGCGCTCTACAAGAACATGGAGTTCACCGGACCGGCTTTGAAGCAGCTCTCGATGGAAGCGCGTCTGACGATGACCAACATGGTCATTGAGGCGGGCGGCAAGAGCGGATTTATTGAAGCCGACGAAATCACGCAAGCGTATATGAAGGGGCGCGCGAAGCGTCCGTACACGATCTACAAAAGCGATCCGGACGCGAAGTTTTGCGCCAGTTACGACTGGGATCTCACAGGCATGGAGCCGCAGGTGGCCCAACCGAACCTCCCGGACAAAGTGGCGGGAGTGAGCAAAGTCTCCGGCGCCAAGGTCCATTCGGCGTTTCTCGGTTCCTGCACGAACGGGCGCATCGAGGATTTGCGGATTGCCGCACAAATCTTAAAAGGTCGTAAGGTGGCCAAAGGTCTGCGGTTCATGGTGATCCCGGCGACCCAGAACATCTATCGCCAGGCCCTTAAAGAGGGCTTGATTGACATCTTTATGGAAGCGGAAGCCGTCGTGTCGGCTGCAACCTGCGGTCCCTGCCTTGGCGGGCATATGGGTGTTCTGGGACCCAACGAGGTCTGCATTTCCTCGTCGAACCGGAACTTCCCCGGCCGCATGGGGCACAAGGATTCAAAAGTCTATCTGGCGAACCCGGCGGTCGTCACCGCCAGCGCCATCACCGGCCACGTTTGCCATCCCGAAGAAGTCCTGGGAAAGGGCAAGACGCTGGCCGCGGCTTAATTGCTGCCTTACCCTGGGCTGCGCCGTCCCTCTCCCATCGGGAGAGGACGCCGAAGGTCGGGTGAGGCGAAGGAGAGTTTATGATCAAAGGAACTGCTTTTAAATTTGGAGACAATATCGATACGGACGCGATTATCTCGGCCAAGTATCTGGTCACGACAGACCCCAAAGAGCTCGCAGAACACTGCATGGAAACGGCCGATCCGGACTTCCCCAAGAAAGCCAAACCGGGGGATTTCCTGATCGCCGGGCGAAACTTTGGTTGCGGATCCAGTCGCGAGCACGCGCCCTTAGCCATCAAGGGGATGGAGCTCGGGCTCATCATCGCGGAATCCTTCGCGCGAATCTTCTTTCGCAACTGCATCAACATCGGCATGCCCATCCTGGAATGTCCTGAGGCGGCCAAAGAGGCTGATGCCGGCGATAAGCTGGAAGTCGATCTCGATAAGGGATTGATCAAAAACCTGACGAAGGGGAAAACCTACCAGGCGGCGGCGTTCCCGCCGTTCATGCAGCAAATTATCCAGGCCGGCGGCCTTATGCCTTTTGTGAAAAAACGTTTAGCTCAACAGAAAGCTTAAGCGAGGAAGAGGTCAGCCGGCGAGGGCGTTGCCCTGGGCGATACGCTTGAAGTTGATGAGAGCGAAGACCAGCAGGGCGCGCTCCGCATCGATGTCCTTGGCATTTACGATATTGTCCATATCATTGAGGAGCGTGACTTCTACGCGCTGCCCTTCCTTGGACTGAAGCACGTCGGCCAGCCGGTTGATCACATCCATCGAGCCCGCTTTAAGCGAGGCGGAATTTTCATCAAAAAGGTATTTGGCCTGAACTGTCACGCGGATAAACCCTTTTTCCACGTAGGCAATGTTCAGCGCGGTGTCCGGCGTGTTCCCGCCGTAGTTCAAGGAATTCTTTTCTTCGGACCGTTTTTTCGCGTTGTTGACGATTTCCTGCCGGATCTGCAGGAGGTATGCTTCCGCTTCTTTGGTGTTCTGTTTCCGTTGGATGGCCTTCTCAAAGCTTTCAAAAGCCTCTCCAAGCCGTCCGAGGTTGTAGAGCTGAGTCCCCTGCCAGTAATAATTACTGTCTGTCTGGTCCGCGGAATCCGCTTTATCGTCCGCTTGTACTCCCACGGAAAGCGCTATCCCGAGGGTCAAGGCCGTCAGGTAAACCGCGAATCGCTTTGCGTTCATTGAGCGCCTCCGGGAGTGCCGTTAAAGACGACGGCGATCGCTTGTCCGCGTTTCTCCGGGCTTCCGGGTTCCAGGAGTGAGATCTGGTTTTCTGGCACGATCAGCTTATCGCTGAAATATTTCTGGAGCGTTTTTTCCCGGGCGCGCACGAGGTCGAGATCCGTATCATACCCTTGCAGGCCGAAAGGAATTCGCGATTCTTCCCGGATGAGGTCGCAGACTTTATCGAGAAAAACCACGGCTTCTTTTGTCAGATCGGCCTTCTTTTCGATAAAGAGCCGTTTCGTGGAGAGCTCCACCACGGTTCGGCTTTTGTCCTTGTAGTACAACACGGCAAATTGCGCCGGTTGCCCCATGTACGTGTGACGATATCCTTCTTTATCGGTCGTGGAAAGCTGGGGGATATAGACGGTGTCCACCGCCAGATAGCCCCGGTCCTTATCTTCCCCGGTCCAGGTGAAGAGCGAGGGGGGGCTTCCTTTCCCGTCTTGAGAGGCCACCGGAGCGCCGCCCTGATCGATCACGGAAAAGGTCCAATCTTTGGCAGGTTTATCGATGGCCGGTTTCATGGAAAGGAACGGGGCCCGCGGAATCTCCGGGAGCCAGGGATGAATGATGTTTTCATCCTGGGAATCCATCATGTTGGAAAAATCCCGGCCTTCTTCAAAGGTGATCGGGTTGTTCAGCACAGGGTAAAGCCGCTCTTCAGGGAAATTCTGGATGTCCTCCAGATTAAAGGCGGCGGGGGGATCCATTTTCCCGATGGCCATCTTGTCTTTGCGTGTTCCCTGGATGCTCACATCCAGCTCTCCTTCCTTCGCTTGCTTCACCGTGCCCGCCGGAGTGACCGCTGGCGCAGGAGAATGGCCCGTGTTCATATCGGCCAGAGCCGGCATGGCAACACACAAGAGAAAAAACCCAATTTTACGATTCATTCAACTCTCCTTACGACGACAACGAGAACGTAAACGTAATGATGCCCCACTGACTGCTTTCATCCGTCGTGTTAAACGGCGCAAACTTCCATTGCCTGAGCGCTTCGAGCGCCAGCTTGTCGAGGTCGGGATACCCCGTGGTTTTGGTCACCCGCATATTCGTGCGAACCGAACCATCGGGGGTGACGGTAAACCAGATCCGCACGGACCCGATAATCCCCTGTTCTTCCGCCCAGGCCGGATATTGAGGGATCACCTTCTTCGTGATCGTGCGATTATTCAAAGGACCCGCAATTTCAAAACTCTTTTTCGGCTGCTGTCCACGGGAGCCAGCGGCTGTCGTGGCAGCCAGTTGTCTATCCAAATCCGCTGCCGCGCTTGGAATCCCGCCGATGCCCGCGATGGACGTGCCCCCTCCGGACCCGAACATGGCGCGGCTGACCAGCCCACCCCCTGAACCCGAGCCAGCGCGATCCTGGAGTGCGGAGCCGTGAGCGGATCCCGTGGGAGCGTTCCCAGTCCCTCCGGACCCCGAAAGCTGGATGGTTGACGGAGCTCCTGCGCCCAGAGCGCTGATATCTCCTACCGGGCCGCCCAATTTCTGAGACAGCACGCCGTGATGTGTTCCAGCATCCTGGAGAGCGGGGTTCGAGTAGCCAAGAGCCGCCTTGGCCGATTTATTTCCGACGGCGACTGGAATCACGGTCGCATTGCCGCCCGCCAGCTCCTGGTCAGTTCCCACCTGGAAAGGCAGGTCTTTCGTCCGGATGCCGCCGAAACTCTTGGACTGAAGCGCGGGTGCGGAGGTCGGCATGGCAAAATTTTTCGCCTGGGTCTGAATGGCGTTAGGCGCGCTGGCCGAGGCGAGGTCTTCCGCCTGGCTTTTCGGCTGAAACATGGCGGCGATCATGTGCGGCATATTGCGTTCTTTTAAAGCCGGCTGAACGGGGGCCGCCACGCGGTTGGTGAGCGGCTCGGGAGCCACATGCGCGATTTCTTCTGATTTAGGCTTCATCAGCATGTCTTTGAGGGTGTCCATCAGGCTCATCTTCCTTGGCGCTTGCGGTGCTTCCTGGGCCCCAGGAAGCGGTTGTTCAACGATGTCTACCTGGACGAAATCATGAATGGCCTTAAAATGGCTTTGCAGCAGAACCGGGTTCCAGAAAAGCGCAAGCGCATGAATCCCCACGGCGAGCATCATGCAGACGGCTTCGCTGCGGGTGGTCGATTCCAGATCCGTGTCAATCAGAATCATTGGGCGGCCACCATTTTTTCCTGCTCCTGCTGGGTCGCGATCGCGATGCGCTGGGCCCCTGCCTGTTTGGCGAGGTCCATCACTTTCTCCACCATTCCGTAGTTGATGCCCTGGTCGGCGCGAATGATCACCAGAAAATCGGGTTTGTCCTTCAACTCCTTCTGAAGAGCCGGGATGAGAGTCGTTTCATCCACCGTCGCTTCATTTACGGCCATCTCGCCTTTGACGGAAAGGCTGATCGAAATGTTTTTTTCTTTACTTTCCGCGGTCACCGCCTTGGGAAGCTTGACCTCAAAGCCGGGCAGGTTCAGGATGGGGGAGGTGGCCAGGAGAATAATAAGCAACACCAGAGAGACGTCGATCACCGGAATGATGTTGACCCCGGCGAGAGATTCGAATTCTTCCGATCGCGGTTTATACTTCATTTTTTTGGAGCCTTTTTCAGGAGCGCGATTTTGTCCGCGCCCTGCTGTTTGACCAGATCCAGAACCTGCACGAACCGCCCGTGAAGAACGGCAGAATCGGCGGTGAAAAGGACCGTCTTGTCCTGCCGGTTGCCGAGTGCTTGCGCCAGCCGCGATGCGAGATCGACGTCATCAATGACTTTGACGGTGTTGAGCGAAATGCCGTCCGGATTGAGCGCCAGGATCAACGGCGGTTCAGGCGGCTGCTTGGACAACGATTTCACCGCTGAGGCTTTGCTGGCCTGTACTTTGATCATCGACTGCATGATCATCGGGGAGAGCACCATGAGGATGATCAAAAGCACAAGCGACAGATCCGCCAACGGGATGACGTTGACTTCGTTGAGCGGCTCGCCGGCGTCTGTTTGTCGGACGTCTGACATAGATTACCTGTGCGCTTTCTCGCTTCCCGTATACACGAGGATCGCCACTTCCTGGCTGAGGAGATCGTACTGCGTGACGATCGACCGCACGCGCGCCGTGAAAAAGTTATACAGCAGCGCCGACGTGACCGCCACGCCGATTCCGACGGCCGTGGCAATCAGGGCTTCCGCGATACCGGCCGCCACGATGGTCGGGCCGCCGGAGCCGGAGAGCGCCAGATCTCGGAAGGCGCGGATAACGCCCAGGACCGTCCCCAGAAGTCCCAATAGAGGACCGATGAAGGCGAAGGTTCCAAATACGGCCAGATGCTTGTTCAGCATCCCCTGAAGCTTCATCCGGTAGAGCGCAAAGATGCTCTCCATTTCCTCTCGGGGAAAATGGGCGGCATTCAGAGCGACTTCGAGGGCATGCGTGATGAAGCTCGGGCTTTTCTGGCAGAGGATGATCGCTTCCTTGATCTGGCCCTGTCGGACGCCCTGCTTGATCCTTTCCGCGACGCTGCCGCTCAGGTTTCCCACGCGTGAAAAGGCCCAGAACCGCTCAAGGGCATAGGCCACCATGAGTATCGAACACACCATCAGAATCGGAATGACGATACTGATTTTTAAAATTCCCATCAGGGTCATATTTTCCATCTATTGCGCTCCTCCTTTAAGCTCTTTCAATTTCTGCTGGGCGAGCTGAACGATCTGCTGATTGCGGCTGGATGAGGCAATGTCCGAATAGATCGTGGCCAGGCCCTGAGTAGATCCTTTTCCTTCGATGATTTTCGCCAGCTCAAGCAATCCGGCGATGCGGAATTCGTTGTCCCGGGGTCCAATGGACAAAAGCTTCTGGAACGCCTCCTGAGCCTCCCCATCCTGGTGAAGATTTTGATAGGCTTCTCCAATGTGATACTGCGCTTCCGCCCGTTCAGCCGCCCCCGGCGGAATCAGCCCAAAATCCTGGATGGCCCCGGCGTAGTTTCCTTTGGTCGCGTGCAGGTTCCCGATCTGAAGGCGGACGAAGGTTTCTTTGGCATCGCCGGGGTACAGCAGCAGATAGTTCTGATAGGACTTGATCGCCTCATCCAGGCGGAACGCCTTCTTATAGCAGAGGGCAACATTCAAGGCGGCGTCCTTGGCCAGAGGGTTCTGCGGATAGCGCTTTACGAATTCATCAAATGCTTGCGCGGCTTTTTCATAATCCTTCTTGTTAAAGAAGCTCACGCCCACCTGGAACATGGCCTGCGGTACCATCTTGTCATTGGGATAGTTGATGTAGAAGCTCTTGTATGCCGAGGCGGCTTCGTCCATGTTATTCAGGAAGAAGTAGCATTCCGCGTTGTAAAAATACGCCTGGCCCGCATACTCGTCGGTGGCGTAAGAAAGCATGATGCGCTGGAAATACTTTTGCGCGGCGGCGTAATCTTTCTTGTTGAACAGGTTGGCCCCGCGTTCCCAGAGAATGGCCGCCGCGGTCCCTTTCCCGGGGCACGCGCGCATTAAGTCGCTCAATTGTGCGGAATGCAGCGTGACGGAGCCTCCGGCCTGGTTTTGATAGGCCGAGAGGAGATTATCACAGACACCGCTGAGACGTTCATCCGCGGGGTATGTGTTTTTGAAGGCGGAGAAAGCGGCATAGGCGCCGGAGAGATCTCCTTTATTGTAGTAGCACTGGATGATCTGGAATTGCGCTTCCTGGGCTTCCGGGGTGTTAGGGTAATTGGCCGCGAGAGACTGATAGGCCGCGATGGCCTGATCAAACTGGCCCAGGCCGAAGCGGGTCTGGCCGGTCCTTAAATAGGATTGTGTGCGCAGAGGGGAAAAACGATATCCGTCGATCACCTGTTTCCAGCGGGTGATCGCCTCGGTGTAATACTGCTGGGCATAAAGAGCCATGCCGGCGTTGTAGAGGGCTTCCGCGACCCGGACCGAGGTCGTCGATTCCTGCACGAAAGCGTCAAATTGGGTAAGAGCCGTGTCGTAGCTTTTCTGATTGAAAAGAATTTTGCCGAGCTGAAGTTTCGCATCGGAGGACACGTTGGTGTTGTTGAGTTCCTGGCCGCGCTGGATGGCCTGCTGCATGTAAATCTTGGCCTTATCGTACTTTTCCGGCCCCTGGGCGGCCAGGCTGGCGGCAAGACCTTCAAGGGCATAGGGAATCATCGGATGATCCGGAGCGAGTTCGACGAAGCGGGAGTAGGTGGCCTCGGCATGTTTAAAATCCTGAATGGAGTAATACCCTTCGGCGATCCAGAAGAGCGTATTTTTTCGCCATTCATCAGACTTAATTTCTTCCTGGCGGAGAAGGTTCTCATTGAGATGGTTCAGGGCGCTTACGATACGCGTCGGCTCGTTTGCGCGATGGAGGCTGAGCGTCATCAGATAGACGGCCTTGCCCGCCGCCGGACTCTGAGGGAAAAGGTCCACGAGGGTTTGGTAGGAATCGATGGCTTTGTCGGTGTTGCTCGTCTGGTCGAAGGCCACGCCCTGAAGGAGGAGCGCGTAGCCGGTCAAAGGGTTTTTGGGGTATTTGTGAAAAAATTTATCGGTGAGTTTGACGACCTCGTGGTAGCTGCCCAGAGCCATATTGGCCCAGATGACTCGAAATTGCGCTTCCGGCATGAGTTGTTCCGAGGGAATCGATCGGGGTGCTGGGGCGACGCCGTGCCCGGTGGCGGCGAAACGTCCCTCTTCTCGGATCGTCCGCTGCCAGTCGCGTTCATAGACGGGGATCGTGGCGATCAAATACAGCCAGTCTGTCCGGAGGGGGTGATTCGGAAAATCTTTGAGAAGATTCTGCAGCGTCAACTCGCAACGGGTGTAATTCTTCTTCTGAAAATCGATGCAGGCCAGGCGATATAACGCTAAAACGCGCAGATCGGTCGGAGCGTCCCGGCGGCTGACCGGTCCGAAAAAGGTCATCGCCAGGTCCTCATCACGGGTGCGGTAAATCGCTTCTCCGATCAGGATCCGGGCGCGGTCCACCCAGTTGCCTTTTTTAGCCTTACCGAGAAGATTTTGGTAGGACGATACAGCCTTCGCGATGTCCTTCATCTGGCAGAAACACGCGATAGCATAGTATAAGGAAGGGATATTGTCCGCATGTCGCTGAAAATGGGCGGCCGCATCAAGATAAGCTCCCTTCTCAAAAGAAAGCAGGCCGGCCAGAAGGTCCACTTTCAGGATACTGGCATAGACAGGATTGACGGTGAGGATGTTTTTGTAGGCATCTTCCGCGCGGTCAATCTTCCCCATGGCCAGATGCGCTCGGGAAAGGGTGTACCAGGCTTCGGCGGCGATAAATTTATTGTTGGAAGCGGCGACATCCCGCCCGATGACAAGAGCGTTGGCGGGTTCGCCGTTCAATAGGTGTGTTTGGGCAAGTCTCAGACGCGCACTGTCCGAGAGATAGGCATATTTTTTGCCTTTGGAAACGACGGTCTCGTAATTGCGGAGAGCATCGTCGTAACGCTTCTGATGATAAAGAATTTCACCTGTGGCGTACGCGGTTCCCAGCGCGCGGTATTCGCTATCAAATTCTTCCGAGATGGGCTTGAAAATGTCGAGCAGCGCATCGTCTTTCCCGCTGCGCAGGTCCGCCGTATGGGTATAGACTTTCTTCTCCTGGGCCAGTAACCCCAGATTCATTGTTGACGACCAGATGAGAAGGCCGGAAACAGCCACCCGCAGAGGACGATTCATTTCAAGAATTGTAAACCCTCGTTTCATCTTAGGTTGATTTTATGCGGTGATAAGGAAAATGAATTGACCCGTATAACATTATTCGTGAGTTTAACAGAGGGCCATAGTCTGGTCAAGGGAAAATTCTCCTCACTTGGGAACCCGGTATCCTATGATTACAGCTTACACATTTTACGTTATCGATGTGTGTTCGCAATGTAAACATTACGTTAAATCTTTCTTCAGGGCCACCTTCTGGCGAAATTGCTTCGCAAAGGAACCTCCTGCTACAATAACGCTCTTGTGAATGGGAAAAAATACAACATTGCCGTCGTCGGGGCAACGGGGGCCGTAGGCATCGAATTTCTGCGTTGTCTGGCAGAACGGCCGTTCCCTTTGGGCCATCTGAGTCTTTTGGCCTCTTCCCGGTCCAAAGGAAAGAAAATCCCGTTTAAAGGGAAGGAACTTACGGTCGACGTGCTGAGCGAGAACAGCTTCAAGGGAGTCGACATCGCGTTTTTCAGTGCCGGGGGGTCGATTTCACGGAAATACGCGCCCATCGCCGCCCGGGAAGGTGTTTTGGTCATCGATAATTCTTCAGCGTTTCGCATGGATCCGGCCGTTCCTTTGATAATCCCGGAAATCAATCCTGAGGCGGCCCGACAGCACAAGGGGATTATCGCCAATCCCAACTGCTCGACCATTATTGCGATTACGCCCTTATGGCCAATTCATCAAAAGAACCGTATCCGCAGACTGATCGCGTCGACCTATCAAGCGGCTTCGGGCGCCGGCGCGGCCGCGATGGCGGAGCTCGTCGAATCGACGCGCGCCTATCTTGACCATAAGGAGTATCCGCGGACCATTTTCCCGCATCCGTATGCGTTTAACCTGTTCAGTCACAATTCCAAAGTGGATCCGGTGACGGGGTACAACGAAGAAGAAACAAAAATGCTTAACGAGACGCGCAAAATATTCAACGACCCCGAGATCCGGGTTTCTGCGACCTGCGTGCGTGTCCCGGTCCTTCGCGCCCATTCCGAGGCCTTGAATTTTGAATGCGACCGCCCGATTACTCCGGATGAGGTTCGCGATCTTCTGAATAATGCCCCGGGAGTCAAGGTGGTCGACGATCCCGGCAGAAATTATTTTCCGATGCCCCACGAGGCATCCGGGCAGGGCGATGTTCTTGTCGGCCGCATCCGTCAAGACATGAGCGATCCGTCCGGCAAATCCATCGTCATGTTTGTGGCCGGAGACCAGCTGTTGAAGGGCGCCGCGCTTAACGGCGTCCAGATCGCCGAGGTCATGATTGAGAAAGGCTACATTTGAAGAAGCTCGTTGTTAACGCTGACGATTTTGGCCGTTCCTCTCCTATTAATCAAGGCATCATTGAAGCCCACCAGAAAGGGATCGTCACGAGTGCCAGTCTGATGACGGAACGCGATGGGTTTGAGGGGGCTGTTCGCCTTGCCAAAGCCAATCCGCGGCTCGGTATAGGGCTGCATCTCGACCTGGACTCCTTCTTTAATATCCAGCACGGTATCGGGAGACTTGTCTCCTACAAGGACCCTGCGCTGCCGCTCACCGCTATTGCGCAGGAGGCGGAAAGACAGATCCAGAAGATTATGGCGACCGGGTTGCCAGTCAGCCATCTGGACGGCCACCATCACTCTCATTTGCGCCCCGAGCTTTTCGCCGTCATTGCCGCGCTGACGGCAAAGTATAAAATCAGAGTCATTCGCTATTTCAGTGGATTTTATGAGGGCTTGTACCCGGGGTTATCTGTGGATTGGATCAAGGACCTCCTGCCTCGCTTCGGGCTGGCCTGCGTCGATACTTTTTTTGCCGGATGGGAGCCCATCGAGTCGAGTCTCCCCGGATACCGGTATCTGGATCTGACGATTCCCTTTGGAACGGCCGAGCTCATGGTCCATCCCGGCCGAGGGGAAGCCTGGCGCGAACGGGAACTGGATCACTGCCTTTCCGTTCAAGGGCGTGGCGATCTCCAGAAGCGTCAGATCGAGCTGGTGACGTTCGCTCAACTTTGCTAAAACAAGTCTAATGGGAACCATCACCGAAAGTTTCGGAAATTTAAGCGAGTACCTCCTGGCGGAGCATAAGAAGTCGAAACGTCGGATGTCCGATCTGGATCTGCTGGCTTCCAGCGTCTTGAAGCCCTTTTTGCCTTCGGCGATGCGCTGGGGATCCGCCACCGTGACCGATATCAAAGATCGCCAGACGGGCCCCTTTGATCTCGTTGCGGGGATAGATTCCTATCCTTCCTTCAGTGAAGGCACGGCCGCGACGTTTCTGGCGGATGGCGTGGTGTTCGTTTTACAGGTAAGGAACTGGGCGGAAAGCGATCTGACGCAGTTCGGGGATTTGGCGCGTCAATTCAAGAAGCTGGAGCGCAAGAAAAAAGAACCTGTTCCATGCCTGGCGGTCAGCTTTGAAGGCCTCTCGTTGCCTGAACTCTCTCAATTTTTGAACAGCAAAGCCGGCCAGTTCGTCGATGGTGTTTTGTGCATCGGCCAGCATGTTATTCTTCGGAATTCCTCCGGGCTTTATGGAGATCCCGCGCGTGTCCCGTTCGTCACAGAACAGCAGGGGCCGGAAGCTTTGAAAGCGTTCACATTTTTCCTGCTTGAACTGTCGCACGCCGCGCTCGGACTGCCGTTCGGGCTCGCCGACTATCAGCATCTTTAATCAACGACATGGCAATTGGTAAATGGCAAATAATAAATGGCAAATGGTTGTGGGGAACATTTGCCCTTTGCCTTTTGCCCTTTGCCATGCCGTTAGTCGTATGTGCTGATTTTCTTCCACCGGCGCACGACCTTTTCCAACCGCTGCGCGCCGATCCACGTGAGCTGCAGTACGCCTTGCGCGCCGTGGTGCCGCTCTCCCAAAAACCTCTGGGCGAAGCGGCGATCGGGGATTATTTCGGGCTCTATCGGTGGGATTTGGGGAACGAGAAAGCGTTTCAGGTCAGTGTGGGCGGCGGCGCTTTCGGGCGTTTTGACCTGTCGAGCAAAACGGATGATCTGGAAACCGTTGATTACTACGGGAATCTCCCCTTTGATTTTCGTGACGGGTCGTGGTCGATCCGGTTCATGCCCTACCACACCAGTGCCCACCTGGGCGACGATTATCTGAAACATACAGGTCTCGTGACGGAAAAACATGCGTGGGATAATTTGAAGTGGCTGATCTCTTACGAACCCCTATCCTCCTTAAGGCTCTACGGCGGATACAATTATGTCTTTCGGACGCTCCCGGGCGGGATTGGCCGGAATGCCGTTCAAGGCGGCTTTGAGATTCAATCCCGATGGTTTGCCGGTCATCATCTCCGGTATTATTGGGCCAACGACCTGCAGTCCTGGGAACGCGTGCAATGGAACCCGATGTACAATTCCCAGGCAGGGTGCACATTCGTCAATAAGCCCGGCGCCTCCCGCGCGATGTCGTTATTTATGGAATATTCCACCGGCAAGCAGCCCCAGGGGCAATTTTATCTCCAGCAAGAGACCCGCTGGACCTTGGGGCTCAAATTTCAGCCCGGTTAAATATCATGTTGCAAGTAAATAGAAATGTCACCTCTTTCCGTTTAATAGGAATGTCACACCTTTAGGTGTTGACGTTGCCGTTCGTGGCGCAAAAAATCTGAATTGAAATGTCATA
>Ga0182027_10005064_pt1 | contig 20166 bp, 12 predicted proteins | sample 712E1DmetaG_FD_121300 | JGI IMG/M metagenome (GOLD analysis project Ga0182027, IMG submission 121300) | Permafrost microbial communities from Stordalen Mire, Sweden - 712E1D metaG (Illumina Assembly) | ecosystem: Environmental > Terrestrial > Soil > Wetlands > Permafrost | place: Sweden...
CAATCCCGCTTGCACGTAGTTTCCCGAGCCGTCGCGGTCCAGGCCGCCGACATTCTCGATACGATTCCCGGTAATCGTGGTGTTCTCCGTTACATGACCCGCGACGTTTCCTGCATAGGAATAGATCGCGCCGGTATCGTTGGTTTGCTGGCTGGTGTTTTGGATCGCGTTATTGGAGACTACGTTTCCGGTGAGTGAAACGCCATCCGATGGGTACAGATCGATACCCCACCGTCCTGAACCGTCGATGGTGTTGCTATCGATGGTGTTCGATGCACTGTTCTCGAGGTGAATTCCGGTTGACCCCGCGTTTATGTTTCCCAAACCTGTCAGGATATTTTCCGCGATGCTGTTGTGATTGCTGTTTGCCACGAGAAAGATTCCCGATCCACCGAGTTGATCGAAAGTGTTGCCGCCGATCGTGTTGTTGGACGAGCCGCTCAGCGAAATCCCATTTCCCACATTGAGGAAGGTGTTTCCGCTGATCGTGCTGTTGCTCAGGCCCACACCCATGATCGCCCCCAACTGATCGCTGAAGGTGCCTGAATAGGCATTCTTGTCGGATGTGGTGGCGGAAAGAGTCAGGCCGCCGATCGTAATGCCGGAAACATTTGTGAGCGAGATCAATGTGCTGAGTTGTGCGGCAACCACGGGGTCTGTGGCCAGGGTCCCGGAGTTCACGGGCTGAAGATAGACCTTGGAAGTGGAGGGATCGTACGCGAACTGCCCTGCAACACTGAGATCCGCCGGATCGTTCAAGACTCGCCAACTGGAGCTATGCCCCGGCTGGTTGCAGTTGGCTCCATCACTGAAGGGGTTTGCCAGCGTAATGGTGTGATTGGCCGCATCTACGCTCACAATGGTCGTAAAGTTGTCGCTGTAACGATGATCGCCGATCACCTGTACGACCGCTCCAGCCTTCACGGAGGCGGTCAGGTCGGCAGGCAACACACTGATCGTGACGCCGGTGGTGCACGCCTGATTCGGGTTCACAACCCTCCAGCCGGACGTATAAGGCTGGTTGGGGTTGTACCCAATGTCAGCCGCCGTCTGACGGACATCCGATATCGTCAGGTCCAGTCCCACTGGCTGGGCTGCGGTTGTCGTATAAATGCCGTTCCCCTGGTTTATCCATCCGGTAAGAACTTCCCCGCCGCTCAACACAACTTTCGCCCCTCTGGCGGCTTGCCAGGTTTCACCATTATCGGTTGAAGTGAGAGCAAGAGGGGTAGTGAGATAGTAAGTGCCCGCATTGATTATCGTGGTCTTGGTAGAGGACTGCTGCATCGACTGCTGCGCACGCGCCGGCGTAGCAAAGGGGTTCGCTTCGGAGCCGTCCCCGGTAGTGTCGTTTCCATTGGGATCGACGTAGAAACTGGTCAGCGCGGTCGGCGTTACGGTGAGCATCACGGTATTGCTGGCAGTGTTCCCCGCAGAGTTGGATACGACCACGCCGAACTTCGCTCCGTTATCGGCCGCCACGGTTGCAGGCGTAGTGTAACTGGAAGCCGTCGCCCCCGTTATGGCCGCAGAATTCTTTTGCCACTGGTAGCTCAGCGTTCCTGTGCCCGTTGCTGTCACCGAAAAGGTCGCGGTTTTCCCAAGCACCACAGTTGCGCCGATGGGCTGAGACGAAATCGTTGGCGGCGTACCGCCGCTTACCGGCGGCGCGCCGCCGCTTCCTGCCTGCCCGCCTGTCCCACAGCCAATCAACTGCGCGGCGAACAGGCTCAGACTTCCCAGGCATTGGATCAAGCGGTCCTTGCCGGCCACTCTTGTTATGAGCGCAACATTCAGGTCAAGATTCATCGGATACCGCCCAATCTTCCACAATTCGATCTATACCTGAGCGCCGATCGGAGGTGTCTCCGCCGACCCCGCGCAGTACTCAACACTAGCGCTGGCAACACGAAGATTGCGTCCGAAACAAAAATGTTCGTTCAAACGTGGCCGCGCAGAGTGAAGCCGACTGCCGCATTTCGATTAACCCCGGCGGTCAAGAGGCACGTGCAGGCAAAGAGCCTGCACGTGTCCTGGTTACGATGAATGAACAACTACCACTCAAACCGCGCGCCCACCTGGCCTTTGCGATTTCCCGACACACTTGTTACATTGCCGAACTGCGGGCTCGTGTAACTCATGTTGGGTGATCCCAACTGGTGGCGGTTGAGAAGGTCGAAGAACTCCGCGCGAATACTGCCCTTGAAACGGCTGTCCGAGCCAAAGGCGAAGTGCTTAACCGCGGAGAGGTCTTCGTTGTAGTATGCCCAGCCGCGCCAGTTGTTGTTGTAGGGCAGCTGATTCCCAAACGTCCCATAGAGAGGGTTGCTGGGGCTCAGGGTCTGGTCAGAGAACGCGGCCGGACTAAAGAACTGGTTGCTGGGGTCATTCAAGTTGGCGAGGTCCAGGTGCTTGAAGTGATTGGCAAGCGACACCCCGGTAGTGTTTGCGAATGTCGGAGCCCAACTGGGATATCCGTTCGTGGCTCCAACAGCGGGCATTGGCATGCCGGTGTGGTAATTGACATCGCCACTCAGTGTCCAGCCGCCTACGGCGTAATCCAGGTTTTTGTTTCCCTGCAACCAACGTCCATTTCTGCCGAACGGTAAATTGTAGGAGACATAGCCCTTGACCTGATGCCGGATATCGCCTGGCGAAACCAGGTTCTTGAACTGGCTGTAGCTGTACGGATCCTGGAACTCAGAACCCATGTACCACTCGTCAACTTGATTCACGCCAATGACGTTTCCCACTGCCTTGGACATGGTGTAGCTCAAATCCATGGACAAGCCGCTTCCCGCCCTCTTCTTGATTTCGGCAACTACTCCGTTGTAGCCGGAGTTGCCACGAGGGTTGCCCGTTACGGCCAACATACTTCCCCAACAAGCGTGCACCTGCGGCTGGGGAGTGATCGCGGACTCTGCGGAATAGCCTCCACAGCCGCCGTTCATCGTTGTCAGGAACGGATACCAGGGGACCCCCGCGGCAACGGCGTTCGCCTGACTGGCAATATTATCCCCTGCATGGCCGCTCTTGAGCAGCGGATAATACTGGCTCCAGGTGGGATAGTTCTGTGGGTACAAACTTGGGTCGTGCAGATCGTAGCCCACATTCCCCATGTAACGGACATCCACTACTGTATTCGCGTTCAATCCGTACTCGAAACCGAGGTTCCAGTTCTGCGTGCGGCCTAGATTGAGCGTGTCGGGAGTGGCATACCCTAGTCCCCAGCCGAAATCGTTGGCATTGGCGTTTTTGGCCGCCGGGATCGGTACGCCGGGATAGATGTTAGCGTCCCACTGGAATGAAGGAGAGACATTGGAAGCGCCAGGCGCTGAATTGTTGGCGCCAAAGCAGTTGAAGCAACCCTCACTCTGATAGGGGACTCCGCCCCACATGTTCTGGCCGATCGGAACGTAAAACAGACCCCATGCTCCGCGCATTACCAGTTTAGGAGAAAGCTGATATGCGGTGCCCACGTGCGGGCTGAAAAGATGGTAGTCTTCGTTCGTTTCGAAGCTGCCCCCAGAGCTGGCCAGGTAGGCAATGTTGCCTAAGAGCCCGGGGTTGCCACCCGCCGCCACCCAATTCGGATTCTGCGCGGCTAAGTCCCAGTTCGACCAATTGCCGTTCTTCTCGTGCAACCTGCCGTTCATGTCCCAGCGCAGGCTGAAGTTCAGCGTCAACTTGCGGGTGGCTATCATCTGATCGGAAATAAACATGTCGACGCCCTTACGGGTGGTGTCCGATCCAGTCGTCACACCCTGACTGGCCGAGGCGGTCTCCCCGAGCATCATGTTCGCAAGGCCGTATCCAAGGGCGCTTGAGACGGTCGTGTCGTTTGCGACATTCTGCGGCAGGCCTGTAAGGTCGTTGAAGTTGTACTTGAGAATTCCGCCCGGATCCTTATTGAGCTGATCGTAGCCCGTATACTCGCCGCCGAACTTCACGACGTGCCTGCCATGAACCCATGACACACTGTCCTTCAAACGCCACTGCTGCCAGCGTATGTCGTCATCGAAGTCCTGGCCTACGGCGCTTTGATTGACGCCCAGGATGGAGGAATAGCCGAGGTTGGGGTAGAGGGAACCCGCGGCGGAGGAAAAGGCGCTACCGGCAGGCGTGGGCGTAACGTCGGCTTTGTTGTTCCAGTTAAAGGCAACAATGAAGCTATTCAGCAGGTTTGGCTTGAGAGTGTAATTGTCCGTGAGGTGAATGGTCGCAAATTCCTGCGGAGCGCCTTGCGCGTCCGCAAATGGGCCGCCAGTGGACGATCCGCGCTGCCAGAGATTACCGCTTGTGTGGTTGCCCAGCACGACTATTTCGCTCTTGGCCCAGTCGATCGAGCCGCTTACGTGGTGCTTCTCTGAGAAGTTGTGGTCCAGCTTGACGTCCAGGTTCTGCACTCCGTTCGTGCTTCCGCTGAATCCCCAGTAATTGTTGATCAGGTTAGAGTTTGTGGGTGCATAGTCTTTTTGGTAGATGTTGATTACGCCCTGCGACTGAGCACTGATCCGGCCTGAAAGATTGTTGCCCGCGAAGACATGGCCGGGGTTGGCTGGGTCGAAGATTGCTCCGTAATAGATCGGATTGCCACCCGCATCAAGGTAGCCCGTTGGACAGGGTTTGCCGGCATTTGTGTAGGAGGCGCAACTGCCTGTGGTGCCGCCCAGTGCCCCCTCGTTCGCCGCAAGCCCTGCTACACCTGCATAGGTAAGCAACTGGCTGAAGTCTCCAGCCAGCATGTTGGTCGTCGGAACCGTGGCCTCGTTGGCTCCCCACGCCATGGTGTTCTGGTTGTAGCGCTCATAGGCGCCGAAGATAAAGGTATGCTTCTTCCAGATGGGACCGCCTGCGCTGAAGCCCCAATCCTTTAGACGATCTGTTGGCCTGCGATACAGTTGCTTGTACCCCTCCTGAGACGCCGTTGTCGACGTTGCCGCAACAGCCGCTGGGCATTGCCCGCCAGATCCTGAACCCTGCGCAATGCAATAAGCCAACCAGTAATTATTTGACCAACTGTTGGCATCGAACGCCTCGTTAGTCAAGAAGCCGAACGCGCTTCCATGTAACTTGTCGGTGCCTGACTTGAGTTCGTACTGGAATGTGCCGCCACCCGTCTGTGCCGACTCAGCATCGATTCCGCTGGTCTGTACCTGCACCTCGCGGACGGCCTCCACGCCTGGAGACGCATTACCCCACCCGGCACTGGCGGCTGCGCCGCCTTGGTAACCGGCATCTGCATCGATGCCGTCAACCATGACGTTGTTGGATTGCGTCAATGAGTTGGCTACGCTAAAACCCGAGGTTGCGTACCCAGCAACGCCTTGGCCGGCATTGACGGTCGGTACGACCATGGCGGCAAAGGCCATAGCGTTACGGCCACCGGCGATCGGAAGCGGTAAGTCTTCAATGGCCGAACCTGCCACGCTTGTGGCTTCGGTGCTGGTGAAACTATCCAGTTCCGCGGCATCGCTAGTGACGGCTACCGTCTCTGAAGCACCGCCGACCTCGAGCTTGACATCGACCTTGGCTTCTTGTGAAGCCGAAACTGTGATGCCATTCCGGTCGAACTGTTTGAAGCCTTCCCTCTTGAACACGAGCGAATACTTGCCAATCGGGAGATTGACGATTTGGTAGGAACCGTGGTCATTGGTCGTGCTGCCGGAGTAGCCAACCCCCGTAGCCGCGTCGGTGACCGAGACCTGGGCGCCAGGAACGACCGCGCCCGTTGGATCGACAACTGTTCCGCTGATGGATCCTCTGTCAGCCTGTCCCCAGCCATTAGGTGAGAACATGCCTCCGAATAGCACCAAGATTGCCATGACCGCAATCGTAAGGTGTCCTCTGAGTTGCATCCCTTTTCTCTTTGCTGCCATTTCACCCTCCATTATCGTTTCTGTTGAGGTTCTTCTCTCGCGCACCGGACCGGTGCAATCCCCTTTTGTGTCTCCCCATCGCCCGGACTGCGTCCTGTCCGGCCTTTTCGCTTCAGAAGAATCCTTTCTCCCGCCGCATCGCATTGATACGCATTTGCTTCAGTACACTGCAAGGTCCGATACGGTCTTTCACGGAACGTTAAGACTCTAAGATATTGAAACGATTGATGGAATTACTGCTTTTCTTCACCGTATAGCACTGGTAAGCGCGACCAGATTCATTGACAATCAGCAGAGGCGCCAACTATAGTTCGGCTGAACCGCAAAGGATGAGCGTTGCAAACAGTGACCGCCTTTACCCAGAAACAAAGGGAAATCGCACTGGAAGGGCTCGCAGACATCCTGGAGAGCGAGTATTTCCGTGGCAGCCAGAGGTGTTGCCATTTTTTGGATTATTCCGTCCGTTACGTTCTGGACGGGAGGCCAATTGACGAACTCAAAGAGCGCACTCTTGGCATTGAAGTCTTTCACAAAGCCGGAGATTACGATACGGCGCAGGACAACATTGTCCGCGTCACCGCCAATGAAGTGCGGAAGAGGCTTGCCCAGTACTACGGAGACGAGCATCGCAATCGAACTCTGACCATCCAGCTTCCGTCGGGCGCATATGCAGCCACTCTGAACTGGTTGGAGGCGGATTTGTCTCCCCAGGCCTTGGCCGCCTCCGCAACCGAGCCAAAAACATCTGACATTGCCAAAAGTGACACCGCAGTTGTTCGCCGTTCCCGGTTCGGTTGGCTGATCGTTGTCGTAAGCGTGCTGGCCCTATCCGCTTTGTCAGCTCTGATTCTTTATAGGCAGTTGTATGCAAACGATGTGGTTCAAGGTGTCTGGTCCGGCGTTCTCGACAGTCCAAAGGTGGCTGTAATCTGCATTTCGGAACCGGTCGCCTACCGTCCCAAGTCCAACATGGATGTTCCTTTAGGGCCCGAGGATCGCATGATGCCAGTTCCGGATGCGTTTGTCGGCACCGGTGATGCGTTCGCTCTGGCTGATGTCGCCAGCTTCCTCGGGAAACGCGGCAAAGAGTGGCAGTTACTCCCTGGGGATTCGACTCCTTCAGATACCCTTCTGGCCGGACCGATTATTCTCATTGGCGTACACGCTAATAGATGGACTCCTACCATTACGAAGAACTTGCGGTTCTTTTTCGGCGTCGAAAACGCTATCTACGATCGGTCGAATCCAAAAATCAAGTGGTCGCTTGACCAATTGACTCCGGACTGGAAGACCAACGAAGACTACGCCTTGGTGTCGCGCTTCACCAACCCCGGTAGCGGCCAGGCTGTCATAGTGATCGCGGGCCTTACAAACTTTGGCACCCAGGCAGCTGGAGATTTCCTTACCAATCAAAGTCTCCTATCGGAAGCCATGCAAAGAGCCCCAAAGGATTGGAAGCACAAGAACTTTCAGTTCGTTCTTCATACACAAATCATCGGAAACTCTCCCGAACGGCCAACAGTGGTTGCATCGAATTATTGGTAGCAAATTTTGCCGATTGGTTCATTTTTCACAGGACCAATCTTGCCGTTTTAGAAATTAGGGCGTGTTGACACTAACTCTGATGAAATAATAGTCAATGGAGATCGCTGCCGAGCAGCACGAAAAGATCGAGGATAGCCTGCCGATTCAGCGCGGGAATGGGTAGTGTCCAGTCTTTTGTGTAAACGATCAAGTTGAGGTTCTGTTTCTTGTTAGCCTCGTTGCTGTGGGAAGCGAGCTTCCCACAGCAACGCGAAGCAGTTGAGCGTGTCCCGCCAGCCTTGCACGGCCTGCCATTTCTTGGTCAGGTTTTTCAGCGCCAGGTACATGGCTTTCAAGGCTGCGTCTTCGCTGGGGAACGCGCCCCGCGTCTTGATCGCCTTGCGCAGGCTCATGTTCAGGCTCTCGATGGCGTTGGTGGTGTAGACAATCTTGCGGATCTGCGGCGGGAACTGAAAGAACGGGATAATCCCCAGCCAGTTTCTGCGCCACATGGCGCTAATCGATGGATATTTCCGATCCCACTTGCCGGCAAACTCCTCCAGTTGCCGCTCCGCTTCCTCGGCCGTCGGGGCCCGGTAGATGTTCTTCAAATCCTCAGCCACCGCTTTGCGTTCCTTCCAGCCGACATAACTCAAACTGCCCCTGACCATATGCACAATGCATAACTGCACCGTCGTCTTCGGGTACACCGTTTCGATAGTCTGCGGAAAGCCCTTGAGCCCGTCAACACAGGCGATGAAGATATCCTTGACGCCGCGATTGGATAACTCGGTCAGCACCTGAAGCCAGAACTTGGCGCCCTCGTTGGCCGATGTCCACAGGCCCATAACATCTTTGCGGCCTTCCATGTCGATGCCGATGGCGACATAGACAGCGCGGTTTTCAACCCTTCCTTCGCCGCGCATCTTCACCACCAGCGCGTCCAGATAGGCGGTAAGCGGATGGTCTTCCCCTCTGGTGTTTCAGTGGTCGGTGGGACGAAGATGCGGCCATGGAACGTATCGAAGGTTTAGGTCCGAGGCGAGCGCCGCGTGTGCATCGTAGTGTGGCGAAGAAGCGGCAGATCGTTGAGTTGTCGCTACAGCCAGGTATGAGTGTGGCGCGTGTGGCGCAGACCGCCGGTGTGAACGCGAACCAGGTGTTTAAGTGGCGGCAGGATTACCGGAGCGGTTTGCTGTTGGGAGCGGGATAGACAGGAACCGCGTTGATTCCGGTGGTGGTGGCGCCTGCCAGTTCTGAGGCCGATGTTGAAATGGCGATGCCACCATCTCCTCTCCCAGCAACTCCGACCGGCGCGATACATATTGACTTCCCAGGGCCAGCATCGATTAGCGTTGAGTGTGGCGCGGACGGTACTTTGCTTCGTACGATTCTGGAGAGCTTGCGCCGGTGATCGAACTCCGTGCAGGAACAAGGATATGGATCGCCGCAGGCGTGACGGACATGCGGCGTGGCTTTCAAGGTCTGAGTGCACAGGTGCAGACAGTGCTCCAGCAACAACCATTCTCCGGCCATGTCTTTGTTTGTCGCGGTCGGCGCGGCGACACGATCAAGTTGCTTTGGTATGACGGCGACGGCCTTTGTCTGTTCGCGAAGAGATTGGAACGCGGGCGCTTCATTTGGCCGCAAGCGAGTGAAGGCACGGTATCGCTGACGCGAGTGCAGCTCTCGATGTTGATGGAAGGCATCGACTGGCGCAGGCCAGAGAGAACTTGGACGCCGCAGGTTGCGGTATGAGTTATACTCGTGATTCTCCTGTATCCATACACCTTTTGTGGATATTATGCCACATCTTTTATGACATACTTCAGTCATGGTTTCCACCACTCTTCCAGACCTCGATCAGCTTGATATCGAAGCCTTGAAGGTGTTGATCGTCGAGCGGCATGAGCTACTTGTGGAGACACTCTCCTCGCAGACGCAGCAGATCGAACATCTGAAGCTGGTCATCGAAAAGCTTCGCCGCATGATGTTCGGCAGCAAGAGCGAGAAGGTCACGATCCAGGTTGAGCAGTTCGAGCTGCAACTGGAAGAGACAGAGACGGAGCAGGCGGTTGCTGGAGAAAACACCGCAGCATCCGTATCGGAAGACAAGCCCAGATCCAAGTCCAGACCTTCGCGCAAGCCGGGGTCCCCAGCGACAGGTCTTCGTCGCTGGGGTGGAAGCCGCTTCCCGCTCATCTTCCCCGCGAAGTTATTCGGCATGAGCCAGGGCAGGATTACTGTCCAGATTGCAACGGCGCCTTGCGCCTTTTCGGCGAAGACGTAGCCGAGATTCTGGAGTACATTCCCGCCAATTTCAAGGTCATTCGTCATGTGCGCCCGAAGTTCGCCTGCAAACAGTGCGAGCGCATTGTGGAAGCGCCAGCGCCATCGCGCACCATTGAACGCGCCTTCGCAGGACCGGGACTGATCGCGCATGTGCTCGTCTCGAAGTATGCTGACCACTGCCCGTTGTTTCGCCGGTCGGAGATCCATGCTCGCGAAGGCGTCGATCTCGATCGCTCAACCCTGGCCGGTTGGGTAGGTGCAGCCAGCGAGTTACTCGCGCCTCTGGTCGATGCATTGCGCAGGCATGTTCTATCCGCAAGCAAGATTCATGCCGACGATACGCCGGTTCCGGTACTCGCTTCAGGCAACGGAAAGGCCAAGGCTGGCCGCCTCTGGACTTATGTTCGCGATGAACGAACGGCCGGCGAAAACACCCCGCCAGCCGTGTGGTTTGCTTACTCGCCGGATCGCAAGGGTGAACATCCGAGATTGCATCTGAAGAGCTTCAAGGGTGCTTTGCAGGCCGATGCCTACGCGGGATTTCATCATCTCTACGACAGTGGCGATATGTATGAGGTCGCATGCTGGGCTCATGCCCGGCGCAAGTTTCACGACATTCATGTCATCCACGCATCGCCGATTACCACCGAAGCCATCTCTCGCATCGGCGCTCTGTACGGCGTCGAAGAAGACGTCCGTGGCAAGCCGGCGGAACTTCGCTGCTCCGTTCGTCAAACCCGCGCCAAGCCGCTCCTCGATGATCTGCGAAGTCGGATGGAAGAATCCCTCCGCTCACTGTCCACCAAGAGCGAGACGGCTGGCGCTATCCGCTATGCGCTCTCGCACTGGCGTGCGCTCACGCGCTATGTTGACGATGGACTGTTGGAGATAGACGACTCGGCCGCCGAACGGGCGCTTCGAGCTGTTGCACTTGGCCGGAAGAATTACCTTTTTTGTGGGTCCAACTCCGGCGGCGTACGCGCTGCCGCCATCTACTCGCTGGTCGGCTCCGCCAAACTCAACGGTCTAGACCCTGAACGATATCTTCGCCAGGTTCTGACCCGCATCGCCGAGCACCCTGTTAACCGGGTCGACGAGCTGCTTCCCTGGAACCTCGCCGCCGAAGACACTGACGCACCCTCTTAACATCCTCTTGAAGTGTCCACTTAAAAATAGGCGGACACTTCGCAGATCTGCGCAAACCCCAAAATGCACGCTTCCGCATCTGGTCAACAGGGCCGAACCACACGCTTACACCAGGCCAGAGAGTGCGGCCTTGCTTTCTATCAATGCCTCCCTCGATGCGATGAAAACCTTCGTTTAATTACTCGATCGCACACACAACCATCCCAAGTGATTGCATGATTGTCCATTGGATCTATTAGCCGGATTCCAATACAAGATTGGCGTACTGAACCGTGTCACCCGTTCGAATAATTCCGATGGCTCCCGGAACCCTTTTCTTTAAATCACGATGAGGTTCGAAATCCAAAAGAATGCCATCTAATCCACGCCTGAAATTCGATATCGTCTCAGGGCTGTTTACCTTGTTAAACTCTTCAGCCATGAATGCTCTATTGATAATGAAGTTAGCGCGAATAGCAGCCAATACGTCGAGTACCTTCGGCAAGTCATCCACGAGCGATATGTCCACGGTCTCGACATCTTTCCAAAAAGGAAAGCCTCGGTCCCCAATCACTAGCGTATTTGTATGCCGCACGCGGCTCAGCAACGAGTTGATTTCCGGGTTCAGAATCCCTGACTTCACCATTGAGTACAGTCTCCACGATTTACTTCAATTGAATCTTGATTGTCGACTCCTGTTGGAAGCGAAGCACGGTTACACTGAGGCTTTCACCAGGAGATTTGTTCTCTGAGGCTGCCACGAGATCACGGATGTCCCTTACCGGCTTGCCGTCGATTGACAGAATTACATCTCCGTCAAAGAATCCTGCCTTTCCCGCTGCGCTGGTCTCAGGTACGTCGAGCAAGATGACCCCAGTCTCGCCTGGTGTTCCTTTTGCGGACATCTCATCCATCCCCACAATATTGCGCCCTTTTGCACCGGCCCAGTCGATGAGCCTTCGACTCCGCGACTCGTTCGATGCGATAACTGGTTCGCTGGTTGGAGAGGGCAGTTCTGGTTGTCGAGCAATTTCCTTCAAGCGAGGGCCCTGCACCCCAAAATCCTGCATATTGAAATTCACGAAGCCTAGAGTAAGTGCCGGAGAATCTGCCTTCACTCGATAGCCGCCAACCGCGGCATTCACAAATTCCGCATCCCCTTGAAGTGAATGGATATCTTGGGAGCTGCGTTGTTGCAGAGCTTGAGCAGGCCCCGTCGGCGCGTTCCCTGGTCTATGCAACAGGTTGAAGTCGATCTCCTGCGTCCACGCGCGCATCCCGATAGGCCGGTAAGTTGAAAATACGATATTGCTGCGAAAAACATCGTGGCTGTCGTTGTACCAGACATGAGGATGAAGGGTATTGTTTACAAGAATATTGTTTTCACAAATTCGATAGAAACCCTCGCGAAGCTTCAGTCCTCCGTTCAGACAAAGATTGTTATAGATGTGGTAGTTGCTCGAACCGTCGTCCAAATCGATATCCCAGCCGTGGTCGCATCGCCAGCGGGAGTTCGACAGGACATTGGGCATCATGGCATCGAGAGTCGGAAGCGTCTTGTATTCGCCGTCCGCAACCGAATCGAGATCGACTCCTGTAACCCCCCACCACCGATCGCGTCCCCAAGAGTTGAACGAACCGTGGTCACCGGTCTCTTTTACCGTGTCGAACACATCGCAGAAGTCAATATGGTGTCCTCCCCAACAGCCATCTCCGATGTTGATTCCGGCTCGCGGCACATCGTATATCGAGGCGTGCCGAACGGTTATGGATTTTGCGATATCGATCTCAACGGGTGCGCTTTGCTTTTCAACTCGGCCCGTTCTGTAGATCAGTGTGTCCTCCACCAAACAGTCTTCGGGATAATTATTGGTTTGCGGACCTGGCGTCAGGTCAAGGTCGCCAACTGCGTGACGTTGCTCGTAGCTTTCCAACGCGTTGCGTACGGCCAATGGATCGCCGACGAAACAAACCCCGGAGGCACCTGCGGAAGCTAGATGGCAACCGGAGATATGAATTCGCCGATTGTAGTTACTCACGAAGATGCAGTTGCCGCCGAGCTGGTCGAACGTACAGTCTCTGACATAACAGTCTTCCGCTCCCGTAAATAAGAGCGCCCCTCCGCGGTAAATCCTCCAGTCACTTCGTAGCAGAGGTTCACGGGTCTCCATGAAAGTTCTTGTTGCATGCCGGAATGTAAAACCGGCTAACCCAACATGTTTCACGGGAGTATCTGGGGTCCCCCGAAACTCCACCAGGTGCTTGAGTCGGACCGTTTCAATCACGGCCGTCTTGAGATCAAGACCCGCGGGAGGGTAGAAATACAACGTATTTGTTTCCTTATTCAAGAACCATTCGCCCGGTGAATCGAGCTCTTCAAAGATGTTTTCTACAAACCGGTATTGCGCATGCATGGGCCTGGGCCGATTATTCTGCCATCCGCCGTCGTAAGTAACGTTCCCATCGGCATCCTTCCCGGTGATGACATAGTGCTGATCACCCCAAAGATACTGGTGCAGCGCGTGAATGTACCCGCCCTTGGGATTTGCCCAGCGTTTAGCGCGTTCCGGATCAATAGCATCTGCCGCGGAGCCATTCAGGTACTTGGCGTTTGCGTCGTAATTGGGATAGCGGGCTAGTATCTGCTGCTGGCCGTTTACGAAGAGCTGATCGGTGTCCGTAAAGGGAGGAACTGGCGTTTGCAGAATGCCATCCCGATAGTGGGTCCACTGCGGGACAAGGCGGGTTCCTCCACTCAGCGTTACGTGCTCGCCGGGATAAGGCAAATATTCAATTGAAGCTTCCGGAGCACCCGAATGCTCGTGATTAAAGACGACGGTGTCCCGGAGATAGTAGGTGCCCTCCCGGAAGAATACGTATAGTGGGCCGCTCGTATTTCTCTTTTTGAGATCGAGGATTGCACTTTGCGCGGCAGGAAATGTCTTGAGCGGGCGCGATTCGGTGCCCGGATTACGATCATCTCCGTCAGTGGCTACAAATATGCTGTTGCTGTGGGTGGCAAGTGCATTTCCCTCCACTCGACCAGCGAACAATGCACGGACGAGGTTCCCCTTTTGCCCCAATTGCAGGATTGTTCCGGATGCGCCAAACAGAAAATCCCGACGGCCGATACTAAACTTCCTATTTTCGTCAGGAAAGCCCAAAAATGAATGCAGATATTGAGAGAGAGACGGCAACCTGAACATGACACCCTCTATTTTCTCGAAGTGAAAGCAGCCCCAGTGTTGCTAATCGTTCTTAGGACGCCTGAGTTGATTGTCCGCCGGCGGCACAGGAATGGAGCACGCCTCGCGACCGGTAGGATGCAGAAGCCGACCTTGGCTGAAGTTCAATTTGAAAGCCGGGATTGACTCCAAACAGAAGCGCCCACGCGGCAAGCATCAACTTTGCGCAACAAGTCCTTTGGATCACTTCTTTGAATTCCTTTCGCATCCGGCTTTGTCAAGACTGGATGGCCTTCAAACGGTAGGTCTTGCCCTCTTCCATGCGCAGCGTCACCGTTCCATCCGCTTGCGGCATTACCTCGGCTGTAGACAGGAATCTAAACCCAACTGGAGGGCGGAAGCGATGCTCTGCTGAACGAAGCGCATGAACCGTTGCTACAGCCGATGAGGAGTCGCTCCAAGCAATATCAATCTCAAGCCCACCACGCGCGCGCAACCCACGGATCGAGCCGGTCTTCCACTTCTTCGGCCATGCCGGCATCAGAGCAATCTCTCCATCGTGACTTTGGAGCAACATTTCGGCGATGGCCGCGGTTGCGCCGAAGTTGCCGTCGATCTGAAAGATTGACACTGGCCGTTCCTTCTTTTCCGGCGCCTCGATCTTGACGCCAGTACTTTTCTGCATGGCTTTTACCATTGAGGCAGCAAACGGATGCTGATCGAAGAGATTCATGCCCGTGCTATTGATCATCAACATGTTTAAAGATTCAAGTGCCCGATCGCCGTCCCCCAGGCGAGCCCATAACCCGATCGCCCACGCACGGCTCCACCCGGTGTAGGCGCCACCGTTGGCCAGGCGGCGCTCTAGAGACTGTCGTGCGGCTTTTGCCAACTCAGGGTTGCTACGGGTCGTGATCTCGCCGCCCGGATACACAGGGTAAAGGTGCGACATATGCCGCTGACCCGGCTGGTTCTCGTCGAAGTCGATTGACCACTCTTGTAGCTGCCCGAATTTACCCACCTGGTAATGCGGCAGGCGCTTGCATGCCGCGCCGAGTTTTCCAGCAAACTCACTGTCGATGCCGAGTATCTCGCTGGCCTTCTGGCAGTTATCAAAGATCTCGTGCAGCAGCGCGATATCCATGGTGCAGCCGGCGCTGACCTGCGCACCTTTTCCATTCGGCGCCAGAAATGAATTCTCCGTCGAGACTGAAGGACACGTTGTAAGTCCTCCCTTTCCGTCATCGGTGAGCCAGTTGAGACAGAACTCCGCGGCCCCTTTCATCACTGGGTATGCGGTCGCCTTCAGGTATTCCTTGTCCCCGGTGAACTTGTAGTGCTCCCATAAGTGCTGGCAAAGCCATGGACCGCTGAATGCAAAGTTGGCCCACGTCGGATCGGCAAACTGTAATCCCTCGCCAACCGGAGCCGACTGTCGCCAGATGTCGATATTGTGGTGGGAGCACCAACCCTTCAACCCATAGTTGACTTCGGCGGTCTTGCGGCCGTTCTCGCTCAGGTCGCGGATCATGCTGACCAGAGGCTCGTGACACTCAGAGAGATTGCACGTCTCAGCAAGCCAGTAATTCATCTGGACATTGATGTTAGAGGTCCAGTTGGAACTCCATGGTGGACGCAAGTCTGCGTTCCAGATCCCCTGCAAATTCGCCGGCTGCGAACCAGGACGCGAGCTGGTGAGCAACAAATAGCGCCCGTAATGAAAGTAAAGAGCAAGCATAGAACTATCCGGATTCTGTTCAAAACCATCCACTCGCTCATTTGTCGGTAGTTCAGCAGCGTCGTTTCCGCCAAGGTCAATGCGCACGCGCCGAAACAGTTTGCGATGGTCCTCGAGATGGCGCTCTTGCAATCGCGGATAAGAAAAGCGCGCAGCGGAAGTAACTGACATCTTCGCTTTGGAAATAACCTCAGCTATCGGCGCCGCGGGAGCTTCGTTGTACTTCCCGTACCCGGTTGCAGCGCCTATAAGAAGAACCACCTCCGTCGCGCCATCTATCCTGAGGGCGCCATCCGCTTGCCCCACAATCTTTCCCGATGTCGCCTTTGCGGTTAGCACGGCGGCAAAGTGCATTCCTTTCCCGGGCTCGTCGCTGTAAGTAACTGGGTTGTCGCTGCGCAGATAATTGGGGATTGAGTTCGCCGGCGCTTTGCCCGCAAGCACAATGGTGGAATCGTTTGCCTCGGAAGTATGGCGCAGTTGACTCGTCAACCGCAGAGTGCAATTCAGCACTCCAGACTTGCTGGCGGTGAGTCGCACCAGGGTTACTTGATCCGGCGCAGACACGAATGTCTCGCGTTTGAATCGGCTCCCTTGACTGGTGTATGTAACAGCACTTGTCGCACTGTCAAGATCCAATGAGCGCCTATAGCCTGTGCAATCTGCGCCGTGGTCGAAGTCGATGACCAGGTCGCCGAGCGGCTGATAAGCCTGTGCGAACGGCCCTTGCATCTTGCGGCACTCCTGGTCCGCCGCTTGATAGTCCTGTTTGCCAATCACCAACGCACGAATGACGCTGAGATGCTCCCTCGCACCAGGATTGTTCCAGTCGCGCGGCGCACCTGACCACAGCGTGTCCTCATTGAGCGCAATGCGCTCCGATGCCACCCCACCAAAGATCATGGCTCCGAGACGTCCATTGCCCACTGGCAGAGCATCGGTCCAGCGGTCGGCCGGCTGACGGTACCACAGCATCAGGTCCTTGGCCTCGCGCTTCGAATCATGGGCGCTGGTTGCTGCTACGGCTCTTGCTTTTGATAGAAACGGCGCGCTGCTCAACAGTGCGCTGATGGTGCGAATGAAATTACGGCGTGTGATGGAGATTGGCATAAATCCTCCTGTTCGATCTGACCTGCTGATCCTATACCACAAGCGCTCCGTTTGGGCGCTCGCAAACCGCAAATGCCTGTTAAGGCTGCGCCCGATAGAGCACGCTCGCATGCGGAGCCAAAACCACGGTGATTGCCTTTGCACTGCCCAGGTTCTTATGCCTCCACAAGTCGCGCAGACGATAAGAGCCCTCGGGAACACCAAGTTGGGTCCATGAGTAATGCAATGTCTGAGGCTGTTCAGTGCGATTGAATATCGCCAGGTAGTTACCTTCACCTTGATCTGGCTTTGAAAGCCAAACCACGTCTTTCTCTGAGGACACAGCAACTCGCGTGTCGCGTGCATGCTGATCCACGTCGAGAAACTCGCGGTTCGTCAGCAGCGACGTTGTCCATGGATCGTTGTGAGGGAGATCTCCTCCCATCATCAAAGGTGAACGGAAGATTCCCCAAAGAGTCAGAAACGTTCTTTGCTCATCGCGCGTCAGGCGCGTTTGCCTGGGCGCTCCCCAGCCCGGAGCCGGTCCCAGGTATCCAAGAGGAAGCATGTCTGCATCTGGGTAGTGCCCGTTCCTTGAAGCCGCGGCCCAATCCGCAACCTTGGCAAACTGGTCGTTCAGCCCCTGTGGATAGAAGTCCGCATTATGCCAGATATCCCATATGTCATTCGAGATGCGCCATTGTGTGGAGTACATCTCCATTTCGGATTCTTTCTCATGCGGCGCAGGGCCTGGCGAAAGGCTCAACGCAATTGACCGGCCGCTCTTTGCAATCGCGGCGCTCAACATGCGGATTTCGTTCCCCTTGTAAGGTCCGAAGGCGATGCAATCCACCTTGATCAGGTCAACACCCCAACCTGCATAGAGACGAGTGATCGAGTCATAATATGCTTGTCCCGCCGCTGTGTCCTTGACATCGTAGTTGTCGTAATTCCATTTGCAAGTACCCGACGTATCCGCCGCATCCGCAGCATGAAAGGACGAGCCTTCGATTGGATCGTTCCGCTTGACCGCTTCCTTGGGAATCCCCTGCAGAATATGGATGCCGAACTTCAGTCCAAGCGAATGTACGAAGTCGGCCAGCGGTTTGAATCCCACTCCCGCGGCGGACGGAAACCTGTTCGAGGGAGGTATGTACCGCCCGTACTCATCCATGCCGTAGATGGAGTCTCTCGCGTTTCCTTCCGGCACCGGGTTCGTGACGAACCATTCCATGTCGACGACAACGTATTCCCATCCAAACGCTTTCAGGTGCTTCGCCATCCAATCCGCATTAGCTTTCACCTGTGCTTCATTCACAGTGGTCCCGTAGGAGTCCCAGCTATTCCATCCCATCGGCGGAGTCGAAGAGGCCACGCCAGTTGACTGTCCACGAGCCACCTCTTGCGTGCAGGTGGGAATCAAAATCGCGAGGGCGATTGCAATAGATGCGGAAGCTTTTTGAATCAAGTTCATCTTGCTGATTACCTCGAATACCTGTCCTCAACTTCCGCGGAAGTTGACGTTTCAATTCCAGACGTTTGGTGTTGCCAACAGCGGAACCAACCCCTCCGAAAGAAGGACGACCCGGACTTGCCCCCAAATGAAACCATGGCGAAATCATGGGCAAGCCCCAATTCGCGACCTCGGCGGTAACCGCTTACCGGGCCACCTCAACGAGGGCGTAAAAAACGACTGCTTTGAAGATCGCCAACTTCGTGAGACTGGCCGCCAGGTTCAATATGGTGAAGTCGAAGCGCTCAAGATTAGCTAAGCGCACGTCAAAATCGCTACAGTTAACGTTGTCCTGAGTGTCGAATATTATTGATACGCCGCCCCGGATTAGTTGTCAATTGAAAAGTGGCGCACTAGAACACTCCGCGCTGGACAAGGTCAGGACACCATGGAATGCCGCCGCATCTATTCGCTCGCCTTGTCCATTCTTCTTGCGTCCGCAGCCATTTACCCGGCAGCGAATCTAGGCTACATCTCAGATGTCGAACTTTGAAGCGATTTGAAGGATCGTTGAAGGCAAGGAGGGACGCCATGTACACTCAGAGAAATTGCACCGGTCCGTCCATCCTGATTGCGGAGATCGAGTGTAGGTGAGGACAACAGAAATATGGCAGCCCGGTTGAAAGATATTGCCGACGATCTGGGTCTTTCCGTGGTCACCATTTCAAAGGTCTTACGTAATCACCCAGACATCTCCGATAAGACGCGAAAACGAGTCCTGAAACGCATGAAGGAGCTGAACTACCAGCCCAACTATGCCGCTCGTTCGCTCATTACCGGACGTAGTTGGACCATCGGACTTGTAGTTCCCGACCTCCTGCATCCGTTCTTCGCGCAGATCGCCAAAGTAATATCCGCGGACGTCCGGGAGCAGGGTTACAGTCTGTTTATCTCCTCGTCGGACGAAGATCCCAAGTTAGAGGAGCAGGAAATCCAACAGTTGCTGGCCAGGCGAGTCGATATCATGTTGATCGCCTCGACACAATGGACCCTTGAGAGTTTTCGGCGGGTGGAAGAACAGAAGATTCCTTACATTCTCCTCGACAGGCAATTCGCGGGACTCGAATCCCATTTTGTGGGCAGCGACGATAGGGCAATCGGCATTTTAGCGACCTCGCACCTGATTGAACAAGGGTGCCGGCGCATTGCTCACATTCGCGGGCCGGGGGTGAGTACGGCAATCGGGCGCGAGGAAGGCTACAGGCAGGCTCTGGCCTCCAACCAGATGGTTCCGGTGCCGGGCCACGTCGTCTCGATTGGCTCCTCGGGCGATCACAAGGGTGAGGCCGGAGGATACGAGGCCGCGAAGAAGCTGCTTGCAGCGAAAGTGCGTCCCGATGCCATCTTCTGTTATAACGATCCCGTCGCTTTGGGCGCAATGCGCGCGATCCTCGATGGCGGTCTGCGCATTCCGCAAGATATAGCGGTTGTAGGCTGTGGCAACCTGTCGTATTCCGACTTTCTTCGCGTACCGTTGTCGTCGGTGGATCAAGACAGCAAGACCATCGGAAAGCGCGCAGCGAAGCTTGCCCTCAAACTGGCCCATAGCAAGACAAAAGTGCGGCCCAAAAGCGATCTGATCTCGCCGCATATGGTAGTGCGCGCGTCAAGTCAGCGTGGCTCGGCCGCCTGAGCCGGAAGACCTCGGCCTCCTCCTCCTGCCCATCCGACGATCCGTTACTCCGGACAGCAATCACCTTGAAGACGTGGCCGGTGGTCTCGTCCTGCGCCGCGGCTACGGCCAGATCCACTTCGGCGAAGCGCCGCATCACAGGGCGACTCATAGAACGCCTCCTCCATACATAGTTTATTCAGTTACCG
>Ga0182027_10005065_pt1 | contig 20164 bp, 14 predicted proteins | sample 712E1DmetaG_FD_121300 | JGI IMG/M metagenome (GOLD analysis project Ga0182027, IMG submission 121300) | Permafrost microbial communities from Stordalen Mire, Sweden - 712E1D metaG (Illumina Assembly) | ecosystem: Environmental > Terrestrial > Soil > Wetlands > Permafrost | place: Sweden...
CAAGGCAGCGTTCTACCGCGCGGAAAGCGTTCACCCGCTTCCGGGCACTAAATGGTCTTTTTTGATGAATTCGATTGCGCCTGAATGAAGCGCCTGTGCCTCGGCTTCACCAGCGCGGGCCAGCGGGCCGAGGCTGCTTTCCATCACCCGGCAATGCCCGTTCGGCCACGCGCTCCGCTCCCGCTCCCCCAGGGAACGCACTCCGGCGCGATCCTCACGTATCTGAGAGGCCGGCATGGGCCGAACCCTCCTCTTTTCTGGACACATCCGGGAGAGAAAAGAATGAGGAAGAGAGCATTCGCCACGACCCAAATAAACCCAGGCGAAAGAGGAGCCCGCGCCACGATGTTCAGCGCAATCCGTGTAGATTCTCCCTGTGGAATGTCCGTGCGAACATTGACGCCTGGTGGGGTGGTTGGGATGTGCCTCGCGTCACACTTGCCTGTGACAGCTGATTTTCCTGTGCCGCAAATCCTTGCAGCAAGAAGGGTTGCACGGTCACAGTTTTTGCCTTCTCCCGTGAAGAACCAGAATCGGAGCAAGGAATTAGCTGTCGATGAACCTAGCTATGTGACGAAATCCGCTAGGCAGATTTGATCGGATCGGTCGGGGAGATAGCCGGTGGTTCAATCTCCGGTTCCCCAGGCTCTATTCTCTCCGTTGGCGACTGCTCCGTCTCGGCTTGCAGTTCATCCGGCTCCAGCGCCTGGGATTCGGCCTCCGGGGCAACCGTTTCGGCGGCCTCCGTCTCGACGGCCGGGCCCAGCAACGCATCGATTCGATAGCCGGCAGCCTCGGCCGTGGTCAGAGCGTCTTCGATGGTCTTGCTCATCTTCTCTGCCGCAGCGCGGTCCAAAGCGGGCTCACCGGCCAGCCGGAGCAGCGATGGCATGAGCAGCCACCAGAGCAACTCCTCATACGGCTCGCGAACCAGGTAGGCATGACCCTGCGTATCGTGGACGCCGGTCAGCCAGCGCACATCCGGGTCAAACCACAGGGCCGGCGAAAGTGCGACCCTTTCGTCCTCGAATGCCGCCGGTTCACCCGCCTCCGGTTCATTGGGCGCCGGCTCCGAAGCTGCCTCTTCAATTTCAGGGACCGTTGTCTCTGACGGGGTTACAGGCTCATCTGGAACCGCCTCTGGCCCGGCTTCTGCAACCGCTTCCTCGGGCTTGCCGGCGCCGGCTCCCGTGAGCAGCACGACCTTGATGCGGGCCGCGACGCGCCACCCCTCCTCGTCCTCGAATCCGAGGGCGGCAAAGGCCTGGGCGAAGGGCTCGCGCAGGCGGAGGCGGTCAAAGAGGTCCAGCGCCACGCGTTCCGGGTTCTCCGCATCGACCGATTCGGCCAGCAACTCCAACGCGCACCATCCCAGCACCGGCCCCCACATCGCCGTTGCGGTGAACTGCGGACTGGCGCTGGGGAGCACGCAACGCGCGGCAACGGTCCATGGCGCTGGGAAAAGCGCCTCGATCGCGGGAATGCGCATGGCGGCGCGCAGACGTTCCCGGAAGGCCGGGGCCAACAAAGTTGGGTTGGTCGGTTGGATCTCGCTTGCCGGCAGATTGTCTTGAGCGAGGCGCGAGGCATAGGCCGCTTGCGCCGCGCGCAGGAAGCTCTCGCAGCGCCTCCATGCCAACTCAAAGAACTCGCTGCGCTCCCGCTCGATCTTCTTGTCCATACCGGCAGCCGACGCGCGCGGATGCTCCGCCAGGTCGGCCAGCACGCGGACGATGACCGGATCGAGCTGTTGCCGGAGCGCGTCATGCACCGGGCGCAGCTCCAGATTCACCAGCGCATCGTCCAGGTTGGGAACGCCGCTTCCGTTCAGTTGATCGCTGAGCCGCGCCCAGGGCTTTTCTTGAGTGGATTGAAGCTCGCGCCAATCGAGGAAGACGTGGCATTGGTAAGCATGCAAATCCATGGTCAGGCCGCGCTCGGCCAAATCGCTCCCCCGGCGCAGGTATTCCAGGCCGGTCAGCGAGTCGCGCCAGGCAATGACAGTGCCGGGACCGGCGTTCAGGCCCAGGCCTTCGTTGAGCCGCTGCTGGCGAAGCTGCGCGGAGCCCTTGTCGGCGTAGGCCGCGGAGAGATGAATGGTGCCGTGTGCCGTGCCGTAACGGTTGTTGTAGACCACCAGGGCCCGCTCGCCGCCGTTGCGGTTGGAGTAGGCAAAGACGTTTTCGTCCACCGAGCCCGATGGCTCAAAAAAGTCGTAGAGCAGAAAGTTGCCGCTTTCGGCAAAGAGCCAGCGCCTCTGCAACAGCGGCGCGATCTCGCGTTCGTGCCGTTCGATCATCCAGGGATCGGGCGTTTCGTCGTAGCGGGGCCGCTGGTACTCCATGCCGTACTTCTCGGTGAATCCCTCGATCTGGCCGTGGCCGAACATGGGCAAGCCGGGCAATGTGGCCATCATCACAGCCACACCGAAGCACTTGTCGCCCTTGCCGAACTGGTCGATCGCAGTGCGCTCGTCGGGATTGCTCATGAAGTTCACGTAGCGCTTCATGATGTCGGGGTCGAATTCGAGGGTGTTCTTAATGACCGAGCGGTACTTCGCGTTTTCCTCGTCGCGCATCATGTTCATGAAGGCGCTGTTGTAGACACGGTGCATTCCCAGGGTACGGACAAAGTAACCCTCCATCAGCCAGAAGGCCTCGGCCAGCAGCAGCGTGCCGGGAACTTCAGCGGCCACGCGGTCCACCACCTCGCGCCAGAACTCGTGCGGCATACACCGGTTGAATTCGGCCTGGCTCATTCCAAATTCGGCGCGGGAGGGGATGGCGCCGCTGGAACCTGGGCCGGGGAACCACAGACGATGAAAATGCCGCTTGGCCAGGGTCATGGCGGCGTCGAAGCGGATGACCGGGAAGAGCCGCGCCACGTGCAGGATGGTCTGGATGACCTGCTCGCGCACCTCCGGGTTCAGGTAGTCGAGCTGCGCCGTGTCGTTCCAGGGAAAGCTGGTGCCGTCGTTGCCGTGGTAAATGTAGCGGGTTTCGCCGCTGGCGCGGTCGCGGCGGCGGAAGACCACAGCGGCGTCGCTCTGCTCGAAGTAGTGGTCTTCGATCTTGATCTCCACGCGCCCGTCGTGCGAGAGATCGGGACCGTTGAAGCTATAGGCGGGATAGGGTGCATCCGGCCGGGAGATGAACCAATCGGGGTGCTCAACCACCCACGGCGAGTCGATGCCCATGTGGTTGGGCACCATGTCGCTGGCCAGCCGGACGCCGTAACGATAGGCGCGGTCGCGCAGGTTGATGTAGGCCGCCTCGCCGCCCAGGTCCTCGGCAATCCTGTAATCGAAGAGCGAGTAAGCGGAAGCCACGGCATCCTGATTGCCGCAAAGCTGCTTGATGGTCTTCGACGCGCGGCTGCGTTCCCAGATGCCGATCAGCCACAGGGAATTGAGTCCGCGGCGCGCCAGCTCTTCCAGCGCCTCGTCGGGAATCTCGTCGAGTCGAGAAATAGGCCGGCCGTACTGCTTGCTGAGCTGCGCCAGCCATACATAGGTGCTCTTGGCGATAAGCACCGCGGTGGGCATCCAAGCCATGTCCTTGCTGAACTTCTCGTATTCGTGGGCCGGATCGCCGAAGACCGGCACCTCGGAGTGGCTGACCACCGATGGACCCTGCTGGCCAGCCTCACGGCGGTTCCGGGCCGTAACATCGGGAGGGTTGAACAGCATCCAGATGGCCAGTTCCTCTTCATGTAGGATTTCGGCGGCCATCAGCAGCAACTGATCCAGGCTGTCGCCGATCAGCGGCTTCCAGAGCCGCCGGATGAGGGCAAGTTGGTCGCTGAGTGATCCGGGCGCGCCCACCGCCGGCGCGCGCAGCAGGTCGAAGAGGTTGATGGGAGGCGAGTCCGGCATCGGGATCAGCGGCCGGTTGGCAAAGTAGCCAGGCAACAGTTGCGTTACTTTGCGGTAGACGGTCTTTTCCGCCAGGGTCTTGTCCCGGAAAAGCTCCTCGAAGGGCCGGAAAGCCTCGTTGCGGTTGGCGGTGAAGAGCAGCAGCAACTCTTCCAGCGCGGCTGCCCGGTGCGAAATCCCTTGAGTGGCGCCTATCAGCCATTGCTTGGGCGTCTCGTATCCGCGTATCACGCTCAAGCCCGGAAACTGCTCGACAAAGGTCATCAGCAGCTTGTCCAGCGCCTCGCGGCCAACCCGAGAGGAGAACCAGCCCAGGGCGGCGTTCATCACTTCGGGATCGAGCTGCTCGCAATAACGCGCCATCAGGACGTGGCTGGCCTCGTCGATCAGCCCCATGGCGTAGAGCTGGCCGGCATGAACCGCCAGCTCGGGATGATTTTCCACATCGCGCACTTGGTTCATGCGGTGCGCAAGTTCGCGGGCTCCGGCCAAATTGGCGAAAACGACGTTTCCCGTGTAGGAAAACAGGGATTCCGCGAACTGGTAGCGTTCACGCGCATTCCGCGAAATGTGGAATTCCATCATGAAAAACCGGACTCCCAAACTCTCAAGGCCAGCCAATAGTAAAAGTACACCAATAAGGGCAAATATCCTGGAATCTGTGATTCTAACCCGGCGATGGGAGTGCTGGCTGCTTGTTCGCGCTAAGGGTGGCCGGCCGCTTTCCCGTTTGTCCGTGATTCGGCATCAACTGAGACTTCCTCCTGGCGTCCGTCCTCGTGATACCATCTCCGCAAAGGCCGTCACCCGCAGTCGTCCGGCCGATTCAAGGAGGTTCTTATGAGCCCACTTTCCCGTCGCGAATTCCTCAAAGCCTCACTTGCCGTTGGAACCATCAGCGGCGTCGGCACTCTTCCTCTGCACGCCACGCCCCGCACAGCCACCGACGTAGTCGCTCTTGGCAAATCGGGCATGAATGTCACGCGCCTGGCATTCGGCACCGGCAGCAAGAATGGCTATGTGCAGGCCGCGCTCGGCCAGCAGGAATTTACTCGCCTGATTCACTACGCATACGACCGCGGCATCCGTTTTTTTGAGACGTCTGAGTCCTATGCCACCCCGGCCATGCTCGGCGCAGCGCTCAAAAGCATCCCGCGCGAGAGCTATCGACTGATGAACAAGGTGACCACCGACGAGGGCGTCGATCCAGGAAAGCGCTTCAACGAGATGCTCCGCGTCTCACAGGCCGAGTACTTCGACATCATGCTGCTCCACTGGCAGCGCGCGCCCGACTGGGTCGCGCGAACGGGCCGTTGGCAAGACGGCATCCTCGAAGCGCAAGCGAAAAAGATCATCCGCACGCGAGGCGCGTCGGTTCATGGCCTGCCCGCGCTGCGCCAGATGCCGGGCAACCAATGGCTCGAAGTGGCGATGATCCGCATGAACCACAACGGCACGGCCATGGACGGGCCGATACCGGACGACGGCAACCACGGAAACGTGATTGAAGTGGTGGAGCACGTGAAGCAGGTGAAGAAAGACGGCATGGGTGTCATCAGCATGAAGCTCATTGGCGAAGGCGCCTTCACGCGCCACGAAGACCGCCAGGCCGCCATGCGCTTCGCTTTCAAGGACGCCGGAGTCGATTGCGTAACCGTTGGCTTTAAAAGCACGCGGGAGATCGACGAAGCGATCGACAACCTCAATCTCGCGCTGACTTAGGCGAGGCGCCGATCGGAACCGGAACTCCGTTTCCGGCCTCAGCCTGTATGCTATGGATTGGTTTGAGGAGCAGGGATGTCGCCGGCGGATGAGCTGCGTACTTTTGCGGAGTTGCGGAAACGGGCCGGCGAGGCCGGCCCCAAGCGTGTCGGCGTCGTGCTGGCGGATGACGAGGTGGCGCTGACCGCCATGGCTCTTGCTTATCGCTCCGGCCTGGCCTTTCCGGTGTTGATCGGCGAGGAAAAACCGATTCGGGCCAGGGCTGAATTCCTCGGGTTCTTTGAGCTTGCGGCCAAAGCGGAGTTCGTCTCCGTCGACGAGGGCGCGGCGGCTCTTGCGGTCAGGATGGCGCGCGAGGGAAGCATCGACATTCTCATGAAGGGGCATCTGCGCACCGATCAGTTGTTGCGCCCGGTGCTGGACAAGGAGAATGGCCTGCGCAACGGCCGCTTGCTCAGCGACGTTGCCTTTTTTGAAACCATGCATACGGGCGAACCAAGGCTGGTGGGGCTGTCGGATGGCGGACTGAACGTTGCGCCGACGCTCGAACAGAAGAAACAGATCATCCTGAACGCCATCGATGTGTTGCACTGCCTTGGAATGCACTGCCCCCGGATTGCCGTGATGAGCGCCATCGAAGTGGTCTCGGAGGCGGTACCATCCACGTTAGATGCCCATGCGCTGACCGAGATGGGCCTGGCCGGCGATTTCGGAGATGCGGAGGTCTTTGGTCCCCTCGCGCTCGATAATGCGTTACTGCACTCGGCGGCCAAGGCCAAGGGAATCAGCAGCAGGGTGGCGGGAAACGCCGATTGCCTCATTGTGCCCAGCGTCGAAGCCGGCAATATGCTCGCCAAGGCCATTCACGTTCTGGCCGGTTTGGAGTTCGGCCATGTCGTGGCCGGCGCAAAGGTCCCCATTCTGATTCCGTCGCGGGCTGAAGACGCCAAAACCAAGGTCAACAACATCGCCCTGGGGGTTCTATACGCAAACCATAGCGACGCGAATGAGATGGCATTGGCGGGAGCCAGTGAGCATTCACATTGAAGCTGACCAATTACCCCTTAGTCTAGCGCCTTGTGGAAACGGAGAATGGCAATGGTCAACAGGCAGACTCCAAGCCCCGCCATCGCGGCCATCTGCGGCCACAGAATCTCCATGCCCACGCCCTTTAGATAGGTTCCGCGGAGCACCACCAGGAAGTAGCGCAGCGGGCTGAGGTATGTGCAGTATTGCAGCCATTGCGGCATGGTGCTGATGGGAAATCCGAAGCCGGAAAACGTGATGGCCGGCATGATGAAGAAAAAAGCAGTCACTAGCGCCTGCTGCTGCGTGGAGGAAACGGTTGAAATCAGCAGGCCCACGCCCAGCATACAAATCAGGAACAAGGCTGCCCCCGCCAGCAGCACTGCGGGGTTGCCGCGAAACGGAACCTGAAACCACAGCGTCCCAACCGCCGCGATGAGCGCAACGTCTAAGGCGCCGATCAGGAAAAATGGCACCGTTTTGCCGAGAATGAACTCGGCCGGGCGGATGGGCGTCACCATGATCTGTTCGAGGGTGCCGATCTCGCGCTCCCGGACCACCGCAAATGCCGTCAGCGTAATCACCAGCACCACGGTCAGGCTGCCGATGACTCCCGGCACAAAAAACCAGCGGCTGCTTAGCTCCGGGTTATACCACGGCCGCTGCTCCAGCTCGACCGACGGAATCTGCTCCACCAATTGCGGCGCAATCCGGAAGATGCGCTCCTGCTGGCTGTCTTTGGCAAAGCCGAGCGCGATCTGCGAAATATAACTGGACGCTATCAGGGCGGTGTTGGAGTTCGTAGCGTCCACAATCACTTGCAGCGGCGCGGTCTGGCCCTTGCGCAGCTTCTGGGCAAACCCGGCGTCGATCTCCAGCCCAACGGTCGCCTTTCCACGGTCGATGAGGTCGCGCAACAAACGCGCATCGGTCAGTTGCCGCTGCACGTCGAAGTAGGGACTGGATGTAAACCGCGATACCAGTTCGCGGCTCTCCTGGCTGTGATCCAGATCAAGCATCACCGTCGGCACGTGATGAATCTCGTAAGTGGCCGCGTATCCGAAGATCAGCATCTGAAGGATCGGCGGCACGATGAGGATGACGCGCATCCGCTTGTCGCGAAAGACCTGGATGAACTCCTTGATCAGCATTTGCTTCAGGCGCCCGAACATACAATCTCCTTTACTCCAGCCTCTTGTGGAAGCTGTGCGTAGCCAGCAGCGCCAGCAGCAGCGCAAACACCGCCAAGGGAATCAGATCTGCGTAGAGCATGGCCGTGGGCGTCCCCTTCAGAAATATCTGTTTCAGCACTGAAACGAAGTAGCGGACCGGCAGGATGCGCGTTATCCATTGCAGGACAACAGGCATTTGATCGATGGAGAACAGAAATCCCGAGAGCAGGAAAGCCGGTAGAAAGGTGACAAGCAACGCAATCTGGCTGGCGGCGAACTGGCTCTTGGCGAGCACGGAAATGAAGAATCCGAGCGAAAGCACGACCACCATAAACAACGCGGAGCTGACCAGCAGCGTGATCGATGAGCCGCGAAACGGCACATGAAACCAATAGATCGCGATCAGGGCGCAGACAATTACGTCGAACATGCCAAGAACGAAATAGGGCGCCAGCTTGCCCAGCATGATCTCCATCGCGCTCACCGGAGTCGAAATCAGTTGCTCCATGGTGCCGCGTTCCCACTCGCGCGCGATGGTGAGCGAGGTGAGGAACGCGCCGATTACCGACATCACCAGCGCCAGCACGCCGGGAATGATAAAGGCGCTGCTTTCCAGGTCTTCGTTATACCAGGTGCGGGTTTCCACGCTCACCGCGGCGGGCTGCACCGGCTGTCCGCGCGCGCGCAACCAGTTGAGTTGAATCTCCGCTGAATAGCCCTGGACAACCGCCTCGGTGTAGCCGATGAGCACATTGGCTGAGTTGTCGTCGGTTCCATCGACCAGCACCTGCACCTGCACTGGGCCGCCCTCTCGCAGGCGCTGAGAGAAATCCCACGGAATCACGATTCCCATCTTCGCGTGGCCGTCATCCAACGCCCTGGCGATTGCGGGATAGCCGTCCACCACGCGCGCCACCGTAAAATACTCGCTTGCCTGGAAGCGCTTGAGCAGGTCCTGGCTTTGCTGGCTGCCGTCGCGGTCGTAGACGTAAACCGGCAAGCCCTTGAGGTCCAGATTGACGCCGTAGCCGAAGAGCAGCATCAGGGTCACCGGCATGATAACGACGATCATCAGGCTGCGCGAATCGCGGAAGATCTGAATGACCTCCTTTTTAGCCACGGCCATCAGGCGTGTGAGACTCATGCCGCGCGCCCCTCTCCCGCATCGCTTGCCGTAGTGAGCGAGACGAAAACATCTTCCAGGCTGGGGCGAATCTTTTCGATGCGGCCGACGGCAATGCCTTTGTCAACTAAAAACTTTCTAATTCGCGGGACGGCGGCATCGGCATCCGGCACCACCAGGTGCAGCGCGTTTCCGAAAACAGCCGCGTCCATCACCTCCGGAACCGATTGCAGCGCTTCTACCGCTTTGCCCAGCGGCTCGCACTCGATCAGCAGCAGTTCGCCCTTCATTGCGTCGCGCTTCAACTCCGAGGGTGTGCCCAGAGCCACCATCTTGCCGCGAAAGATGAGCCCAAGACGGTTGCAGTATTCAGCCTCCTCCATGTAATGCGTGGTCACAAAGACGGTCACGCCCTCGTCCGCCATCTGGTGAATAAGCTCCCAGAACTGGCGTCGCGTGATGGGATCGACGCCTGAGGTCGGCTCGTCCAGAAAAATAATTGGCGGCCGGTGCAACACCGCGCAGCCTAGCGCCAGCCGCTGCTTCCACCCGCCCGGCAGCGTGCCCGTGATCAGATTCTCCTGGCCCTTGAGGTTGGCCATCGCGAGCGCCCACTCGATCCGTTGCTTGAGATCTTTCGAGGGCACGCTATAGAGCCCTGCAAAAAAGCGTATGTTTTCGATCACCTTGAGATCGTTGTAGAGAGAAAACTTCTGCGACATGTAGCCGATGTTCTGGCGCACGGCTTCGGGGTTGCGGGCCACATCGAACCCAGCAACCAGCGCGCGGCCCGAGGTGGGCTTGAGCAAACCGCAGAGCATGCGAATGGTGGTGGACTTGCCTGCCCCGTTCGGCCCCAGAAAGCCGAATACCTCGCCTTTGCGAATCTCCAGATTGAGCCGGTCCACGGCCACAAAGCCGCCGAATCGCTTGACAAGATTCTCCACCACGACTGAATTGTTTTTTTCAGGCATGGGTTGAACCTCCGTTTCCGACCGCATCGACAAAGAGGTCTTCGATAGTGGGCGCAACCTGCTGAATCGCGTCGAAGGGCACGTTGGCGCGCTTCAAACGGGCCTCTAATTCGGGAATCCGGCGCGCCGCATCGTCCACCACCACATGTAACGCATCGCCGGTCAGCACCAGGCTGGAGATTCCCTCCGCGTCTTCAAGTTGGACGCGCAAGCCACGCGGGTCCGGCCCGATAATCGACAACACGCCTTTGACCATTCCGGCCTTGAGGTTCGCGGGCGTATCGCAGAAGAGCAGCTTGCCCTCGTGGAGCAGCGCCACGCGATGGCAACGCTCGGCTTCGTCGAGATAAGCGGTCGAGGTCAGGATGGCCACGCCTTCCGCCGCCAGTTGGTAAAGGATGCGCCAGAAATCGCGGCGCGAAACGGGATCGACGCCCGTAGTCGGCTCGTCTAACAAGATCACTTTAGGGCGATGAATGAGCGCGCAGACCAGGCCGAGCTTTTGCTTCATTCCGCCGGAGAGCTTGCTGGCCAGCCGCTTGCGAAACTCGCTCATTCCCGCGGCCTCAAGCAGTTGAATGGAACGTTCTTCGCGCCCTGCCCGCTTCACTCCAAACAAGTCTGCATAAAAACGGATGTTTTCATCCACAGTCAGGTCTTCATACAACCCAAACCGCTGCGGCATATAACTAAGCGCGTGCTTGGCGCCCTCGGGATCGCGCGCTACATCGAATCCCGCGACCGTGGCTTTGCCCGCATCGGGCGGCATAATGCCCGCTAACATGCGCAGGGTGGTCGTCTTCCCTGCCCCGTCGGGACCGACCAGACCGAAGATCTCCCCCGCGCCGACGTCGAAGCTCAAGGCATCCACGGCGCGCACACCCGGAAAGCTCTTGGTCAGTCCCTCGGCCACAATCGCGGATTGGAGCCGGTCGGTCATTTCTTTGCTGGCTGTGTTTCCGGCCCGGCGGCAGCCAAAATAATGTGAGCGTCGGCCGGCATGCCGGGTTTCAGTTCATGATTCGGATTGTCGATGTCGATCTTGATCCGGTAGACCAGCGTCACCCGCTCCTTGTTGGTCTGCACGCTCTTGGGCGTGAACTCGGCATTCGATGAGATGAACGAGATGCGTCCGTGATACTGCTTCCCCGGATAGGTATCGGTGGTGACGTTTGCCTCCTGGCCCCAGTGAATGCTGCCCAGGTCGGTCTCGGCGATATACGCGCGCAGCCAGATGTGATCCAAATCGGCCAGCGTAACCACCGGAGAGCCCGGCGCGACCACCTCTCCCAGTTCCGCCTGGCGCACGGTGATTACGCCCGTTGAAGGAGCGCGCAGAATCGTGTAATCCAGGTTCACTTGCGACAGGCCCAGGTTCGCGCTGGCCTGGTTCAGGTTTGCGCGCGCGATGGCGATCTCTTCCTTGCGGTTGCCCTCCACGGCCTCGTTGTAACGCTGTTGCGCTTCCTTGAAAACGGCTTCCGAGCGCTTCACCGCGGTTGCCGTCAGATCGCGCTCCTGCGCCGTCACCTCATCTTTGGCGAAGAGGCTCTGCGCGCGCACGCTGTCGAGCTTTTTCTGCTCCAGATCGGCCTGCGCATCGACCATGCTCTGCTGCGCGGCCTTTACCTCCTGCTCGCGTGTCCCGGCCAGGGTGAGCGCCAAGTTCGATTCGCGCACCCGCACACCGGCTTCGTCCATGCGGACTCGCTGTTTGTAGTCGGCGTCTTCCAGGCGCGCCAGCAACGCGCCTCGCTCTACCTGCTGGCCCTCTTCAACCAGCAGCTCCACGATGCGCCCCTGCACCTTAAAGCTGACCAAGCTCTCGTGGGCTTCAATGTTGCCGGAGAGCGTGAGCTGGTTCGCGGGCGCCGGCTTGCCGGCGAAGCGCGGATAAAAATACACGCCGGCGGCAATCGCCGCGGCCAATAGGATCACAACTGGGATAAGTCGCTTCATCACACAAACCTCGCAAGCGGTAACATCGATTGGATCGCGATCGACACAACCGCTTATGGATTCCCCATGAACTGCACAATGTTTTTCTCCGTATCGCCCATAGCGCGAGCGAACGCAAATTTTGCATCCACATGGCTTGTAACGGCAAGAATGTAGTTCTCATCGGCGCGGGCCAACTCGTCCTGGGCCGTCACCACCTCCACATTGTTGGCCGTGCCCTGCTTGAAACGATCCTGCGCCATCTCCAGTTCCCTCTGCGCCAGCTCCTGGCCTTCCATGGCAACCGTCACCTGCTCGGCCGCTGAATCCAGATTCAGGAGCGCCTCGCGGAGTTCTTCATCGATGCCGCGCCGCAGATCGGCAATCTGATCGTCGATGCGCTTGACACGGCTGGCCAGTTCCTGCGCCTCGCCGTTGCGGTCCCGGTCAAAAACCGTGAAGTCGATCTGGCCTTGAATCAGGCCGGTAGTCTGCACGCCGCCGATGCTGCGGCCTATCTCGCCGATGTTGCCGTTGAGGCTCAGCTTTGGATAGGAACGGGCGCGGTTGGCGCGCTGTTGCTCCACCAGGCTCTGGCGCTGGCTGGCCAGGGAGAGATAGTCGGCACGCGTGAGCAGCGCCGCGGGCGCAAGGGCTTCGGGTTCAGGCTGTTTCAATGCCTGGTAGCGGAGCGGCTCGGCCAGTTCCAGCGGCGTGCCCGGAGACATGCCCAGGTTGCGCGCCAGGGCCAGCAGCGACTGCTGCAACTGGTTCCCGGCCACAAGCAGTGCCTGCCTGTCGTTGGCCAGTTGCACCTCGGCGCGCAGCACGTCCACGCCCGTCGCCGTCCCAGCATCGTGTTTGTCCCTGGCCAGCTTGAGCAACGTGCTTGAATCGGCCACCCGCGAATGGGCTGCATCCACGCGCGCCGCGGCTGACTGCGCGTTCAGATAGAGAGCGGCGATGGAGCGAACGATCAGATCGCGTGCATCCCGGTCGTCCATCTTGCTTGCAGCGAGAGCCATCTCGCTGGCCTTCAATCCGCGGTAACTGGCCAGATCGATTACATTCTGCTGCGCATAGACACGGAAATCGTAATTAGAAAATGGTCCCACCACCTCGGGCATGCCCGGTAGCGAGATTCCGAAGGCGCGTAGATCGCGATTCTGCACATTGGCATAGGTTTGCGCGCTCACGCGCGGAAGCAGCGCAGCCGACAAGCGGCGCAGTCGCGTGCCCTCGGCCTCGTCCACCCGCGTGCCGGCAACCAGCACGCCAAGATTGGCCTGCAACCCCCTCTGAATCGCATCCTGCAACGTCAGGCGGACCGGCGGCGGTTGCTGCGCGGCGCCGAGAACGCTGGCAAGGAGGCCTGCCAGCGTCAAGACAACGGCTTTACTAAGATCGTGTTTCATGGCTCCTACTTTGCATCGGAGACGGCGATTGCTCTCCAGAAGTGCTGAAAACTGTCTTCGACCCATGTTTTGAACCCGGGTTCGCCTTTCAGCGACCACAGCACAACAGTACCGAGGAGAATCTCTTGAAGTTGAAGCGCGACCTTTTCCTTCTTTAGGCACGAGTCAATCTCTCCGCGCTCTTGGCCGGTGGCCACTATTTGAGCGATCATTTTGCGACCCATGGACAATTGGTGTTCGATGGTGTCGCGCACCTCCTCGTTGGCCATGAAAAATGAGATCAAGGTGCGGGCCAGGTTGGGGCTGCGCCCCGGCTCTTCGGCCAGACGAAGGAATATCCGGTGGAGCACGGAGTGGATGGTCTCTTTGCCCGATGCAGCCTGTGACAGGGCTTCCGCCACCTTGCCCAGTTGAATCTCGGCCATCACGCCCAGCACATGATCTTTGCTCCCGAAGTAATTGAAAAATGTGCCCTTGCCTACGTCCGCTGCTTCGGTGATGTCTTCTACCGTGACGTTGGAAAAGCCGCGCTCGGCAAAGAGTTGTAGCGCACACCGGAAGAGCCGCAGGCGCGTCTCCGCCGCGCGGCGCTCCCGTCGACCTGCGCCGGATGCAGCGAGTACAGCTCCGGCAGCAAGGTTTTCATCCAAAGCTGCGGCGCGAGTTGTTTGACTGTCACTCATATACGAACATCAGGCATATATGACCATCAGTCATATATTTGGCCAGAAGATTCAGTCTGTCAAGAGGTTTTTTACAGGCGCGGGTTCTCGATCCGACTCTGGCGACGCTCGACGAGCAGGTTTCCAGGGGTATTCCCGGCATTGCAACCGCACTACTATTGCCGGTAGACTGAAAGAGGGATGTTACACAGCGGAGAGGTGGCAGAGCCCGGTTGAATGCACCTGACTCGAAATCAGACATAGTCGCAAGGCTATCGGGGGTTCGAATCCCTCCCTCTCCGCCAAGACTTTAACTATCTTTTTGATTCTCTTAGCAAATACAAGTAAATAAGCGGCTTACTGGTATTCCGTGCCGTCCGTTCTGTTCGTAATGTCCAGCTAATTTGGCCCTGTAGTGCCATTTTGCACGACAATGAGATAGGTGCACGACAACGGATTTGAACGCGGAAGGCAGCACACCGCATACCCCCGGAATGGACACCCGTCGGCGGAGACGTTCCTGCACCTACCCTTTTTTCTTCTTTGATTGAGAAAACCCCTGACCACGGCGGCAGATAAGCTTCCGCCGGCCGCGCCTAGGCTGTGTAGAGCCGCCCTTCTCGACGAATATCGTTATTGGCCCGCCTAGCGTTCGAGTTCGGCTGGTGGCCTTCTCTTGAAATGCAGGGCCTGCATCGCGGCACTTCGGGGGCTTCGCCTGGGCGATGCGCCTTTAACCTTTGTCTTTCGGCTTGGCCTTAAACTTTGCCGCAAGATATTTCACAAGCGCCATCAGAGAGCGCACGTCCTTCTCTCGAACGGCTTGCACGATCAGCACCGCCATCCATCCGCCCAAAATGACGGCATAGATCGCCAACAGCGCATGGGCCTCATGGTCATCGCGTGGATAGGGGACAGGAAGCTGGGCGGTTGTCATGGCACACTATGAGTGTTTACAGTATCACACTCATAGTGTGTAGACCGATAGTGGAAATGTTTCAATCATGGTTACGTGCGTACCCCAGACCCCAGATTGTTGTTTGGCAAGCGTGTCCGCGAGTTGCGGCTGGCGTATGGTCTGTCTCAGGAAGAGCTGGCCGAACGCGCCGATCTCCACCGCAACTACATCGGTGGCATCGAACGCGGCGAGCGCAACCTCGGCCTTGTGAACCTCGTGCAACTTGCCCATGCACTCTCCGTCAAGCCCGCCAAGCTGCTGGAGACCATCCCTTAGCCCGCTAACGTCGGACACACCTCGTGAACAAGCACGAACACTGTCCGGCTCCCATTCGATTCCTGTTCGATCTCTGCTCGATTTTGATTCGATGCTGGGCCGGTTCCCGGTCCGCCTAATCCGCCAGGCTTAGGAATGGGGTAACCGCATTATTTTCATAGACCTGTCAATGGTTTCATCCCTCTGTAAAATACAGAGTTGCCTTGGCACTTTAGTCCACAACAATTGCAAGGTTGTCGCTGCTTTGTTTAGCGTCCTCTATCGACTGTTTGCCGTTTATTGAACCGCGAGCTCTGCATCGCGGCACTCCGAGGGCTTTGCCTGGGGGATTCGAGCTGTCAAAGGTTGGTCGAAGGGGCGCGAGTACAGAGTCTACAACGGCGTTTTTCGGGACTAATCCTGTTGGCTACCATCGATCCAGTGCTTTTCGTGCATGGTCAGACCAGCCGGAGATTTTCGGCAAGGGGACCCTTAGCTGAGAAGGATAGTTCGAAATCAACCTTGTGCCCGCGTTGAAGAACTGTATTTTCAATGGCTACCATCTTGCTGATTATCATCGGGCCTTGGTCAGGCTGGATGAAAACAAAGGTAGGCTTCGGGTGAACGACCGAGCCGGAGAACCGCAGCTTCTTGCCTCGATCTGCCGGGTCGTATGCCACGAATTGGCGGCGCGTTCTTTCCTCGTCAGAGAAATTCAATTCTTTTGCCCCATTCCATAGCTTTAGGGCTTCATCGAATTTACCATCTAAGTAGATCAGCCCGCCTAAAAGACCGATAAACGCCGAGTCCGTCTCACCGTCAAGCCTGCATTGTGACAACGTCGCCGCTGCTTTCTTAATCGATTCGCCTGTCTCCAGCATGGCGCGCGTGTACTCCACATAAGCGCGTACCTGTTTGAAGTCGCTCTTGATGATTGGATCCAATACCTCGATAGTTTTAAGCGGATAGCCTTGATCGCGATACGCTCTTCCAAGCAAATACCTTGCGATCGAGCTGGCGGAGTCGGATTCGACGGCCTGCCGTAGCTTACTCAAGCGTGCGGGTTGATTTCCGAGGTCCTTCTGCACATCTGACGAGGTGATCAGTAAGGACGCTCTTTCGCTTACGACCTTGAGCCCCTCGGAAATCACTGTCTCCGCCTTCTCTAAATACTCTGTCGCTTCGTCGTCGGAGATCCTCGGCCGTCGCGACCAGAGTAGGTAGAGCCTCGCGAGGCCGGAGTGTCCGTATGCATCGCTTTCCTTCGCAACCATGCAGAATTGAAACTCATGCTCGGCGTGAGCAAGATGCTTTCGGGCGACTTCGTTATTTTCCTCACTCATTGCAAGATCCGCGAGGATCAAGCCACGCGTGTGGCGCAGGGAACGAATACTTTTTGTGCGGTCCTTCGAAATTGCACTGTCGATTTGATTCAAAGCGGCGACGAAGTTCTTCTCGCGCGATAGCATCCGTGCATAATGCTGCAACACATAGACATTATCAGGATCACGACCCGCAGCAGTTTCAAAAAACTTTATCTTGCCAGCCAAAGTACTGAAGGTATCGACGATCTCATCTGAACGAACGAAAAGTTCGAACACGTTCTTATCGAGGCGGTAGGTCAGATTAAGCTTCTCCATCGCCTTCTGCAGTAGGTGTTCTTTCAATTCGCGCGTTCCGCATTTTTTCCAGACGATTTGCGCGATGATTCTGTGCCGCGCACGCGCTGCATACTGTCCGCGGATGATGTTGGTTTCGGCGTATTCGACGAGTCCTTCGAGGTTGGTGCCGACATCTTCATACAATGACTGAAGGGGATATCCGAGCACCGCCTCTATAAGCTCATCTCGAATCAACATCCCGTGCTGATAGAAGCAGCAAACCAGGAGGTAGAGGTCGCGCGATATTGACGGGGACTTGTCCACGTCGATATCTCTGTACTCGCTTTCGATGATCGAGTCGAAACCTACCCCCTCACCTGCCATCGCTTCTCGCATTGCAACTAGGAGCTGCTTCTCATGCTTGTTTTTGACGATGGCAAATTGAAAGCTGCGATCGAGTGGCTCCATTTCGCCGAGGGCGTTTTCGGAGCCGAGGAAATCGAGGAGTCGATTGATTTCGTCATCTGACAGCGGGTAAATCTCAAACTCTTCGGCTTTGAACCGGGTTTTCGGCGACAGCCACTCATTACGCCGCAAGCCAATAATGAACAAGCAATTCGTTTTGGTCTTGCGTTGCTGTGTGAGGGCTGCTTGGATGCTCTGACAATGTTCGCGCGCATGGTCAATGATGAAATAGCATCCCACATTGGGGAATAAGGTCGCTGCGCACGCAATATCTCCTTCGCTGACTTCGGCGCCTTCGCGGAGCATAAATACCGGGCCAATGCTAGCATCCACGATGCGAAGGGATTGCGCCATCAGTATCGTCGTTATCCCGTACCCCGCAGGGCTGGTGAGGGCGATCGTAGTGCTCTTGGATTTTGGATTCGTGCTGAATTCGAGAATCCAATCCCAAATCTCATCCTCAATATCCCTCTTGAATCTGTGGTTCTGCGCGATCAGCGACCAATTAGGCTTTGAGCCGCGAAGAAATTCTCTCGTGTTCGGAAGGTCGGTTACGATCTCGTCATTGATATAGACCCAAGACTGTAGCAGTCGCAACATAGCCGCAGGTTCAGCGTCGAAGGCGTCTCGCAAATGCTGTGGTACTTTGTTCCTCAGTGCGTTTAACGTGTCAGGTTCCGGCCGACGATCTCCCAGTTCCTGTTCCACGAGTGTATGCAGTTCAGGAAGGGACATCTTCAACGTCTCGACGCGCCTCACCTCCCTGTGCAACTCGACATCTAGCGGATCGGCAAACGGATCGATCCTATAGGCCATCGGGGGCTGGGTAGGCGAAAACTCCCGCGAAACCTCTTCAATAATCATTTGCCAGTTCGGATCGCGCCCAGAATATCCGATATATAGGATCGTTGAAGTCGCCGCCTCATCCTTGAGGCGGTTCCACACCATCTCCCTTTTTTCCTGATAACGCGTGTAATCCGTCTGCGTGATGACGATTGGTGACGGGCACGGATTATACGGTGTGCCGTGCAGATGGAAGATCGGCACATCGATCAGTGTGTCCGTATAGCGGAGATCAGCGGTCACGGCGATAGGGATAGGATTCTGGAGGGGCGACGGATTCAGCTTGTAGGCTCGTTCCAGTCCCATGTCGTAATTCGTCGTAAAGATCGAGCGCCAGCGAAACGTGGTTAGCCACTGGATATGCTCGTCCGGCTCCAGATCCGCCAGTGATTTTTTGACAAATCCGTCAAGACTATCCCGAGACGATTTCAATTCGGCATATTGAGCGACGCGCGGCAGGTCAGTCGGATCGATGCCAAGCTTGAAGTGATTTATCAGATCCGCAGCGAGCTTCTCCCCATCTGGCGCAGGAGTTCCGTCGGGCCGCTTGTAGTGCCCCCCGATCCCGGCACCTAGGAAAAGAACGCAACTCCCCCTTTCAAGGGCCTGTCGAAGCCCCAGTGGCAGTTTTGTAAAGGGTCCTGTGCTTGCAGTCGCCAAAACGCACGCTCCATTGGCGGGGATAAACGAACACCATTGCCTTCTATAGGATAACCCTAAGGCATGGCATCTGGATCGTGTAAATCAAACCTGTTCAAATAGCAACGTTGGTACCCGCATAGTCGGCTAGCGTTCATCGATTTGCCCACAGAACAATCTGAGATGGCGAAAACAGGGCCTTCGCGCTCAATAAGAATTTTATCGATCTTCCCAGACGAGTTTCGAGTGGTTTGTCGGTGATTCGGAAATTGCGAGAAATGCTTCCACTGATAAATGGGATTGCAAGGTTGTTGCTGCTTGGTTTAGCGTCCTCTATCGGCTGTTTGCCTTCTTTTGAAGCGCGGAGTCTGTATCGTGGGCACTTCGAGGGCTTCGCCTGGGGCATCATCGACGGCAACCTGAGCTGGAGATCGGTCCTCAATGGACTCCGCATGAGCGAGTACCTCGCTGTCCGTGGATTCACGCTCGACCGGAAGGGTCTTTGCAGACGGCAGTTCTTCCGTCCCGGCATCGACAAGCTCCTCGACCTCCTCAGTCTTGCCGAGCAGTTCCTTGTCGATAACCGCCAGACGCTGCTCGAACTCTTTGAGCTTCGCCTCGTAGGGACTTTCGTAGTCCAAAGCGGTATGCAGGCGGGAGAGCGTGGTTTCGTTTCCGGTAATGGTCGCTTCTGTTTCGAGGATCTTCGTTGGCAGGTCTCCGCCGCGGCGCAAAACGGAGGTGAGTAGGGATTGGGCTGAGGGCATCCCCATGTGGGCTTCCGGGCGCGGCACATCGAACCACTCCCCGGCCAGGCTATAGCGAACGGCCGTGATGTCCGTGATGCTGCCGAGTTCGTCCTTGATGAGGGCGTCGCTGATCGCAAGAGGAATGTCGAGGCCGTTGACGGTGAGTTGGGTTGTGCTGTCGAGCGAGACCGTTCGCAGGTATTCGTTGGCGTCTTTGAGCCGGGAGAATTCGAGCCCGTTGAAGCGAAACTGGAGACTAAGGAGTTTGCCTTCATCGTCCCGGCATTCATGCGATTTGAAAACCTGGTTAGCTTCTTTGAGTTGGGGCAGCCTGTCTTTGAGATGTGCGATGCGGTACTCGACGTTTAGCAGTTGCTGGCGGTTGTTGTAGTGGTCCAGCCGGTTGGAGCGGGCGAGCAGGGTCAGGTTCTTGATCTCGTACTCCAGCTTGATCTTTTCGAGCGCAAGAGGGTTGCCAGTGGCCTGGGCCTTGGCTAGAGCGAATATCTGAGGACTCAACCGCGTCTCGCCGGCAATGTCCTCGATCTTTCGGCCCATGCGGCCGCCGGATTTGAACTGGGAGAGAAACGTCTGTTTGCGCTCCAGAAGCTGTGCGCGCTGGAGGTCGTGCGCCTTGGGCGATGCCACGTCACGTGGCTCTGAAATCATCCTGTAGAACTCGACTTCGGAGAAGGTGTTGCCGGAACGGCGCATTCGACCGTGGCGCTGCTCCAACTGGTCGGGCCGC
>Ga0182027_10005070_pt1 | contig 20155 bp, 20 predicted proteins | sample 712E1DmetaG_FD_121300 | JGI IMG/M metagenome (GOLD analysis project Ga0182027, IMG submission 121300) | Permafrost microbial communities from Stordalen Mire, Sweden - 712E1D metaG (Illumina Assembly) | ecosystem: Environmental > Terrestrial > Soil > Wetlands > Permafrost | place: Sweden...
CCGCCAAGAGCACAAGGAACTGATGGCCCAAGGGGATGAAACGCTCAAAGGCACCCGGCAACTGTGGCTGTATAACCCGGAGAACTTCAGCCCGGAACAAAGGTCGGAATTTGGCGCGCTGAAAGATTTGCATTTGAAAGTGGCGCGGGCTTGGGCGGCCAAGGAACTGTTCACCAAGTTCTGGGACTATCAGGAGGAAGGTTGGGCGCGGAGATTTTTCAAGGATTGGTTTGGCTGGGTGAGCCGGAGCCGGCTCCAGCCGGTGGTAGAAGTGGCGCACATGCTCAAGCGTCACCTGAAAAACTTGTTGACGTATTTGAAGCATCACATCACCAACGCGGTAACCGAAGGATTGAACTCGAAAATCCAAAGCATCAAATCCAACGCGCGGGGCTTCCGCAACTTCAAGAACTACCGCATTCGCATCCTGTTCTTCTGCGGAAAGCTCGATTTCTACCCACTATGAACCTCGAAGAACCGGTTTGGACACGGTAGGCGAGGGTTTGGGGCCTTCGGCGAGACGCCGACGGATGCGGGCGAGGAGGTCAGAACAACAGTAGGCTGGCCCGCAGCGTTGCGGGCTGCCCGCGCTCCCGAAAAGGTGTGGACGATGTGCTTACTTCAGACGCCAGGTGATTCGCGCCTTGTCGAGGTCGTAGGGCGAAATCTCCATTTTGACGCGGTCACCGACGGTGAGGCGGACCCAGCGTTTGCGCATCTTGCCGCAGATAGTGGCGAGGACGAGATGTTTGTTGTCCAGTTCGACCCGAAACATCGTGCCGGGCAGGACGGTGGTGACCTTGCCTTCGACTTCTATGTGTTGTTCATTCATGGCTGGCAGACCGGCACTTGGGACGAACGGAAAGACGAAAAGGCGGAGTCCGGTTTTGACCGGACCCCGCTTGAAATTCCAAAGCGCTTAGTAGCGACGACCGCCGCCGCCGCCGCTGTATTCACGGCGACCACCGCCGCCGCCGGGGGCGCGTTCTTCACGGGGCTTGGCCACGTTGACGGTGAGGGCGCGACCGCCCATATCCTTGCCGTTGAGGGCGTCAATGGCCTTCTGCGCTTCCTCGGGCGTGCTCATGGTCACGAAGCCAAAGCCGCGGGGACGATTGGTCATGCGATCCATCATCAGGTTGGTTTCCGTGACGGTGCCATGGGCGGCGAAGGCGTCTTGCAGGTCGTTTTCAGTGGTGTCGAAGGAGAGGTTTCCGACGAATAATTTATTGCTCATAATGATTTTTAACTGTCCGACAAACCGTTGCTTCCTTGCAGACTGTTCCCGAACGCCGGGTCTAAAATCATCACTGAACGAGGTTCACCTGAAGATTCACCATGCCTTGAAAGAGACAAGCTATCTAACGGACAAAGGAAACATAACTGATTGCGGCAGATTAGCAAGAACAATCGGCAACTTAAATCACTTGGCGATTTAACTGGCTTAATCGGAAGCAAAGGGGCAGGATAGGCCATGAAAAAAATCAGCTCGCCCCGCCGCGTTCGCCAACCACTTTTGGAAGCCGGTCAACTCTGGCGCATGGCGGACGGGAATCTGCAAGTGGGAATGGTGGGCAAATTGCTGGTGCATTACAAATTGGGCAAGCCCAACGCCGTCCGCGTGCCCAATTCCTGCAATTGCATAAAAACCATTGAGAAATATCTGAAAGCGAAGAAGGCGGTCCTGGTTTAATCCCCTATTTTCCACCATGAGTGAAGATGTTCCCCAACTGGAGAAGGACCGGCAACTGGCCGGGCGCCGCGCAGAATGCGAGCGCGAAGGACGGTTCCAGATGATTCAGCGAGGCGACTTCATCAAACCCGGATGGTGGCATTGGCGGTGCCGACGCGAGGATGGCGCGGGGGAGGTGGCATACGGTTACGTGCAGGCCGATTCGCTGGGCCGGGCCGTCGCGCCGGAGACTTTTGAGAAGGACCGGTTTTGACTCCGCCCGGCGGCGCATTCAACTGGCCGCGCTGACCCAGTGAAAGAAAGTCAGAAAAATAGGGTCAGAAAAATGGCCTGTAATTAGCTTAAATACCCCTGTATCCACAAGGTTCGCATGACCGCCCTATGCCACAGGGGAGAGATTGTGGCCACAGTATGATTTAAAACGCTCTACGTCGTGTTTCGGATGATTTCCAATTGTTGATCCAACCGCTTGGGTGAAACCGGCGCGGCAGTGCCTAGTTCCTGCGCAAACAGGGAAACTTTGAATTCTTCAATCATCCACCGAAAGGCTTCGATTTGACGCTGCGCTTCGGGTGATCCCGCCGGCTTGGCTTGAAGTTGCTTCAATGCGTCCTGGTAGGGCGCGAGTCGGCGGAGACGTTCCTGGTTCTTGGCGGGGTTCAAAGCCGCGCGCTCGGCGCGGATGAGCAGCGCTTTAAGATAACGGGGCAGATGAGCCAGCCGGTCATAGGCGATGCGCTCCAGAAAACGGGAAGACACCAGACCGGCCAATTCATCGGCGAGCGGATGGGCGGCGCGAATGGCGGCGGGTGATCCGAGTTGGCTGAGCGACGAAAGGGTTTTGGAGCGCGGGAGAGCGGGAGCCGCGACGGCGCCGATGCGTTGCTGGACCTGCTGGCGCAATTGCAGAATCAGCCCAAGCTGATCCATGAATTGCGGCGCGAGTCCGGGCAGCCGCCGGCGCGCTTCGGCCACGGCCGCATCAAAATGGGCGCGCGTCAACGCGGGCCAGGGTTCAGTTGGAAGGAGGAGGCGCCTCAGATGTTCCAGCGAAGTTTCCCGCAACTCGGCGCTGTCACCCAACGAGGAGTAAAGCGCGTCGAAGCGGCTCAAGGCGCGCAAATCCTTTTCCAGCCAGGCGAGGTCCTTTTGGATGGCGAGTTCCACGAGGCGTTGCACGCCGGCCAGCGAGGCCGCGCGCGCGAGGTCCCGGCCGCGGAAGAGACGCACATTCACGCTGCCTTCGGCAAACTCGATGGCGGGCCAGGCATACACTGGCAGCGGCTGACCCTCGCGGACGGTGATGCGTTCGGGCAGATCACCGAAGGTCCAATCGGCGAGACCAAAGCGTTCCCACCGTTGAGCGGCGCGAGTCCAGTCGGCGGAGTCGGATTCCGCGACAGGCTCCGGCTTCATTTGTTTGAGGCGTTGCTGGAGCTGCGCCAGGTCGCGCCCGACGCCGAGTGATTTCCTGTTGTCGTCAACAATTTCAATGCGCGGGCGCAAGTGCGCCGGCAAAGCGTTGGCCGGCCAATCAGACGCATTCACCGCGAGGCCATAGCGGCGGCGAAGGAAGGCGGCGAAGTCGTGCAAAAAGGACGTTCCCTTCGGCTGAAACTCGCGGACGATCTCGGTCACTTTGGGAGGAAAGGGCATCAGCTCGCGGCGGATGGATTTCGGCAGCGCGCGGAGCAACTCGCTGATCATTTCCTCGCGCAGCCCCGGCACGGCCCATTCGAGCAGCGCGGACGAAGCGGTTTGAGCGAGCGTGAAAGGCAGTTCAATCGTCACGCCGTCGTGTTCCTCGCCGGGGGCATAGGCGTAGGCCAATGCCACCGATTGACCGCTAACCGGCACCGCGTCGGGAAATGCCTCCGCGTCGTAGCCCAATAATTGTCCGCCAGCCAGTTCGGCTTCGGAGATGCAAAGACGCTCCGGCATCGCCGGGTCGCGCAAGAGCTGGTTCAACTCGAGCAACGAGGAAACCTCGGTGATGTGCCGGGCGTAGAATGCGGCCAATGATTCATCGAGATCGGCCAAGGCGTGATGGCGGACGCGGGTGCGCCAGTTCTCGATTTTCTCCCGGACGCGGCGGTTGTGGGCCAGGAAGCGGCAGGAGGGCGGCAATTCCGGCTTGGCCGCCGCCACGGACGTGAGCACGCGGACCTCATCGCGATCCGCATCGGCGTCGTCACCCGGTTCGCGGGAGGGCATCAAGTTTTCCTCGACCAAGGCCGAGCGAATGAAGATGGCGGTGGCGTCCCGGGAGTTGATTTTGCCGTAGGCGACTTTGCGGCGCTGCACTTCCAATCCCTGCAAGGTGACGATTTCTTCCACCAGCACGTTGCCGGCGCTGGCGCTCCAGTGCGGATTCTGGTGGGTGAGCTTGCAGCAGTGCGGCGCGAGCTGGAAGATCCATTCGGGATCAATGCCAGCCAGGGTGCGCGCAAAGAGCTGGGAGGTTTCAACGATTTCGCCGGCGACAATCCATGTCGGCTGGTTGGACTTGGGTTTTGGCTTGTCGGCCATAGCCTTGGCGAGGGCGGATTTCTTTTGCGGCTCGCCGCGCGCGTAAAGCGCCGAGCCGGGGAAGACTGAAAGCAAGCGATTGCCCGCCGCCTTGTAGATGTTTCGCTCCTCAAAACGCGCGACATGGCCGATCAAGCCGGCGAGGATCGAACGATGGATCGCATCGTAGGCGGCGTTGCTTTCATTGAGCCTGAGCGTGCCGAGATCCTCGAGGGCGTCGTGCAATTGAGAATAAACATCCTGCCATTCGCGCATCCGCATGTAGGAAAGAAAGCGCTGTTTGCAGAACTTCCGCCGCTGGCCTTGCGTGCGCAGGCGGTCCCATTCGTCGTGAACGGCGTTCCAGAGGTTGAGCAGCGAGAGAAAGTCAGACTGCGGATCGGAGAATTGCTGGTGGGACGCGGCCGCCGCAGCCTTCTGATCGAGAGGGCGCTCGCGCGGATCTTGAATGCTCAGGCCGGCGGCGATGATTAACAATTCAGCGGTGGCATGCTCGTGCTGCGACTGGAGCAGCATGCGTCCGAGGGTGGGATCAATCGGCAGGCGCGCGAGGTCGTCGCCGAGCCGGGTGAGGGCGCGATTTTCGTCCAGCGCGCCGAGTTCCTGGAGGAGCGCGTAGCCGTTGGCGATGGCGGCGGGGGCGGGCGGCTGGACAAACGGAAAGGTTTCAATGTCGCCCAAGTGGAAGGCCTTCATGCGCAGAATGACTTCCGCGAGATTAGCGCGTTGGATTTCCGGCTGCGTGAAGGGCGAGCGCGCGTTGAAATCCTCCTCCGCGTAGAGCCGGATGCAAAGGCCTGCCTGCAAACGCCCCGCGCGGCCTTTGCGCTGGTTGGCACTGCTCTGCGAAACCGGTTCGATCGGCAGGCGTTTGATGCGCGTGCGCGGATTGTAACGGCTGATGCGGGCCAGGCCGGCGTCAATCACGTAACGGATGCCCGGAATGGTCAGGGAGGTTTCGGCGATGTTGGTGGCGATGACGATCTTGCGGCGCGAAGAGGGCGCGAAGACGCGTTGTTGATCGCCCGAACTGAGCCGGCCGAACAGCGGGATGATTTCCGCTTCGCCGTGAAGACGGCCTTCGAGTTGGTCGCCGGTTTCGCGAATGTCGCGCTCGCCCGGCATGAAGATCAACAGGTCGCCCGAGTGGGTTTCGTAAAGAATGAGTTCCGCCGCCTGGACGGCGGCATCCACATAACTGACCTCGCCCCGCTCCTCGGACTCCGCGTCCAACGGTTGATACGCGACCTCAACCGGATAGAGGCGGCCGGAGACTTCGAGGATCGGCGCGTTGTCGAAATGCCGCGAGAATGCCTGGGTGTCAATGGTGGCGGAGGTGACGATCAGCTTCAGGTCCGTGCGCCGGGCGAGCAGGCCCTTGAAATGGCCGAGGAGAAAATCAATGTTGAGGCTGCGTTCGTGAGCCTCGTCGAGGATGATGGCATTGTATTCCGAGAGGTTGGGGTCGCCCTGGGTTTCGGCCAGCAGGATGCCGTCGGTCATCATCTTGATGTAAGTCTGCGCGCTGGAGCGGTCGTCGAAGCGAATTTTGCACCCGACCTCGCGGCCCCAGGTGACGTTCAATTCCTCGGCGATGCGGCGCGAGATCGAAAGGGCCGCGACCCGCCGGGGTTGGGTGCAACCGATTTTGGCTTCGATCCCCAGGCCGGCTTCGAGACACATTTTGGGGATTTGGGTCGTCTTGCCCGATCCGGTCTCTCCGGCAATGACGATCACCTGATGAGCACGAATGGCGGCGACGATCTCATCCTTGCGCGCGGTGATCGGCAGTTCCGACGGGTAGGTGACGCGGGGAACGTTGAGGCGGCGTTGCTCCCGCAATGCCACGGAAGCGTGAACTTGTTGCCGCAACCGCTCCAGCAAAGCATCGCGCTGAACCGGGTGATGAACATCCCGCAAAAGCCGGGCGAGCCGCCGCCCCAGCCGCACCCAGTCGTGCAACAGGCATTGCGGGAGCAGCGTCTTCAGTTCTTCAATGCGGGCATCAGCCATGCGGGAGTATAGATGCTTTTGGTCAAGCAGCCCGTTAAAAAAGGTTTCCGTTCCGCCGCGTGAGGGCACCCGGCCATAAGCATTCACTTGGCGGAAATGGCCGGATGGTGGCGACAAAAACGATTTCCTTTTCATTTTTATGACCCCATCTTTCTGACTTGTACTATGCCAATTACCAATCCCATAACCACGGCACCGGCCTCGCTGACCCAGTGAAAGAAAGTCAGAAAAATAGGGTCAAAAAAATGGCTTGAAATTAGGTCAACGCTTATGGCCCGGTGCCCCACCGGGCGCTGTTTTACCGGGCTGCGAAAGCGCCGATGGCTATTTCACGGCGGGTTCAGGCGCGCCGGGCGCGGCGGGTTGGGGCTGGGAATCGAGTGAGGCATTGGTCTTGACGGTTGGCACGGTGTCGGCTCCCGCCAGTTCATCCGGCAGAATCGTGATGGCAATGCGGCGGTTCCTGGCCCGTCCCTCCGGGGTCGAGTTGTCAGCCAGGGGACGAAATTCGCCATAACCGACGGCGCCAATGCGGCGCGGGTCAACTCCCGCTTTTTCGGTGAGAAAATGGACGGCGGCCAGGGCGCGGGCGGTGGAAAGTTCCCAGTTGCTGGCAAAGCGGGTGCGGATGGGGACGTTGTCGGTGTGGCCGATGACGTGAATCTTCAATTCGGGATGCCCCGCGAGAATGGCCGCAATCTTGTGCAGCACGGATTCCCCGCCCGGTTGCAAGACCGCTTCGCCGGAATCAAACAGCACGCGGTCGAGGATGTTGACGGTGAGCTTTCCTTGCAGGTTGGAGATGGTGACATCCTTGGATTCAAGGTCTGTGCGCAATTGATCTTCCAGCCCTTTGGCCATTTGGCCGGCCATCTCCTTTTCCTTCTGCAAATTGGCCGCCTGAGTTTGCAGGGCCGCGATCTGGCCTTTGTGTTGCTGGATCTCCGCGAGGGCGTTGGTCAGGCTGGCGTTGGCAGCATCCAGACTGGAGCGGAGCGGTTCGATTCCGCGGAGCTTGCTCAGGGCCGAGGCCCAGAGCAGCGAAACTGCGATGAAAAGCGCGGCCATGAGGCCGGCAGCAATCCAGGCCGGCCTGGAACTGCCCGGACCGCGATCAGCCTTGGTCACATAATCAGTAAAGGGTTTTTTGTCTTCGCTCATCGGCGACGATTTAAACAGACCAACGCAGACCGTCCAAGCGAAGAATCTCTCCGGCCCGGGCCACGCCGACACGGAGAAAATCTGTGATGTTCATAAACTCTTGGATTGTATGTCTCTCATGAAGGCTTCAAATTTCACTGTGCGCGACCGCCAAAAGTTTCTTGCCCGCTTTGCGCAATGGAGTTTTTACAGGGAGCGGCAGACGGATTGCTGAAAAATATCGGAACCAAAATGAAGCGGAGCAAAGCCCAATCAATTTCATTGAATCTATGCCTTGCCAGTGAATCGGTGCCAAGCGACCCGTCATCTGTGCTGGCATTTGTTCAGCAACGCGGTGAAACCTGCAACGGATACGATTGGACGCTGGCGCATTATATAAAACGCAAATGGCTGTTTTGTGACCGAAGCCTTGACCCAAAGCGTATTACGATATTTTTTTGGATTGATCTCCCGAAGGCAGGCTCGATTCTAGCAAGCTGCAAATCCCCAAAGCCCACCGGGCTACTTGTGGCGCTCCGCCGTCTTTTTTCTGCCACTTTCTTTGAGACAAATATATGTCGGCCCACTCCTCAAGCTCGCCAATCTTTGTCGTTTTTTCTGGCATGTCTAACTGAAGACTGCGGCAGGCTGATTGAACCCGTTTCAGTGAAGGATCATCCTTGCCCGGAGGGCCGCGAAAAATCTCCCGGATTACCGAGAGGGCGTCTCTTGGCGTGGAAAAGGTCATATCCTGTATGATGAAATCTTTCGCCGTTGGGGGCGTGCTTGTGGGGACTTTTGAATCTTCGCTTTGGTGATTCGTCATGGGTGAACTTGACCCCAAAAACCATTGGCGGGCAAGAAAAAACCACCACCCACACCCGTCAATCATGCCCCCCCAACCGTAACCGGGAGCGTGCGACGCCGCGCACAGGATTGATTCTGGCGCGTTGGCAATGACGGAAGCGGGATTCATGCGGATTGCGCTTCCGGGCCGTCCAATGCCGGAGCGGTATCGGCGGGACGATGTTAACCGGGGCCAGATGACTTTCTGAATTTTCGATGATGCAACATAACCAGTCCCCCGCCGACAATCAGGAGCACGACGGTTTCCGGCTCCGGCACCGATTCCATCACCAACCAGCTACCAACAGATTCAATTCCTTGGTCATTGCCGAAACCAGTGGGGTCGGGAGATGCGACTCGGTAACCTTCGACCCCATTCCCATAAAGACAGTAAATACTCGCTGAATCCCCGGGACCCGCATAACCTGGCGTGCGTTGAATTCCAATGACCCCGGGATAGCCATTTTGACCTGAAATGTCGCCAATCATGGGAATAAAGGCCGAGATTGTCTGAAAAACAGGGCTTGCCTGGGGGTAAAAACCGTTGCCTGGAATGTTGGCATCCTGGAACAGGGTAAGCACCTGCTGATCGGTCGCGTAGCTGAATCCCGCGAACTCCCCTCCCGGCCCAAGGTTTGCCAGCACTTGGTTATAACTAAGACCATCGCTATAGGTTAAATTCAGCCACGCCAAACCTGTGGACGTGTCAACCACAAGTGAATTTGCTCCAAAGTTCGGGTCAGTGGCCAGCGTTAAGGTGCCTTGGGCGTTTGCCCGTTCAGTTAGACACACGATCACTATTGCAACCAGCGGAAAAATAATCGCTCCTTTCATAGGGCTGCTATTATGGGCTTAAGAATGCCGGTTTGTCAACTCTCTTTTCGCCGGAGTTCTTGGGCAAACTTGCGACCATTTAGATACTTCCACCATCCTGCCGTTTTCGCGGTCATCAGGACATGCCGCCACCGCTCACCAGCAAGGCCACCGCAGGCTTTTGGACGGCGGACGGCTCACAAGACAGCGGACGGTAAGCCGGCAGCAATCCAGGCCAGCTTGGAACTGCCCGGGCCGCGCTCAGCCTTGGTCACGTATTCAGTAAAGGGTTTTCTGTCTTCGCTCATCTGCGACGATTTAACCAGACCGACCCGGACCGTCCAAGCGAAGAATCTCTCCGGCCCGCGCCATGTTCCTTGCCGTTCGGCTCCGCCGAAATAAAACGGAAGCAGAAAGCGGGTCCATGTCCAAATGGAAGATTGCGTAAAGCGCGGATTTCAGCCCCGCATCGAACCCGGCGCGAATCGAGCTCCTGCCGATGACGGTAATGGGCTTTTCCTTCTCACCTGGTTTCGGAATGAAGCCGGTGGCCTCACCCGTGGCGTGGATTTGGCTTGAGTTTGTTTAGATGATGTTTCACATCAATCTACGATCTTCGCCTGTCAAAATATGTTTCAATGCTTTCTCCAAACGACTTTTGGTAAAATACCGCTTGGAATAGATTTGGAGGAAAGACCCAACACCACCTACATGCTTCACTTTCGATGGCGTGTTCAACCAATGAAAGTGGCAAAGCAACGCGAGCGCGTATAACACAGGCGCCACGCTCGTAAGCAAAGAGTGGCGCTTTCGACTTTTATACAGCGCGGTGTGGACCGTCGCGGGATTTCCGTGCAGAAAAGCGTTTCGTGAATCGTATAAACGCCAATAAAGGTATTCGGCTGCGTTCCCGTTTTGAACCCTGCCTCGAAACCTAAACCGCCGCCTTCGCTTTGTCGTCGAACCCGAAAATCGAATCTTCGAAAGCAAGTCCAAAACCGTCGTCAAATCGGATTTGCCGCTCGGACCTGGATGGGCAAGAATCTCGAAGGCACTGATCCACAAAGCGACGCTGACTCCGAAATCGTAGAACCACAGACTGTTCTTTTTGGGGAGGGAGCATGCGTGATAAGCAATCGCGAGTGAGCGAAAGAGCTTATTGGCGCGCCAAGTCTTCCGCCCTTTTTCAAATCGCTCCACCCAAGCTTTCCGCAGCAAGTCGAATATCTCCTCGTCGTGTGTCGTGTGTAAGTGAAAGTTTTTATCAATCGCAGGAAGTTCCGGATAAGTCTGTCCTTGGAAGCCATTTGGAGACTCGATGGTGTTCAGTGCGTAGCCCATGTGCAGAAGGTTCGCCCCATCCCGAGTCGGGCTGAACGGATAAAAGTCGAAGTAATCTGAAAAGCGCGTTCCAATGCTATTCGGACTTCCGATGGAGAACGCCCAACTCTTCAAAACACAGGAGATGGCAAAACAATTTCTGAAACTGACGAGAGCCACATCGTTCAACACGGTTTTTGGTGCATCCTTATGGACTACCATGACACTGACGTGGCATTTCGAACCACGTCTGTCGAAAAAGCCATTGACCAAAATGCGAACGGCATTACTTCGTTTTGCAATTTCCGTCACACGAGGATCAGTGTCGGGCAAAATGCCAACGAACTTTGTCTCAATTGGGGATTTGATCTGGAGATTCGGCAGCACGAAACAGACATTCAGTTTTTCGTGATCTGCCAACCCCCCGTCGAGATTCGCTGGCGCCTGCTTGTGCTCATCACCTTGATCGCTCGAATGTTTCATTGCACTCATTTAACTCTTTTCAAAGACAATGGCGAACACTTTTGTTCAGTAATGCGTCAGTGACGGCGGGAAAAGGTAGGGCGAGACTGGGAATCTGGGCACCGCATAGGTAACACTTGGTGATCACCGCATGGGTTACACTTTGAGGAGGGCGCTCCGCTTCGCGGCGGAGCGAAGGCGAGCGTAGCGAGCCGTAGCGGAGCCGCGAAGCGGAGCGTGGAAACGCCTCTCCGAGCCATTTTTCCCGCAACGCACTGGCTCGGACCGTGCGTCGTGATTTTCCCTGCCAAACGTGTGCATTCATCAGTTGCTTTTTCGCGAATTCCAGTTCGTCTGAATCGCTCGTTTAAGATCATTTTGCCGCGCATAAATTATTGAAAAATTCGCATCGTTGCTCCTTTCGGAGTTCTTTTTCCAAGGCATTTGTACCGCGAAGTGTAACCCATGCGCTGATCACCCTCTGTAACCCATGCGGTGAGCACATGCCCTGGCGAGCCATGACTTTTTCCCAAAAAATCGAGTTTCGGCTCGACGGAGTCTCGCCCTACCACCCATGACTGACGCATTACTTTGTTCAGGAGAGCGAGCTTTGACGCTCGCTCTCCTTTTGTTTCATTCCCGCACGAACAACCTCCACTCTGGAATGCGGTGGGCGTTGCGGATGAGGGCCGAGGCCGGCAGCTCCTTCGGCGCGCGCGGGATGCTGAGCAGCTTCAGGCCGGCTTCGTGAGGCAGGCGGTTGCCTTTGCGGGCGTTCACGTCTTTGCCGGCCCAAACCAGGTTTTCCCATGCGTTCTTGCCGCCGCGGGAGCGGGGCAGGACGTGGTCGAGGCTGCCTTCGTCGGGACGCAGCACGCGGCCGGTGTATTGGCAACGGTTGCCATCGCGCTCGCGGATGGCGCGGGCGCAGAGCTTCGGGCGCTTTTTTGGCACCTTGGCGTAGTTTACCGCCACGATCACCGTGGGCACGCGGATCGGGCCGCGGACGGTCCGCACCGCGTTGTCCTGCGGACGAATGGGCAGCGTGATCCACTCGTCCCAGGTCACGGGACGGATGTGGTTCTGGCCTTCGATTTCCAGACCGGTGGAAACGTTCGCCGCCATCATGCAGAAGGCCTCTTGGGGCGTGCGGACGTTGACGGCCTGCCAGTTGCGGTTGAGCACCAGCACGAGCGATTTGTTCAATATGTCGTTCATAAAATAATTGGACACGTCCCCCGCGCTTGTCGCGGTGAGGTGTTTGTTCTTTGTTGTTGCCTGATGCGACGACGGCATTTCCCGACACCGTCAGCTTCCAAATCTTTCTGTGCGAGACGCGGACACGATGTTAGCCTGCGCGGCAAATGGACCGACCATGACAAGAGGACGGGTTTATTTGGCGACGGCGCTGCTCCTGGCTGCTTTGGTGCCAGCGGTTTTATTGACTTCTGGCGATGGCCGGAAGCTCCCAAGGTACGTCGAGGGCGCACCGGCATCCCTGGCGCCTTTCACGATGGATTACTATGATTTTCTGGCGGGCAATCCGTTTGAAGGAGACCGGCTGTGGATGTGGACTGCGGCAGGGACCAATGCCCATAACTACCTCTATGATTTGGAGCACCGGACCATCATGGGCGAGTTAATCGGAGGATCCCCGGTGCTCTACGACCGCCAGAACTCCCGCGTCCTGGTGATGATTGGCTCTGAACCCGTCCGGACAGCAAACGACAAGATGCAGAATTTTCTCAGCAGAATTTCTCATGGAGCGCCGATACCCGGTTCCCGGCGCCTGGAAACCTACGCGATGCTTGATCTCCGCAATAATGCCAGCACCAAGACGGGGAAAACCACACAAATTGCCCGCGAGGGCAGCACCTGGAATTCTTCGCCGGATGCCCGTTATGGTTTTACGACCCCGACGACAACGATGGGATCGTCATTCGTACTTTGCGACCTGGCAAGCGGTAAGTTCACGGAAATCAGAGAGTCCGGCTCTCCAGTTGGCTGGTGGACGGACCATGAAATCCTGATCGTGAGCGGCACGAATGAATTTGACCTCTTCGACGTCGGTCCCCGGAGAAGAAGAACCCTTTTCAGCCAGGCCTACGTCAAAACTTTTCTTGAACAGGAGCGGATTGCGGATGTTGCCACGAACCTCTGGGCGTTTCCAAATTGGAACGGCCGAAGTTACGATTTCTACCTCGGTTCTGCGGAAAGCTGGGGAGGACGTCAGCATCCCGATTCCTTTCTGCTCAAGGCGGACAAGGCCAACGCTGCGCTAAAGCTGGTCTATCGCAATTTTCGATTCCGGTGGGGAGCGCACTTGGACAGCACTGCCACGCATTACCTCTACCCGGGCGAATCGGGGGTCCCAGGCAGCGGAGGTGACGGCTCGATTTATCTGGAGAATTTGACCAATGGAACAATTCTGACGGTGGTGCCGCCGGACAACCAGGGGCAGTACTCCACTCCGGCATTTTATGGCGACGAAGTGATCTATTTTCGCAATCGCATGCTTTGGCGGGCGCAGATCAACGGGAGCAACAATACCGTTCTGCTTCCCAACAAGGGCCAGTAACCAAGCCGGGCCGAGTCCGCGCACAACAACCTCGTGCAAAACGGACACCACTGCCGATTAGCGAAGATTGGTCGCCCGGGGAGGTTCCGCCCCTCCGATTTCTGGGTGTAGGCCAGACGTGATTCTATTTCACCACCGGGCGGTTTTGAGTGAAGAGTTTGGAATGCAGAGTGCAGAATGAAGACAAAACCCAGTCTCCATTTTGCACTTTCAACTTTGCACTCTGCATTTCAGATTGGCTGCCGGGGCTGGAATTGCACCAACATAAGCGCCTTCAAAGGGCGCTGTCCTACGATTAGACGACCCGGCAATTTTTAGTGCAGAGTTTGGAGTGCAGAGTGCAGAGTGCGGAATGAAGAATGAAGAAGTGACGGCAAAAGCAGTTTTCGCGCGCCTGCGGCTCTTTAATTCCTGATTTCTGCTCGATCCGGTTCTGAGTGGATCAGAACAAACCGACGGTGTTGCCATTGGCATCCACGTCCATCGCTTCGGCGGCGGGCACTCGTGGCAGGCCGGGCATGGTCATGATGTCGCCCGAGAAAACCACGACAAAGCCCGGACCGGCGCTGAGACGGGTGCTGCGCAGCGGCACGATGAACCCTCGTGGACGGCCTCTCAGGTTCGGATCCGCGGAGAAGGAAAACTGTGTCTTTGCCATGCAGATGGGCAGGTCGCCGAAACCGGCATCCTCGAAGGAGCGGAGCTTGTCGGCGGTCTTGCCTTCGGCCACCACGTCGTCGGCGCCGTAAATCTTCTGTGCGATCCGGCGCACCTTTTCGAGCAACGACAGCTTATCGGGATAGGTGAAGTTCAGCGGGCCGTTGGCGGGGCGAGCGATTGTTTCGAGCACGAGCCGGGCGAGGTCTTCCGCTCCGGCGCCGCCGCGGGCAAAATGGTCCGAGAGGGCAAGGCGCACCCGGACATTGGCGCAGCCATCGCGGATGACCTGCCATTCTTCGGTGGTGTCGCTGGCAAAGACATTGATGCAGACGATGACGGGCAAGCCGAAGGCCTGGATATTCTCGATATGCTTGAGGAGGTTGGCCAAACCGGCTTCCAGCGCCGCGATGTTCGGCTTGCCCAGTTCCGGCGCCTTGATGCCGCCCTGATACTTCAACGCCCGCACGGTGGCGACGAGCACGGCCAAATCCGGGCGCAAACCGGATTTGCGGCACTTGATGTTGACGAACTTCTCCACCCCGAGGTCCGCGCCAAAGCCGGCTTCGGTGACGGTGAAATCGGCCAGGCGCAAGCCCAGTTTGGTCGCCGTGACGCTGTTGCAACCGTGGGCAATGTTGCCGAACGGTCCACCGTGGATCAGCGCCGGGTTGTTCTCCAAGGTCTGCACGAGGTTCGGCTGCAAGCCGTAGCGCATCAAGACCGTCATCGCGCCATCGGCCTTGAGGTCGCGCGCGGTAATGAGTTTGCCGGCATGGGAGTAGGCCACGACGATCCGGCCCAGCCGCGCCTTCAGGTCGGCCAACGATTCGGAGAAGCAGAGTGTGGCCATGACCTCGGACGCCGGCGTAATATCGAAGCCGGACTGCCGCGGGATGGAGTTGCCCGCGCCGCCGAGGCCAATGACGATCTCGCGCAGCGCGCGTTCGTTCATGTCCATGACGCGCCGCCAGACAATCTGGTGCTGGTCAATGCCCAGGGCGTTGCCGAAGTGGAGATGGTTGTCGAGCATGGCGGCGAGCAGGTTGTGGGCGGAAGTTACGACGTGGAAATCGCCATTGAAATGCAGATTGATCTCCTCCATCGGCGCGACCTGGGCGTAGCCGCCGCCGGTGCCACCGCCCTTGACGCCGAAGCAAGGTCCGACGGCCGGTTCGCGCAGGCAAAGGATGGTTTTCTTGCCCAGGCGATTGAGGGCGTCGGTCAATCCGATGCTGGTGGTGGTCTTGCCTTCGCCGGCGGGAGTCGGGTGGATCGCGGTCACCAAGATCAGCTTGCCGGTCGGGGCGTCTTGCAGCCGCCGGCAAAGGTCGAGGCTGATCTTGGCCTTGGTCTTGCCGTACAACTCCAGATCTTCCTCCTTGATGCCGACCTTGGCGGCAACCGCTTCAATGGGCTGTAGCGTGGCTTTCTGGGAGATTTCGATGGCACTGAGTTGTCCTGATAACGGGTTCATGAGGCTCAATTAAGCAGGAAAGGGTTGACGCTTCAATGATGGAAAGTGCATCGCTGCAATGCTTGCAACCTAAACGCGACACGAAGGCGGAGTTGAATCCCGATTCTGAATCGGGACACCGGTGTTCGTGTCGCGAGAATGGCTTGCCGAGCCGTTAGCCTTGGCGAAGGCTGGACGGGCATGAGGGTGTCGCGCCCTGCATTCCGGTTTGGAAGGTCCTTGCGGACGGCCACTGGCGTGTTTCTCTCAACACTTATGCCGGGAGGGAAAACCTCGCTTGGACGGCGGCTTGGATATAAACAACGGCATGACCTATCAACGAGAAATCCAGGTTCAAACCAGCGGACATGAAGCGATGCACGACCTCACCGACGAGGTGGCCCGGATCGTAAACGAATCAGGCGTGCGGTCCGGAGTCGTGCATATTTTCAACGTCGGCAGCACCGCGGCGGTTGGCACCATTGAATTCGAGCCGGGTCTCCAGGAAGATCTGCCAAATATATTGAACAAGCTGTTTCCGCCGAGTCGAGACTACGGCCACGAGCACGCCTGGCATGATGGCAACGGCCATTCCCATTTGCAGGCGACGATGCTTGGCCCTTCGCTGACGGTGCCAATTAAAGATCGCAAACTCGTCCTGGGCACGTGGCAGCAAATCTTTCATCTGGAGTGCGACATCAAACCGCGCCGGCGCACGATTGCGATCACGGTGATGGGCGACTCGTGAGCATCCTGCTGGGTTCGGCGAAATTGAATGCCGTGCCGGAATGCAACCAGTTTTTGCCTGCATCTGCATCTCTCAACACCTCTGCCGGTAACAAACCGCGCTTTCTCGCGGCGCTTGCGCGTGCAGGCGCCATGCGCGCATCATCCTCTGGTGACGATTCCACCGGAGTTAATTCAAAAGCTCGTCGCCGCCAAGAGCGTGACCGTGCTGACGGGCGCCGGCGTGTCAGCGGAAAGCGGTGTCCCCACATTTCGTGATGCCCAGACGGGGCTGTGGGCGAAATTCAGTCCCGAGGAACTGGCCACGCCGCGCGCTTTCCGACGAAATCCCCGCCTGGTTTGGGAATGGTATGCGTGGCGGCGGAAGCTGGTCGCCGATGCGAAGCCAAACCCGGCCCACCTCGCCCTGGCAGAAATGGAGAAGCTCTTTCCGCGGTTTCATCTCATCACGCAAAACGTGGACGGGCTGTATCAACGCGGCGGAAGCCGGCGCGTCATCGAACTGCACGGCAATATCATGCGCACGAAGTGCTTTGACGAAGGCACGATTGTCTCGAGCTGGAAAGACACCGGCGATGTCCCGCCGAAATGTCCGGCCTGCGGCGGCTTGTTGCGCCCCGACGTGGTTTGGTTCGAGGAGGCGATGCCTGAAGCGGAGATGGAACAGGCCACGACGGCGAGCACGAGTTGCGAGGTCTTCTTCTCCATCGGCACGTCCACCGTTGTTTATCCCGCAGCCGCTTTGCCATCGGAAGCATTGCGAAGCGGAGCGACTGTGGTGGAGATCAATCCGCAGCCAACGCCATTCACGGAGCAGGCGCACTTCGCTCTCGCCGGCGCGGCTGGAGTTGTCTTGCCCGAATTGTTGAAGGCCCTCAAGGCCCTACGCGGCTCTTGAAAATGGAATCCCGTGTGGGGGTCGCACCCACCTGCGTGGTTTTGCAGACCACTGCCTGGGCTGCTCGGCCAACGGGATGTGGAATTAAATGCGCGGGCGGAAGCTTCCGCCTCCGCCCGCGTTGTGCCTCTTTTGGCGTCCTTGTTCCGTCCGCCAGTGGCGGACAAAGTCCCCGATTACCGCCGGCACGGTCGTGTCGAAGCCGACCACGTCCGGCACGCCACGCTCGTTTGGCTCGGCGAGGGTGAAGCCGTTGGAGGTCATATCAGCCGGGCGCTCTGCTCTTGAGCTACGAGACGATGGATAATTGCGGTTTCAAGCCGAACCGTTTGGCGGGGCGGAACACGATATTCAGCCTCCCGATGGGCCGGATGCGAATGGCCCGATTTGGTTTGTAGCTCCTGCGAAAGAGCAACTGACTTTGATAGCGAACAATGGGTTTCATGGGATTTCCTTTCGTTGAGGGTTTGGAATTGGCGGAAGGCGTCGGTAACGCTCCGACCTCGGGTTTGAGCCGATCCTGTTTTCGGGACAGGCGCAGCCAGCTTATATCTGCCTGCCTTCCTGAAGTGCAGAATTCGGAGTGTAGAGTGCAAAATGAACAAACCGTGAATTCTGCATTCGGCACTTTGCACTCTGCACTTAAAATGGCTGCCAGACTTGGACTCGCACCAAGACAAGCGGCTTAACAGGCCGCCGTGCTACTTTGACACCACCTGGCAATGGCGCTGCCGGCAGGAGTTGCACCTGCATCGGTTCGTTTAGAAGACGAACGCCTCATCTCGTTCGGCCACGGCAGCGTTTGGAAATTGGTCAGCGCGGCAGGAATTGCACCTGCGGTCGCCCTGTCCCGGGCCGGGGGTGTTGGCTGCGATAAATTGGCAAGCCGCCCTGGTGCTGCCCCAGGCAGGCTGAGTTTTGGGGACTCGGCTGCACAGGCTGGTGCGCGACTTTTTTGAGTGGAGAGTTTGAAATGCAGAGTGCAGAATTCAGACCATGAAACACGAGAACCTAAAGCTCCGAACGAAACAGTTTGCGCTCAAAGTGATAAAACTCTGCGAAGGTCTGCCAAAGGATGAAACCAGCAAGGTCCTCGGAAGACAACTGCTGCGATCCGGGTGCTCCGTTGGAGCAAACTACCGCGCTGCCTGTCGTGCCAAGTCCAAAGCTGATTTCATCTCCAAAATGGGAACAGTGCTCGAAGAAGCTGATGAATCCGCATATTGGATTGAGTTGTTGCAGGACGCGGGCAAGGTGAATACGAGCGCCGCCGATCTACAGCGCGAAGCCGATGAACTCGTTGCCATAACCATCTCATCGATTAATACGGCCAGGCGCAACGCGGAAGCTGGCCAATGATTCTGACTTCTTCGCCCGGCATTCTGCATGGGAAAAATTGGGGGCCGGGAGACAATAACGCTCGACGCATTCTGCACTGTGCATTCTGCATTCTGCACTTGAATGGCTCCCGGCCCATGCCATTTCAACAAAGAACAAACACCTCTTGGCGATCTATTCGATCCCAACCCGCGGTTTCACGGCGGCTGTTTCGGTGTTTAGGGGCACACCTCCTGTAAAGCCCTTAATATGTAAATCTAAAATTCGTCTCTTTCGTCTTGGTGACGCTGGCTTCTGGTCGTGGGCAGACCCCACCGGTGAGGCTTCTCTGCTCGTCCTCGCCAAATTCAAATTGTCGCCAGAAGACATCACCTGGATGTCGCTCTATTCTTGTTCAAGGATTGTCCGTCTTTCGTCGTTAGTCGTTCATTTTCATGCTATTCAGGGAAAACAAAAAACCCTGCTTGCATTTCGACAAGCAGGGTGGAGAAAGTTCTATTTCGTTCGTTACCTGCCTGCCGTGAGTCTATCCAATTTGACCTGTTGTTCCATGGCTGCCGTGGATCGTCCAAGGCTAAACACATAGCCCTGGGTGTACCGGCTATGACGTGTCCCAATGGTCATTGGGACCGGCATGGTCGGCCAACTCGCAGCTGATATGTTTAAGCAAGTCTTCATTGAACTATAGGACAGGTATCATAGTGGGTTCATTGCGTCAACTAATTTTTGAAAAAAATTCGAGATTTTTTTATTTTTGTCGAATTCAAATATTCGGATTAGTTGATATGAAAGCCTGTTTGAAAGCTCGCCCGGTCAGGGGACCGGGCCTGCAAAAGGCCGGAATTCTGGCCGTTTCCTGCAGGCCGCTGCCCTCACGCGGCGCTTTGTCTGAGTTTTCAAACAGGCTCTTACGGAACCGAAGGGTGGCCGGCGGAACGGCCCGAACCTTACAATCGAGTCTTGCCGGCCGCTTTAACCTTGGCCCATCTGGCGCGGGCAGCCGCCGCAAGCTTGGCCTTAACCGCCGGACTGCTGCGCCGATCCGCCTTTTTGGCAGCCTTCGGTGTGGCCGTCGTGCCTCTCACTCTGGCCCATCTGGCCTTGGTGGCAGCGATAATAGCCGCCCTTCCAGCCGCGCTTAATCGCCTCTTGCCCTTCTTCGCCGGCTTGGCAGCCCTTGCCACGGTCCCTTTGACCCTGGCCCATCTGGCTCTGGCGCCAGCCGCAATCCTAGCCCGGGCGGCAGCGGACATGCGGCGCCGTTTGGCCTTGAAGGAAACCGGAATTTCGCCGGCGTCGCCTGCAATGGAGGCAAGCTCGCCTTGGAGCTTCTCGATTTTTTCTTTAATCGCGATAACGCGGTTGAGTTGACTTGTCGTTAAATCATGGAGATTTGTCATGGGAGAGTGATAACGCCAGCGGGGCGGAGGAGTCAATCACGGAAATCATCCTGCCGATGGCGACTCAAAAAGGGGTCCAGAAAGGGTGCAGACCAAGATCGAAATTCACGCAAGAATGGTGGGCCCAACAGGATTTGAACCTGTGACCAAGCGATTATGAGTCGTCTCGCACGCTAAAAACACCCAGTGTTTGCGGGACTTTTATCACGCCTACGAGGGAAAGTCAAGTCCTGCGGTGCGGTGCGGTAGCCGTGCGGTGGCGAAG